>Ga0302326_10014148_pt1 | contig 16890 bp, 16 predicted proteins | sample Palsa_T0_3_FD_202264 | JGI IMG/M metagenome (GOLD analysis project Ga0302326, IMG submission 202264) | Peat permafrost microbial communities from Stordalen Mire near Abisko, Sweden - Palsa_T0_3 | ecosystem: Environmental > Terrestrial > Soil > Palsa > Peat permafrost | place: Sweden: Abisko...
GCGTCGGATGCGAGTTGTGTTTGCTCCTCGCCCTGAAGGTACTGCCGCTGATAGTCGGCTTGCAGGAGAAAATTGCTTACGATCGCGACCGGCTGTCCGGCTAGAACGCTGCGGTTGCAGCCGACGAGCAGCTTATCGAGGCGAGCGCGAAATTCGGGGGTTACCGGAACGAGGTCGCCGCGAACGATCGCGTCGGCCCGAACGGAATAGACGTTCGGGTAAAACAAATAATACGCAATCGCCAGGACGACGAGAACGATCAAGATCCGAATCCACGGAAATTTCCAGCGCGGCTTGGAAGTCACCACCGTCGTTCCGCGCCAGGAGCGAAGCCGCATGTTCTAAAGGAGCCTTTCCGGGGTTGAGGCCGTCCCGAACTTCCGGGCGAGTGGCCTGAGAAGAGAGAGTCCCTTCGAGGTTACCATACGAAGGCGACGGACGCCGCTGAGACGAGTGTGCGTAAGAGTGAAACAGGCACCCACACGCCGGTTGAGCCTCCTGCAGGCGGTTGGCCCGGCGCGGCAGCCGGGGAGGGAGTTTGCGCCGGGGCTGGGGAGAGGGTCTGCGTCGGGGCCGGGGCGGCTGTTTGTGTTTGGTGAGGCGCCGGTGGACTTGGGACCGGTGCGGCGGACGGAGGCCGTGACGGGGACGGCATCGGAGACGGCGTCCGCGTTGCAGGAGGCATCGCGCTGGGCGATGCGGAGGGCTTCGCCGAGGGCTTCGCCGAGGGCGTGCTGGTTGCCAGTGATGAGGGGATCACAGTTGGCGGTGCGCCCTTCACCACAGTTGTCGTCGTTTGCTTACCTGCGGACGCTGTCGCCGAGGGCGTCGCCGAGGGCGTCGCCGAGGGCGTCGCCGAGGGCGTCGCCGAGGGCGTCGCCGCTGGTGTCGCCGGTGGTGTCGCCGGTGGTGTCGCCGGTGGTGTCGCCGCGCGCCGCGCGTTCGTCGGCGAAGCGATCGGCGCTGGTGACGGTGTTGCAGCCGGCGTTGCAGTCGGCGTTGTAGCCGGCGTCCAAGTTGTTGCCGACCTTGGCGTCGTGGCAGACGGCTTCATGCCGGACGGCGTTGTGGAAGAAGGGATCGCGCTAGGCGATGCGGCGGGCGTTGCCGACGGGGTTGCTCTCGCAGACGGTACCGAGGTTGGAGACGGCGTTGGCGCTCGAGATGGCGTCGGTGTTGCCGTCGCTGGCCGCGTTTGAGTTGGCGTTGGGGTCGCTGTCGGCGTAGGAGACGGCGTCAGGGCCGGCCACGGAGTTGGCAGTCTCACGATCGGTGATGCGCTTGGCTTCGTCGAGCGTGGAGTGGCCGCCACTAGCGAGGGGATTGCCGTAGGCGACGCGGTGGCGGCCGGGGTCGCTGTCCCGGATGGCAGAGCCGCTTTTGCCGATGGTGTCGTTGATGGCGTCACTGCGCGCGGCGCGTTGTTCGGTGAAGCTATCGGCGTTGGTGTCGGCGTTGCCGTCGGCGTTGTACTCGGCGTCCAAGTTGTTGCCGACCTTGGCGTCGTGACAGCGGGCTTCGAGCCGAACGGCGTTGTGGAAGAAGGGATCGCGCTTGGCGATGCGGCGGGGGTCGCCGACCGGGTTGCCTTTGGGGACGGTACCGAGCTCGGAGACGGCGTTGGCGTTGGAGTCGCTGCCGGCGTTGGAGACGGCGTCCGGGCCGGCCACGGAGTCGGCGGTATCACGGTCGGCGATGCGCTTGGCTTCGCGGAGCGTGTGGTGGCCGCCATCGGCGAGGGGATCGCGGTTGGCAACGCCGTGGGGGCCGGGGTAGGCGACGCGGTGGGGGTCGGGCTTGGTGTCCGGGATGGCGGCGCCACGGGCGTTGCGGTCGCCGTCAGCTGCCGAGCCGGCGTTGCGCCCGTCACAATAATTGTCGTCATTTGCGTTGTGGCGGACGCCGTCGCGGTGGGGGTCGTCGATGGTCCAGTTGTGTGCGGCGCGGTGGTCGCTAAAGGCGTCGGTGTCGGCGATGGCGTCCGAGTTGCGGTCGGCGTTGGAGACGGCGTCCGCAGTGGAGTTGGAGTTGGAGTCGGCGTCGGCGTCGGCGACGGTGTCCGAGTCGGCGTCGGCGCCGGCAGAATCACAGCCGGCGTTGCGGCAGCCGGCGCGATGGCAGACGGCGTAGCGCTGGACGATGCGCTTGGCTTTGCCGAGCGCGTATTGGCCGCCATCGGCGAGGGCATCACGGTAGCCGACGCGCTGACGATCGGGGTCGGTGTCGCGGATTGCGGCGCCGTACGTGTTGCCGAAGGCGCCGTTGCGCTCGATGCGTTAGCCGGTAAAGGTGTCGGTGTCGGTGTCGGTGTCGGTGTCGGGGTCGGAGTCGGAGTCGGTGTCGGTGTCGTCGACGGCGATGGCGTCCGAGTTGCGGTCGGCGTTGGAGAGGCGATGGCGGTACGCGACGCCGTGGGTGTCGGCGTCGGGCTTGGTATCGCGCTTGGTGTACCGGATGGCGACGCGGTTGGTGTAGCGGTGATCGTCGTCCGCCAAGCGGGCGTTGCACCCGTTACCTCAATCGTCGTCATTGGAGTCAATGCGGAGGCGCTCGCGGTTGGCGTCGCCGATGGTGTCGCCGATGGTGTCGCCGATGGTGTCGCTGCGGCCGGGGTCAGCGTAGCCGACGGCTGCTCCGTAGCGAGCGCAGTCGCCGCGGGCTTCGCGTGTCGCGTGCGAGTCGGCGAAGCCGTGGGAGTCGGAGTAGGCGTCGGCGTCGGCGTCGGCGTCGGCGTCGGCGTCGGCGTTGGCGTTGGCGTTGGCGTTGGCGTTGGCGTCGGCGTCGGCGTTGGCGTTGGCGTTGGCGTTGGCGTTGGCGTCCGCGTTGGCGCTGGCGAAGGTGTCGGCTTCGCGGTCGGCTTCGCCGACGGTGTTGGCGTCGGCAATGCAGCCCGGGCCGGGATCGGAACGTACGTTCCTCCGCAGGCGTCCGGGGCTACCATGAGCAGATCGTTGGCTTTCAAGAGGAGCGTGGCATCCGCTTGCGCCGCGGTGCGCTGCGCGACATAGAGTTCGTTGCGGTGCGCGCTGACATCGTTGAAGCCGACATCGGAGGTTTGCCGCAGGAGGGTGAAGCGAACGATGGCGGTCCGCAGGTCGATTTCGCGTGCCCCTTCGTCGGCGCGCGCCTGTTTGAGGTCGATGCGCGAACTCTCCATATCGTCCATGATCGAGTCGACGAGCGAAGCGATTTCAATACGCCGCTGCACCTCACGCAGTGCGATCGTTCTCAGTTCCGCGTCGTATTCGGCGCGCTGGGCGCGTTCTTCGTCGCGCGCGTGCGTTGGTAGCGAAACGTCGACGCCCACGTTGAGGCTGTATCCCGAAATCTCGTGGTTGATATCGGTTACCGACCCCGCTTGGGCCTTCGCGTTCGCCTCGATCGTCGATCCGTGAATTCTCGCCAATTGCTCCCGAACATCAGCCGAATGCGCCGCATACTGTGCGAGGGTGGCGTCCAGGCGATAGGCTGAATCGAGAGCGCGGGTGCGATCGGGGCTGCAGTTCTGGAAAAACACCGGGGTCAACGGTTTGAACGGTGGGATCTCACTTCCAACGGCGCCGTCGATCAACGCGAGTTGCCCTCTAGCCGTGCTTTGGAAGGCCTCCGAGTCGGATCGTACCTTTTGTATCGAGGTTAGAAAATCGAGCAAGTCGGTCGCCGTCCAAAAGCCGGTTTTCCGCAGACCGTTCGCCTGGGCGAGCTCTGCGCGCGACGCCGTGAGAAATCTATCTGCAACACCCGACTGGTTCAGGTACGCCCAATATTGCACGTAGGCGTTCCGGAGCTGCCCTAAACGCGCTCTCCCCGCCTCCTGCAGCGCGATGACTGCAAACTGCTCGCGTTCTTGGGCGCTAAGGACGCTGAGCTGCTGGGCGATCTTTGAGCCCGCGAGGGGAAGCGTGAGCCCCGCCGTTTGCTCGTAGCGGACGACAAACTCGTCCGAACTGCGCGGAACGAGGATATCTGCGGGTCCGAATCTGTTCGAGTAGATGTACCCGAGACCGGTCTTGTCGCGTGCGTCCCGAATGGCCGCGAGGGCTTCGTCGATTTCGCTCTGGTCGGCGAGAACGCCCGGGGCTTGGGGAATCTTCGCTTCCAATACCCCAAGAGGAATCGGCGCCGGCGCTTCGCGCGCGGCGACTGAACTACGGCCGCCGGCATTTGCCGATAGCAGAAACAGCAGGCCCGTTAGCAGTCTGCTCGCGATCCTACGGTTCATGCAGGTCAAAGGCGCGGGGCCGCCGATTGAGCGGAATCGGCGCGGTGCCATTGCGGTCGATGCTTCTACTGCTCCCCCGAGCCTCCCCTTGGCCGGCGAACCCAAATCGCGAGTTCATTGAACGACATCGCTTACGAGCGTCCTTCTGTCAGTACGTAATGTGAGTTCCGTCACCCCAACCGAGCGCCCGCATAGCACGATAGAAAGGAGAGACGGATTTCTTAGCGCAGGGCCGGACCGTACGCCCGCGCTCCACAAATTGGGAACACTATCGTGCATCTCGGCCACCGATTCCAGCGTCTCGCCGCTCCCATTTTGGTCCTGCTGGTTTCGGGTTGTGCGGGAGCGGGGTTATCGTCGAGCTTGCCGGCAGCGACCGGAGGACCCGGCGCGCAGGGCGCCCTGTCCACGGCTGAGACGGTTACCCGGGCGACGGCCAAAGCGACTTCGGCACCCACCGCTACCCCGGCGCCGAGCCCGTCGCCGACGCCCGTCACGTACCTCGTCGGCGCTTACGTGAACCCCGATCCATCGGCGTCTCCGGGGCTTTCGAGCATCGCCAGCCTCCAGCACGCGCTCGGCCGAACACTGAATTACGACCTCCACTTCTACCCGATCACCTACAGCTATCCCGGCAGCGACCTCGACTATGATGCCGCTGCCGGACTCATCCCGATCATAAGCCTGAAGTGCGGCACATACTCCAACGCCGGCATCGCTTCGGGCCAGTACGATTCGGAAATCGACGCGATGGCGAACGCCCTAGCGGGCTACAAGCGCACGGTGCTCGTGCGCTACCTTTGGGAAATGAACTCGTCGCTCGTCTCGGAAGATCGCACGGCGTGCGCCGGCCCCGACGATTCGAACGGGTACTTTAACGCGAGCGACTTTATCGCTGCCTGGGACCATCTCCGCGCCCGCTTTCTTCTCGACGGTGCGACAAATGTCAAGTGGTTTTGGTGCCCCAACGACGACATCTCCACGCTAGGTCAGTATTTTCCCGGCCGCTCGCAGCTCGATTACGTCGGCGTCGACCTCTACGATCGCCCCTCCGAAACGTATGGAGTCTATGTCTCGCACTTCAAGCAGACATATTCAGCAGTCGAAGACCTGGGCGCGGAGAAGCCATTCATCGTCGGCGAGACGGGGGCCACGAGTTCCGAGCAAGTGAGCTTCTTTCAGGGACTACCGTCGCTCTACGCGGCAATGCCGGCGATCAAGGCGTGGATCTACTTCGACGCGGGCGGCTCCCTAGGCAACTGGGAAGTCCAGCCGGACACAGTGGAATTCACGGCCTTCCGAAACGTGGTAGCGGAGTAGAGGCCGGCTGAGCTGCCGCTTGTCGCGACTAATAAGGATGCCGCGGGCCCCGACGCTTCGAGCGGGCTCTTCAATGCCGCGGAACTTCACTGCGACCTGGGATTATTTGCGAGCGCGGTTTCAACGCCGGCGGCGCGGCGAGTGTCGAATGGTTTTGGTGTCACCGGCAATTCGGAGATCGACGATGCCGGCGTGGACATCTGCGACCGACCTCCCCAGACCTACGGAGAATTTGCCTCGCACGTTCACGCGACGTGTGCTTCGATCGTCGATCTTGCGCCGGGAAAGCATTCACAGTCGGCGAGACGCTTGCGACGTGCTCCGGCCAGGCGACGCTTCATCGACTCACTAAAGTCGCTCTACGCAAGCATGTCGGCGATCGTGGGGTGGGTCTATTTCGATGCGATCGGCCCGCACGGCGCTTGGCGCGTCGAGCCCGGGACGGCACAATTCGAGGCTTTTCGAAGTGCGCTGGGCCGTAACGGCGCGGCTGCGACAAATGTCGAGACGCCAATGCGTTAACGCGGCATGTCGAACTTTTGTGGGTCGTCGGTTGTCAGGTTCGGGGAGGTCAGGATCGAAAGCGACTCGCCAAGTGTGACGTGCTTCTAGGTATTTTGTCGGAAGGAGCGCGTCGAAAACAGATAAAAATGTTCTTGTGTCGCGGAGCGAGTTCAGTTTTTGCAAGCGCAGCGCGACCGTTGTCCCGCTTTCTCCACATCGACGCTACGATTGCGAAAAAGCGACGAAGCCTCCCCTTGCCGGTAGCTTAAGCAACAGGAACTCTCATGCTGATTTCGATCCACCTACCCAAGACTGCGGGAAACTCTTTTCGCGAAGCCTTGATGAGGACGTACGGCGCCGATCGCGTGTTTCGCGACTACGGCGACTGGGCCGGCTTCGACGAGCCCTTCGCCAACCGGCGGCGCGAGATGCGCCACGCGGCAATGCGAGCCAAGCGGGACGAGCTCCTACAGAGTTACGAGGTCATTCACGGGCACTTCGTGGCCGACAAATATCTCGGCCTTTTCCCGCACGCCGATTTCATAGCGTTCTTTCGGGAACCGTGCCAGCAGGTGATCTCCCACTGGACTTTTCAGAGCTCGCTATCCGTGCGCGTCAGCGACGTGAACAAAGAAGAGCACGCGGAAGTGAAGTACTGGAGAGAGCTGAAGCCGAGCCTGGAAGAGTATGTGAGATGGCCGTTCTACCGCAACCATCAGTCGCAATTCATGGGAAGTCTTTCGGTCGACGATCTCGCGGTTGTGGGCCTTTATGAAGAGTACCCGAGGAGCCTGGAAATGCTGAAGAACAGTTTTGGGCGTGATCTCGGGCAGCCGCACTATGCGGAGGTGACGAAACGGCAAGCGCCACCCTTCGAGGTCAGCGATGAACTCCGGCGCACGATCAAGAAAAACTTCGAAGCCGATTTCGAGTTGTACGCACAGGCGAAAGAACAGTTCGCGCGCCAGCAACGCATGCTGCAATTCGCAAGCTAGCGTTGAACCGTTCGCGGGCTTGCCGCTTCGCGATGGTCGCCGGGCTCGCGCTTGCGTTCGGCGCCCTGTCGATCTCGGTGCGTACCGCGCCGGTTCACGCGGAAGGTAAAACGTTGCGTTGGATTCTCAACGGCCCCGCGGTCGCCACGTTTTCGACCGATGCAACGGCGCAGGCCTTTTTCGCGAACACTCAACCGTTCGTCGTCGTGCGCAAAGACCTCACGGTCGATATTCCCGCCTCGTGGGGTGCTCTGAAAACGCAGATATTCCCGAGCTATCGGCAGTTCGAACGCGCGGTGACAAACGGAAAGATCGATCCGCAAACCAAGGCCGTACTCTACGATAATGAAGCGTGGCAGTTCACTCCGCAGGAAGAGCAAGACAATCTCGCCGATAACGCCCAGCGCTTCGCGGAACTCGCGCATCAGCACGGGTACCAAGTGATCGTAACCCCCGCGGTCGATTTGGCGACGAGCCAGCAGCAGCCCGGAGAGAAACGGTTCGCGACGTTTTTGCGCCTGAATATTCCCGCGGCGGCCGCCAAGTACGCCGACGTTTATGAGATTCAAGCGCAGGGCTCGCAGGTACCGCCCAGCGTGTTTGCTTCGTACATATCCGGCGCTGCGCAGCAAGCCCGCGCGGCGAATCCGAAGATACTGGTGTTCGCCGGGATCAGCACGAACCCAAGCGGCCATAAGGTGACCGCCGATCAGATCGTTGCGGCGATCCGCGCGACGCGCGATGTCGTCGACGGGTATTGGTTCAACGTGCCGCAGAAGAACCCGACGTGCCCGAACTGCAACGATTTTCGACCCGACATCGCGATCGACGTTCTAAAACAACTTCAGTCCAGCCACTAGGCTTTAGACCCGAACAGGTGGCGGAGCAGCGTGCGCCGCAGAAAATCCGATGAGCGATAGCAACCTGACCACGATCGCCCGCCTCGAGGAGCGTCTGCGCTCGCTCAAGGAGCGTCTTTGACTATGAACGCAAGCAGCGTGCGGTAGCCGAGCTCGAGGAGCGTTCGCGCGCCGAGTCGTTCTGGTCCGATGCGGAAGCCGCGCAGAAGGTCATGAAGCAGCTGGCCGATTTGCGGGACGAAGTGGATGAAATGTCGGGAATCGCGAAGCAGTTGCTCGACGCACGCGAAACGGTCGAAATTCTAGGCGATGAAGAAGGCGCCGATGCCGAAATCGACGCGCTCGTCGATGCGGCGGCCCGGCGGGTCGACAGCCTCGAGCTGGCCGCGAATTTCGATCGCGAATACGACGATCACGGAGCGATCGTATCGATTCATGCCGGCGCCGGCGGCGTCGACGCGGCGGATTGGACGCAGATTCTCGCGCGCATGTACGTGCGCTGGGCCGAACGCAAGGGCTTCACGGCGAGCGTGGTCGACGAATCGCCGGGTGAGGAAGCCGGCCTCAAGTCGATCGCGTTTTTCGTGCGCGGGAAAAACGTGTACGGACAACTCGAGGGCGAGCGCGGCGTGCATCGCCTCGTGCGCATCTCCCCATTCGACGCGCAGCACCGCCGGCATACGTCGTTCGCGTCGGTCGACATCGTGCCCGAGATCGCGACCGACGAAAAGATCGACATCGAAATCAAACCCGAGGATCTCAAGATCGAGACCTACAAGGCGGGCGGGGCCGGCGGTCAGCACGTCAACAAGACCGAGTCCGCCATTCGCATCACGCACCTTCCCACGGGTACGATCGTGGCCTCGCAACAGGAGCGCTCGCAAATCCAGAACCGCGAACTTGCGATGACGATGTTGCGCTCACAACTGGTGCAGCGCGAGATCGAGGAGCGCGAGGCGAAGCTCGCGGAATTGCGCGGCGAGCGCCGCGCGAACGAATGGGGCTCGCAGATTCGCTCCTACGTGCTGCAGCCATACACGATGGTCAAAGATCACCGCACGGGAGTCGAGGTCGGCGATGCGGCGGGCGTGCTCGAGGGCAACGTGGATCCCTTCGTGTGGCCGTACCTTATGCAGCGGCGCAGGCTCGGAGCCGCGTCGTAATGGGGCTCGTCGACGTGATCGTCGTGTGTTGGAACGACCGTGAGAAGATCGCGACCGCGCTCGATTCGGTTTTCGCGCTTCCGGAGGTCGAACGGGATCCCGGTTTTGCGAACGTCGTCGTTTCCGACAACGGATCGACGGACGGCAGTCGCGAGTTCCTGCGCATCCGCTACGGTAGCCGCCTGACGGTTCTCGAAAACGGTCTGAATCTTGGTTTCGGCGCGGCGTGCAATCGTGCGTTTGCGGTAACGGAGTCGCCCTACGTGTTCTTGCTCAATCCCGATGCTGAATTGCGTCCGAACGCGCTCGCTGAAATCGTAGGGTTCATGCAGGCGCATCCGCGCTGCGGTATCGCAGGATCGCGCATCTACAATTACGATGGTTCGATCCAAGAATCGTGCGGCGAGTTCGATACGTGGGCCGGTGCGTTTCTCCGTTCGAGCGCGTGGGGCGAGTGGCCGATGTTCCGGCGCTTCGCCAACGGTGCGGCGCTGCGCAAATGGGGTCACCGCAGCGAGCGCCGGGTGGATCTCGCAATCGGTGCGGCGCTGTGTATTCGCCGCTCGGTGTTCGAGCGGATCGGCACGTTCGACGAGCAGTTTTTCCTCTATCACGAAGAGGTCGATTTCGCCAAGCGCGCGGCGGGCGCCGGCTTCGAAACCTGGTACGTTCCGGCGAGCGAGGCCGTTCACGAAGGCATGGGCAGCGCGCGCGGTCAGTACAACGTGGAAAAGCGCAAGCAGACGTCGCGCCGCAAGTACTGGATCAAACATCACGGCGCGTTCTGGTATGCGACGCTCGTGGCCGCGCTCGTCGGGCGGTACGCCGTGTATCTCGGGCTCGCGATCTTTGGTTTCGTGATGTTCCGTGAGGCGCTGCGCCCACAATGAGATCGAGAGCGTGAGCGTCGCCGAGCGTTCGCGGCGCGAGCAGGCGCTGGCGAACGGCGCGGCCGCGGTCGATCGCTGCCGCAGATGCGAGATCGGAACGATCCGTCAGCACAGCGTGTACGGTGAGGGCGACCCCTGTGCGGCGGTGATGGTGATCGGCGAAGGCCCTGGAGAGACCGAAGATAAACTCGGGCGCCCCTTCGTCGGCCGCGCGGGCGCCCTGCTTGAAAAGATGCTGCTTGCGATCGGGCTCGCCCGCGACGACGTGTTCATTTGCAACACGGTGAAATGCCGCCCTACGCTCGACGACGGCGTCCGCCTGCGCAACCGGCCGCCGATGCCCGATGAAATGGCGAACTGCCGCCCCTACCTCGACGAACAGATCGAGATCGTGCGCCCGCAAGCGATCCTGTGCCTCGGCGCACCTTCGGCGAAATCGTTCCTCGGAGCAAAATTTTCGATTTCGAGGCAGCGCGGACAATGGTTCGAGGGGCCGAGCGGCATCCCGTTGATCGCCACGTTCCATCCGGCGTATCTCCTGCGCATGACGGGCGGCGAACTCGACGCCTCGAAGCGCCTCGTTTGGGCGGACCTCAAGGCCCTGCGCGCGAAGCTCGACGCGCCGCCCGCGGCCGCGCCGGAGCCCGAGGTAGTGCAGCCGACCCTGTTCGAGAGCGATATCTGAGCGCAGACTGACCGCGGCCGCACGTGCGCGAGCAGCAACGTGGTATACTGCGGCTCTATGGATTCTGCGGCACGGGACGTGTGGTTCGCGGCAAAGGCGCGCAGTGTCGGGTACGACGATGCGGCTGCCTTCGCGGCCGCGCACGCGCTGAAGCCCTATCGCCTCGATCAGGTGTACCGCGCGGCGACGAAGGAACTCGCCCCGGATCCAAGCGCGATCACCGTGTTGCCGCTCGCCACGCGCGTCGCGCTCGCAGCCGAGGGCTTTTCGCTCGAGTCGGTCGCGCCGGTGACGATTCAGCGCTCGAACGACGGCCAGACCTCGAAGGGTCTCTTCCGGTTGCACGACGGCAGCGAAGTGGAAGCAGTCCTTATGGAGCACTGGGGCAACCGCACCACGGTGTGCATCTCGAGCCAGGCCGGCTGCGCGTACGCGTGCGCTTTCTGTTCGACGGGCCAAGCGGGGTTCACGCGTAACCTCAGCGCCCTTGAAATCTTCGACCAAGCCCGGTTCTTTGCGCGCGAACTCAAGACGCGCGCGAAGAAGATTACGAACATCGTGTTCATGGGCCAGGGCGAGCCGTTCGCGAACTACAACGCAGTGATGGACGCGGTGCGGTTGCTCAACGACCCGAATGGATTTGGGCTGGGGCACCGACACATTACGATTTCGACCGTGGGCCTCGTTCCCCAAATCGACCGTTTCGCGCGTGAAGGAATTCAGGTAAACCTCGCGATCTCGCTACATGCTCCGACGGACGAGCAGCGCTCGCGGCTGATGCCGGTCAACCGCCGCTACAAAGTGGCCGATTTGATGGACGCGTGTGCGCGGTATGCCGAAGCAACGAAGCGCAAAATGTTCTTCGAGTACGTGATGCTCGAAGGAGTCAACGACGACGACGATTCGGCCCGCGCGCTCGCGAAGCTGATGCGCGGCCACCTGTACCACGTGAATCTGATCCCCTACAACGCTACCCCGGACGCGCCGCTGCGCGGCACGGCCGAAGGACGGATCCGTGCCTTTCAGCGCACCCTGGATGCAGCCGGCGTGCCGACGACGGTGCGCACGCCGATGGGCCGGGATATCGCGGCCGCGTGCGGCCAGCTCCGGGCGCAGACGCAGCCGAGAGCGAAGCTCGCGTAAGCTGGCTGAGTGCCGTTAGTGCGGCTCGATGAGTACGAGTGTCGGGAACGCGCGCCGAAAGAACGCGGCGTCGCGGGTGATCAACGAGCCCACGCTGGTGGCGTGCGCGCCGATCAGAAAGTCGGCGATGAGCCGGCGTGGGACGTCCTTCGATCCCGATTTCCGACGGCGGCCAGCGTAGGCGGCAAAGGCTTCGGCCGCGCAGAGCCACGTCGCTCGTTCGAGCGCCCATGCGACGTTCGCGCCAACTGCGGCTACGAACGGTTCCACATCCGCCTGGTCCCAGCCCGGATGTGCGAAGAGCTCAGCAACGACGACGGGCGCGATCGAAAAGCCGCCGGAAACACCATCGAGCGCACGCATGGCGCGCGCGGCGAACGGCTCTTCTCCGATTGCGATATCGAGCAGTACGTTCGTATCGATGGCGGTCAAGGTTCTTCTTCGCTATCGAGTGGGCCGCGCAATTCGCGGATAATGGCGTCGCTTTGCGCTCGCGTTATCTCGAGGGCGCGCCGTTTGAAATAGCCGACCCATGGCGCTAAACGTTCGCTCGGCTTGAGCGGCTTCACCACAACGCTGCCATCGTTCTCTACCGTGAACCTGACCGTGTCCCCGGGCCTGACGCCTAACAGGGCGCTCACTCCCTTCGGGAGCGTCAATTGGCTTTTGCTCGTGATCTTCGCTCGAAACTCAGACACAGTGATTCATTGTACCAATGCGCGAATGTCCTGTCAATTAACGTAAGGAATTTTGACCCTTACACAGTTCGAGGCGGGTAGCCTGGGAAGGCCGCTACAGGCGCTGGACTTAAACCGCCCCAGACCATGACGACGAACGAAACGACGCGCCGCGTCACCATGGAAGAGATCGCAGCGCTGGCCAAGCGCCGCGGATTCATCTTCCAATCGAGCGAGATCTACGGCGGTATCGGGGGATTCTTCGATTACGGGCCGCTTGGGGCGATCCTCAAACGCAACGTGAAAGATGCCTGGTGGCGCGAGATGGTCGAGCTGCGCGACGACGTGGTCGCGTTCGATGCGTCGATCATCATGCATCCGAGTACGTGGATCGCCTCGGGCCATGTCGCGGCGTTTCACGATAAGCTCGTCGATTGCAAGAACTGCAAACATCGCTTTCGGGCCGATCACTTGCCGTCGCTCGACAAGTGCCCGGATTGCGGCATGCGCGACACGCTGACCGAGCCGCGCAATTTCAACCTGATGATGCAGACCGCGATCGGTCCGATGGAGGATTCGGCATCGCGCGCGTACCTGCGCCCGGAAACGGCTCAGGGCATTTTCGTCAACTTTAAGAACATTTACCAGAGCGCGCGCAAGCGGCCGCCGTTCGGTGTCGCTCAGATCGGCAAGTCGTTTCGCAACGAGATCACCCCCGGCAACTTCACCTTCCGCGTGCGCGAGTTCGAGCAGGCCGAACTCGAGTATTTCGTGCCCAACGACGGCAAGGACATGGCATGCTATGAAGAGTGGGTCACGGCGCGCAAGAAGTGGTACAGCGATTATGGAGTTCGCGAGGAGCGCTTGCGCTTCTACGAGCTGACGCCGCAGGAACGGCCCCACTATGCGAAGGCCGGAACAGACGTCGAGTATCTCTTCCCCTGGGGCTGGGGCGAACTCGAATCCATCGCGCATCGCGGCACGTACGATCTCGACGCGCACATGAACCTTTCGGGCAAAGACCTCACCTATTTCGACGAGGCCTCGAAATCGAAATACACGCCGATCCTGATCGAGAGCTCAGCCGGCATGGATCGCACGACCTTGACCATGCTCGTGGACGCGTACGAGACGGAAACCGTCAAAGACGAAGAAACGCAGAAAGAATCGACCCGCGTGGTCCTGCGTTTTCATCCGAAGATCGCGCCCGTGCAAGTGGGCGTGTTTCCGCTCGCGCGCAACAAGCCGGAACTCGTGGAACGCGCGCGCTCGATCGAACGCGATCTGCGGCCCCACGCGCGGACACAATACGATGAAGGCAACGTGGGGCAGTTGTACCGGCGCCAGGACGAGATCGGCACGCCGTTTTGCGTGATGGTCGACTATCAATCCCTCGACGACGGCACGGCGACCGTGCGCGATCGCGATTCGATGCGACAGGAGCGCGTGGAGGCCTCGCAGTTGCGGGGCTATCTTGCGGAGCGACTCTGAGGTCAAGGCCATAAAAGGGTAGAAACTGGCCCTGGAGGGCTAGTTGCGGAAGGTTTTCGAGCCGACGGGGTGCATTCGGATCGGCAGTCCCGGGCTAAGGGATCGTTCGAGCCAGGCGCGCGAGCGCATCGCGCGCTTGCGCCTCGGTGAGAAGGAGCGACGGCACGAAACGCAACGTGTTATCGCCCGCGGCGTTGAGCAGCAAGTGCTCGCCCGTGCGAGCGCGTTCAACGATCGCTTTTGCCTCGTACGGTGCGAGAACCGGCAATCCGAGCAAGAGACCGACGCCGCGCACGGGGCCGAATTTGTCGGGATGCTCGATGTGTAGCGCCTCGAGCCCCGCCGTCAAGATGCCGCCGACAAGGGCCACGTTCGCATCGACGTCTTCCGTCGCGCGTACCCGCAAATGGGCGAGCGCCGCGGCGCATGGAACCGGCGATCCGCCGAACGTCGTACCGTGGTCGCCGGGCTGCAACGCGGATGCTGCCGAGGCGTCGACCAGAACCGCGCCGATCGGCAGCCCATTGGCGAGCGCCTTGGCAAGCGTTACGACATCGGGGCGAACGCCGAACGTTTGAAACGCGAAGAGCGTTCCGAGGCGGCCCATGCCGCATTGAATCTCGTCGAAAATCAGCAGCGCGCCGTGGCGGTCGCACAGCCGCCGCGCGGCTTCGAGAAACGCGCGGTCGGCCGGTTTGACGCCGCTCTCGCCTTGAACGGGCTCCACCAGAAATGCAGCGGTGGTGTCGTCGATCGCGCTCTCGAGCGCGGCGATGTCGTTGAACGGCGTGTATGCGAAGCCGCCGGGTAGCGGTTCGAAGCCTTCCTTGTAGTGCGGGTTCGCCGTGGCCGCGAGCGCGCCCATGGTGCGGCCGTGAAAGCTGCCGTCGCACGAAACGATCTTGACGCGATCCGTCTCGCCCTTCCGCCACGCCCGTTTGCGGGCGAGCTTGATTGCCGCTTCGTTCGCTTCGGTGCCGGAGTTGCAGAAAAAGACGCGCTCGAAACCAGAGAGCTTCGCGAGTTCGTTCGCGAGCGTGCCGGCCGGTTCGTGATGGAACAGATTGCTCGCCTGAACGAGCGTCCCGGCCTGTTTCGCGATTGCCTCCGTGATCGCCGGGTGCGCGTGTCCGAGCGCGCAGACGGCGATGCCGGCGACCATGTCGAGGTAGCGATTGCCATCGGCATCGATCACCTCGCAGCCTTCGCCGCGTACGATCTCGATGGGCGCGCGCGCGTAATTTTGCAGCAGGTGCTTCTCGCCCGTAAACTGCTCCGCGGCTTGTTCCGCGGGCGAGATGATGGCGGATTGTGTGCGGAACATGCGTTACGTCCTATAGTGCGCGTTGATGCGCACGTAATCGCGCGAGAGATCGCAGCCCCAGCCGGTCGCGCTCGCTTCGCCCATTCCCAAATCCAAGCGCACGTTCACGAACGTGTTCTCGAGTTCGCGATGGCCTTCCGCCTCGGAAAGAATCTCGAGCGCGCCGCGATCGACCCACAGTTTTCCGCCGAGATACAGCGACCACGTTTCGGGATCGATGCGCGCTCCGACCGAGCCCGCGGCCGCGACGATGCGGCCCCAATTGGGATCCTCGCCATATAGCGCGGTCTTCACGAGGTTCGAATTCACGATCGCGCGCGCCACGATCTGTGCCTGGTGCTCGTCACGTGCGCTCGTCACCTCGACGGTGAGCGTCTTCGTCGCGCCTTCCCCGTCGGTCACCATCGCAATGGCGAGCGTGCGCATGACCTCGCGCAATGCTTCTGCGAAACCGGCGGGTGCCGGACCCTCCGCCGGCGGGGCGAACGCATAACAGGAGTCATTGGTCGACATGCAGCCGTCGACCGAGATCATGTTGAACGTCGCGTCGTTTGCGATCCGCAACTCGTCGCGCAGCGCTTCGCGTGCCATCGGAGCGTTGGTCGCGATGAACGCGAGCATCGTCGCCATGTTGGGCGCGATCATCCCGGAGCCTTTGGCGATGCCGCCCACCACGTAGCGCGTTTCGCCGTCGTAGAACGCGTACGCCGCGAGCTTCGGCTCGTTGTCGGTTGTCATGATGGCCTCGGCCGCATCGTAGGCGGCTTCCATTCCCTCCTCGAGATCCTTGACCGCGCGCGCGAGACCCGTCACCATGCGATCCATCGGCAGGTAGACGCCGATCACGCCGGTCGAGGCGATGATGATTTGGGTCGGGTCGATGCCGAGCAGCGCCGCGGCTTGGCGCGCGGTTTGGCGCGCGTCGCGCTCGCCGCGTTCACCCGTGCAGGCGTTGGCGCAGCCGGAGTTGCACACGATGGCACGCATCGACGTGCCGTTCATACCGATGTGTCCCTCGCTGATGACGAGCGGTGCGGCCTTGATTTCGTTCGTCGTCACGACCGACGCACACCCCATCGGTTCGGCAAAGCTCACGACCGCGAGATCCTGTTTGCGTTTCTTGATGCCGGCGGCGATGCCGGCGAGCTTGACGCCCGGGACGGCCCCGAGGCCGCCGCGCAGCTCGATCAGGCGCGTTGCCGTGCCGTTCTCGTTCGAAGGGGATGGTTCAGAGGCGCGCGGCGCGATCATCGAGAGCAGACTCCTCGGGTAGACCCAGCATGAGATTGAGGTTGAGCACGGCATTTCCGGCGGCACCGCGCCCGAGATTATCGATGGCCGAGATCGCGCGCACCACGCGCCCCTTGCACGAAACGTGAATCTCCGCGTCGTTCGTACCGGCGACGCCGACGACGCTCGGCGCGCGGCCGGGCGGCAGCAAGCGAACGAAGCGGCTGCCCCCGTACGCGCGCTCGTAGCTCGCGCGGACCGCATCGCCCCGCGGTTCGCGCGAGAAAATTGCGTAGCAATCGGCGAGCATACCGCGCCGAATGGGCACGACGTGCGGCGTGAACACGAGCGGCGCGTCGATGCCGGTGGCGCCCAGCTCCTGGACG
>Ga0302326_10014149_pt1 | contig 16890 bp, 16 predicted proteins | sample Palsa_T0_3_FD_202264 | JGI IMG/M metagenome (GOLD analysis project Ga0302326, IMG submission 202264) | Peat permafrost microbial communities from Stordalen Mire near Abisko, Sweden - Palsa_T0_3 | ecosystem: Environmental > Terrestrial > Soil > Palsa > Peat permafrost | place: Sweden: Abisko...
CCCGGCCGTACCAGTAGGCAGCACCCTGCGAGAGGGCACCCGGGTGCTGGCGCATCTTGTCGACCATGAGATTGCAGAGCGGCACGCCGCGCGCGCCGGCGCCGGCGATCCCGAAGAGCCGCAGCACGGTGCGCTCGATCGAGACCGTCGAGTGCTGGACGATGAAGTCGTAGACGCCCTGGAAGACCCGGCTCGCGAGAGTCCGGCAGCGCTCGACCTGCGCGGCGTCGAGGTACAGGTCGGGAAGGCGGTCGACCTCGTAGTCGGGGGAGAAGGGAGACATCGGCTTCTAGGGCATGCTCCGGTTCAAGCCGAGAATCACCGGCTGCCCGTGCTCGTGTCCAAGGCGGGTGAAAGTCGCCGGGGAGAGCACCCAGTAGCGGCCGTCGCTGGGAGGCAGTCCGAGCCAGCGCGCGATCATGACCCGCAGCAGATGTCCATGGGCGACGAGCGCCACCAAGCCCCCGCTGTTCCCGACCGCGCGCTGGACACGCTCGAGCACGCGATCGCAGCGCTGGCCAACGTTGGCAGGCGTCTCGCCGCCGGGGCAGCCTTCCTCCCAGAACTTCCAGCTGGGCCGCTTGGCGAGGATCTGCGCGGTCGTGAGCCCTTCGTCCTCACCATAATCCCACTCGCGTAGATCGTCGTCGATGCGCACGCCCCTCAGCCCCGCCAGCTCGGCGGTGTCGCGCGCCCGCCTCATTGTGCTACTAAGTACCTGGTCTAACTAGTTCGACGAGAGAAGGGGCCGCAAGGCTTCCGCCTGGGCGCGGCCGCTCGGGAGGAGCGGCAGGTCGGTTCGGCCGGTGTGTTGGCCGCTGAGGCTCCATTCGGTTTCCCCGTGACGGAGGAGCAGCAATTCGAGACTCATGGAGGCGAGATTGCGTTGATCCCACGGGGTGGTGCAAGCGATAGGCAAACGTAGTAGGCTGCGCACCCACACCCAGCTGTGGTAGAGATGCCACGCCACTCCGATACCGGAGACGCCAGGGGAGCCAAAAATGAGGACAACTCGAACGCCCTGTCTTTTCGGTGGATTTCGGCCGACTTCGCTGCTCCTGAGCTACCTGACAATTGCTGGCTTCGTGGGCTGCGGATCGACGCCCGAGACTCTGAAAGTCACCGACGCCGGGCTCGACGCCGGGGTGGATGCCGGGCAGGACGCGGGACCCCCCCCATCGACTCCCATCACCCTCGTTGAAGTCTTCGGTTCGGAGGGTTGCGGCAAGTGTCCCGCCGTGGAGCTAGCCGTCAACCCCTACGCAACGCAGGGCCCGGACGGGTTCTTCTCGGTCGAGTACCACGTCACCTATTCCTCGCCTTGGGTCGATGTCTATGCGTCCATGACTTACGACACCCTGGCTGGGGACTACCTGAACCCCATTCTCGGGGGCTCAGGAGGCTCGTACACCTACGGCCTGCCGGCCCTGTTCATCAATGCGGGGTACATCAGTGACACGCTCTATCCCTACACGAAGGCGATCAGCCAAATTCCAAAGGACAAAGTAACCCCGCAGGCCTCGATCGTGCTCTCGCTCAAGTCGGCCTCCACATCCAACCCGCTGGTGGTGAACTACGACGTCACCTTCGCGGCCGGAGGTCCGACCAGCGGAATGCTTGGCGTGGCGTTCGTCGAGCGTGGCTTGGTGAGCGACATCACAAGCGGAGACAACCAGGGACTGGACCTGCACGAGGAGAATGTCGCTCGCGCCTTCTCGTCGATGGCCACGGGCACCGAAACCGGCTTCGTCAAGCTGACCATTCCAGCCGATGCCGTCCGTTCGAACAGCTCGGTGATCGCCTTCGTCAAGGACAGCACTTATCAGACCCTGTATGGAGCTTCTGAGCTGGATCTATGACCTGCTGGGCCAGGATTGGCCTGATCGCGATCTGTGCGAGCTGCGCGTCATCGACCGACCGGGCCGACAGGGGCGATGGCGGTGCTCCTGGTGACGTCTCGCAGGATGGCGGCGGGGATGCCGGGTCGGTTGTTGACGCCGGCCCTTCCTATTCCTTCAGTGGCCAGGTCGCCCACCTCGATGGCACGCCCTGGAACGATGCCATCGTCGGGCTGTGCAGCAGCATCGCTTGCCTGAATCCGATTCGCTCCACCGCTGCGGGGACCTTCGAGGAAGATGAGCTCGATCCCGACGACTATGTCGTGGACGTCACGGGAGACAACAGCGATGGCGGTTCCGCATCGACCGTGTACTTCAACTTCCAGTTGCAATCGAACCTCGCGCTGACCTCGCCCATTCTCGTTCCCGAGACCGGGCCGGGCGTGACCCTGGATGGCGGGGTTCAGACCGTCGAGGTCGACAGCTCGCTGTCCCTGACCGTGGACTCTTCGACGTTCACCTGGCCAGAGGGCGAGGGCGACTCGATCTCCGGTATCGAGCTGCCAGCGGGAGACTGGCCGGCAGCTTACGCTTTGAACCTTCTCGATGGCGGCAACCAATCGATCCTGGCCGTTTGGGCCTTGAATCCGTTCCAGGCTGCTTCGTCGACCCCCATCCCGGTCGTCATCAGCAACAAGTTCGAGCTTTCGCCGGGAAGCCGTGCCAAGTTGTTTGGGATCGATGTCACTTCTGGAATGCCGCAAGAGCTGGTCGATGTGGAAGTCGCCGGCGACGGTGGCGTTCTGACGACCCTCCCTGGACAGGGCATCAGCGAGCTCACCTGGCTTCTCCTCGTCTCGGGGAACTAGGTCGCAATATTCGACTTCGCGCCTCTCCGCGGCTACCGTGATCGAGATGTGGTGGCGCAGAAGCGTTCGCGGCTGGAGCGCGCTGGCAGTGTGCTGGGCGACGGTCGTGGCGGCGCGCGCCAGAAGCTCGTCTCCGAGCCAGAACGCCGACGCCGAGATCGAAGCGGCCCTTCCCGAGATCGAGGGCGCACGCCTGGCGAACCGCTTGCCCCAAGTCCACCCCCGCTACCTCGATCGCACCGACCGCGCCGGGCAGGTGCTCTCGGCCTGGACCCTGGCCGACGACCAGGAAGTCTTCAACACGCTGCATGGGATGTCGAACCTGGACCACTACGAAGTCTGGGCCGACATCGGCAGCGCCGCGGTCTACATTCGCTGGAAGACCTATGACCAGGCGGTAGCGGCCCTGACGCGTGCGCGCTCCAAGTCTCCGAAGATCGCCGAAGGTGCGGTGCTCGAAGGGGATCTCGACCGGCTCCGCGGAGATGCCGTGGCCGCTGAAAGGGCCTATCGCGAGGCGCTCTCGCTGCGCTCCAACGACTCGTTTGCCTTCGACGGCCTCGGGCTGCTGGCGCAGTCGGCGGGACACTGGGATGATGCGGACCGCGACTTCACGCAAGCCAAGGCCGTCTTCGCGGGCGACCCGGTGGCCGATCGCGGACTGGCCGACGCCCGCGTGGCGAGGGGCGACCTGGCTGGGGCGCTTTCGGCGCTCGACGACCTGCACCGGCTGTTGCCAAACGACACCGATGCGTGGGTCGAGTCGGGCAAGCTGCGCCTCAAGCGCGGCGATCCGGCGGCGGCCACTGACTTTCAGCAAGCCCGCCGGCTGGGGAGCAGCGATCCCGAGTTGCTCCGGCTGCTCACCCAGACCTACCGGGCGCAGGGGAGGACCGACGACGAGCGGTCCCTGATCGACGACCTGGTGTCCCAGAATGTCGCCGATGCGCGCCATTACGCCCGGCGCGCCGAGCTTCGCGAAGCGACCGACGTCCCGGGGGCGCTCTCCGATCTGCGCCGGGCGGTCAGCATCGACCCGCAGGATCTGGACATTCAGACCAAGCTCGCGGTCCTGACCGCCAAGACCGGAGATCTGGCGGGTGCCATCGGGCTGTACCGCGGCTTGGTCGACAAGAAGCCGGCGCTCAAGGCCGATCTCATGGCGCTCGAGAAGCGCGCCGGGCTTTCGGGCAAGCCGCTGCGCGGCAGCGTGAACGAGATCAACCAGGGTCTCTCCACCGACCTGACGGCCCTCTTTCATCAGCTGCTCAAGCAGACGCCTGGGCTCCAGGGAGCGCTGAAGATCCGGGTCATCGTCGGCTCCGACGGAAGAGCCCAGTCCGAGGAGCTGCTGGAGAACTCGGTGCGCTCGCCCGAGCTGGCCGCGAATCTGCGCTGGAACGCCCACGATGCGCGCTATCCGCCGACCGCCGCGCGCTACGTCTTCAAGTTCGCGCTCAAGTGACGCCCCCTCGCAGTCCTTCGCCCAGCCCTTCGCGCAGCACGCCGCGTAGCCCTCCGCGCAGCCCACAGGCAGTCCTGACGGGTCTCGATCGCGTCCAGGCCGACGGCTACCGCGCCCTGCAGGGCTTGCGGCTCGGGCTGATCTGCAACCCCACCTCGGTTGACGCCTCGCTGCATCACTTGGCCGATCTTTTGTCGGCCTCCGAGGCGCTGAAGCTGGTGCGTCTGTTTGGTCCCGAGCACGGCATCCGCGGCGAGGCGCAGGACATGATCGCCGTCGACGCCATCACGCGCGATTCCCGCACCGGTCTGCCGGTGGTGAGCCTCTACGGCTCGTCGGAGGCCTCGCTGGCGCCGCGGCCGGAGGACCTGATCGGCCTGGACGCGCTGGTCTTCGACATCCAGGACATCGGATCCCGCTACTACACCTACGTGTGGACGATGGCGCTCTGCATGCGGGCCGCCCAGCAGGCCTCCCTCAAGTTCATCGTGCTCGATCGGCCCAATCCCATCGACGGCGTGAGCCTCGAGGGGCCGCTGGTCGCCCCCGGATGGGAGAGCTTCGTGGGCCTCCATCCGCTGCCGACCCGTCACGGAATGACGGTGGGGGAGATCGCGCGCTGGCTGGCGGGGGAACGGGGCGTCTCCCCGGAGCTGGAGGTCGTCGAGCTTCAGGGCTGGCGACGGCGCCAGCTGTTCGACACCACCGGTCTGCCATGGGTGCCGCCGTCCCCCAACATGCCGACCCTCGACACCGCCCTGGTCTATCCCGGCCAGTGCCTGCTCGAGGGAACCAATCTCTCCGAGGGTCGCGGCACGACCCGGCCATTCGAGATCTTCGGCGCGCCCTTCATCGATCCCCATGCCCTCGCCCAGCGGCTGGAAGCCTTCGGCCTCACGGGGTTGCGGGTGAGGCCGCTGTGGTTCGAACCTACTTTTCAGAAATTCGCCAAGAAGCGCTGCGGGGGGCTGATGTTGCACGTCGTCGATCGATCCACCTTTCAACCGGTTCTCACCTCGCTGTGTCTGCTCGCGGCGGTGCGCGAGCTGTGGCCCGAGCAGCTGCAATGGCGGACCGAGCCCTACGAGTTCGTGGGCAACCGGCTGGCGATCGACCTGCTCTTTGGCAGCGATCGTCCGCGGCTGGCCCTGGAGAATGGCGCCACGCCCGCGACGATTGCCGAGGGCTGGCAAGGCGAGCTTCAGCGCTTCCGGCGGCTGCGCGAGCGCTACCTGCTTTACCCCGACTGAGACGATGCGCATCGCCCTGCTCGGAGGGTCGTTCGACCCGCTGCATTTCGGCCACCTCTTCATCGGCGCCGAGCTTCTCTGGCGCTGTGAACCCGACGCGCTGTGGCTCCTTCCGGTCGCGCGCCACCCCTTCGACAAGCCGCTGAGCGCCTTCGACGATCGCCTCGAGATGGCTCGCATCGGTGCGCGCTTGCTCGGGCCGCGGGCCGAAGCGCGGGCGGTGGAGCAAGAGCTGGTGCGCAGCGGAGGCGACGGGACCACCCTTTCGCTGCTGCGGCATCTCACCGCGCAGCAGCCGGCGGTCAGTTTCCTGCTGGGGCTCGGCGCCGACGCCTGGGCCCAGCGCGCGGCGTGGCGAGACTTCGACGGCCTCTCCAAGCTCGCGGAGGTGGTGGTCTGCAATCGAGCCGGCGTCCCCGAGGTGGAGGGCGGAGGTCCGGCCTTACCCGACGTCTCGTCGACGGCCGTGCGGGAGCGCCTCCAGGCGCTGCAACCTATCGATGATCTGGTCCCGGCCGAGATCGCACGGTACATTCGCGCCCGTGGGCTCTACCGCCAGGCCGGCTGAAAACGGCAATCCGCTCAGCTTCGCCCTGGTGGAGGGGCGGCTGTCGGCCTACCGGATCGTCGGTCCGGAGAGTCACCGCTCCGATGCTCCGGTGATCCTCCTGCTTCACGGGCTGGGGGCCGCCGGGAACACCTACAGCGCCGTCGCGTCGCGCCTGGGGCGCGATTGCCGCCTCGTCATTCCCGACCTGCTGGGCAGCGGCCGCAGCGCCAAGCCGCTCATCGACTATCGGCCGCTGGAGCTGGCGTCGCATCTCGACGGGCTCCTCGAGAATCTCGGGCTGCAGGGCGTCGACATGGTGGTGGGTCACTCCCAGGGGGCCGCGGTGGCGGTGGAGCTGTGCCGACTTCGGTCGCGCGACCCGGCCACCCGGATCGCGAGGCTGGTGCTCATCGATCCTCCGCCGCCATCTGGGGTGCGATGGTTGCGCCCGGTCACGGGCATGCCGCTCGGGGCCCGCTCGGCCGAGATCGTCTCCTCGCTCCTGCCGCATCGCGGCCTGGCCCGCCTCTGGCTGAGCTTTCTCTACGCCGATCGCTCGCAGATCACAGACGACATCCTCACGGGTTACACCACCGGCTCGGCCGGCCGAGGCTATGCGGCGGCCACCGCCCGCGCCCTCCACAGCCTGGCCCATCTGGAGCTGCGCCTCGAGGATGCTCCCCCGACGGCCCTGCTCTGGGGAGCCGAGGACAAGATGTTTCCGCCCTCGCTGGCCGAGGAATGGCAAGCCCGATTGCCGAGCTCCTCGCTGACGGTTCTGCCGGCCACCGGCCACTGCCCGCACGAGGAGCAACCCGAGGCGGTGGCCTTCGCCATTCGAGAGTTTCTGGCGCGGGAACCCAATGAAGCGCAGCGCCTAGCCGTCTCTGCCTAGCCGTCTACCGAGCCGTCTCTGCCTTACCGTCTTTTGGGAGAATGAAATGAGCGTCAGCATCCGCCTGGGCGTCAACGTCGATCACGTCGCCACCCTTCGACAGCTGCGCGGCACGCACTATCCGGATCCGGCGGCGGCGGCGGCGCTCTGCGAGCTGGCCGGCGCCCATCAGATCACCGTCCACTGCCGCGAGGATCGCCGCCATATCCAGGAGCGCGACCTGCGGGTGCTGCGCCAGACCCTGCAGACCCAGCTGAATCTGGAGATGGCCGCCACCCAGGAGATGGTGCAGCTCTGCTACGAGGTCAAGCCCGACCAGGCCACCCTCGTCCCCGAGCGGCGCGAGGAGCTCACCACCGAGGGTGGGCTCGACGTCGTGTCGCAGCGCGAGCAGATCAAGAAGGTGGTCAAGACTCTGCGCGACGGGGAGATCGTGGCCAGCCTTTTCATCGACCCCGACGTCGACCAGGTGCGCGCCGCCCATCGCGCCGATGCCCACCGGGTCGAGCTGCACACCGGCCGCTTCTGCGACGCGCGGACGGCGACCGATCGCAACCGCGAGCTGGCCCGCATCATCGACGCCGCCAAGGCGGCCGCCAAGCTCGGGATCGGGGTGGCCGCTGGCCACGGCCTGAGCTACACCAACGTCGCCGCGGTGGCGGTGATCGCGGAGATCGACGAGCTGAACATCGGACACGCCATCGTCGCGCGCGCCGTGCTGGTCGGTCTCGATCGCGCGGTTCGCGACATGCTCGCGCTCATGCAGGCTGCCCGGGCATGATCAGCGGCCTGGGGCTCGACGTGGTGGAAGTGGCCCGCTTCGACCGGCTGCTGGCCGGGCCTCTGGGCGAGCGATTTCTGGCCCGCGTGTTCACGGTCGCGGAGCGCGCCTACTGCGATGACCATCCGGCGGCCCGGGCGGTGCATTACGCTGGACGCTTCGCTGCCAAGGAGGCCCTGGTCAAGGCGCTGGCGGCGCCGTCCGGTTTGACCTGGCAGGACATGGAGGTCGTGAGCGATGGCCCGCCGCGCTTTCGAACCCAGGGCCGCTGCGCCGAGCTGCTGCAGGAACGCAGCATCGTCGCGGTACATCTTTCGCTGTCGCACGACGGCGGGCTGGCGGTGGCAGCCGTCATCCTTGAGACTTGAGGAGGCCTGGCCATGGCGATTCTTCTCAGCTCACAGGAAGCCAAGGCGCTCGACGCGCTCGCGACGGATCGATTCGGCGTCGGGGTCGAGGCCTTGATGGAGCAGGCCGGGCGGTCGGTGGCCAAGCTGGCGGAGCCGATGTGCAAGAGTGGCCGGGCGGTGATCTTCGTCGGCCCCGGTAACAACGGTGGGGACGGACTGGTGGCGGCGCGGTATCTCGCCGCGGCAGGGTTCAAGGTCGAGGTGGCGCTGGCGGTGCCGGCCAGCCAGCTGCGGGGAGCCGCCAAGGTCAATCTCGAGCGGTGGGCCGAGGTGGCGCCGCGGTCCACCACCGTGGGCGTGCTTGCGCTAACAGCCGGTGATCTCGCCATCGACGCCTTGCTCGGGACCGGCTTGAATCGGCCGCCGGAAGGAAGCTTGCGCGACGCGATCCGGCACCTCAACGCCGCCCGCGGTGCGGGGGCCATGGTCATCTCCGTCGACGTGCCGTCCGGCTTGAATGCCGACACCGGCGCCGTGCCGGGCGACTGCGTGCGGGCCGACGTGACGGTCACGCTGGCTGCCCGCAAGCGCGGTCTCACCCAGGAACCCGGCTCGACGCTGGCGGGTCGGGTGGAGATCGGGAGCATTGGGTTGCCGGCCGAAGCGTTGGGGATGCTGGGATCTCGCGCCTCTCTGTTCGAGCTCGGCGACTTGCGGGCGGTCCTGCCTGCGCGGGAGGGAGGCGCTTTCAAGAATTCCTTCGGCCACGTCCTCGTAGTGGCCGGCAGTCCGGGAAAGACCGGCGCCGGCACCTTGGCGGTGCGCGCAGCGCTGCGCTCCGGGGCGGGTTTGGTGACGCTCGCCGGTCGCGAGCAGACCCTGGCCGAGATCCTCGCCGGTCATCCGGAGGCGATGTCGCATGCCCTTGCCGGCCAGGGTGCGCTGGGGCCCGCGGAGCTGGCCGGTCTGCTCACCGCTCTCGAGGGCAAGCAGGCTCTCGCCATCGGCCCTGGCTTGTGGCGCGGCCCGGCGACGGGAGCGATGCTGGCGGAGCTCCTCACGCGATTCAAAGGAGCTACGGTTCTCGACGCGGATGCGCTCAACGCCATCGCCGGGCACCCGGGGACACTGGCCGGCGCCGTAGGTCCGACGGTCGTGACCCCGCACCCCGGAGAGATGGCGCTGCTGACGGGTCGCAGCACCGCCGAAGTCCAGGCCGATCGCTTCGCCGCGGCCGCGAAGCTCGCCGGCGATGAGCGAACGGTGGTCGTGCTCAAGGGCGCCGGGACGGTGGTGGCGGCGCCGGAGGGCCGGCTGTCGGTCAATCCCACCGGGAACGCCGGGCTGGCCCATGGTGGCACGGGCGACGTGCTGTGCGGGCTCATCGGTGGGCTTCTGGCGCAGGGAATGGAACCCTTCGATGCCGCGCGCGCCGGAGCGTATCTTCATGGTTGGGCCGGGGAGCGGGTCAGCAAGCGGCGCGGCCAGCGCGGGCTCCTCGCCGGCGAGGTGGCGGACGAGCTCGGGTCGCTGTGGGCGGAGCTCGGATGCTGATCGCGCGCGAGCTGGAGAATCTGGCGGCGAGCCAAGCGCTGGGCGAGCGGCTCGGCCGAGCGTTGCGGCCCGGTGATTTCGTTGGGCTGTCGGGCGGGCTCGGCTACGGGAAGACCACGCTGGTCCGGGCCATTGCGGCTGGCGCCGGAGTCGCGGCGGACGAGGTCAGCAGTCCGACCTTTTCATTGATCCATCGCTATGCCGGTGCGGCCTTCCCGGTGCATCACGCCGACCTCTACCGGCTCGGCTCCCGAGAGGAGCTGTATGCCACCGGCTATTTCGACCTGCTCGACGGGCAGGGGATCGTTCTGGTCGAGTGGATCGATCGGATTGCTTTGGCCGCGCCCGGCGAGTGGCTGGAGCTCCGGCTGATGTCCGGCGCGAACCCCGACGCGCGCAACCTCGAGGCCATCGGCCACGGGAGTCGGGGAGAGGAACTGTTGAAGGGGTTATAGGGTAGGTGCCTCTGCGCAGTGATTGAGCAAGAAAGCCGAGCGCGTGCCCGTGCCCGTCTGCGTGCCTGTTTTCGGCTCTCGCGGTCGAGGGGTCGGACTCGGTGCCCCGGAATTTCAAAGGCTTGCGGGTGGCGTGGGACGGTCCGCTGACGCTACAACGTACGCGCTGGCCGCTAGCCTACGGAATCTGAGGTCATGATGCGTCCGACCCCACTCCATCTCACCCAGAATCCGGCACGTGCACGGGCACGCAAAACGGGCACGCACACGACTCACTGAGTCGAAATCTACGTGCAGGTCTACTACGACCCCGGCGAGGGCTCTGGAAACGAACAGACACTACGCCGGACCCGCAAACAGAGATCTCGCGTCGTCGATCCCGATCACCCCGCCCTCGGGCACCTCGCTCCAGCTCCGCTCGGCCGACAGCACCTCGCTTGCGACCATTAGCTCGCTGACCTCTTGGCCTGCCGCAAGCTGCACCGGCGCGTCGAGCGAGTAGTGCAGTGAGCGACCATTTCGATAGGCCACCAGCGAGGCCCCATCGCTCAGGATGAACGTCAGGCTCGACGGCTCGGCCGCCCCCGCGTCCGCCAGCCCGTGGATCAGGTCTACCGTCTCGAGAATGGCAGCCGCCATGGCCGCCGAGCGCCGGGGTTCGTTCAGGGGGGCCCGGGCCAGCAACCGGCTGAGAAGGAGCAGAAAGCAGAGCTCGCTGTCGGTTTCGCCGCGGACGAGGCCCAGCAGCCGTGGGTCGATGCGCGCCGCGAGCGGAGCGCGCACCTCTGCGAACCGGCTCACGGTCCCATTGTGCGCGAACATCCAGCGGTCATGGTGAAAGGGATGCGTGTTCTCGAGACTCACGGGGCCGCAGCTGGCGCGGCGCACGTGGGCAATGACGGTGCGGGCCGAGACCCGGCCGGCGGCCTCGGCGAACTCCGCATCGGCATAGGCGGGGTTGATGCTTCTCAGAACCCGCGGCGCGACGTCGCCTTCAGGGTAGTAGCCGATGCCCCAGCCGTCCGCGTGATCCCGACTCTGGATCTGCAGGGCATTGGGCTCGTCGATCAACGCGCGGGCGACAGCGGCTGGCCGGGCCGCACAGAAGCCGAACATCCGGCACACGACTCAATTCAGCCACGGATCGGAGAGAAGTCAAATTGAGGGGCGAGGCTCGGGTGCAGGCGGGTCCGGGTCGAGGAGCCCGGCCTTGTACAGGCGGTCGGTGGCGGCCTGCACCTCGGGCTTGCTCGAGCCACAGTCGGCGAGCGACTCCGCGACTTGCGTCACGGTCCGCGGGCCGGTCGTTAATTCCTCGAGGTAGACACCGTCTCCCGGCTCGATTCCCAGCGGCTTGGCCCACTGCGCCAGAGCGTCGTCGAGCCCTTCGCGCCCGTTGTCCTGATCGCGCGCACTCGCCACTGCTTGCTGGCGCCCCAGGCGGGCGGCCTGACCTGCCGCTGAGAGCGCGAAGCGTTGGCGGGGGGCCCAGCGAAGCGATCCGGGGGGTCGTTTGAGCGAGTCGATCATGAATTGGCGGTGGCGGAGCTTAACGCAGAAAGGTCTCGGGAACCCGCTTTCTTTGGAGCAATGCCAGCAACCGCCGTGCCAAGGGTGATTCGCGGCCAAACGCTCGCGATCGCTGGACGATCTGCTCCCGCAATCGCTACCTTGGGGTCGAAAGATGCCCACCCCTCGCCTTCACGGACGGCCCGTCGGTCTGGCTCGCGTACTGTCCTCGAGGGGGCCTCTTCGCTGGTGGCTGCACCGCCAGATGAGGCAGGACTACGGCTTCGACGCGTTTCGGGCCTTGTTTCCCGGCGCGCGCAGCCCTTTGGCGGACAGCGAGCGGCCCCTTCAAGCCATGGCTCCGCGGCAATGGCAGGACCAGCAGCTCGGGCCACCGGCGATCGCACCTCTCCGCGAGGGCGCCTTGGCGCTGCGGACAGCCTACATCCGCGACGAGGTCACTCCGGTCGAGGTTCTGGCGCGACTTCGGCAACGGATCGAAGCGCAAAGTTTTGGAGCCAGCACGCACTCCCCGTTCGTGGCGCTCGATTGGGAAGCCGCCGAGGTTGCCGCCCGCGAGAGCGCTGAGCGTTACCGGGTCGGCCGGCAAGTGGGGCCACTGGACGGCATCCCGGTGCCCATCAAGGACCATCACCCGATGCGGGGAGTGCCGATGCAGGCCGGCAGCTCGGCGAGGGTCGTCTCAAGCGAGGACAGCGCCGCGGTGGCGGCCCTGCGTGCCGGCGGCGCTCTGCTGTTCGGGAAGACCCACACCACCGAGTGGGGCATGTCTCCGATCGGAAACAACGCGCATCACCTGATGCCCCGCAATCCGCACGGCAGCGAGCGGGCTGCCGGGGGCTCGTCAACCGGCGCCGCGGTCGCGGTGGCGCTGGGAATGTCGCCGGTGGCGCTGGGTTCGGACGCCGGGGGCTCGATTCGCATTCCCGCCGCGCTGAGCGGCGTGGCCGGGCTCAAGCCGACCTACTGCCGGATCTCGCGCACCGGAGACCTCTGGGGTGGGAACACCGTGGCCCAAAACGGTCCGCTCGGGCAGACGGTCCAGGATCTCGTCGATTTCATGACCGTCGCGTGCGTTCTCGATCCGCTCGACCCGGCGCAGGCGGCGGCGCCCGACTGGCCCGTTCCGGCGGCGGCCTGGTGGCGCGCCATGGGACGCGGGGTGCGCGGCTGCCGGATTGGCGTGCTGCGCTGGGCCTTTGCCGACGCTCCCACCGAGATCGCCGAGCCCTGCCGGTTGGCGCTCGCGGCCCTCGAGCGCGAGGGCGCAATTCTGGTCGAGCTCGACGTGCCGCTCGCCGCGCACGCGACCGCGATGGGAATCCTGATCGTGGGTTGCGAGCTCGTGGGCGGTCTTCTCGATCTCCCCGACGATCGCGACCTTCGAGTTGGCGAGGACGTCAGACTGCAGCTGCAGCTGTTGCGACAGGTGCCGGTGGCTGATCTCCTGGCTGCCACCCGGATGCGGCCCGTGCTTCGGGAGCAGCTGGCGCGGGCGCTTCGCGAGGTTGACCTCCTCGCGCTTCCCAGCACGGCCGGCGTCGCCCCGCGCTATCCTTTGGCGGAGGATCGGCAACCCCTGCTCGACGGGAGCGCAATGCGGGCCATGGTTCGGTACTCCTTCTGCGCGAATCTGGCCGGCTTGCCGGCCGGCTCGATTCCAGTCGGCAGGGTTGGCGAGCTGCCGATCGGGATTCAGCTGGTGGGGGACGCCTGGGACGAAGCCAGCGTTCTGGCCGCCATGGCGCAGCTCGAGCGGATGGGGGTGAGCTCGCTGCCGGCACCGCCCGCCTTCGCGCCGCTGGGTCGGTGAGCGGGCATGGGTTTCCACGCGCGATCCTTCGTGATCCTCAATCGGCTCGTCGAAGGCGTCGATCGCATGCTCACCCGGGCACAGAGAATCGTCCGCGAGCTGCCGCTGGTCTTCTACGATCCGCGGGCCGCCCAGCTCGCGACCTTCGACTACTTCGAACGCATGCCCCGCTATCGAGACCCGCTCGATCAACGGGCTGGCCTCTACCCCTTCGAGGCTCGCGCTCTGAAGGAGTTCTTCCCAACCGCTCCGGCGCGGGTGCTCGCGCACGGCGTCGGGGGAGGGCGAGAGCTGCTGGTGCTGGTCGAGGCTGGCTACCAGGTCGAGGCCTACGAGCCGGCCGCCAAGCTGGCGCTGGCATCCGCCGAGCTGCTGGCCGGCCGAGTCACGGTGGGCGAGCTTGGTCTTCAGGCCTGGGCGCAAGCGCGCACCGGAACTCGCTTCGACGCGGTCTTCACCGGCTGGAGCGTATGGGGCTACCTGGTGCAGCAGTCCGATCGGCTCGCGGTACTGCGGGCCTTTCGGAGGGTTTGCCCGGAGGGCCCGGTGCTGCTCAGCTTCTTCCGCGAGGAGGCCTTCTACGACCTCGGCGAGCGCGCGGTCGAGCCGCGGCCGTTGCACCCGGCCTGGATCGACCGGCTCGAGCGGCTGGCGCGAACCCAGCTGCGCGAACGGTGGCTGAGCGCGCCGCCGCTGGAGCGCGGAACCGTCTGGCGCAACGGCCTGTACCTTCATCTGACCGAGGAGTGGGAGCTGCGCGAGGAGGCCGCGCTCGCGGGTTACCGCGTGGCGCACTACGAGCAGAGCCCGCTGCGCTGCTCGAATGCGGTGTTGATTCCGGTTGACATCGCATAACGAACGCATAAATATGCGCAGTCTATGCATCGGGTCGGGCTCATCGGAGGATCGGGCTACTCGGGGATGGAGCTCACGCGGCTCCTGGCCGGCCATCCCTCGCTCGAGCTGGCCTGGGTCACGAGCGATCGCTGGCAGGGCGAGACGGTCGAAGCTCGACTGGGCTTGCGCGGGCAGGTGGGGGCGCTGCGCTACCTCGAGGTCGAGCGCGCCCTGGCCGAGGTCGCCGGCTGCCAGGCCGTGTTGCTGGCCACGCCGGCCGAGGCTTCGATCGCCATCGTCCCTCGGCTGCTCCGGCAGTCGCTGCGGGTGCCACTGAGGATAATCGATCTCTCGGGCGCCTTTCGTCTGGCCCGGCCCGAGCTGTACCCCGCCCACTACGGTTTCCAGCACCCGGCCCCCGAGCTGCTCGCCGAGGCGGCCTACGGTCTCACCGACTGGTTCGGCAACCGCGCGCGGGAGGCTCGCCTGGTGGCCAATCCGGGCTGCTACGCCACCGCGGCCATTCTCGCGCTGGCTCCCTTGCTCCGCGATGACCTGATCGGGCCCGACTCGCTGATCGTCGACGCCGCCTCGGGGGTCACCGGCGCCGGGCGCAAGGCCAGTGAGGAGCTGAGCTTCAGCGAGGTGGCCGACGACGTGCGGGCCTACAAGATCTTTCGACACCAGCACACTCCCGAGATCGCGCAGGCGCTGGCGGCCATCCGGGGAGGGCCGGTCGAGCTGACCTTCACGCCGCATCTGCTTCCGATTCGCCGCGGCATTCTCTGCACCGCGCACGCGCGGCTTCGTTCCGGCGTGAAGGCTTCGGCGCTGCAAGAAAGCCTCCACAAAGCCTACGCCGGCTCGGCCTTCGTCCGAGTCCGACCGACGCCCGAGGAGGTGTCGCTGAGGCGCACCTGCTTCACCAACCGCTGCGACGTGTCGGCCGCCGCCGATGACCAGGGTCGGGTGGTGGTGATGAGCGCGCTCGACAACCTGCTCAAAGGGGCGGCCGGACAGGCGCTCGAGAACCTGAACCTCACGCTGGGATTCACCCAGACCGCCGGCCTCGAAGGCCTGAATGGAGCAATGGGATGAAGCTTCCCAAGGGCTTTCGTTTCGCGGGCATTCACGCCGGCATCAAGCCGAGCCGCCGCGACCTGGCGTTGATCGTCAGCGACGTCGACTGCAGCGCGGCGGGCTGCTTCACGCTCAACGAGGCCCGGGCGGCGCCGGTGCGGGATGCCGAGGAGCGACTCCCCGCCAGCGGAATGCGCGCCCTCATCATCAACAGCGGCAACGCCAACGCCCTCACCGGCCCCGAAGGGCTGGCGGACGTGCAGGCGGTCGCCGCCGCGGTGGCCAAGGCCCTCAGGGTCCCACCGGCCGCGGTTCTCTCGGCCTCGACCGGCATCATCGGCTTGCGGATGCCGGTGGGGAAGATCGTCGAGGCGGTGCCGCGCCTGGTCGAGTCGCTGCGCAGCGAGCCGGAGCTGGCGGCCGAGGCAATCCTGACGACCGACACGGTGGTCAAGATGGCCAGCCGGTCGATCACCGTGGGCGGCACCGTGGGCGGGCGCGACATCACGCTGGCTGCCATCGCCAAGGGCTCGGGCATGATCGCCCCCGCGCTCGCGACCATGATCGCGTCGATCGTCACCGACGCCGACATCGCCCCGGAGGCTCTGGCCGACTGCTTGCGCCGCTCCGTCGAGGCGACCTTCAACTGCCTGACGGTCGACGGCGACATGAGCACCAACGACGCGGTCTTCGTGCTCGCCAACGCCCGGGCCGGCAATCCCCGCTTGCATTCGGAGAGCCCCGATCTGCCGCGCTTCCAGGCGGCGCTCGACGACCTGTGCCGCGAGCTCACCAAGGCCATCGCCGCCGACGGCGAAGGCGCCACCAAGCTGGTGACGGTCGAGGTCAGTGGGGCCGAGAGCTTCGAGCTGGCGCGAGACTACGCGCGGGCGGTGGCGGGATCGTCACTGGTCAAGGCCGCCATCTTCGGCGCCGACCCGAACTGGGGGCGGATCATGTCGGCCCTCGGCGCGCGGGCCGGCACCCTCAAGCGCAAGCTCGATCCCGCCGGTTGCATCGTCTCGATCCAGGAGGCCGAGGTGTTCGCGGCGGGCCGCCCGACGGGCATCGATCCCGGAACGCTGCGGGCCCGCATGCGAGCCCCCGAGATCGTGGTGCAGGCGCGGGTGGGCCAGGGGCCGGGCAAGGCCACCGCCTATGGCTGTGACCTCAGCTACGACTACGTCAAGATCAACGCCGACTACAGCTCGTTCATCGTTCCCACCGAAGGCGGCGGGGTCGCCAAGGACGACCGGCTGGTCAACTACAGCCCGGGTTTGAAGGTCTCGCTGCTCGTCGAGGTGCTCTCCTACATCGGTCGGCTCAAGGGGCAGTGCTGCGTCGTGAAGTACGGCGGGGCCGCGATGGTGAAGGAGTCGCTGAAGAAGTCCTTCTGCGATGACCTCAGTCTCCTGCGATCGCTGGGCCTCAAGCCGGTGGTGGTGCACGGCGGGGGCCCGGAGATCTCGCGCACGCTGGAGCGGCTGGGCCACACCAGCGAGTTCGTCGACGGCCGTCGCATCACCAACAGCGCCGACCTCAAGGTGGTCGAGATGGTGCTGACGGGCTCGATCAACTCCGAGCTGGTGACGCTGCTCAACCGCGACGGCGCCCACGCGGTGG
>Ga0302326_10014151_pt1 | contig 16889 bp, 15 predicted proteins | sample Palsa_T0_3_FD_202264 | JGI IMG/M metagenome (GOLD analysis project Ga0302326, IMG submission 202264) | Peat permafrost microbial communities from Stordalen Mire near Abisko, Sweden - Palsa_T0_3 | ecosystem: Environmental > Terrestrial > Soil > Palsa > Peat permafrost | place: Sweden: Abisko...
AAAGCGCATGTAGTCGTGCGCGGTGGAAACGAGTCCGCCGCCGCCGGACTCCAGCGCGGGCGGCCTGGCGTAGGTGGACTTCTGCGCATCGTCCTGCAGCTTCAGGCCGCCGCCGGGGGCAGGCTGGTAGCAGGAGGAGAACCGCTCGACCTTGTCTTCGGGCACGGAAAAGGCGGTGTCGGTCATTCCCAGCGGCTCGAACAGGCGGGTGCGCAGGAACTCGCCGAAACTCTGCCCCGAGCACTTCTCGACCAAATAACCCATGACGTCGATCGCGACCGAGTAGTTCCACTGGGTTCCCGGCGAGAATTCGAGCGGGATGTGCGAGAGCTGCTCCATCATCCCTTCGAGGCCGCCCTCGGTGTTGAAGTCGTTGATCTTGGCCTTGCGATAGGCGGCGTCGACAGCCGTGCGCATCATGAAGCCGTAGGTAAGGCCGGACGTGTGGGTGACCAGGTCAACCACCTTCATCGCCCGATCGGTCGGCGTGGTGATGAACTGCGGCGGCTGGTCGGCGAGCAGCGTCGGCATGCCGCTGGCGTAGACGCCCATCTTCTTCCATGACGGGATGTGATGGTGGACCAGGTCGTCGAGGCCCAGCGCGCCTTCCTCGACCAGCATCATCAGGGCCACGGCGGTGATCGGCTTCGACATCGAGTAGATGCGGAAGATCGCATCCTCACGCATCGGCTTTTGCCGTTCGAGGTCCATGTGTCCGGCCATACCGGTGTGGACCAGATGGCCCTTGCGGTAGACCTGGGTGAGGATGCCCGGAAGATAGCCGCCATCGACGTAGCGACTGGCCATCACCTCATCCAGCTTCGCGAGCCTGGACGAAGACAATCCAACAGTTTCCGGCTTCACCACGACGTTCGACCTCCCTCGATCGCATTTGTCCTTATCAACGATCAGGAAGAGGGGCGCCGCAAGAGGGAATCGCGTCGGCGCGGCCGGCGTCGAGAGCGTTCGGCGCCCTGCTACTCGGCGGCGACCCGGTTCGCGGTGTCGAAGAAGCGGTTGGCGGGCCGCGCGAGGCCCAGGTTCTCGCGCAGCGTGGCGCCCTCGTATTCGCGCCGGAACAGGCCGCGCGCCTGCAGTTCGGGGATCACCTGGTCGACGAAGTCGTCCAGCCCCTCGGGCAGGAAGGGGAACATGACGTTGAAGCCGTCGCAGGCGTTGGTCTCCAACCAGCGCTGCATCTCGTCGGCGATGGTGGCCGGCGTGCCGACGAACGCCGTGCCGCCATAGCTGCCGGCGCGGGCCGCCAGTTGGCGGATGGTCAGGTTCTCGCGCCGAGCGGCCGAGACGATCCGCTCGCGGGCGCTCTGGCTGGCGTTGGTCGGCGGAATCTCCGGCAACGGCTCGTCGGGGTCGAAGCTGGAGACGTCGTAGCCCAGCATGCCGTTCAGGCTGGCGATGCCGCTGTCGTAGTGGACCAGGCTGTCGAGGTGGGCGCGCTTGGCCTTGGCTTCGTCGACCGTGTCGCCGACCACCACCAGCGCGCCGGGTAGGATCTTCATGCCGTCGGGGTCGCGCCCAAGCTTGGCCATCCGGCCTTTGACGTCAGCGTAGTAGGCCTGCGAAGCCTCGAGATTGCCGCCGGCGGCGAACACCAGCTCCGCGGTTTCGGCGGCGAGTTGGCGGCCGGCCTCCGAGGCGCCGGCTTGCACGATCACCGGCCAGCCTTGCACCGGCCGGGCGATGTTGAGCGGGCCGCGCACCGACAGGTATTTGCCCTTGTGCCCCAGCACGTGCATCCGCTCCGGATCGAAGTAGATGCCGCTCTCGACGTCGCGCACGAAGGCGTCGTCGGCGAAGCTGTCCCAGAGCCCTGTGACCACGTCGTAGAACTCCCTGGCCCGGGCGTAGCGCTCGTCGTGGTCCATGTCCTCGTCGAGGCCGAAGTTCAGCGCCGCGTCGGGATTGGCGGTGGTGACGATGTTCCAGCCGGCGCGCCCGCCGCTGATATGGTCGAGCGAGGCGAAGCGGCGGGCGATATGGTACGGCTCGTCGTAGGTGGTCGAGGCGGTCGCCATCAAGCCGATATGCTCGGTCACCGCCGCCAGCGCCGACAGCAGCGTGAACGGCTCGAACGAGGTCACCGTGTGGCTGCGCTTCAGCGCCGCCACTGGCATGTTCAGCACCGCCAGGTGGTCGGCCATGAAGAAGGCGTCGAACTTGCCCGCCTCCAGCTTCTGGATGAAGCGCTTCATGTGGCCGAAGTTGAAGTTGGCGTCCGGAAACGCGCCCGGATAGCGCCAGGCGCCGGTGTGGATGCTCACCGGCCGCATGAACGCGCCGAGCTTCAGTTGCCTCGTGGCCGACATGTGCGCACCTATGGTTCGATCCCCGCCAGATTAGGCGACAAACTCGGTAGGGATTAGCCAGTTCTCCTGCGGCGCCATCCAGCGCCGCTAAACGGCGGTGAACCGCGGGCCCGAGCGCCCGGCGATGCGGAAGGAGGAAACACATGATCGATCGTCGAGCGGCGGTTACCGGTCTGGCGGCCAGCGGCGTCGCCGTGGCCATGGCCTCGGGCGCGAGGGCGGCGGGGCCGCCGCCGGCCCGCAACGTGGTGCTGGTCCACGGGGCGTACGCGGACGGCTCCTGCTGGTCGGAGGTGATCCCGCGCCTGCAGGCGGCCGGCCTCAACGTGGCGGCGGTGCAGAACCCGCTGCGCTCGCTGGCCGAGGACTGCGAGTTCACCCGGCGCACCCTGGCGCTGCTGGATGGCCCGATCGTGCTGGTGGCGCATTCCTACGGTGGCGAGGTGATCACCGAGACCGGGGTCGATCCGAAGGTCACGGCGCTGGTCTATTGCTCCGCCCGAGCGCCGGACGCCAATGAGGACTACGCCGCGCTGGCGAAGACCTATCCGGCGCCGCCGGCCAGCGGCGGCCTGGTCCACAGCGGCGGCTATGCCCAGCTCAACGAGGCGGCCTTCCTGCGCGACTTCGCCGGCGACATCGACCCGGCCAAGGCGCGGGTCCTGTACGCCGTCCAGGGCCGAGTCGCCGACACCCTGTTCGACGCGCGGGTGACGCAGGCGGCCTGGCGCTCGAAGCCCTGCTTCTACCAGGTCTCCGCCAACGACCGGACCATCAATCCGGACCTGGAGCGGTTCATGGCCAAGCGAATGAACGCTGTCACGATCGAGCTCCCATCGAGCCATTTGGGCATCATCAGCCACGCCGGCGAGATCGCCAGCCTGATCCTCAAGGCGGCCGGCGCGTGACGGTCAGCGCCAGGCGAACACCGGCTGCTCCAGCTCCGCCACGCGGGTGATACGGCCGGCGACCAGCTCGCGCAGCTGGTAGATCAGCGCCGCCGTAGGAGCGTGGATGTTGTGGCCGTCAACCACCTTGAGGCGGATCACCGGCCGCGGGCTCTCCGGGATGGTCTCGAACTCGACCGCGTCATCGCCGGCGATCTGGTCGAGCCGGATGTAGTGCACCGAGGCCACCTCGTGCGGGTTGGGCCGCAGCGTGCCGGCGTCGTCCAGCCAAGCGACCACCGGCGTGATCGCGTAGCCCGAGCGGGTCGGGTAGTCGTCAAGCGCGCCAAGGATATTCGCCGGCGGTAGCCGCAGGCCAAGCTCCTCCTCCAGCTCACGCAAGGCGGTTTGCTCGAACGTCTCGCCCGGATCGCAGCGGCCGCCCGGCAGCGCCCATTGGCCGGCATGGGCGCGCATCTCGGCGGCGCGGCGGGTCAGCAGGAAGGCGGCCTCACCCGAGCCGTCGTCGGCAGCGACCAGCGTCAGCGCCACCGCCGCGCGCTTCAGGCCCTCTCCGTCATGGGCGATGCGGGGAAAGTCGCGGCACCGCGCCGACATCGTCTCCCTGAAGGCGGCGCAGAACGGATGGCTCATCGAGCGTGACGCCGGCGCCTCACCGCGCGCTGGTCGGGATCTGGTTGAAGGGGACATCCTTGTCGACGCGGATGTCGCCCGGCAGGCCCAGCACGCGCTCGGCGATGATGTTGCGCAGGATCTCGTCGGTGCCGCCCTCGACCCGCGTCGCCGGCGAGCGCAGCAGCATGCGCTGGAAGCGTCCGGAGGCGGCGGTCAGCTCCGGATCGGTCAGGATCCCCGCCTGGGCCATCAGCTCCTCGGCGAACATGGCGATTTCCTGCATGCTCGAGCCGGCCACCAGCTTGCCGATCGAGTTCTCCGGCCCCGGCGTCTGGCCGCGCGAGATGGCGGAGATGGCGCGAAAGCCGTTGTACTTCAGCCCCGTGGTGCGCACCGCCCAGGTGGCGAGCTTCTGCCGCACCGCCGGATCGTCGACCGCCAGGCCGTTGGCGGTTTCGATGCGGCAGCACAGGTCGAACAGCTCCGGGAAGCCGGTGGACATGCCAGAGCCGATCGACAGCCGCTCGTTCATCAGCGTGGTCAGCGAGACTTTCCAGCCGTCGCCCACTGCCCCGAGCCGCTGGGCGTCGGGCAGGCGCACGTCGGTGAAATAGACTTCGTTGAAGCCGCTATCGCCATTGGCCTGTTTGATCGGCCGGATCTCGACCCCGGGCGTCTTCATGCTCAGGAAGAACATGGTCAGGCCCTTGTGCTTGGGCACGGTCGGGTCGGTGCGGGTGATCAGGATGCCGTAATCGGAATAGTGGGCGCCGGAGGTCCAGATCTTCTGGCCGTTGATGATCCAGTCGCCCGAGCCGTCGGTGGCCCGCTCGGCGCGGGTGCGCAGGCCGGCGAGGTCGGAGCCGCCGGCCGGCTCGGAGAACAGCTGGCACCAGATCTCCTCGCCGGCGGCCAGCGGCGGCAGGTACTGGCGCTTCTGCTCCTCCGAGGCGAACGCCATCATGGTCGGCCCGCACATGCCGTGGCCGATGATGAAGGTGCCGGCGAGCGCGCCGTAAGGCCCCTCCTCCTGGCCCCAGATCACCCGCTCGATCGGCGTCGCGCCGCGGCCGCCGTACTCCTTCGGCCAGTGTAGGCAGGCCCAGCCGGCGTCGAACTTCCTCTTCTGCCACGCCTTGGCGACCGCCATCGGGTCGACATCGGAGAGGCTGACGCCGGCGAAACCGGCGGTCTCCAGCTCGGCGCGCAGTTCCTTCGGCGCGTTGGCGTCGATCCAGGCTCGGACCTGGGTGCGGAAGGCGGCTTCCTCGGGGGTGTCGTCGAAGTTCATGGCGATCTCCTCAGGCGGCCTGGACGTTGCGTTCGCGCATGCGCTGGATCAGGGCGTCCTGCCACTGCGACAGGCTTCCCAGGTTCAGCGCCAGCAGGTTGGAGCGGCGGTAGAACAAATGGCAGTCGAAGGCCCAGGTGAAGCCCATGCCGCCGTGCACCTGGATGTTGTTCTTGGCGCAGTGCTGGAACGCCTGGGTCGCCGCGACCCGGGCCGAGGCCGCCGCCTCCGGCAGCTCCGCCGCCCCGGTGGAGAGCGCCCACGCGCCGTAGTAGCCGTTCGACCGCGCCAGCGCCGCCGAGACGTACATGTCGGCCAGCATGTGCTTGATCGCCTGGAACGAACCGATCTGCCGCCCGAACGCCATCCGCTCCAGCGCGTAGTCGCGCGCCATCTCCAGCGCCCGGTCGGCGCCGCCGATCTGCTCGAACGCGGTCAGCACGGCGGCGCGATCGAACACCTCGCCGATCAGCCGCCAGCCGTCGCCCGCCTCCCCCAGCGGCTCGGCCGGCGCGTCCTTGAACGTCAGCGTCGCGTGGCTGCGGGTCGGATCGATGGTGTCGACCGGCGTCTTGGTGACGCCAAGCCCCTTCAGGTCGACCAGGAACAGCGAGACTCCGCGGGCGTCGGAGCCGGGCGCGGTGCGCGCCGCGACGATGGCGACGTCGGCAATATCGCCGTCGGCCACCACCAACTTGGTCCCGGTCAGTTTGCCGCTGGCGGCGGCGACCTGCAGCGTCTTGGGGCTGACCGCGCCAGTCGCCTCGGCGAAGGCGAAGCAGCCGATCGCCGCGCCCGACGCCAGCTTCGGCAGCCAGGCCTGCTTCTGCGCCTCCGACCCCGCCGTCAGCAGGAACTCGGTGGCCAGCAACACCGACGACGAAAACGGGACCGGCGCCAGGGCGCGGCCCATCTCCTCGGCGACGACGCAGGCCTCCAGATAGCCGAGGCCGAGCCCGCCGTACTGCTCGGGCACCACCACGCCGAGGAAGCCCATCTCGCCAAGGCCCTTCCACAGCGCCGCGTCGTAGGCCTGCGGTCCCTCCAGCACCGTGCGCACCGCGGCCGGCGGGCACTTGGCGGCCAGGAACCGGCGCGCCTCGGCGCCCAGCTGCTTCTGGTCTTCAGAGAACTCGAAATCCATCGATCGGCGCTCCAGGCGGGTTCTTGCCGCCAGCTAGCGACGCGCTTCCCCTTGGGTCGTCAAGCGCCTCGCGCTCCGCGACGTCAGGGGGAATATCGCGTGGCGGCATCAACAGGAGGAGACGCCAGATGACCCTCAACGACACGATCAAGGTCGAGGCGCGCGGCCCGATCGAAATCCTCAGCCTCAATCGGCCGCAAGCGCTCAACGCCCTCTCGCCCGATATGGTCGAGGCGCTGAACGCCTATCTGGGCGAGCTGCACCAGCGCCCGGACGTGCGGGTGGTGATCCTGCGCGCCGAGGGTCGCGCCTTCTGCGCCGGGCTCGACATCAAGGAAGCGCGGGCGCGCCGCGCCGGGGCGAACGACACGCGATGGGAAGGCCCGTTCGGGACCCAGAGCGCGATCGGCAACATCTATCGCAAGATGCGCTCGATCCCGCAGCCGATCATCGCGCTGGGCCACGGCGCGGCGTGCGGCGGCGGCTTCTCGCTGCTGCTGGCCTCGGACGTTCGCTACGGCGCGCCGAGCCTGCGGATGAACGCCGCCTACATCAAGATCGGCCTGACCGGCTGCGACATGGGCTCCAGCTACTTCCTGCCCCGGTTGGTGGGCGCCTCGCTGGCCTCGGAGCTGATCCTGACCGGCCGCTTCATCCACGCCGACCGCGCGCTTCGCCTGGGCCTGCTCAGCGACGTGGTGGAGGAAAACAAGCTGCTGGAGACCGGCCTCGCGCTGGCCGATGAGATGCTGCAGACTTCGCCGGCCGGCCTGCGCCTCAGCAAGCACGCGCTGGGCCTCAACATCGACGCCCCTAGCCTGGAGGCGGCGATGGCGATCGAAGATCGCCAGCAGACGCTGCTGGGCGGCTCGCCGGACGCGGCCGAGGCGATGACCGCCTTCATCGAGAAGCGCGCGCCGGTCTATCGGGGAAGGTGACGGTGGCGATAGAACCTTAGATCACCAATCACCACGTCATGGCCGAGCTTGTCTCGGCCATCCATGAGCATCACGCCAAAGGCGGTCATGGATTGCCGACACTCCGCGCTTCGCGCTCCGGCCGGCAATGACGTGAGTTGGGACGTGAATTGGCAACGTGACCGATCCCGATCGGCTCTACCTACCCTTGAACTGCGCCGGGCGCTTTCCGAGGAACGCGGCGACGCCCTCGGCGAAGTCCTCGGTCCTGCCGGCGACGCTCTGGCCCACCGCCTCGCGGTGGAGCTGCTCGGGCCAGCTGCTGTCGAACGAGGACCAGATGGTCTGCCGCGTGAGGCCGAGCGATGCCGGCCCCCTGGCCAGTTCACCGGCGATCGCCATCGCGATCGGCATCAGCTCGGCGTCGGGGACGCAGCGGTTGATCAGGCCCCACTCCAGCGCCTTTGCCGCCGGCACCCGCTCGCCCAGCAGCGCCATCTCCATCGCCCGCGCCTTGCCGATCAGCCGCGGCAGCATATAGGTCGAGCCGCCGTCCGGGATCAGGCCGATGCGCCGGAACGCCTGCAGGAAGTAGGCGCTCTCGGCGGCGACGACGATGTCGCCCAGCAGCGCTAGCGAACAGCCGACGCCCGCGGCCGGACCGTTGATCGCCGTCACCAGCGGGATCGGCATCTCTCGCATGAAGGTGACGAGCGGGTTGTAGACCGTCGCCAGCGCGCCGCCGGCGTCAGGCCGGCCATCCGCGTCAGGCGCGCGATTGCCGGGGCCGCTCTGCTGGAGATTGGCGCCGGAGCAGAAGCCCCGCCCCTCTCCGGTCAGCACGATCGCCCGCACGTCGGCCCCCGGCGCGGTCGCCCGCCGCAGCGCGTGGTGCAGCTCGCCGGCCATATCGACGCCGGCCGCGTTCATCGTCGCCGGATCCGACAACGCGATCACCATGACCTTGTCGTCGGTCGAGACCTTGAGTTTTTCGTAGGCCATGGGTCAGCACCTTGCCGTCAGCGTGGTTGGGGTGACCGACTGGGGCGCGGGCTCACCCTAGGTTCGTCAATCGGCCAGTCGCCGCGCTTAGAAGACCGTGTAACCGCCGTCGATGACGAACGTATCGCCAGTGTGAAACTTGGATGCGTCCGAGGCGAGGTAGACGGCGATGCCGGAGAAGTCGGCCGGCTCGCCCCAGCGCCCGGCCGGCACGCGGCGGATCACCTTGTCGTTGAAGACGTCCGAGCCCTGCGCCGCCGCGGTCATGTCGGAACGGATCCACCCTGGCACGATCGAATTGGCGCGCACGCCGTGGCGGCCGTATTCCACGGCCAGGCCCCGCACCAACGCCAGCAACGCGCCTTTAGTCGACGCGTAGGCCTCGTTGCGCGGCGCGCCGTGGATGGCGGAGACCGACGAGGTGACCACCAGCGAGCCGCCGGGATCGCCGGCCTTCGCGCGCTCCACCATGTGCTTGCACGCCTCGCGCAGGGTCCAGAACACGCCGTCCAGGTTGACCGCGGTGATCCGCCGCCAGGACTCGGTGGTCAGCTCCGCGAACGGGCCGCCGCCGCCGATGCCGGCGTTGGCGGCGACGAAGTCGATGCGGCCCATGGCCACCACCGCCTCCGCCATCGCCGCTACGACCTCGCCCTCGTGACCGACGTCGACCCGCTGCGCCAGCACCCGCACGCCGTGCTTCAGCAGCGCGGCCTCGGCGTCGCGGTTCTTGGTCTCGTTAGTGCCCCAGATGACGATCGACGCACCGGCCTGGGCCAGCCCCTCGGCCAGGCCGAGCCCGATCCCGCTGTTGCCGCCGGTGATCAGCGCGACTTTCGAGCTGAGATCGAAGGGCCGGAACGCCATCAGCGTCTCCTACCTGAGTGATTGTTTCATTGGAGCGGCGGGGGAATTAGCGCCATGCTCCCAAACACTTGTATCCCGCCCCGCGACCGCCCTGCAACGCGCAAGGCGGCGGCGCGGGTGCGTGTCGTCGAGACTGGAGCGCTCGAGACCTCAACCATGCCCATGCGCCCGCCCAACGTCCTCCTGGTGCTGACCGACGACCAGGGCTATCCGCCGATCGGCGCCAACGGCCATCCGTTCGTCCAAACCCCGCATCTCGATCGGTTTCGCGCCGAGGCGGTGCGGTTCGAGCAGTTTCACGCGGGCACCACCTGCGCGCCCACCCGCGCCGGCCTGCTCACCGGCCACTACTGCAATTCCACCGGCGTCTGGCACACCGTCGGCGGCCGCTCGCTGCTGCGGGCCGACGAATGGACCTTGGCGAACGCGCTCGGCGAGGCCGGTTGGCGCACTGGCCTATTCGGCAAGTGGCACCTAGGCGACGCCTATCCCTACCGCCCCCAGGATCGCGGCTTCCAGCACAGCATCGTCCACGGCGGCGGCGGGATCGGCCAGACGCCGGACCGCTGGGGCAACGACTATTTCGACGACACCTATTTGGTCGACGGCGCGCCGACGCCGTTCCAGGGCTACTGCACCGACGTCTTCTTCAAGGAGGCGCTGAAGTTCATCGAAGCGGAGCCAGAGGCCCCGTTCTTCTGCCTGCTCAGCACCAACGCGCCGCACAGCCCGTTCAACGTGCCTCCGGAATTCCAGGCGCTCTACGCCGGCAAGACCGCCACCGAGAGCTACGCCCGCTTCCTGGGGATGATCAGCAACATCGATCAGAACTTCGGGTTGCTGCGCGCCCGCCTCGCGGCGGCGGGACTGGAACAGGACACCCTCCTCATGTTCGCCAGCGACAACGGCCAGTGTCCGCTGGCTGTGGCGCAGGAGCCGGGCGCCTACAACGCCGGCATGCGCGGCCTGAAGGGCAGCATGTACGAGGGCGGGCACCGGATCCCCTTCTTCATCCGATGGCCCGCCGGCGGGATCGGCGACGGTCGCGAGGTGAGCGTCAACACCGCCTACGTCGACCTGATGCCCACTGTGCTGGACCTGTGCGACGTCGCGGCGCCCGCCGAGCGTTCCTTTCACGGGCAAAGCCTGGCGGCCCTGGCGCGCGGCGACCAGCCTGGTCCGGCGTGGACCGAGCGGACGCTAGTGACCGACACCCAGCGCGTGCCGCGGCCGGTGAAGTGGCGTTTGAGCTGCGTCATGAGCGGCGCCTGGCGGCTCATCAACGGCGCGGCGCTGTACGACCTCGCCACCGACCCGGGGCAACGCCGCGATGTCGCCGCTGAGCACCCTCGGATCGTGGCCGAGCTGCGCGAGGCCTATGAAGCGTGGTGGACCCTCTGCGACCGTCAGGCGGACGGAATCATTCCGATCGCCATCGGCGACGAGCGCGCCGCGCTCACCGTGCTCACCAGCCACGACTTGCGCAACGACGCCGGCGACGGGGTCTGGAACCAGGGCCAGGTTCGGCGGGGCGACGCGTGCGCCGGCTACTGGGAGGTGAAGGTAGAGCAAGCGGGGCGCTACGAGCTCGCCCTGTACCGATGGCCTCCCGAAGCCGGGCACGGCCTGCGCGCCGGCATCGAGGGCGCGGACGTCGGCTTCCGGCGAGACGCGATCGCGCGATCCGATTGGGAGCTTTACGTCGGCGGAGAGGCGCTTGCGGTCGAGACCGCCCGCGTGGACATCGACGGCCAAAGCGAGGTGGTCGCCGTCGGTGACGTCGAGCAGGCTGCGCGACTCGCGATCGTGCTGCAGTGCGGAGAGGCGCGGCTCCGGGCCTGGTTCGCGGGCCCGAATGGGTTGATGCAGTCGCCCTACTACGTCGAGATTCAACGGATCGACTGAAGGGCTCGCTTCGCTGGAGCTGACCTCGGGATGTCTGGTTTGCGGCGACTCTACCTAGGCCACTCAGCTCATCGCGTACCGGATCGGCAGCGTCTTCGGTCCGCCCACGAAGTTTGTCGTCGTCCGGCGGGGCTCTCCGGCGAGCTCCAACGAGGCCAGGCGGGGCAGCAGTTCCTCGAAGAAGATCGCCATCTCCATCCGCGCCAGATGCATGCCCAGGCACTGGTGCGCGCCGTAGCCGAAGGCGACGTGCCGGTTCGACTGGCGGTCGGCGCGAAACGCGAACGGGTCGTCGAAGGCGTCCTCATCGCGGTTGCCGGACGGAAAGCAGAGCGCCACCTGCTCGCCCTTGGCCACGGTCTGGCCGCGCACCGCGGTGTCACGGGCCGCGACCCGGACGAACTGATACACCGGCGTCGTCCAGCGGATCGACTCCTCCACCAGGCTCGGGATCAGGCTTGGGTCGGCCTTGACCTTGACCAATTCCGCCGGCCGCTCGGCCAGCGCCCAGAGGCCGCCGGCGACCGACGACGAGGTGGTGTCGTGCCCGGCGAAGGCGATGGTGATGTAGTAGCCGAGCGAGTCCGACTCGGGCAGCAACTCGCCGTCGATGCGGCCGTTGGCGATCACGCTGGCTAGGTCGTCGACGGGCTTGCGCCGCCGATCGGCGGTGATGGCGCGGAAGTAGCCGCTGACCTCGGCGATGGTCTCCATTAGGCCGCGGGCGACCTCGTCGGGCGTCATGGTTCCACGCCGGGCCAGCTCCGCGTCGTTGTTGCCGAAGTACTGCTGAGTCAGCCGCAGCATCATCGGCTCGTCCTCGGGCGGCACACCCAACACCGACATCACCACCAGCAGGGGGTAGTGGACCGCGATATCGCGCACGAAGTCGATCTCGCCGCCGGCCGCGGCCATCAGGTCGACGTAGCGACGCGCGGTCGTCCGCATGCCGTCCTCGAGCTTGCGGATGTTCTTGGGCGCGAGCCAGGACTGGGTGAGCAGGCGATACTTGACATGTTCAGGCTCGTTCATGCCGACCACGCTGCGAAACCCCTGCGCCTCGCTGCCGACTCTGGCGGCCATCGCCTTGGTCGCGAGCGCGCCCAGGCCGCTCAAGAAGACGTCGTTCTGGCGGGCGACGGCTTGGATGTCGTCGAACTTGGAAGCGACCCAGAACGGCGCGTAGTCGGGCAGTTCGGCGCGGGCGAATGGATAGTCGCGGCGAACGATCCTGAGCTGTTCGTGCAATGCGTCGAGGTCGGCGTAGGCGTTCGGATCGGCGACCGCCCTGGCTAGGTCGTCGGGCAGGCGAGCGGCGGTGCGGGTAATCTCGGGGGCGACATTCGACATGGATTCCTCCGTCAGCTGCGCCTTGACCTAGGCTTGGAGCGTTGCTCGTCGGGCGAGGCCAGCACCCCGCGGCGGACCATGGTCATCAGCTGATCGGCTATCTGGCTGGGGCTGGCGCCGTCCGCGTCAAACCAGGAGATCGACCAGTTCATGGCGCCGAAGCAGAGCATCCGCAGGATCGAAGGATCTATCCCGGGCGCGAGGCCATGGGTTGCGGCAATCTCGTCGATGATGCCGGCGACGAAATGGCCGTACTCGCGGTCCTGGCGCACATGGCGCTCGCGAATCTGCGGCGGCACTTGCTGGAGGATCTTCAGGTTGGCGCTGGCGAAATCCTCCTCGTCGTGCAGGAAGCGGGTATGGGCCAGGACCACCGCCTCCAGCTTGTCGACCGGATCGGCGGCAGGCCCCAGCGCCTCCACCGCGGCTTTCGACGCCCCCAGCGCCCCTTGGGTGCCGAGCGTTAGGATCTCCTCGACCAAACCCTCCTTGGAACTGAAGTGGTAGTAGAGGCTGCCCGTCTTCATGCCGACCGCCTCGGCAATGTCGCGCAAGGAGACCGCGGCATAACCTTGCTGGCGGAAGAGGCCGGCGGCGGCGTGCAGGATCGACTGCCGCGTCGCCTCGGACTTGGAAGGCGGCTTGGGGAGGGCGACTCCGTCAGCCATGGTCAGCCGCCAGGGCCGGGACAGCCGGCTGGGAGACACCAAGGAAGCGGCGAGCGGCGTCACTCCAGATCGTCTCCGACACCCCTGACCGAGCCGCAGCCGCCGCGATGAAGCTGCGCGGATCGGGCTGCTGGATCAGGTAGGGATAGTCGGTGCCGAGGCAGATCTGATCCGGCGCGATGTGCGTCGCCAGGTGCTCGAGGTAGGCTTCATCGTAGACCAGGCTGTCGTAGAAGAACCGCCGCGCGTAGGCCTTGGGCGATTGCGGCAGCTTGCCCTCGAAGCCATTGGTCGAGCCCCACCCGAACTCCATCCGGTGCAGCAGGGGCCCGAGCACCCCGCCGCCGTGGCTGAAGCCGATCCGCAAGCTCGGGTAGCGCTCAAGCACGCCCTCCATGATCAGGCTGGCGGCGCACAGGCCGGTGTCGACCGTGAAGCCGGCGAACGGAACCAGCATCGGATGCCGGGAGAGGTCGCGCGCCTGCAGCGGATGCAGCGAATGGACGAAGACCGCGAGGCCTTCCGCCTCGCAGGCCGCAAAGAACGGATCGAAGCGCGGATCGCCGAGATAGGCGCCGGCGACATTGCTTCCGACCTCCACGCCGGCGAGGCCGAACCTTCGTTTCAGGTCGCCCACCTCCTTCGCCGCCAGTTCAGGGTCCTGCAGCGGCACGGTCCCGAGGCCGAAGAAACGGTCCGGACGAGCGGCCACCATCTCGCCGATCGCACCGTTGACGTGGCGGGCCAGCTCAAGGGCCGGGCCGGCGTCCAGCCAATATGAGAGCAGCTCCGGCATCGGCGAGAGCGCCTGCGCGGCGACGCCGTCGCGGTCCATGTCCTCGATCCGGCGCGCCGACGACCAGGAGCGGTCGTCGATGTCGCGGAACGGGCGCTTGCCCATGAACACCTGCGCCTTGGTCCGGCAGGCCTCGCACACGACCGAGGGCCAGGCGCCGATCGCGCCGCCGGTGGGGTCGGCGGGCAGTTCCTGCGGGACCACGTGCGAGTGGATATCGATCAGGGGAGGATGCGCCAGGGTCATGCCCCCCTGGCCGCTGCCGCGCCTGGATCCCAGGCCCAGTAGCGTGCGACCGCGCCGGCGTCGACGCGCAGGTCAGTCCCGGTGATCATCGCGGCGTCGTCCGAGACCAGGAAGGCCGCCGCGAGGCCATAGTCGGTTGGCTTCGGCAGCTTCTGCATTGGAACGCCGCGCCGGAACGGCTCCATCAGCGCGGTGAGCGCGGCCGGCGAGCGCGCCTCGCGGCCCCAACGGGCGGCGCGCTCGAAACTCTCGGCTGGGTCGGTCGCGGTGGGGGTCAGGCTGTTGACGCGGATGTTGTGGCCGACAAGCTCCATGGCGGCGGAGCGGGTGAAGTTGAGCAAGCCGCACTTTGAGGTGCTGTAGGCGATGTTGCCGGGCTCGCCCTGATGGCCCGCCGTGGAGATGATGTTGAGGATGCGGCCGGCGACGCCGCGCTCGATCATCGACTGGGCGACGTATTTGGTGAGCAGGAAGGCGCCGGTCAGGATGACGTCGGTCTGCTTGCGCCACTCGGCCAGCGACATGTCGAGCACGCCCTTCTTGTTGAAGAAGGCGGCGTTGTTGACCAGGATGTCGATCCGGCCGAACGCCGAGAGCCCGGCTTCGACCGTCCGCTTGACCTGGTCCTCATCGCAGACGTCGCACGTCACGCCGAGCGCCTTGCCGCCAGCCGCCTCGATCGCCCGGGCGCAGTCCGTCGCGTTGTCGGCGCGGGAGTCGACCGCGACGATCGCCGCACCCTCGTGGGCCAGGGCCTCGGCGATCCCGCCGCCGATGTTAGGGCTGGTGCCGGTCACCAGCGCGACCTTGCCGTTCAGGCGCATGTTCGGGGGTCCCTGGCTGGGCTCATGGCGGCGCGATCAGGAAGGCTTTCGACGAGTTGAAGATCCAGGTGTCGATAAACTCGGCGGAGGCCGGCTTGCGGCCCAGCTCCTGCAGCGCCCCGGCCAGGCACATCCAGTTCAGCAGCTCCTGCTGTCCGCTGTCTTCGACCGCCAAGGCCGTGTGGTTGCGCCAGGTCTGGTAGTCGCCAGTGCGCAGCGCCTCGTACATGCGCCGGTCGGCCGGCGTATCGGGATAGAGGAAATGGTTCTTCTCGGTCAGGAAGGCGTGCGACCAGCCGGACGAGGCCAGCACTGCCACCCGCCAGGGCGACGCGGCCAGGATCTTGGCCGTTGCCGCGCCGAGGTCGAACAGCCGCCGCGGCGTCGGCGCCGGCGGATCGAACTCGCTTTCGTCTAGGGTCCGCTCGAAGTTGGGAAAGCCGCCGCGCTGGCTGATGACCCGCCGGCCGTAGCAATTGATGGCGACCGGGACGATTGGATAGGGAAAGCCGACGCGGTTGTAGTCGAGATACAGCACCGCGTTGGCGAAGGCGTGGCCCAGGCTGTGGTGCAATGGCTTGTAGGCGTAGGCGGCATCGAACCCGGCCTCGATCAGCCCGGTGGTCAGGTGTTTGGCGCCGGGCACATGGCCGGGCGTCTCGAACAGCTCTCCCGGCGGCTCGCCCCATACGTTGCCCGGGGGCACGGTGATCTTGAAGGTCTCGTAGGCGCTGACGCAGTACGGCGGCACCACATCTTCTTTGAAGTTCTCGTACTGGTCGTCGCCCCAGATGACCACGAAGTCGGGATCGAACGCGTCCAGCGCCGCGCGGGTCTTCATCAGCGCGGCGACCAGATCCGAGCGATGCCGGCCCGCGGCGCTGACGCCTTCGTCATTACCCCACTCGGCCCGCATGCCCTCGGGCCAGCCCGCGGGCTCGCGCAGCGACGCCGGCAGGTTCGGGTTCTGCAGCATGCGCCGCAGAATGTAGGCCATCCGCTCGTCCGGGCCCGCCAGCGGCGGATAGTGGCTGACGCCCAGCGCCAGAATCTCGGCCATGGCTAAAGTCCTCCAGCGGCGTCAGAGCAGGATGCTGACCTTGCCCGGGTAGAGCAGGTCCATGTCGAGCAGCACGCGCTTTGAAGTGATCCGCCAAGCCTCAGCAGAGACATCGAGCCCGTAGAGGCAGTGGCCGAAATAGGTGTCGACCTTGCCGTTCTTGGCCCGGTAGCAGACGAGGTTGCAGGCCACGCGCAGCTGCCCCGCCGAGGCGGAGAGAATCCGCACATTGCTGACCATGCGGCGCAGCCGCGAGCGCGGAAACTCCGCATGCGCCTCCCGCTTGCCGAGCCGCGCCACTCGCTCTCTCAGGCGTATGTAGTCGTCGGCGATGTAGAACAGCGCGGTTTTCGGATCAGCGTCATCGGATGCGCCGGCGGTCGGCGCCTCGTAGACCGCGCCCGGCGCGAAAAGCGCGAACCATTCTTCCAGGCGCCATTCGTCGAGCAGCGCGGCCTCGGCGTAGAGAAAGTCTTCCACATCGGCGCGGGTCACCGGCGCGAGGGCCGCCTTGGCCATGGTGGTGGCGGCGGTCATGCGGCGACTCCCTCGGCGATACGGCGGTCCCACTCGCGCCAGTAACAGCGCATCTGCTCCTCGTCGTCGGTGCGCGCGTCGGCGCCTCGGGGCATACCCTTGGAGATGTCGTTCCAGCCCGCCTCGCGCAGGTTGCGGTAGCCGCGCTGGCACGACTCCAACGCCTCGACGTCGTCGGGGGTGGCGAGCCCCCCTGGGCCGAGGAATTCAAGGAAGTTGAACAGCCGCAGCGCCCGCAGGCGCTCGTCCTCGCCCTTGACGCCCAGCGCCCAGGCGCTGACCGCCATCCTGCCCGGCGTCAGCGGCTGGAAGGTCCGCACCGTGATCGCCATGATGTCGTTGATGACCAGGTTGGGGAAGATGATCATGTTGCGGCTGAGTTCGGCCATCCGCAGGCCCCGCGCCTCACCGAACTGCTGCACCAGGCGGGCG
>Ga0302326_10014152_pt1 | contig 16889 bp, 12 predicted proteins | sample Palsa_T0_3_FD_202264 | JGI IMG/M metagenome (GOLD analysis project Ga0302326, IMG submission 202264) | Peat permafrost microbial communities from Stordalen Mire near Abisko, Sweden - Palsa_T0_3 | ecosystem: Environmental > Terrestrial > Soil > Palsa > Peat permafrost | place: Sweden: Abisko...
CGGCGAGCGCAACGCTCTCATGCTGAGAGCCCCACAGCATCGCCTGACCGAGCGCCTCGACGAGCAGCGAGGACAGCGCGACGCGATACCCGCTCATCCGGTCGGGCAGCGATCCGAGCACCACTCGAACGAAGATGAACCCCGTGCCGAAGGCGGTCATGACCCAGCCCGCATGATCCCAGTGACGCGCCGCGAAGAAGAGCGAGGCGATAGCAGCGCCGCGATGATGCCCGGCGCGGGACGAGACAGATAAACCGGTGAGGTCTGCGGCAGACTCACACCCGGTGCAGCAAGAGTTGACATGACACGACTTACGCCCATCGCTTGCATGATCGATGAACTACCCTGATTTGAAGACCTCGTAACGATCAAGGTTCATGACTTTGCTCCACGCCGCAACGAAATCGTGAACGAATTTCTCCTGCGCGTCCGCACTGCCGTAGACCTCAGCGAGGGCACGAAGCTGTGCATTCGAGCCGATCACGAGATCGACGCGGGAGCCGGTCCATTCGAGTTGACCTGTCTCGGCATCCCGAGCTTCGAACACATCCTTGGCATCGGATGTCGCCTTCCAGGTGGTCCGCATGTCCAGCAGATTGATGAAGAAGTCGTTGGTCAAAGTTTCCGGCTTCTTCGTAAGGACACCCTGCTGACTCCTGCCGACGTTGGTATCCAAAACACGCATGCCGCCCAGCAGCACCGTCAATTCAGGTGCGGTCAACGTCAGCAACTGTGCCTTATCGAGCAGCATTTCCTCGGCTGAAGCGGGCATGTTCGCGCCAATGTAATTGCGGAAGCCGTCCGCCACAGGCTCGAGTACCGCAAACGACTGCTCATCGGTCTGCTGCTGTGACGCATCCGTGCGGCCGGGGGTAAAGAGCACCGCGACGGCGTGGCCCGCCCTCTTCGCGGCCTCCTCGACACCGGCGCAACCACCGAGCACGATCAGATCGGCGAGCGAAATTTTCTTACCGCCGGACTGGCCCTTGTTGAACTCAGCTTGGATGCCCACGAGAGTCTTCAGCACCTTGGACAGCTTCGCCGGCTCGTTGACCGCCCAGTCCTTCTGCGGCGCCAAGCGAATACGCGCACCGTTCGCCCCGCCACGCTTGTCTGAGCCGCGGAAAGTGGCAGCGGAGGCCCATGCGGTCGATACCACATCCGACACCGAGAGGCCCGATGTCAGTATTTTGGCCTTGAGTGCGGCAATGTCTTGGGCATCGACGAGTTGGTGGTCGAGGGCCGGAAGCGGGTCCTGCCAGAGCAACTGTTCGTCCGGAACCTCGGGACCGAGATAGCGTGCTCGCGGGCCCATGTCGCGATGAGTGAGTTTGAACCATGCACGCGCGAAGGCATCTGCGAACTGGTCCGGACGCTCCATGAAGCGGCGCGATATCTTCTCGTAGGCCGGATCGACGCGTAGCGCAAGGTCCGTGGTCAGCATGTTCGGAGAGACGCGCTTCGACGCGTCGTGTGCACCGGGCACGGTGCCGGCACCGGCGCCGTTTTTCGGCCGCCATTGATGCGCGCCGGCTGGGCTCTTGGTCAACTCCCACTCATAGCCGAACAGATGTTTGAAGAAGTCGTTGCTCCACTTGGTCGGCGTGGTCGTCCAGGTGACTTCCAGGCCGCTGGTGATGGCATCGCCGGCGATGCCGGATCCGTACTTGCTGCTCCAGCCGAGCCCCTGTGCTTCGAGGTCGGCCGCTGCGGGATTGGCGCCCACATGAGACGCATCGCCGGCACCATGGGTCTTGCCGAACGTATGGCCGCCCGCAATCAGCGCCACGGTCTCCTCATCGTTCATCGCCATGCGGGCGAAGGTTTCGCGAATATCCCGGGCCGCCGCCAATGGATCGGGCTTGCCGTTCGGCCCTTCCGGATTGACATAGATGAGTCCCATTTGCACCGCGGCCAAGGGATTCTCGAGTTCGCGGTCGCCCGAGTAACGCAGGTCCCCGCCGAGCCATGACTTCTCCCGGCCCCAGTAAACATCCTGGTCCGGTTCCCATACATCCTCGCGGCCGCCGCCAAAACCGAACGTTTTAAAGCCCATCGATTCCAGGGCAACGTTTCCCGTGAGGATCAGCAGATCCGCCCAGGAAATCTTGCGGCCGTACTTTTGCTTCACCGGCCAGAGCAGGCGGCGAGCCTTGTCGAGGCTGGCATTATCAGGCCAGCTGTTGAGAGGTGCATAGCGTTGTTGCCCACGGCCGCCGCCACCACGTCCGTCGGCGATGCGATACGTACCGGCGCTGTGCCACGCCATGCGAATGAACAATGGCCCGTAGTGGCCGAAGTCCGCCGGCCACCACGGCTTCGAATCGGTCATCACCTTTAACAGGTCTTGTTTGAGCGCCTGGTAGTCGAGGCTCTCGAATTCCTTGGCGTAATTGAAATTCTTGCCCATGGGATCGGACTTCGAGGAATGTTGGTGCAGGAGATCGATTCGCAGATCATTCGGCCACCAGTCCCTGTTCGATGTGCCGGCGCCGGCCACGTGTCCGAACGGGCATTGGGGTTGTTTTACTATTGCGTTCATTTGCAGCAATTCCTTGATATATAAATGGATTCTCAAGTCTCATGTAGCGTGAGACCGGATGCTAGGCCAGAGAGTAGTGTCTAGTCGGCACTGCGCGCTTGCACGCGCCTGACAAATTTTTATTGGAAACACCCTCACACTAAGCGAGGCGATTGCGCGGCATGCATCGAGGCCTTGTAAGAGTTGACCACGACCTGACATCATCCCTGGCAATAGCTGACGAACCGCGGATCCCCGCTCAGGAGTTTTGAAAATGCCCAATTCTTCCGATTACACGCCACCGAAAGTGTGGACTTGGAACAAGACCAACGGCGGCCGCTTTGCCAACATCAACCGCCCCATCGCGGGGCCTACGCATGAGAAGGAGCTGCCGGTCGGCCGCCACCCTCTTCAACTCTACTCGCTCGGAACGCCGAATGGCGTAAAGGTCACGGTAATGCTCGAGGAGTTGCTGGCTCTCGGCCATAGCGGCGCGGAGTACGACGCGTGGCTGATCAATATCGGCGAAGGCGATCAATTCGGAAGCGGCTTCGTGGCGGTCAATCCAAACTCCAAGATCCCTGCTCTGCTGGACCGAGGGGGTTCGGTCCCCATCCGCGTCTTCGAGTCAGGCGCAATCCTGGTGTATCTCGCCGAGAAGTTCCAATCATTCCTGCCGCAGGAGGTTGCCGTACGCACCGAATGTCTGTCGTGGCTGTTCTGGCAGATGGGGAGCGCGCCCTACCTGGGCGGGGGGTTCGGCCACTTCTATGCCTACGCGCCCACGAAGATCGAATATGCCATCGACCGGTTCGCCATGGAGGTGAAGCGGCAGCTCGATGTGCTCGACCGTCGCCTCGCGGAAAGCCAATACCTGGCGGGCAGCGTCTACACGATTGCCGACATTGCCGTCTGGCCCTGGTACGGCGGCTTGGCAAAGGGCTGGCTTTACGAAGCGGCCGAGTTCCTGCAGGTTCAGGAATACAAGAACGTTCAGCGTTGGGCCGAGGCCATTGGCGAACGGCCGGCGGTACGGCGCGGACGCATGGTCAATCGCGTGTTTGGAGAACCATCGAGTCAACTGCACGAGCGGCACGAATCGGACGACTTTGACACGAAGACAGAGGATAAGCGCTCGACCACGGGTTGAACCCACTCAGACGCGAAACTCCACCTGACGACGCTTCGCGCTGAGACCATTATCGCGTTGGAGCCTTGTTCGTCGCCTCATCGAGCTTGTCGCCGAGCACGCGCCGCACTGCTACGTAGAACACCGGGATCAGTAGCAAGCCGAGGAAAGTCGCGAACAGCATGCCGCCGATGACACCGGTGCCAATCTCGTGGCGCGAGGATGCACCCGCGCCGCTCGAGAGTATCAAGGGGAGCACGCCCAGGATGAATGCCATCGACGTCATCAGGATCGGGCGCAACCGCAACTTGCCGGCGCTCAAAATCGCATCATACAGCGTCATACCGCGGGCTTGGCCGTCCACTGCAAACTCGACGATCAGGATCGCGTTCTTCGCAGCGAGCCCGATGACCGTCACGAGGCCGATCTTGAAGTAGATATCGTTCGGAACATTGCGCAGCAGGCAAAACGCCAGCATGCCGAGCATGCCCAGCGGCACCACCAGCAGCACGGCCACCGGAATCGACCAGCTTTCGTACAAAGCGGCGAGACACAGGAATACGACGACGATCGACAACGCCATCAGCACCGTCGCCGAACTCCCGGCCAAGAGTTCTTGATACGACTGCCCCGTCCAATCGGCGTCGAAGCCCGGTGGCAATTTCTGGTTGACGATGTTCTGAAGCGTTTGTATCGCCTGGCCGGTGGAATAGCCGGGCGCCGAATTGCCGACGATCTCGATCGCCGAGTAACCGTTGTAGCGCGGCAGCACGATGGGTCCGACGTCCCAATCGGCCTTCACGACGCTTGACAGTGGAACCATGTTGTACGGGCTGATCGACGTGTTGCTGACGGATGGATTGACCTGCGTCAGATATCCGCTGGCATTTGTTGCCTGGCCTGACACGCTTGCCGCACCGGTAGCGGCGCTGGTGATTCCGCTTGGCGTGAACAGATGATCGAACGCGTCGAGTCCCATCCGATAGGGCGCGTCCGCCTGCATGTAGACGCGCTTGACCCGGCCTCCGTAGGTGAACTGATCGATGTAGAACGGCGCGAGTTCCATCTCGATGGTGTCGTACACGTCGGTCAGCGACAGTCCCATCGCCTGCGCCTGGGTCCGGTCCACTGCGATCTGCAGCTGCGGTGCGCTCGGCAGCGAGTTGGGCCGGATACCGTAAAGCGCAGGGCTCTTGCCTGCGTTCGTCATCAGCGTCTGTACGGCCTGCATCAATTGCTGACGCGATTGTCCGGTTCGCGCCTGCAGGTACATGTCGATGCCGCCGAACTGGCTCAAGCCCCGGATTGTCGGCAGGTTGACCGCAAAGATCTGGGCATCCGGGATGCCGTGCAGGATCCGATTGAACTGCGGAATCAACTGCATCGCGGTCTGCGAGCGCTTGTCCCAATCCGTCAGCTTCATGAAGGCCATGCCGACATTTTCGCTGGTACCGACGAAACTGAAGCCTTCCGGCTGGAAGATGTCCGCAATATTCTTGCCGACCGGACTGTGTAGCAGCTTGTCGCGCATCTCCGCCATCACCTTATCGGTGCTCTGGAGCGTTCCGCCCGGTGGCAGACCGACCAACGCCAGCGCAAAACCCTGGTCCTCGTCGGGGACGAAACCGGTGGGCAACCGCGTGTATAGGAAACCGGTCAGCACGACCACCAGCGCGAAGGCCACCATCCAGCGTGGCGCATGACGTACCGCCTTGCCGACATGCCCCAGGTAGGTATTCGTCGTCTTCTCGAAGGTCCGGTTGAACCAGCGGAAGAAGGCGTTTTTCGTTTCGTGGTGGGCAGGCTTGAGAATCGCCGCGCACAGCGAAGGTGTGAACGACATCGCCAGAAAAGCGGAAAAACCCATCGATATGGCGATGGTCAACGCAAACTGTGCGTAGATGATCCCGGTTGCGCCCGGCTGTAAAGCCGACGGGATGAACACCGCCGAAAGCACGACCGTGATGGCGATGATTGCCCCGGTGATCTGTCCCATCGCCTTGCGGGTGGACTCCTTGGCATCGCGTTGTTCCTCGCTCATGATGCGTTCAACATTCTCGATGACGACGATCGCGTCGTCGACGACGATCCCGATGGCGAGAACCATCCCGAACAGCGTCAGCTGGTTGAGCGTGAAATGCAGCAGCGACAGTCCGATGAAGGTGCCCAGCAGCGCCACCGGAATAACCAGCGTGGGAATGATCGTGGCCCTGATGTTCTGCAGGAATAGCAGCATCACCAGGAACACCAGAACGATGGCCTCGACGAGGGTATGCACCACATCGGTAATCGAAGCGGTGATGAACGGCGTAGTGTCGTACGGCACGCTCCAAGTTACGCCTACCGGCAAATCCCGCTCGAGCGCCGTCATCGCCGATTTGACGGCATTCGCCACCGACAGGGCGTTGGCGCCGGGCAGCAGGAAGATCGCGAGGCCGCCCGCCGGCTTGCCATCATAGACGGGCGTCAGCCCCGACGTCTGCGCACCGAAGGTAACGCGCGCGACATCGCCGAGCCGTACCGCCGTGCCGTCGCTATTGGCGATCAGAATGATGTCCCGAAACTGGTCGAGCGACGAGAACAACGCGTCGCCGGAAACCGTCGCCGTGAAAACCTGCCCCTTGACGGCGGGGTCCGCGCCCAGCGATCCCGCCGCGAACTGCGCGTTCTGCGCATTCACCGCATTGAGAACCTGGGTCGTCGACAGCCCGTAGGCTTGCAGCTTGTCGGGATTCAGCCAGATGCGCGCAGCATATTCCGAACCCAGCAAAGTCGTGTTGCCGACGCCGCTGACGCGGGCGACCGCCGGCTGAACCTGCGATGCCAGGATGTCGCTCAAGCGTGCGGCGTCGATCGCCGGACTGTTCGACTGCAGGGCAATGAACATCAAAATGTCCGGACTCGCCTTCGCGACGACGAGTCCCTGCTGGGTAACCTGGGGCGGCAACAGCGGTGTGGCCAGTGTGACCTTGTTCTGGACCTGAACCTGCGCAGTGTCGGGGTTGGTGCCGGTGGCGAAGCTGAGCGTGATGACGGTCTGGCCGTTGGAACCCGAGGTCGAGCTGAAATACAGTAGGTTATCGATGCCCGTGAGTTGCTGCTCGATCACCTGGGTCACGGTCGATTCCATGGTCGCGGCGCTCGCGCCCGGGTAGATCGCAGTGACCGTCACCTGAGGTGGCGCGATGTTCGGATACGAATCGATTCCCATGCTGCGCATGGCGATGTAGCCGAACAGCGAGATCAGGATCGCTATAACCCACGCGAACACCGGTCGGTCAATGAAGAAACTCGGCATGAGATTCTCCTACTGCGCCTTGCCGGCGGGCGGGGAATTGCCGGCGGCCGGCTCCGAGGGTGCCGGCGCAGATGTCGTCGATGCCGTTGTGGCCGCGGCGGGGGGCTGCCACGGGCTGGCTTTCGCCTGTCCACCCTCCTGCACGGTTTGCAGGCCCACCACGATCACCACGTCGCCATTCGCGAGGCCGCTGGTGACGATCCAATCGGTGCCTTGGCTGGCGGTCGCGCTGACGTTCTTGCGCGCGACTTTGCCGTCCTGACCGACGACCAGCAGATACGCACCGACAGTGTCACGCTGCAGTGCTTGCTGCGGAATCAGGAATACGTCGTTTTGCCGGCCGAGGGCGACCGTCAGCGTGACATACATGCCCGGCAGCAGTTCATGCGCTGGATTGGCGACCAGCGCGCGCAAATTGACCGCACCGGTGGTCGCATTCACGGTAACGTCGGAGAAGTCGAGCGTTCCGAGTCGGCCATATCGGCTGCCGTTGGGCAAGCCGATCTGCACCGTAGTCGCATTCTGCTGCGCGAGCGCGACCGACCCGGCGCTTTGGGCCTGCCGCAAAGTTATCAGGTCGGCCGCGCTGATGGTGAAATTCACGTACACCGGGTCGATCTGCTGGACCGTGGTGAGCAAAGTCCCGCCCGCACCCGCATCGTTGTTGCTGCTTCCGACGACGGCACCTTCGGTGACCAGCTGCTGTCCGGCGACACCGCTGATGGGCGAAATGACACGCGTGTAGGAAAGGTAGAGGCGTGCACTGTCGACTATGGCTTCGTCCGCTTTGACCTTGGCGGCGGCACTACGCTCCGCGGCGTCGGCGTTATCAACCGTTTGTTGCGACACCGAGCCTACGGGCAGCAGTTTGCGGTTTCGCTCGGCGGTGACGCGATCATTGATATAAGTGGCTTGGTCCTCGGCCAGAAGCGCGAGGTCATTGTCCAGTAGTGACTGGTAATAGGACGGATCGATTTGGAACAGCAGTTGCCCCCGCTGCACCTGACCGCCTTCGGCATAGGCGCGTTTGAGCAATACGCCGGAAATCCGCGCGGTGACATTGGCGTTGTAATACGACGACAATCTCCCGACCAGTTGCCTCGTGAGAGGTACAGTCTGCGCCTGAGCCGTCACCACGGAGACCTGCGGGACCGGCGCCGGCGGTTTGCTCTTATGGCAACCGGCGAGTGCCATCAACACCAGACCTGGCAGGGACACACTCAACGGGAAAGACTTCATGGAGACTACCTTTTCATTGAGACGAAGGCTTCGAGGCCTCCCGCAACGCCGGTCCGCGATCGGACGACAGATTCTGGCCGGCCGCCGCCGAGCCTTTCGCATCGTCCCATTGCCAGCCGCCGCCGAGGTTCTTGATCAGCGCGACGCTGCCCTGCGTGAGCAGCGATTGCGTATCCTTCAGGTTCTGCTCTGCCTGCAGCAGCGTAAGCTGCTGGGTCAGCAGATCCTGTTCGCTTGCCGTTCCATTGAGTTGCTGCGCCCGCTCGCTGGCGAAGAGTTGCTGGTTGCGTTGAAGAATTTTTTCAAAAGCCTGCATCTGCTGCCGCAGATGGTTGACCGCCGACAGGCTGTCTTCTACGTTCTGGAACGCGGTCAACACCGTGTTGCGATAGGTCGCCGCGGCCTCATCATAGGTCGCCTTGGCTTCATGCACCGCGGCAGTACGTGCGCCGCCATCGAATATCGTCTCCGCGAGATCCGGACCCAGAGTCCAGACGCGATTAGGCAGCGAGAAGAGGTGTGCAAACGTGTTGTGCTCGTATCCGCCTTCCGCAGAGAGCGTCAGCGTCGGGAAGAACGCCGCGTCGGCCACACCGATCTTCGCGTTAGCCGACGCCGCCGCGCGCTCTGCACTCACCACGTCGTAGCGCCGTTCGAGCAGCTGCGACGGCAACGCCAGCGGCACGGGCGGCAGCACGAACACATAGGATGGGTCAGGAGGCAGCGCGAAACCTGCCGGCGGCACGCCGATCAGTACCGCGATCGCGTGTTCGTCCTGCTCCCTCGATGCCTCTGTGGTCTGCAGCTCGGCCACCACCAGCTCGAGCGTGTCCTGTGCGGCCAGCACCTCGTCGTTGGAGGCCTCGCCTTGCAGAAAAGTAGCGCGGGTCATCTCGAGAATGTGCGCATCGATGTCCTGCTGCTGCTTCAGCGACTGGATGTCGATATCGGCCTGCCGCAACTCGAAGTAGTCCATCGCGACGCTCGCCGAGATCGACAGGCGCTCGCCGGCCAGCTGCGCGTCGGTCGCCTGCGCACTTGCTTTGGCGGATTCTATCTGGCGACGGATTCCACCCCATAAATCCGGCTCCCAGCTCGCCGAAACAGTGGCTGCGACGGTGTTGTACACGCCCGGGAAAGCCCCGGTCGTCGCGGCGGCACCCGCGCCCGTGCCGCTGCGCGAACCGGACAATCCCGCCGTGACGACGGGAAAGAGACTCGCAGTATTGGCCTGCACGGTCGCAAGTGCGAGGCGGTAGGCCGCTTCCGCGGCAACGATCGACTGATTTGCCTTCAGCGACTGCTCGACCAGCTGCGCGAGCTTGTCGTCCTGATACACGCGCCACCAGTCGCTGGATATCGATTCCTGCGGGTTCGCTTGCGCGCGCTGCCAGTCGGCGCCTTCCTTGAAGGTGTCGGGAATCTGAACGTGGGGTTTATGATAGTTGGGGCCCACCGCGCAGGCCCCGGCGCAAACCATCACCGCGAAGGCGCAGCATCGTCGCCAGAGGCATCGATATCGCGGCAATGGCGAATCGCAACGGTCTTTGCGGCCGGACAGCACCGGGGAATCCCGCAGTGAGAAAATTCCGCCTCGCGACATCGAGCACCCGCTGCAAACGAACCTCTGATCCCTTCAGCGTGGGGCGGCGCCGATTTTTACTTTATGAGCCCCGACCCGTATATATGACCCCGGCAATATGGAAGTGTTTTTGGAGTACGCCCTGAATATCCCTACGGAGGCCTACAATATCAGATGTAAAGTCCCAAGACTAAGGTGACATTTGATGCGCCCGATGGGCACGAAGCTCCTCGATGAGAACCCGGCTGTTCTCGGAATAATCCACGGGCACCACGACGAGATGGACGCCCCGGCTGGTGAAAGCCGCCTCGAGCGCCGGGGCGAGGCCGTCGGCGCCATCGACGCGGGCGCCCTTCAGGCCGTGGGCCGCGGCGAAAGCGACGAAATCGGGATTGCCGAAGCTCATGCCGAAATCGGGAAAGCCGTCCGCCGCCTGCTTCCAGCGGATCATTCCATAGGCGTCATCCTGCAGGATCAGCACGACGAGGTTGAGCCGCAGACGAGACGCCGTCTCCAGCTCCTGCGCATTCATCATGAACCCGCCGTCGCCGCATACCGCGAGGACGCGGCGATCCGGGTGAAGCATGGAGGCCATCATGGCCGAGGGCAGACCGGCGCCCATCGTCGCGAGCGCGTTATCGAGCAGCAGGGTGTTCGCCACACGCGTGCGATAGTTGCGCGCGAACCAGATCTTGTACATGCCATTGTCGAGGCAGACGATGCCGTCCTCGGGCATCACCTGCCGCACATCGTGCACGATGCGCTGCGGCGTCAAAGGATAGCGGCTCTCGTCCGCCCGCGCGCCAATACGCGCGAGAATCCCTGCGCGCAAGGGCAGCAGCGCTCCTGCGTTCGGCAGCCTGCCCTCGAGACGCTGAGCAAGCAGCCCAAGGGTGGGGCCGACATCGCCGACGAGTTCCGCATGCGGAAAGTACACTTCCTCGACAGTCGCCGGAAGATACCCCACGTGCAGCACCGTCGGGCCCTTGGGTCCCATTAAGAACGGCGGTTTCTCAACCGTATCGTGGCCGATCGCTATGATGAGATCAGCGCGGTCGATCGCGTCATGGACATAGTCGTGCTCGGAGAGCGCGGCAGTGCCCATGTAGAGTCCAGACCCACCGGCGACAGAGCCCTTCCCCATCTGAGTATTGACGAACGGGATTTTCATGCGTCGTACGAAATCGGATAGGGCATCCGAGAGCGGCGGCCGGCTCGCCGCGGCGCCGAGCATGATGAGGGGCCGCTCAGCTTGGCGGATCAGCGCTGCAACCCGATCCAGCGTCGCTGGTTGAGCGACCGGCATCTCGATCGGGTGTGGCGAGACTAGAGCCATATCAGGTGCCGGCTCTGCCGCGATGTCCTCGGGCAGCTCCAGATGCACCGGCCCGGGACGTTCCTGCTGCGCCATCCGGAACGCTTCCCGCACCAAGGAAGGGATGGCCGCAGGGCTGACGATCTGGCGGGCCATCTTCGTGAGCGGCGTCATGGTCGCGACGATGTCAACCATCTGAAAACCCGCCTGCTTGCGGCTCAGAATGCCCTTCTGGCCGGTGATCATGACCATCGGCATGGCCCCAAGAAGCGCGTAGGCGGCACCGGTCGTCAAGTTGAGAGCGCCGGGGCCCAACGTCGCCAGGCATACGCCGGGCCTGCCCGTGAGCCGGCCGTGCGTAGCCGCCATGAAAGCGGCTGCCTGTTCATGGCGGGTCACCACCAGTTTAATCGAAGAGCGGCGCAGTGCCTCGACCATGTCGAGGTTCTCCTCTCCAGGAACGCCGAAGATCTGCGTGACGCCCTCGTTCTCCAGAGCGGAAACGAACAGTTCCGAGCAATTCATCCTATCGCCTCTTAGATCAGCTGGTGCAAAGTTACCCTCCTTATGGGAATTTCGCTATCGCGGAGTCATCCGCATACATTTGAGCCGGCGATTTGCGGCGACTCACGATCTCGTCCACGATGCCGGCCGCAAGGCGATCTGCACTCCCCAGCCTCGCGATGCCGAGCTTTCCCACGACTATTCCCAATTTGAATACAGTCGCGTCATAATCGGCCTGCGGTACGCCGAGCGCCAACGCCGCCTTGATCCAGGCATAGGCCCGACGATGGTCGCGCCGCCCGCCCAGTCCCAGCTCGTATGCAATGCCGAGATTCACCATGCCGGGCGTGTATCCTTCCACTGCCAACATTTTGAACATTTTGAGCGCCGCCCTGCTGTCTTTCGCGACACCTCGACCGCGCGCGTACCGAATACCCAAATGATTGATTGCGTCCAGGATGTATCGATCGCCATCAGGTGACGATTCCACCATGCGATTGGCATCATTGGTATTCAAAAATCCGCTGCGGGACCTGAGGACCGCAAATTGCGGTACAGGCCCGGCAGCGGGATCGTATCGATCGGCGGCAGCAGAAAACGCCGTGGGCGCTGCGAAGACCAGCAGTGCAATACTCAGCAATGTCACCGCCTTCATGAATGGATGCCGGCGAGATCAATCGACGGAGCGAGTCGTCTCGAACAAGAACCAAGTGCGCCGTTCAGCATCATCTATCCAACTCTCAATCAGGCTCGCGGCAGCGACGTCACGGCGCTCGTCCACCATGTCACGCACTTCGCGCAACCGTGCGGCCAGCGCTTGGTTGTCCTCGCGCAACTCCGCCAGCATATCGAGCGGGTCGACATATTCAGCATCATCGACCTTGACGGGTTGAATTCGAGAGACATGGCCCGCTGATCGCAAGGTCGATCCGCCGGCCTTTCGGATCCGTTCGGCAATACGATCCGTTATCGCGTACAGCTGATCGGCCTGCTCATCTAGCAGCAGATGATAGTCGTGGAAATGCGGGCCGCTCATGTGCGAGTGGAAGTTCTTGGTCTTCATGTACAGCGCAAACACCTCTGCGAGGATTGCACTCAACCCTCCGGCGATATCTCTCGACGCGTCGGCACCGAGATCGGTGGCTGTGATGAGCGGGGCCTTGCTGCGGCGCGCGAAGTCAACCCGTACACGCGAATGAAGCCGTTTAGCGGGCATTCGTTATCCTCCCGGGTAATTCACTTTCATCGTCAACGTCCGCCAACTCACCATCGGAAAGGTGCGGTGGCACGGAAGTCAGGCGCGTCAGATCCGCTAACACCCGCAATAACGCAAATACAACGGCGATCCAAAGAATCAATATCCCGACGATCGCTAGAAGCGCACGCATAGGTTTTGTGCCCTTTTGTGAATCTGCCTGGGCCCATCCTATGGATCCAATCGAGTGCGGTCTTTTATCCGAATGCTATTTTTTTCATATTCCGCTCAAATCGTTCGCTGCCGGCCGCGGTTAGCTGTTGTAATTGCAGGCAGGAACATTGGGGGTCTTAGCGCGGGAGGGCGAAATGCGAGACCAAGAGTTACGGGCGGCGTTGGATCGGCATTGGGCGGCGTCCGATGCGAACGATTTCGAAACGGAGCACTCCATCTATCACGAGGACGCGGTGCTGGATTATCCACAATCGGGCGAGCGAATCCGCGGTCGATGCAACATACAAATTACCCGCACCAAACAGCCGAGCAAAAAACGTTTCGCAGTGCGGCGAATCATCGGCGGTGGTGATCTTTGGGTCACCGAGTACATCTTGACTTATGACGGCAAGCCGTCCTACACCGTGAGCATCATGGAGTTCAGCGGCGACAAGGTTACCCGGGAAACACAGTATTTTGCCGATCCATTCGAGGCAGCCGCATGGCGTGCTCAGTGGGTCGAGCGCATTGCTTAGGTTCCGATGAGGCGGCATTGCCAGTCGACGGGTGTGAGCAATCTCCGCCATCGCCTCAGCGAGTATTTTTTCCGCTGGGTTCTGAATAGCCCCCGTGTATACTGTTGAATATGACCATCCTCCGTCGCCTCTTCGGCGTAACGCTGACCCTGTTGCTGGGATCGGGCGTGGCCCACGCCGACCAATACGACGACACCATCGCGCTATTCAAGCACGCCGGCGAAAGCGCCGTATTTTTCAACAACTGTTATGCCTACGCAGTATTCCCCACCATTGGCGCCGGAGGCCTCGTCGTCGGCGGTGCTCGAGGGAGCGGTCGGGTATATGTAAATGATCAGGTGGTCGGCACCGCCGTGATGACGCAGTTGAGCTTCGGGTTTCAGGCCGGCGGAAAAGCGTTCAGCCAAATAATATTCTTTCAGGACAAGCAAAACTTGGACGAATTTGAATCCGGTAAATTTGAATTTGCCGCCGGCGCCAGCGCCGTCGCCATTACCACGGGAGCCTCCGCCAGTGTGGGTACCGATCGTTCCTCCTCCGAAGCGAGTGGTAGCTCAAGGAATGCGACAACCAACGGCAACTACCAGAGTGGCATGGCGGTATTTACAGTCGCCAAGGGCGGTCTCATGTTCGCCGCCAACATTTCCGGCGAGAAATTTGTTTTTACGCCGCAGAGCGGCAAATAGCGTCTCGGAAAACATCATGACGCTCTCACCCCGACTATCGCGTGTGCTCAACTCACTCCTGGCCGCAACCGTTATGGGCGGAATTTCCGGCGCTGCGATGGCCGCGCCGGCCGCACAGGCCGGTGCACCGGCCCCCGCGGCGTGCCGCGGCGACAATGGAGGCATCACGCTGGCACCCGGCTTTTGCGCCAACATCTTTGCCGACAAGATAGGTCACGCACGCCACCTGGTCGTCGCGCCCAACGGCGTTGTCTACGTGAACACGTGGAGCGGCCGTTATTACAAGAACGACACGCCCCCCGCCGGCGGGTTTCTCGTGGCGCTTCAAGATACGCAGGGCCGGGGCCACGCCGACCTCATCAAGCGCTTCGGCGACAGCCAGGCGCAGGGCTCCGCGGGGGGCACCGGTATCGCGTTCTACAATGATTCAGTCTATGCCGAGGTCAACGATCGCATCGTTCGGTATCCCTTGGCCCAAGGCCAGATCGTGCCGACTTCGAAACCCACGGTGATCGTCTCCGGCCTGCCACTGACCGGCGATCATCCGATGCATCCTTTCATCATCGATACCCGGGGCAACCTCTTCGTCGACCTGGGATCGGCGACCAATGCCTGCCAAGAGCAGAACCGGATAGCCAAGTCGCCCGGCATCCAGCCCTGCACAGAGAAGGAAACGCGCGCCGGCACTTGGAAGTACGATGCCAACAAGACCGATCAGAAATTCTCACCGGCCGAGCGCTACGCATCGGGCATTCGCAATGGTGAAGGGTTCGCCATCGATGACACCGGAAGGCTTTTCGTCACCCAACATGGCCGCGATCAACTGTCCGAAAACTGGTCGAACTTGTACAAGCCGGCGGACGGACCGGAGCTGCCCGCCGAGGAAGTCGTGCAGCTCGCGCAGGGCCGTGATTACGGCTGGCCGGAATGTTACTTCGATGGCGCACAGAAGAAATTGGTACTGGCACCGGAGTACGGCGGAGACGGTGGAAAGAGCGTGGGGCTTTGCGCCACGCGCACCCCGCCTGCCGCATTCTTTCCCGCGCATTGGGCACCCAACGATCTTTTGATCGTGACCAGCGATAAATTTCCCGCAGCCTATCGAGGTGGCGCATTCATTGCCTTCCACGGCTCCTGGAACCGCGCGCCCGCGCCGCAAGGCGGCTACAACGTCGTTTTCCAACCGATGACGGATGGCAAGGCGTCGCAGCATTTCGTCGTGTTTGCGGACGGATTCGCCGGCGCAGACAAGGAACCCGGCCGAGCGGCTCACCGGCCCTCCGGACTCGCCATGGGACCCGATGGTGCTCTGTTCATTTCCGACGATCAGCGTGGCCGCATCTGGCGAGTGACCTATGAGGGAAGCGGGGCCGCCCAGGTAGCCGATGCCCCTGCTCCCCAGGCCGGTGCCTCGGCTTCGTCCGCCGAATTGCCGCCCGAGGGCATGCACCCCGATGCAAACCGTGCCACCGCATCCTTGCATGCACCGCCCGGCGTATCGAAGAATCAGCTGGCTCTCGGCGAGCGGATCTTCCACGGTGAAGCCGCCGGCGGTACCTGCACCGGATGCCACGGGTCCGATGGCAAAGGAAGTACCATGGGCGCGGACTTGACCAGCGGCGCATGGCTTTGGGGCGACGGCACTTTGCCCGCAATCACGCAAACCATCACCCAGGGTGTCATGAAACCCAAGCAGGCAAGCGGCGTGATGCCGCCGATGGGCGGTGCGACATTGTCACCGTCGGATGTGCAAGCGGTGGCCGCTTACGTCTGGGCAATCAGCCGCCAAAAAACGCATTGATGGAGACTGGCGGTTGTCACCCGAGCCATGTGACCACTCCCGTGCTTACATCGTGCATCGCAGCAACAATCGTGAGCTTATGCTCCTCGATCAAACTTGCCAGCACCTTGCTCCGAGAGCTCAACTGCCCAGCCGCATCCGTGGCATTACGCTCGCTGACCTTCTGTACGAACTTCTTATCCTTTGAGTCTGCGGAACCATTGGCCGCGGTCACTTCCGCCACTGCCGGTTGAATATTCTCGAGCGCGGCCGTCAGGTTGCCTAACTTCACGTGGTCGATCGCGCCCTTGATGGCACCACAATCGGAGTGACCCAGGACGACGATGAGCTTGGCTCCGGCCACTTGGGTCGCGTATTCGAGGCTCCCGAGGATATCGGTATTGACGAAGTTGCCCGCAATGCGCACCGCAAATATGTCGCCAATGCGCTGATCGAATACGAGTTCGGGCGATACCCGGCTATCCATGCAACCGAGTACCGCGGCGAAGGGCGCTTGGCCAGCGGCCGTGAGTTTCACCTGTGTCTGAGGATTACAATGGATCAAGCGGCCCGCGACAAATCGCGAATTACCTTCCTTCAAACGGTCTAGCGCCTGCGCCGCCGTCGTGGCGCTTTGTGTCGCCTTGGTGTAGACGGCACACAGGTCCTCTGCCCTCACGGTGGCGGCGGCTGCACCTATCGCTCCGATTCCCATGAGAAAATTTCGTCGCGTCGTCATGATTGCCTCCTGCAAGTCCCTTCCCCGCCCTCCTTCTAATCCAATGGGCGCATAAAGGCAATTGGCACTCGATCCGAGCTGCGAGCAAGCCACGACCGGCGGGCTGCTCTTGCGCAACCCGCCGACCGATTGCACTTGCCGTGCGCCCGCAC
>Ga0302326_10014155_pt1 | contig 16887 bp, 15 predicted proteins | sample Palsa_T0_3_FD_202264 | JGI IMG/M metagenome (GOLD analysis project Ga0302326, IMG submission 202264) | Peat permafrost microbial communities from Stordalen Mire near Abisko, Sweden - Palsa_T0_3 | ecosystem: Environmental > Terrestrial > Soil > Palsa > Peat permafrost | place: Sweden: Abisko...
CGTACATCAGCCCTGAATGGATGGCGCAGGCCGCGAATAGTTCGCTGTGGCGCAGTGCCAAAATGCAGGCCATGGCGCCGCCAGCCGAGAGGCCGGCTACATAGATGCGCCTGGCATCGATGGCACGGCGGCAGGCGACCTGTTCGATGAGCATGGCAATCAGCGCCGCTTCGCCCTGGCCTTCGAGCGAGGCGGATTCGAACCAGTTCCAGCAGCGCAGCGGATTCGAGCTTGTGTTTTGCTCCGGGTACAGCACGGCGCAGCGGTTTTCTTCCGCCAGAGTGTTCATCCGGGTGCCGCCGGCAAAGTCGGCCGAATCCTGCTGGCATCCGTGCAACATGACCATCAGTGGCAGACTATCGTTGCGCGCGGATCCGCTTGGAAGAAATAGCCAATAGTTCACAACTGAACCGTGCGGTCCGTTGAATTTCGCCTTGATGAAGCGGCTCGGAATCGCCGGCCTCGACAGGCCCGGCAGCCCGATTGCGATGGCCTTTCTAAGCCAGCGAGGCAGCAGTCGCGCCATTCTCGCCTTCTTGAGCGTTGCTGTGCGTATCGAGGGTCAGCAGTTCCTCGAAAAACCCACCGAATTGCTCGCGCCGGTCGACAAAGTGGATTTCCAAAATCCAATGGCGAGCCCTACCCTGGGTATCCGCCTCGCGCAGAGACTGAGCGTTGCCATGGCGGATCGAGAACCGGGTCGGCTCCGACGGCGTGCGTTCATGCGGAAAATGTCCGATCAGATGACCGGCAGTCTCGGCCCCGAATTCCCAACCCGCAGGCGCCGCGAGGCCGGCGACGAAGTCATACAGCTGGCCCGCGGTCAGATCCGGCGTACGGCGGTACAGATCCTTGCCGCGGCGAAACGCGGCCGCGATGTCGCGCACCAGTTGATGTTTGCGCGGATCGGACCCAAGCGCGTAGCTGCGCCCGAAATCCGCCTCCCACGCGCCGAACACCGGGCCGAAGTCCAGGTACACGACATCGTCCGCGCCGATGCGCCGGTCCGGCGCCTCGTCGTAATAGCCCAATAGCGCGTTGGGCCCGCATCTCGCCAGCCGCTTATGCCAATGCCGGCGTAAATTGAATTTCGAGCGCGCCAGAGAATGAATCTCCGACGTCAATTCGCTTTCTAGCTTGCCGGCCTGGATCAAGCCTCGCTCAACCACTTCGGCGAACAGGGCTTCGGCTTTACGTTGCGCCTCGATCAACGAGCGGCCGATCGAATCGGGGGGTAGAGTACTCATGGTATTCAAGAGTACTGGAGTTCACGATGCCGCGCATGAGAGCCGTTCAAGTGCCAAGTGCCAATGGTGGTGCGTGATGTACCGTATAGGGCCCCTACGACAGTCGGAGCGCGCGCGATGGGCGCAGCTTTGGTCGGAATATCAGCGCTTTTATGTGGTGGATCTGCCCCTGGCAGTGACCGAGGCGACCTGGCAACGCATCCACAGTGGACGCGTGCACGGTCTTGGCGCCCGCGACTCGGGCGAAAATCTGTTAGGCATCGTGCACTTTCTTTACCACGAGGACACTTGGTCGACCGCGCCGGCATGCTATCTGCAGGATCTGTACGTGGACCCGAAGGCTCGCGGCACAGGTTGCGGCCGCCAGTTGATCGAAGCGGTCGCGGAAGCCGCAAAGGCCGCCGGAGCCAACGATCCCTATTGGCTGACTCATGAAACCAATCTCGTGGGCCGCAGATTGTACGATCGGCTGGCGAAGAATCACGGCTTCATCCAGTACGCGTACTTACCCGTGCACTCGCGCGGCGCGCCTCCCTAATCCGATGCGAGCCGCTGCTTTGGGGCTTTCCATGCTGGCCGCATCGGCGGCGTGCCATCCCGTACAGGCGGCAACCTGCCCTGCGGCAACCACCGAAAATCTCAGCGTGCGCGCTTCCACCCTATGTGTGCTCATGGAAGATCCGTCCCCCGCCCGGCGGGAATTGTTGCATGCATGGGTGGAGCGATCCGCGGACATCGTCGCGAATTATTACGGGCGCTTTCCCGCGCCGCTGGTGGTGCTCGATCTGAAAACGATGGACGGAGTCGGCGTCGGTGGCGGCCGCACCATCAATGACTCGGGCCTCATCATCCACGTCAAGGTTGGGCGCGATGCAACGCCAGCGGCACTCGCGGACGACTGGGTTCTGGTGCATGAGATGGTTCATCTCGCCCTGCCGGAGGTTGGGCGGCGCCACAACTGGCTGGCGGAAGGACTGGCGGTGTACGTCGAAGGCGTGGCGCGAGCGCAGTATGGAAACCGCGAGATCGCGGACGTCTGGGCGGAGGACCGGCATTCGATGCCGATGGGCCTGCCGCACGCAGGCGAAGCCGGCATGGATCAAACGCCGACGTGGGGACGCACCTACTGGGGCGGGGCGCTGTTCTGTCTACAGGCCGACATTGCGATACGGCGCCAAACCGGCAATCGGATCGGGTTGCAAACTGCACTGCAGGCGATTCTGAAAGAGACCGGAGGGTATGCCTTCGATCGCGACATCGACGCTGTGTTTCGCATTGGAGATGCCGCCACCGGCACGCGGGTGCTGGAGGATCTGTACCAAGAGGTCAAAAACACGGCGCAGGCCCCGGATCTTGAGGCGTTGTTCAGCGAGCTCGGGGTACCGAAGGATCCAAAGACTGAAGCATTCGACGATCATGCGCCTTTGGCCGCGATCCGCATTGCCATCACGGCCGCCGCCAATCCTGCTGCCGCCTCGGAACTCCCGGATTTTGCCTATCCCTACGCCGTCAAACGTTTCGAGTTCACCTCGCAGCGCCAGCCGCTTCAAATGGCCTACATGGATGTGGCGCCGAAGACGCGAGGCGCGCGTACGGCGGTGCTGCTGCACGGCAAGAACTTCTGCGCCGCAACCTGGCGCGCGACCATTGAGACACTCACGGCGGCCGGGTATCGGGTGGTTGCGCCCGATCAGATCGGCTTCTGCAAGTCCACGAAGCCCGAGCACTATCAGTACAGCTTCCAAGAGCTGGCGCGCAACACCCATGCCCTGCTGAGCTCGCTTGGGCTGGGCAAGGTGACTCTGATCGGTCATTCGACCGGCGGCATGCTGGCCGTGAGATACGCGCTGATGTACCCGGCTGAGATCGAGCAGTTGGTATTGGTGGATCCGATCGGGCTAGAGGATTGGAAGGCCAAGGGCGTTCCGTCAATTTCCCTGGATGATTGGTACGCGCGGGAACTGAAGAGCAGCGCGCAGAGCATTCGGGATTATGAACGCGATACCTACTACGCGGGTCATTGGAGCGAGGACTACGAACCGTGGGTGCAGATGCTGGCTCAGCTCAACACCGGGCCGGGAAAGGAACTGGTGGCTTGGAACTCGGCGGCAATCTACGACATGATCTATACACAGCCGATCGTTTACGAGCTGGGCAATATTGCCGTGCCCACCCTGCTCATGATCGGAGACAAGGACACCACCGCGATCGGAAAAGATTTCTCGCCCCCCACGGTGCGCGCAACGCTCGGACATTACCCCGAACTCGGCAAGAGCGCCGCACGCCATATTCCGCATGCAAAGCTCATTGAGTTTCCCGAGCTCGGACATGCGCCGCAAATCCAGGATCCTGGCGCCTTTCACAAAGCGTTGCTTGAGGTGTTATTGAAGAATAAATAACATTAAATTAGCGCTGTAACATATGGATAAATATGATATTTACGCGCAAGCGCTGAGCGCTTGACCGCCCGGTCCCCTAACCGCGGCGGTCGCCCACGACTCCGGGATGTCCGGCTATTTTCCGAGAAATTCCTGCGGACCGACCGAGCCGCTTTGTTTCGTGTCCATCATGTCGAACACTTTGGTCTGGTAGGCGATGTATTCATCGTGCGAGACGGTGCCGTCGCCATCAGTGTCAATTTTGTGCATCATGGCCTTGGTTTGCAGGCCGCGCGCATATCCGCCTGTCGCAAATGTGGCCATCTTGCTGGACGGACTCAGGAACTCTTTTTCATCCACCATCCCGGTCTTTTTCTTGTCGAGGGCGGCAAATACCTTTTCTTGATACGCCAGCCACTCCGCCTTGGAGACGCTGCCGTCGCCGTCGGTGTCGATCTTGTGCATCTCTGTCATGGTTCGCAGACCATGCGCATAGCCTCCGGTGGCGAACGATGCCATGTCATCGGCGCTTGCGAGCGGCGCGCATATCAGGGCGGCGAGGAATAGGCTGAGCGGATGGATTATTCGGACAGTTCCATGTTGCGACATTCTAGTCTCCTTGGTTGGCAAGCTGATAGTTTATACGCGCCGCTGATCACGCGGCAACTTACCAACCAGACCGTGGAATGTCCTGGGTTATTACCCAAGAAGCGTCATTTTCGCAACCGGCTACTGCGAGCTCGGCGTTGCGATGAATCCATGCGATGCACCGGATGTATCCGTCCAGGAACCTACCAGGGTGCCATCGTTGGAAATTCCCTCCGGAAATGTCAGGTTCGCACCGGGAACGCGGACCAAGTCTTTCACAGGCACGCTCAGGGTTTGATAGCCGGCGCGGGTCGGTGCCTGAAGCACGAAACCAACCGAATAGATACTATTATCAAGCCAGATAAAGCCAGTGATCGTGCCGGTGTCGGTAATGCCGCGCGCGTCGGTTGGAACGCCGTTGACCGTGAATATGGACACGGACCCACTGGCCCTGCGGATAAAACCATATGGACCGGCCTGGCACGCCGCGCACACGATGCCGGCATTCTCATAAACGTTGCCGACGAGCTCATCGTGACTATTCAGGCCCTGCGCAAGCGTTATCATCGAGGGCAGCACATTGGTCCAGGCGTTGCTCACCGGGTCGTAGATGAAGCCGGAATAGGTACCGTCGGAATCGTTCAGCGCGTACCCGCTAACGAGGCCATGGACATTGACCCCCCGTGCTTCAGTGAAATTAACCGACCCCGGCCGGGAAAGTAGTTCGAAAGTGCCGTGCTTCAGGATGTATGCGAACTCTGTGGTACCGTTATTCTCCGACTCGCCGCCGACGATGGTGCCGGCGTTGTTGATCCCATTCGCAAACGTGTACGAGGCTGCGCCGCTGGAGTAATTGGGAAGTGGCGTGAACAGGTGGTACTTGATGTCATAGCGGAACGGAATGGTGGGACTCGACCCGTTGATCTGGGCAGCCCCGACCGCCGAACCGTCGCTGTTGATTCCGAACAGCTGCGTATAGCCGCCCGCAGAGTTATCTACGCCCGGATAGTCGACCGTCAAAAAGGTAAAGCCCGCGTGTGCGGGAAAAACGACAAGAAACGCCATGACCGCGAGCAACGCCGAGAGTTCGCGCGTGTATCGATGAGTATCCCTATTCATGATCCCTCCTGAGCGAGTTAGCCGCACGCTAAGCCCGACGCTAGCATTTTCCACGTATTTGGACAACGCCGCTGCGGTGTTAACAGATTGCCATGCACTGCTAATCGCGGCTGCTGCCCGACAACACCGTGATCACCCGCTTATCGCCTGCAGCTAGGTCCGCACTTTCCCGATAAACGACGCTGTCACCCATTTTTACTTCCAGCAGGTGAATGCCGGGCGCAACGCTGATCACTCGCGTCCGATTATCCGGCTCCTGCGCCCCCCCGCTTTGCACACCATCCACGAGCAGTAGAGCACCGGCCGGCACTCCGGTAACGATGATCTCAGGTGTCTTTGGCGCGCTCGGTTTGGCGCCATGAAACCAGCCGCAGCCGGACAGAAACACCGCCAGCGTGAGAACCAGTATTTTCACTCGAAGCATCCTTCCGGCCGTGATCGCGGCAGCAGCGTAACACGAGGCGATCTGACATAACATTTCGCACAATGCGCGCATGTTGTCTCACGTGGGGCGCACCGCGCGCGCTCCCGCCTGTCCCTCCTGCGCCATGGCGATGGCTTCGTGCAGTGTGGTGAATATCTGCCCGGCGCCCAAGACGCCGGTCAGGCGATGCCGGTCCAGATCCTGGCGCAGGTAAGGGCTCACCCGACCGAAGATCATCCCGACATTCTGGCGCCGCAGATCCTCGATCAGGCCACGGATGGATTGCGCGGCTGAATAGTCCACATCGGTGATCGCGCCGGCGTCGACCACGAACCAGCGAACCGGCGCGGGCGCCTGCGCAATGAGCGCGCGCACGTCGTCGTCGAACAGATTTTGGTTGGCATAAAACAGGTCCGCGCCGAAGCGATACACAATCAGGCCTGGCTCGGTCACTTTTCCGGGTGTGGCGGCTATCGTCACCCATTGTCCGGTCGCGTCGGGCACGAGCATCACCGTGTGCGGACGGTAGCTATGGCGCACGTGCCTGAACAGCGAGAGCGCGATCGCCAGAAGAATTCCCTGCTCCACGCCGATGCCGACCACCGCTGCCGCCGTGAAGATGGCGAGAAAAAATTCACCCGGGCTTTCGCGGCGGATATCGATCAGCAGCTTCACGTCAATCATCCCCACCGCAATCGTGAACACGATGGCCGCCAGCACGCAACGCGGCAGATATTGCAGCGGAGCGGTCAGGAACAGCAGCACCAGCACCACCGCCGCCGCCAGTACCAGCTGTGCAATCTGGCTGCGCGCGCCGGTTCGCTCGGCCATGGCAGTCTCCGTCGGGCTTCCATTGACCACGAAGGTGCCGCTGAGCGCGGCGACTGCATTCGCAGCGGCGAGCCCGAGAATGTCGGCATTCTCGTCCACGCTCTCGCGATGGCGCAGCGCAAAACCCCGCGCCGTCGCGGCACTCTGCGCGATGATCATCACGAAACATCCGGCGGACACCGGCAGCAATTCGATGAGGTCTTTCCAGGCCACTCGAGGCAGCGCGATCGGCGGCAGGCCCCCGGGGACCGGACCGATGACCGCGATTCCGCTGGCGGCGAAGTGATACACAGCGCTTGCCGCAATGCTGCTCGCCACGGCGATCAATGCCAGCGGCAGCCGCGGGGCGAAGCGATTGCCCAGCAAAATGGCGACCGCGACGAGCGCGGCGAGCTCCAGCGTGGGGAGATGGATCTGCGGCAGCGCCTGGGCTGCTTCCCAGGCCTTGACCAGCGAGAATCTCGAAGGGGTGGCAATCCCCAGCATGTCGCTGAGCATTGCAATGGCAACCTGCAGTCCAACACCGGCGAGAAACCCGGTCAATACGGTGCGCGATAGGAAATCCGCCAGGAACCCCAGCTTGAAGATCCGCGCGACCAGCAGCCAGCCGGCGCACAGCAGCGCGATCATCCCGACCAGCGCCACGAACTGCGGGCCGCCGGGCGCGGCGACGCGAGATACCGAACCATAGAAAATCGCCGCCGTCGCGGAGTCCGCCGCGACCACCAGATGACGGGAGGAGCCCAGGATCGCGAATGCGATGAGCGGCAACAACACGGTGTACAGGCCCGTGACCACCGGCATCCCGGCAATGCGGGCGTAGCCCAGAACCTGGGGAATACTGATTGATGCCAGGTTCACGCCCGCGAACAGATCGCGCAGCGCACTGCGCCGATCGATTGGGCGGATGCCGCCGAAGAGCTTTAGCCGCATCTTCCGATCCTAACGGAACTTATACTTCGCCTGAAAGCCGATGGTGAACGGCAATCGGTCCTGCGGGATCGGCGCGATCAGGATGAAGTTGACGGCGAACCGTCCGAATTTCGTGATGATGGTTGGCGCAAGCACCGGTCCGGTGCTGTGATTCGATCCGATGCCCCAGCGGCCGTAGTTGTACCCTGAGATGAGCCCGCCCATGAGTCCCAACCGAAACCAGCCCCAATGCGTCATCTCCGGCGTGAATATGGCCCCGCCATAGAACGAAGGCCGGTCCAGGGAGCTGCGGAAGTAGCCGGCCGATGCCGCCCATTGCGGCGTTATCGAGCACTCCAGGCCCGCCCCGGGATTGAATTGATCGAATTCCCGATAGGGGTGAATATGATACGAGGCAAGCATGGCATCGGCCCACCAACCGGCGGGACACAGATCGGCCGCTTCGCTCCGCCCGCTCAGGGCGGTGCCCGCGAGCACAGCCGCTAAAGCAATCCATGCGCAGGAATGGTTCACCCGCCCAATGGTCGCAGCATTCCGCGCGAGATGATATGCCGCTGTACCTCGCTGGTCCCATCCCAGATGCGCTCGATGCGCGCGTCCCGCCAGATGCGCTCCAGCGGCAGATCGCTCATCAAGCCCATGCCGCCATGAATCTGCAGCGCCTCGTCGGCGACCATCGCCAGCATTTCGGTGGCCTTGACCTTGGCCATCGCCATGTCCATATCGGTGTCAATTTTTTGGTCGCGCTTCCAGGCGGCTTCGAGCACCATCAACTCGGCGGCCCGCAATTCGATTGCCATGTCGGCGAGCTTGAAGCTGACGCCCTGAAATTTGCCGATTTGCTGACCGAATTGCACCCGGTCGACGGCCCACTGAGTCGCCAGCTCCAATGCCCGCTCGGCACGGCCCAGGCAGGTTGCCGCGACCTGCAAGCGGGTCGCGCCGAGCCAGGTGTTGGCGACGTCGAAGCCGCGATGCACCTCGCCCAGCACGGCGGACTTCGGCACGCGGCAGTTATTGAATTCCAGGATGCTGTTGGTGTAGCCGCGATGCGAGACATTCTTGTATCCCGGCCGTATCTCGAATCCTGGATGGCCGGTGTCGACCAGGAACGCCGTCATCTTCTTGCGGGTGCCGTGCGCGCTGGCTTCCTCGCCCGTGGCGGCGAATAGGATGACGTAATCGGAATGGTCCGCGTGGCTGATGAAGTGCTTGGTGCCGTTGATGATAAAATCGCCGCCGGACGCCACCGCGGAGGTCTTCATGCCGCGCAGGTCGGAACCGGCGCCGGGTTCGGTCATCGCCAGGCATTCGACCCGGTCGCCGCGCACAGTTGGGAGCAGGTAGCGTTCGCGTTGCTCGCCCTCGCAAGCCAGTAGTATGTTCGACGGCCTTCCCACGCAGCCGAAGTGCAGGGCATAACTGGTCTTGCCGAGTTCCTTCTCGTATAGCGCCCAGGTCACGGTGTCCAAGCCTGCGCCACCCACCTCGACGGGCATGTTGGCGGCGTACAGACCCGCCTCAATGGCCTTTGCCTTGAGCTCTCGATGCAGCTCCTCGCGCAAGATCCCGCTCTCCTCGACCTCCATTTCGTGCGGGTATAGTTCATTGCGCACGAATTCGGCGGTGGTCTTGATGATGAGCTGCTGCTCGTCGTTGAGCGAGAAATCCATGCGCATCCCCTTCTAAACGGCTGTTTTCAAGCGCTTGATGCCGGTCCATTGGCGCAACAGCGCCAGGTGCACCTGAAGCTGCTCCACCTGCTTGGCAGCCGGCCAGTCGCTGGGACTGGTGACCGCACTCGCCGTCAAGCCATTGATGAAGGTGACCACGGAGCGCAGCACCTGATCGCGCACGGTCGGCGGCCACTTCGACCACTCCGGCCAGTGCTCGGCAAGGCAGCGTGCGAACAATCGCATGTACTCGCGATGCACCCATGCGTTGAGGCGCTTCAATTTCTTGTCCACCGACACCTGGCCCCAGAAAGCCATCCAAAATGCGCATTCAGTAAAGCGCTGAGCATCGATTGCCAGGGCCTCGGAGAGGACATTCAGCAGATTGGCTTCGCCGCTGTCGCGCTGACGCGTCAGCCGGCCCTCAATGCGCAGCAGGATCAGCCGCAGCGCGGCGAGGATGATCTCCTGCTTGGTCGCGTAATAGTGAGCGACCATGCCGGTGGTGTAACCCGCGGCACGGGCGATGCGCGCCATTGTCGCCTGCTCGAAGCCATATTTCGCAACTACATCGCAGGCCACGTGCGCGATCTCATCGCGGCGTACTGCATGATCGACGATTTTTGGCATGACTGTCCTTAGTCTTTCGGCTGGCCGATGCGCCGACCCGCGCCCGCCGGCGGCTGCAATCCGGACTGTGAGCGACGAATCTGCTCGAACCGTGCCTGTACCGCGGAATCAACCGCGATGGCCTTGGCGGTGCTCGTATCGACATGCAAGTGCATCTGCTCGCTGGTGGCGATCAGATCATCGCCGCGTTGCAGGCGGTGAAATACATGCAGGCGTTTCGGGTCCACGCTCAGGATCTGGGTCGTGACCTGCAAGCTGTCGCCGAGCTTGGCTTCGCCGAGGTGCATGACATGGCTTTCCACCGTGTAATACATGCGCGAATGGCGCTTGCGGTAATCCTCGTCAATGCCCACCTGTCGGTACAGCGCATCCATGGCGTCGCCGAACAGGTGGCTGTAGCGGAAATCGGTCATATGCCGGTTATAGTCCACCCATTCCGGCCGAACGGTTGTCGTCACCAGGCGCAGCGGCTGGCCCTGCTCCGGTTCGGTGGCTTGGCCCGCGGCGGCGTCCTTGTACAAGCGCTGCTCGAGCGCCCGCAAGGTCGAACCCGCGCCGATGTCGAATTGGCGCAGCACTTGTTGAATCGCGACCAGGTAATCGTCGCGCAGGCGCTCGAGTTCTCGAATCGAGCGGCCCGCCGCCTGCGCCTGCGTCCCCTCGACCATGCGATCGATCAGGGTTTCGGTCAGCTCGGGCGCCTCGAGCTTGGTCCACGGCCACTTCAAGGCAGGGCCGAACTGCGCCAGCATGTGGCGCATGCCGCTTTCACCGCCGGCCAGGTGATAGATCATATTCGTGCCCATGGCGGCCCAGCGCAGGCCCGGACCGTAGATGATGGAGTCGTCGAGCTCGCCGGTGGTGGCCACGCCTTCGTTCACCATGTGCAGTATTTCGCGCCAAATGGCCTCCTGCAGGCGGTCGGTCAGATGGCCGGGCACTTCACGGCGCACGTGTAGGGCATGCATGCCGATGTAGGTGAAGAATTTCGCTGCGTGCTCGATGGTGCTGGGCGCAGTACGCTCGCCGCCCACCAGTTCCACCAGCGGCAACAGGTACACCGGATTGAATGGATGCGCGACCAAGAACCGCTGCGGCGCGACCATGTCGCGCTGCAGGTCGGTCGGCGTCAGCCCCGAGGTGCTCGATGCGATGATGACGTCGGCGGCCGCGTGCCGGCTCACCTCCGCCAGCATGCGTTGCTTGAGCGCAAGCTGCTCCGGGATGTTTTCCTGGATGAGATCGGCGCGCGCGGCCATTTCGCGCATATCGGTGGTGAACGACAGCGTGCCCTTGGGCGGCAAGGGCGCCATGGTGAGCCGAGCCAGCGCAGGCTCGGCATTCGCCACAGCGCCGCGGATCCAGTCCTCCATTTCCGGCTTGACGTCCGCCGCTATCACGTCGATGCCGAAGTGCAGCGCGCGCGCCGCCCAGCCGCCGCCGATCACGCCGGTTCCCAACAGCCCAAGAGTCTTAACCTTCCGCATCGCCCACCCCAAGCATGCTCTTTGTAATGTTATGAGTATAATATAAAAATAGCGCGCGGACGAACCGGCGTGCGGCCGGCGTTCTAGTGCAACACCTGCTCGATCGGCGCGGCGGCCTGCGCCACGGCCGCGGGATAATCCTCACCGAGGAAGGCCGCCACGGTCGCCGCGATCTGCGACTGGGTCACCCTGCCGATGTTCTTGCGCTCCCCGAGCGGCGCGGTATCCGGCCCCATCACCGCGATCCAGATGTTCTCCGAGCCCTTCTCCTCCACTCCGTGCTCCTTCCACTCGGTCAGTCCACTGCCGCGCCCATGGTCGGTGGTGATGATGAAGGTCGTGTGGCCGCGGTATTGCGCGATGCCCTGCATGGTGTCCCACAGCTGCTTGACGAAATAATCGAAGCGGTGCGCGCTGTCGAGCACCAGATCGTAGCGTCCCTGATGCGCCCAGTTGTCGGTTTCCCCGTAGCCCACAAACAGCACCCGCGGCTTGGCCGACCGGACATAATCGAGCAGAGGAATCTGCAGGAAGGAGTTCGGCGCGTCCTCTTCGTCGAATTGCGTGGTGGTTGCGTAGAGCTCGCGCAGCAAGGCATCGCGCGGCGTTTCGTGCGCCTTGATCGGCAAACTCCAGCCGGTCTGCATCACTAGGTGGCTGCGCTGCTTGTTGAAAATATTGTCGAACACATTCCACGTTCCGTACACGGCCACTCGGCCGTGAAACTGTTCGAGCTTATCCAGCCATTCGAACACCGTGGCATTTGGATTCGGCCCGAACTCGTTGCTGTCGATGGCATCGTTCGGATATCCGGTGGCCATTTCGTTGTAGCCGGGATAGGAAAATGCCTTGCCGTTGGTGACCTGGGCGATGCTGCCCTGCAATTGATTGCCGTAGATCTGGCCGTGCTTGGCGACCGTGCCCCACAAAAACGGAAACAGCGCCGCGCGCCGGTCGGCGACGCCGGGGCGCCAGTAGCGCTTGCGCAATTCCTCATCCGAGAGCCAGCTACCGCCCTCCTTGTCGTTGAGCAGCGCCGGATCCGCGCCGCTGAAGATCTCCTGCCAGCGCAGTCCGTCGCTGACGATCAGCACCACATTCTGCGTCTCGCCGGCGCGCGCTGCAATCGCCGCGAGCATCAACAGCGCGCCGGCGCCGAATGCGAATGAAGCAGTCCGAAGCACGCGCGCGTAAGTCATGGCAACCCCTAAATCTCTATTGGTGCAGGACGACGGCGCAGTTGGCGGTCCAGCTCAAATACACCTCATCGCTCCAGTCGATGGACCACTCCGAGGTACGTCGATCGTTCTGCGCGAACACCGTCACCAGCTTGCCGGTTTCGGTCTTGATGCGATACGTTGAGCGATTACCGAGATAACCCAGTTCCCAAACCACGCCCTTGAGCTGGTTCAGGCGGTCGCCGGCAATTGGGTCCTTCGACAGGCGAATCTTTTCCGGGCGCAGTGCCACCCAGACTCGCTGGCCGGAGCTCAGGCGGCCGAGCTCATCGACGATCAAATCGCAACCGGCCTCGGTGCTGCGCACGATGACATGGCCCGGTTCGCTGCCGCTGACAGTGCCCTCGAACAGATTTGTGGTGCCGATGAAGTCCGCGACGAAACGGCTCTGCGGGAATTCGTAGATCTCCGACGGCGCGCCGACCTGAATGACCTGGCCACGGTTCATCACCGCGATGCGTGTCGACAGCGCCATGGCTTCGTCCTGGTCATGAGTCACGAACACGAAGGTGATGCCGACCTGCGATTGAATGTTCATCAGCTCGAATTGCGTCTGCTCGCGCAGCTTCTTGTCGAGCGCGCTCAGCGGCTCATCCAGCAGCAACACCTTGGGGCGGCGGATCAGCGCGCGCGCCAGGGCGACGCGCTGGCGTTGGCCCCCGGACAGCTGGTGGGGCTTGCGCTTGGCCATCGAGCCGAGCTGCACCATGTCCAAGGCATCCTGGATGCGCTTGGTCCTGACCGAGCCCTCCAGGTTCATGCGCCGCAATCCGTAACCCACATTTTCCTGCACGGTCATGTGCGGAAACAGGGCGTAGGACTGGAACATCATGTTGACCGGCCGTTCGTGCGGCGGCACGTGGGTCATGTCGACCCCCTCGATCAGGATGCGTCCGCTGCTCGGTTCGGCGAAACCGGCCAGCATGCGCAGCAACGTGGTCTTGCCGCATCCCGAAGCGCCCACCAGCGCGAACATTTCGCCCTTGTAGATGCGCAGGTTCACGCTGTCCACCGCGGTGAACGCGCCAAACGACTTGTTGATGCTCTCGATGACGATCTGCGGATCGGCGTCGGGATCGAGCCAGGGCCGGTCGGCGAATTTCGTCGTGGATATCACGCGCTCTAGAACTCCGCCGGCGGAGTCGCGCGACGCCGCTCGGGCGCGAAGAATGGGCGCTCCACCACCGTCGCGCGCGACATGCGGCGCTCCCACACGAGTTCACGATTCAAGTAGATCTCCGCCCAGAGCGTCGAGCCTGTACGCATATAGGGTGCATTGACCATAGCAAGCGCGATGTTGCGCTTGCAAGTCGGCGACCAAATCGCGGAGGAGACACTGCCGACCTCGCGCATGCCGTCTGCCGCGGTATACAGCAAGGCATTATGCGCCGGCTTGTTGCCCTCGATATCCAGGCCGACGAGCTGGCGGACCGGGCCGCGGCGCCGTTCTTCCAGCAAGGCGCGCCGCCCGGTGAAATGACCCTTCTCGAGGTCCACCAGCCAGGCAAGGCCGAGTTCCAGCGGCGAGCGATCGCGGCCGGTGCGGATGGTGTGCTCCGCCGATACGAAGTCGATGTGCGGAAGCAAGAAACCTGCCTCGATGCGCGCGACGTTCAGCGCCTGCGAGCCGATGGCGCGGATGCCACGCGACTTGCCCGCCGTCATCAGCGCGTCCCACACTGCCTCCGCCGAGTCCGGCGTCATCCAGACCTCGTATCCCAGATCTCCGGTGAAGCCGGTGCGCGACAGGGTGAGCGGTACTTCGCCCAGGGTGAAGTAGCCGATCTCGAAAGGTTTGAGCCTCTCCACCCCCGCCAACCCCGCGGCCTTGAGCACGGCGCAGGCGGTTGGACCCTGCACGGCCAGAGCGGCAATCTGCTCGGTCACCTCGCTGATCTCGACCGCGAAGCCAATCGCGGAATCCAGCAGCCAGTCGAGCTGCCGGTCGGCCGTGCACAGGCGGTATTCATCCTGGCCGAGGCGAAATATCGTGCCGTCGTCGATGATGTGCCCATCGTCATTGCACCAAACGCAGTACGCCACCCGGTCAGGTTTCAGCTTGGCAATGTCGCGGGTGACCAATCGATTCAGGTAAGGCAGCGCGTCCGGCCCGACGACCCGATATTTCACCATCGGCGTCAAATCATAGAGCGTGGTCGCATTGCGAATGGCGAAGTATTCCTGCTCCACGGAGGTGAACACATCGATGGTGGTATAGCCGGCCCAGGGCACGAAACTATCCATCTGGCTCAATTCCCGCGCGCGCCGGTAGAACGGCGTCTTGAGCAGCGGCTGTTTGAAGTGCGGCGCCAGGGGTTCGGAGCTGCTCATGGGCCCGCCTGCTGCAGTACCTGTTGCGCGGCATTGCGGCCCGCAATTCCCATCACGCCGCCTCCGGGATGGCAGCCGGCACCGCAGAGGAACAGCCCTTCGAGCGGAGTGCGGTGCTGGGCCGCGCCGGGCACGGGCCGCACCATGAGGAACTGATCGAAGGCCAGATCGCCGTGATGCCAGTGACCGCCGCTGATGCGAAACTCCCGCTCCATGTCCAGCGGGGTCAAGAGCTCCACACCCGCGATGGAGCTGCGCAAGCCCGGCGCCACGCGCTCGAGCGTGTCGATGCACGTGTCCGTGAAGCGCTGCCGTTCGGCCTGCCAGCCCTGCTTCAGTGCATACGGGGCGTACTGCACGATGGCCGACAGCACATGCCGGCCGGCCGGCGCCAGGCCAGGATCGTTGACCGTGGGTATGGTGATCTCCATCAGAGGCTCGGCCGAAAATTCGCCGTACTTGGAATGATTGTAGGCGTGTTCGAGGTGCTCGAGCGACGGCGCGATGAGCAATCGTCCGCCCAGGCCGGCGGCGTCCAAGCCCTCGAAGCGCGGTGCCTGGTTCAGGGCAAGATGCAGCTTCGCGGCCAGCCCGCGCGAGCGAATATGCTTCACGCGGCGCACGAAGCCGGTGTCGAGATAGCGCGGACCCAGCAGTTGCAGAAAGGTGCTCTTCGGATCGGCACTGGAGATCACGCTGCGGGCGCTGATGCGCTCGCCGGAATCCAGGACCACGCCCGCGGCGCGATCCGATTCGACCAGAATGCGCGCCACGGGCGCCGAGGTGCGTATCGTGGCCCCCGCCTCCGTCGCTGCCTTCGCCAGGGCATCGCACAGGGCACCCATGCCGCCCTGCGGCTGCGCCAGGCCGCCTTCCGCGGCGCTTTCCGCCGCCAGGCGATACAGCAGCGTCAGCACGGTGCCCGGAGAGCGCGGACCAAAATTCGTGCCCAGGATGGCGTCGAATCCGAGCGCCCCTTTGAGCGCGGGTGACTCGAAATTCTCCTGCAGCAGATCGTACACATTCATGCCGATGATTCGCAGCAGCTCACGCATGTCGCGCTTGCCCAGCTTGCGGATCTGCCAGCCCAAGCGCAGCAGGGCGAGCTTATCGCTCCACGCATCGGTACCGAGGCGCGGAGCCAGCTTGGAGAACATGGGCGCGAGCGCGGCGCCGAAGCGGCGCATGCGCACCGAGTAATCGGCGTAGGCGCTGGCATCGGCGCCCGAGAGGCCCTGGCCCAGCGTCAGCGGCGCGGCAGAAGGCGACAGCGCGGTGGTCGGCAGGGACTGCGCGGCCCAGTTGAGCCCGTTGGACTTGAGCTGCAACTCGCGCATCAGCTCCGCCGGCATCAAATGCAACAGATGCGCGCCGGCCGAAACCTTGAAGCCGGGCGCGAACTCGCGAGTCTGCGCCGCGCCTCCCATGCGCGCCGCCGCCTCCAGCACCACAACCGAGCGGCCGCCGCGCGCCAGCATGGCCGCGCACACCAGCCCATTGTGACCGGCGCCGACGACGATGCAGTCGACCTCGGATTGTGCGCGGCCCGCCATCAGTGTGTCCTGCCGAGATCGCGCAGCACCGCGCGGGCGGCATTTGCGCCGGGGGCGCCCATCACCCCGCCGCCGGGATGCGTGCTCGATCCGCACATGTACACACCGCGTACCGGCGCGCGATATTGCGCATAGCCGGGAATCGGCCGGTTGAACAGCAGCTGATCCATGGTGAGTTCGCCCTGGAAGATGTTGCCCTCGGTCAGGCCGACCTCGTTTTCAATGTCCCAGGGCGTGCGGATCTCGGCGTGCAGGATCAAATCCTTGAAGTTCGGGCTGTGCTGCGCGATGGTATTGATGACGGTATCGCCGAATGCCTGGCGTTTTTCGGCAGTCCACGCCCCGTCAGCGAGTTCGTACGGGCAATACTGCACGAATACCGACATGTAGTGCTTGCCATCGGGGACCATGCTCGGATCGATCTGCGAGGGGATCAGCATGTCGATATACGGCGC
>Ga0302326_10014156_pt1 | contig 16887 bp, 12 predicted proteins | sample Palsa_T0_3_FD_202264 | JGI IMG/M metagenome (GOLD analysis project Ga0302326, IMG submission 202264) | Peat permafrost microbial communities from Stordalen Mire near Abisko, Sweden - Palsa_T0_3 | ecosystem: Environmental > Terrestrial > Soil > Palsa > Peat permafrost | place: Sweden: Abisko...
TGGCCGGGGGATCGCAGCAAGCCTCTCGACATCAAAGCCAAGGAGGGCCAATCCCTCGAGCAGACCCTCGAGGCCCCCCCGCTACAGCTCAAGGTCGTCAACGGTGGGACAGGCCAGATCGGTGGTGAAACCGCGACGGTCGAGCCCCCTTCACGCAAGCCGTTCGGGCCTGCCGTCTTCTTCGTCACGCTGGGGCTGACGGCCGTCGCTGGGGGCATCTTGATCTGGTCGGGCATCGACACGCTAAACAATCCGGGGCCCGACGCGGTGCGTCAGGGGTGTGCGTGTACGACAGACACGTGCCTCAACGCGTGTCAGCTCTATCAGCAGGGCCAGAGCGAGCAGACACGAACGAACGTGCTCATCGGCGTGACTGGCGGCCTCGGGCTGATCACGCTCGTCACGGCGGCATTCCTGACGCAGTGGTCACACCCGCAAATCACCCCGACCGTCGGGCTTGGGTCGCTCGGGCTGATGGGCCGTTTTTGAACGGTCGCACGGCGCACTGCGCTAAGGTAAGATCCACTAGGCCCACGTGACCAAATTCCTCTCCGGCTCCTCGGAAGCGGATCGCCACCTCGATCGATTCGAGCTCATCGCCGAGATCGCGAGCGGTGGCATGGCCACGGTGTATCTGGGACGCCTTTCGGGCGCGGGCGGCTTCCAGCGATTCGTCGCCATCAAGCGCCTCCATCCGCACCTCGCGGGCGACGAAGAGTTCGTCCAGATGTTCCTCGACGAGGCTCGCCTCGCCGCGCGGCTTCATCACCCGAACGTGGTCCCCATCCTCGAGATCGGGGAGAGCCCGCAGGGCTACTACCTCGTCATGGAGTACGTCGAGGGTGACACGCTCGCGCGCATCCTCGCGCGCTCGGCGCAAGCGGGCCTGATGCTGCCGCCGAAGGTGTCGATGCGCGTCTGCGTCGACACGATCACCGGCCTCCACGTCGCCCACGAGATGAAGGACGACGATCAGAACCCGCTGAACATCGTCCACCGCGACGTCTCTCCGCAGAACATCTTGATCGGCATGGACGGCTCCGCGCGCATCACGGACTTTGGCGTCGCCCGCGCTACGACGCGTCTGTCGACGACCCGCACCGGCCAGCTCAAAGGCAAGCTCGCGTACATGGCCCCCGAGCAGGCACGGGGTACCGAAGTCGATCGTCGCGCTGACATCTTCGCCATGGGCATCGTCATCTGGGAGTGCCTTGCTCAAAAGCGCCTGTTCAAAGGCGAGGGCGAGGCTGACACGCTCAATCGCGTCCTCTACGAGCCCATCCCGTCGTGCAAGCTCGCCAATCCCGACGTGCCGGCTGCGCTCGAGGCCGTCGTGATGAAGGCCCTCGATCGCAACCGTGACAAACGATTCGATACGGCATCGGATCTCGGCGATGCGCTCGAGAAGGCGGCACGCGACGCGGGTTGGCTTGGCAACCACAAGGACGTGGCCGCCCATCTCGAGTCGGTGCTCGGCACGGACATCTCAGCGCAGCGCGACGCGGTGAGGTCTTGGCTGGCGCGGAGCGAGCCAAGCCAGCGCTTCGAAGGTACGTCACTCCGTCTGCCCGTATCCCAGCCGAACACGCCCAAAGACGCCGAGACGAAGATTGCAGACGGGGCGCCCGGCGTGTCGAGCGTCTCGTCGGCGATCATTCAAGTACCCTCGACGGTTGGGCAGCCGGTCCCGTTGATGGAGCTGCCGCCACGCAAGCGTTCGCGAGCGTGGATTGTTGGCGCGCTCCTCGGCGTTTTTCTGGTCACGGGTGGTCTCTTCGCCGCTCAGGCCATGCGCAAACCGATGCCGCTCGCGACGCAGCCGCCCCCACCCACGGTCGTTCCCGCCGTCACGACCGCGGCCACGACCATCGTCGCCAACGTGCAACCGGTCGCAACCACCGACGACACGGCCACGGCGACTGCAGCACCCACCCACACGACCATCGCGACTCACGGCGGTTTTTCCAAGCCAGGTGGGCATGGGACCGTCAAACCCGCGTCGACCGCGATCTCCACTCCTACCGCGACCGTTCAGCCCACCGCCACACCCACGTCGGCGTCCACGGTCGACGACATCTCCAAGAACCCCTACCGCTGAAATCAAAACGATGAGCTTGCGCACAGCGCGCGTGCGATTCCTCGCGATCACGTGCGCATTCGTGATTGGCGTATTCGCGTGCGTCAGCACACCCACGACGGTCGACCCGCGCTTTCTGGCGCTCCACAATGCCTTTTCGGCGATGGGGCTGGCACAGGTCGGGCCCGTGCAGCAGGGCTCGTTGGTCGAAGGGCGCGAGGCGCGGCTCCCAATCGACCTTCAAGCGCAGTGCACCACCGTCGTCGCGATGGGCGGGGCCGGTGTGCGTGACATCGACCTCGTCGTCCAGGACGACAGCGGGAACGCGCTTGGTCACGACACGACGCACGACTCACAAGCCGTCGTTCGCGTGTGCGTGGAGCGCGCCGGCACCTACACGATGCTCGTGCGGATGGCAGCAGGGTCGGGTGACTTCCTCGCCGCGACGTGGGTCGGCAATGCAGGCGGCACGACACCCACGGGCTCGTCCACCTCGGCTGTCGCGGTGGGGCCGGGGCAGGGAACCTGCGCATCGCCGATTCCAATCGTGCCAGGCGTCTACACGGGCAACACCTCCCACGGGGAGGCCGAGAACGAATGCACCACCGATTCGCCGGGCTGCTCGTCCCCGTCGGATGGCCCCGAGATCGTGTATCGGCTCGACGTCCCGTCGCAAAAGCGTCTCTTGATCGAGGTCGACGCACGCTACGACGCGATCCTGTACGTGCGCAAAGAAGAGTGCTCGGCGCAGGACGCCGAGGTGAAGTGCAATGACGATGACAACAACAACGCGCAGCGCTCGCGCGTCGACACGGTGATCGAGGCCGGCACGTACTACGTCTTCGTCGACAGCTTCAGCCGCAATGCCGGTGCGTATCGGATGACCGTCTCGCTCCAAGACGTCCCGCTGCTCGCGGACGTGTGCCGGCAGGCGCGCGCGCTCACGGCGGGCACGACGCAAAACGGAACCGTGCACGGTGCGTTCGACCTCGCGCACGGCACCTGCTCGGGCAACGCGCAGGGGCCGGACGTGCCCTACAAGCTCGACGTCGGGCAAAAGATGCGGGCGCGCATCACCATGGAGACGAGTGACTTCGAGCCGAACGTCTACGTTCGGCGCACGTGCACGGACGAGCGCAGCGAGATCGCTTGCTTCGATCAATCGTCCGGCATTCAACAGAACACCCAGGCCGTCTTCGTCGGCGTGCTCGACCCAGGCTCCTACGCCGTCTTCGCAGACTCGAGCCAGGAGGCTGCAGACGGGCAGTTCTCGCTGACCGCGGAGCTCGCCCCCGAAACGGGAACCGGGGGTACCGGGGATGGGTGCGCGGACGCGATTCCACTCACCACCTCGACGACGGCATCCGGTGACACCTTCGACGTGAAGGACGACATCGCCGGCAAGTGCACGGGCGCGGGCGCGCCGGACGTCGTTTATCGCATCGACCTCCCGCACCGCTCGCGCATTCGCGCGCGATTCGCCGGCGAGGAGGGGAAGAACGATCACCAGCGCGGCCACGTGCTCGTTCTGCAGAAGACCTGCGGAGACCGCTCGTCCGAGATTGCGTGCGCCGAGACGCTCGATCAGGTGCTCCAACCCGGCACGTACTTCCTCGCGGTGGATGGCGCCACGGCAGCGTCGTTCGGCAAGTTCGAGCTCGAATACAGCGTCCAGGACGTCAGCGCGCAAGAGACCGCATGCAAGAGCGCCCCCACGCTCGCCGAAGGGCAAACGGTGAGTGGCAGCACCAAAGGTGTGCCCAATCATTTCGAGACGTCATGTGGTGGCGACGCGCGCTACGGCGCGTCCGGAGACCGGGTCCACAAGATCGTCGTGACGCAGCGCTCGTCGATTGCGCTGGTGCTCACGACAGTCGGTTGGGATGGGGTCCTGGCCCTCCGTCGCGCATGCCTCGATCCCACGGGATCATCGGGTCCGCACGCCGCCGAGGTCGCGTGCAACAACGATGCGGAAGACTCCCAGCACTCGCGCATCACCACCACGATCGAAGCAGGCACGTACTTCGTCATCGTCGACGGCTTCCGCAGCACCGAAGGCGCGTACACGCTCACCTACACGGCCACGCATTAATCTCGGCCTGATTATCTGGCGCGCTCGGCGTAGCGATAGGCGGTGTACGCTGCCACGACGTGACAGATCCACCCGAGTGTTCCGCCGGAGCCAATCCAAAGGCCCGGGGTCACGATCAGCCAGAAGAGGCCGCGAAGAAACTTGCCGTTGTAGAATTGCCCGGCACCTGGCACGAAGAACGAGAGAACGGCGGCTAGCCCTGAGTTTTTCGAACGCGTTGTCATGACACGCAAGAAGACTGTGCACGGTCGACGTCTTGCGCAAGGGCCATCCGCCGTCCGAAAGGCGCTCCTCGTGTGGTATCGGAAGAACCACCGTGACTTGCCGTGGCGCCGGACCCACGACCCCTACGCGGTGTGGATCAGCGAGGTCATGCTCCAGCAGACGCGCGTCGAGACGGTGGTCCCCTATTATGAGCGGTTCCTCGCGGCGATGCCCAACGTGCACGTCCTCGCAGCCGCACCACTCGATCGCGTCCTCGAGCTCTGGAGCGGGCTCGGGTACTACCGGCGTGCGCGACTTCTCCATCGTGGTGCAAGTGAGCTCGCGGAACGTCATGGCGGCCAGCTCCCGCGCGATGCGAAGGCGCTCGCGTCCATCGCGGGCATCGGTCGCTATACGGCGGGAGCCATCGCGAGCATCGCGCACGGTCTCGAAGAGCCGATCGTCGACGGCAACGTCGCACGCGTGCTCTCGCGCCTCTACGCCCTCGTGGACCATCCGAAGCGGACGAAGCGGAAGCTCTGGCTGCACGCGGAGACACTCGTGCGCGGCGAGGATCCCGGCGCACTGAACCAGGCGCTCATGGAGCTCGGCGCGACGGTCTGCACACCGAAGAACCCGTCGTGCGGCTCGTGTCCGGTCGAGAGGCAGTGCGAAGGGCGCGCGCGCGGCATCGAAGGGACACTTCCACGCGTCGTTCGGAAGACAGTACCGAAGGTCGTCAAGCTTCAGGCGTTCGTGATCGAGACCGGGAGATCCATCCTCTGCGGCAAGCGCAAGCCGGATGCGCTCTATGGCGGCATGTGGGAGCCGCTGATGCTTGGCGAGAACGACGATCCCCGCGCGCTCCTTGGGATGCCACATGCGTCGTTCATGCCGAAAGGAACCTTCGTCCACGTGCTCACCCATCGGCGCCTGGTTGTCGACGTGCTTGTCGGAAGGGCGCCGACGAAGAGGAAGCTCCGCTCGTTCGGCGACTACGAAATCATCGAGGCCGTGCACAAGGCCGCGCTCCCCAATCTGGCGATGAGCAGGCTCGCGAGACGCACACTGACTGCAGCATTCAAGCAACGCTGAACGCGAGTGACCACCCCGGGCATTTTCGATGCCTTTAGGAGCCAGAACGACGCGGTCACGGCATTTGTCGGCCGTGGAGGTCACCGTGAAGCTTGCACTCGCCTCGGGGTTGTTCGTCATCGCCATTGGAACATCGGGTTGCGCAACCGCAGCCGGCATCTCGACGTCAGAAGACGCGGGCACGTCGCCATCGGTGGACGCCGCGAAAGACACCGGACAACCGAAGAAGGTCCCCGAGGAGGCGAGCACTCCTACGAACGATTCGGGTGGCAATGACGCGACAACGCCGCCGAGCGACTCGACGTGCGCGGCCGAGTCGACGCAGAACGACTGCGAGCAGTGTTGCCTCACGGTGCACCCCGAGGGGTACTCGGTGTACAACGCCGCGCTCACGCCGTGTGTGTGCACGAGCCCAGGCGCATGCACGAGCGAATGCCAGAGCGAGCTCTGCAGCAATCAACCCGTCACTCCGGGTGACGCGTGCGATACGTGCATCACTGCTGCTTTGGATCAGAACACGGGCGCCTGCTACAACGCCGTCGCGACCGCTTGCCAGGGTGACTCGGACTGCACCGATTTGTTCGGTACGTGCATCCCGCCTTGCGAAAGCTTGTGACGCGAACGGCGGTGCGCCCCAATCCGAAGGCGAGTATCGTCGCTTGGGTTGAGGCCTGACGACCCATCGCCGCGATTGAGTGGGGCGCTGCGACCCCTCGAGACGGAGGTCGCGCGTCCCACGCGTGTGCTCGTGGTGGACGACGAGCAACCGCTCCGCCAAAGCATCGCGCGGATTCTCACCTCCCGCGGGTGCGAGGTGACGTTGGCCGAGGACGGGCTCGCAGCACTCGAGGCGCTAGAAGTGTCCCAGCCCGACGTCGTGCTTACCGACCTGCTGATGCCGCGCATGACCGGCCTCGAGCTGCTCGCGCAAGCCAAACAGCGGTGGCCAGACCTCGAGGTCGTGCTCATGACGGCGTATGCGGACGTCGACACGGCGGTCGCTGCGGTGAAGGGAGGTGCGTACGATTTCCTCACCAAGCCGTTTCCATCGAACGACGCCGTTGCCCTCACCGTCGCCAAGGCAGCCGAGCACCATCGTTTGCTCGAGCGTGCTCAGAAGCTCGAAGAACGCCTGCTGTCGCGCGAGCGCTTCGGCGAGCTTTTGGGCACATCGGCCAAGATGCAAGACGTCTATCGCCGCATCGAGGGCGTTTCGTCCGCGACATCGACGGTGTTGATCCTTGGGGAGAGCGGCACCGGAAAGGAGCTCGTCGCGCGCGCCATTCATCGGCACTCGGCCCGCGCCACCAAACCGTTCGTGGCTGTGAACTGCGCCGCGATCCCGAAGGACCTGGTCGAGAGCGAGCTCTTCGGGCACGTTCGCGGCGCGTTTACGGGAGCGCAAGCGCCGCGCGCCGGGCTGTTCGAGACTGCCAATGGCGGGACGCTGTTTCTCGACGAAGTCGGCGATTTGCCCGTTGCCGCACAGGTCAAGCTCTTGCGCACGCTGCAGGAAGGCGAGGTCAAGCGCGTGGGCGCCGACGAAACGAAGAGCGTCGACGTACGCGTGCTGGCAGCGACCAACGTCGATCTCAAGTCGAAGATCGAAAGCGGTGCATTCCGCCGCGACCTCTTCTACCGGCTCAATGTCATCGCGATCAACCTGCCACCGCTCCGCGAGCGCGAAGACGACGTCGCGCTTCTTGCGAGCCATGTCATGCGCAAGCTGGCCGTGCGGATGGATCGTGCGCCGAAGCGCCTCGACGACAGCGCCATGCGTGCGCTGAGGGCGTACGCATGGCCTGGGAATGTGCGCGAGCTCGAGCACGCCATCGAGCATGCGTTGGTGCTCTCTCAAGGCGAGGTCATCGGAGCCGCCGACCTTCCGATCCAGAGCGGCGAGGACGAGACATTCGACGCAATCGAGCCCCCCACCGCCATTCTCTCGATGGCGCCCGCGAGCCGAGAGACGTATGCCTTGCCCTACGCGGAGGCGAAAAAACGCATTCTCGCCGACTTCGACCTGGCCTACGTGCGCGAACAGCTTCGGCGCACGAGCGGCAACGTTTCAGATGCGGCACGGCGCTCCGGGCTCGATCGCTCGAACTTCCGACGCGTGATGCGCCGCCTCCGCGACGAAGAATGATGTAAGGAGACAGGAAGAATGAGAGCGCAACCTCTCCCGTTCCTTCTTCTTGGCGCTTTGGCCATCGCGGCCTTCTCCTCGGCCTCTCGTGCCGACGACGACGACAAGGCACAAGTCGAGCCCCAGGCGCCGCATCGCACGTACACGCTCGTGGACTGCCTCGCGCTCGTGGACCGCAATCACCCGAACATCTGGGCGGCCCGTGCGAGGTTGGGCGCCGCGCGCGGCCAGCTCGACGAGGCGAGGTTCCTCCCGTACTTCCAGTGGTCGGCAACCGCGTCGACGGGCATCCTGCCCAACATCGGCGGGAGCTTGCTCTACACGCAGGCCACGCCGTTTGCGATCAACCCGACGTTCATCACCGGGTACGAGCCCTTCTTCGCGCTCCGCCTCGACATCGCGGTCCCCCTCTACACCTTTGGAAAGATCACGAGCGGGCTCGAATTGGCGGGGGCGAACGTCCGCGTCAACGAGTGGGATGTCGAACGCTCCCGGCAAGCCGCGCGCATGGACGTGCGGCGCGCCTATTTCGGCGTGATGTACGCGCGTGACGCCCGCTACCTCTCGAAGGAGATCATCAAGAAGCTCGACAAGGCCATCGAGGGCATCACGCAGCGACTCGACAAAGGTGAGAAGGAGGTCGAGGAGACCGACCGCTTCAGGCTGCAACTCTATCGCGACGAGACCTACGCGCGCACGGCCGAGGCCGATCGCGGCGAAGCGTACGCACTCGCCGCGCTGCGGTTTCTCACGGGCGTTCAAACGGGCTTCGACGTACCGGATGTACCGCTGAAGAAGCCCGACATCCCGCTCGCTCCCGTCGTGCGCTATCTGGGGACGGCTCGCCTCTTTCGACCCGAGGTGAACATGGCGCGCGCGGGCGTGGAGGCGCGGCGCGCGGAGCTATCGTTGCAACGTGCGCGGTTCTTCCCGGATATCGGGCTCGCGCTCAGCGCGACGTATTCGGTTGCCCCCAGCGTCGTCGCGCAAAATAACTTCTTCGGAGCCAACAACCTCAACTTCTTCGGTTACGGCTTCGCCCTCGGCGCGCGTTGGAGCCTCGATCTGCCGACGAATGCAGCCCGCGTCGCGCAGGTCGAGTCCCACTTGGAAGAGACTCGCGCGCAAGAGCGGCTCGCGCTTGGTGGCATCGGCGTTGAAGTCGAGAATGCATACGCGTCGGCGCTCGAAGCCCGAACGCGCGAGGAGCGCTGGGATCAAGCCGAGCATCGTGCGCGGCAGTGGATTGCGACGATCGAGAGCCAGATCGATCTCGGGACGAAGGACGAGCGTGCGGTGATGGAACCTCTTCGCGCCTACGTAGTCGCGCGGATCGAGCATCTGCGTGCGCTGAACGACCTCAGCGTCAACATGAGCGACCTCGCGCGAGTCTCGGGATGGGACAGCGCGGCACCCACGGGCCCGTGATCTTGGCGCTTTGCGCTAAGGTCCTTGTCCGGCGCTTTGCGCGGATGGGTCAGACCGGGCACGTCGCGAGGGCGAGGACGGCGAGGACCTTTGCTTTGACGAGGCCATAGTCCGCGAGCGCCAGGTTGATCTCTGCTTGTCGAAGTGCCGCGCTCGACGTCACGAGATCCAAGCTCGTGTAGAGCCCCGTCATGAATCCCGCGCGTGTGAGGCGATCGACCTCGGCCGCGAGATCCCGTGCGCGGAGAGACACCGCGCGAGTGTCTTCAGCGACCTTGACCCCGCGGTCAGCCTGGACGACCTGGATGATGGCGTTGCGCAGCGCAGCGTCGAGGCGGTCCTGCGCCTCGAGCACCTGAAGGTTGTAGTCGCGCATCTGCCCGTAGCGAACGCCGCCGTCCCAAATTGCCCACGTGAGGACGGCCTGGAGGTTCCACGTCGTCGAAGGCGTCACGGGGAGGCTCGTTGTCGCCACCGTGCTCTGCAACGTCAAGATGGGGAAGAACTGCGTGTTGATGCTCCAGACATTGGCGCGCGCATAGTGAAGCTTCTCGCGCGCGGCGACGACGTCGGTGCGTTGCTCCACGCTCGACGAGGGCTTGCACTGCGTGACGACCTGCTTCGTGATCGCCTCGAAGCTGAGATCGCCGGCAACGCTCACGTCCTCGGCGACGCCGATCGCGATTCCGAACGCTTCGCGTGCCTGACGCGCTGACTCGTCACCCGTGACGAGCGTTGTGCGCGCGTTCTCGACGTTCTGCTGCGCGCGGACGATGTCGAGCCCCGTGCCGGCACCCAGACTCGTCTTGCGCTTCGCGAGCTCGAGAGACTCGAGGGACTGACGGAGCCCGACGCGATTCAGGTCCGCGACGTGCTCCGCCGTGACGACAGCAATGGCGGCATTGGCGACGTTTGTGGCGATGGTTCGCTTGATGTCCTCGAGGCTCGTCTTCTGGACCTCGATGTTCACGTCGGCAATGCGGATCGCGGCCCACGCTTGCGGTGCAATGATGGGAAGGGCGGCGACCGCGTTGGCCGTGAGAAGGTCCTGGTAATAGTTGAGGCTCGGGCCCGCAGCGCCGACGGTGATCACGCCCGACCCTGTTGTGAAGTAGTGGGTGTAGGTGCCCGTTGCATTGATCGTCCCGAGGACGCCGGCGAGCGCTTCACGGCGTTGCGCCTGGGCGCGGCCTACCTCGTCGAGGGCTATGCGGATGTCGGCCGAGCGCGCGCGCAGATAGGACGTGATCTCGTCCCAGCTGGCGACGGTACGCTTAGCCGGTGCAAGCGGCTGCAGATCGGGATCGTCGACGGGTGGCGGAGGCGGCAGATTGAGCGCTTGCGGGTTCACCGGAAGCGTCTGCGTTTGAGCAAACGCAGTGGTGGGAAGGGCGGTCACCGCGGTGAGGAGGAGCGTACGAACACGCATGGCGTTGCGATAGCGCCCCGATGCCACACCCGCCAAGGCCTTTGTCGAACTTTACGACCTCTTCACATGTGTACGCACTGAGCCAAGCCGCTGGCGTAGGCTGCTGACGCTGGTTCGAAAGCATGCGGCTACTTCGGCTTGCGATAGCGGAATCGCAGCGCTCGATATCACCGCCCATGCTGCTGCCGCTGCAATCGCGAACGCGGCACGTTCATCGGTGGGCGGCCGGCGTTGTGCCTCGTCTCGTGCGAGGCGAACTGCGGCAGCGCGCTGCGAAGCGTCGAGTGGCAGGCGCGCGAGCCCACGGTGCAATACGCCCTGAATCTGGCGCCTGAACGTCCGGGGCGAGCGCGACGAGCACGGGGGCTCGCTCTCCGGCTCACGAGAGGCGAGGAGCTGGACGACACCGAGCGATGTCGCAAGGCCGCGTGCCCCGGCATCGATCCATCGGAGGAGGGCACGCCGATCGGGCGATGGGCTCTGCTTGAGTGCTTGCGACAGCACGGCTCTGGCTGCCCGCGCCTGACCGGCACGCGCAAGCGCGTGCGCGAGGGAAGTGGCAACGTCGGCGTTACGCCCGCTACGGTCATAGGCACGCCGCAAGTACTCGATGGCGTCCTTGGGTCGGTCGAGTGCGATGTCGAGCGTGTGGCCGACGTTGTGCGCGTACCAGGGATTGTCAGGCGAGCAGGCGAGTGCTCGTACGAGCGCATGTGACGCAAACAGATGATTGCCGAGGAGTGATTGGCTGAGGCCGAGGGCCGCCCAAGCACGGTCGTCGTCGGGTCGCATGCGCGTGACGCGCCTCGCGTGCAGCGCGGCCCGCCATGGGTCTCGCTCGAGCAATACCTCCGCGAGCTGGCGATGGGCGAACACGGACTCGTCACTGCCGTTTTCAGCGCGTGCGGCGAGTCGATGCAAGAGCGGGAGAACGCGGAGCGGGTCGGGCCCCGAGAGAGCGAGCTCGACGTCGCGGCGTAGCCGCTGACACTCGCCGTTCGCCGAGCGATCGCTCATTGAAACTTTGATACCTGCGCCGTCACGATCGCGCAATGCATCTTCGCCTCCTAGATGAATCGGACTTGACGAAGTGCGCGGCGTGAGTCAGCGAAACGAAATGACGCGCTGTTGCACGAGCTCGAACAGAATGCGCAACGCATCGAGCGTGGGCATCCCGCTCACGTCGAGAATCTGCTCGAGCGAGCAGCTGCCGTCGATGTGCGACAAGACGAAGCCGGCGCGGTGATCGAGGTTCAGCCAGCGCAGCTGCTCAAGAGGCACCGCTACGAAGGGCACCCGATCGAGCGGGCCGATACGCGCCGTGTACATCTGTTCGAGGACCTGACGGCAGCTCTCGGCGTACTTCAGCGCCCCCGGATGATCGGGGTTGTCTTCGAGTATTTCCTCGGCCACGACGAGGGCGCCGGAGTAGTCGCCCAGGGAGAAACGCTCGCGCATTTCGCGCACGGGATCGTCGGCACCGCGGAGATCGCTCGATGAAAGCGGTATCGGAGGTGGCGCGATGGGCGTCTCGCGCTCGGCCTCGAGCGCGACGAGATCGAGCGCCTCGCTCGGTTCGGGTATCGTCAAGTCGTCTGCGGGGCTCGAGGCACCATCGGCCAAGCCGAGGAGGCTCGTTCGGTCTCGCCGTGGCACGACCGCGCTCGGGTCGGGTCGGTCGAATGCCGAGCTCGAATCGAGACGGAGCACCGGGGGCGTGGGACGCTTGGGTTTCGCCTTTGGGTCAGGCGTCGCGGGCGGAGGGGGTGCAACGGTCGGGCGTCGGTTCTCCTCGGGATCTGGCCACGCGTCGTCGATCTTGTGCTCGTCGTCGTCGTCGATCACGAATCAGCTCCGGCGCCTCCGCCTATTGCCCCTTGGCGACGACGCCCTTGAACATGCGCTGCGTCCGCGACAGACCGTCGATCTGCTCTTTCAACGCAGCCACGTCCTTCTTGTCGATGGCCGTACGTGCCTTGCCGACCACCCCACGTGCCTTGTCGATCGCTTCACGGCCGAAGTCGCTGGCAGCGACGATCTGCTCGACCTGTGGAAAGAGCTTCTCGATCTCGGTGGCGAGCTTCTCGGCTTCTTGTTTGAGGCCCTCGAACTCTTCGGAGACGCGGCGCTCGACCATGTGCTCCTTGGCGTTGTCGATCATGTTCTTGATCTCGTCGCGCGTGAGCCCGCTGGTCGCCGTGACCTGAATCGACTGCTCGAGGCTCGTCTCGAGGTCCTTTGCGCGCACCGAGACGATGCCGTCGGCGTTGATCTCGAACGTGACCTCGATCTCGACCTGCCCCTTCGGGGCGCGCCGAAGGCCGGTGAGGATGAACTCGCCGAGCACCTCGTTGTCCTCCGCCTTCTCGCTTTCGCCCTGCATGACGAGGATCTTCACCGCGGTCTGGTTGTCGCGCGAGGTGGTGAAGATCTTCGTGCGGGAGGTAGGTACGGTCGTGTTCTGCGGGATGAGCTCCTCGAAGTAGGAGCCGAACGTCATGATGCCGAGGGCGTGCGGCGTCACGTCGAGCAGAATCATCTCGTGCGATTCGTCGACGAGCGCAGCGCCTTGAATACCCGCTCCGAGCGCGACGCATTCGTCTGGGTGAATGCCCTTGCTCGCTTCGCGGCCGAAGAACTTGGAGACCGCGTCTTGGATCTTCGGCATGCGCGTCATGCCCCCGACGAGCAGCACTTCGTCGACCTCGTCTTTGCCCAACCGAGCGTCATCGAGCGTCTGCTTGCAGATGTCGATCGTGCGGTCGATGAGATCCGCGCTCAGCTCTTCCAGCGTGGCTCGCGAGAGGGCGCGCTGGAGGTGCAGCGCCTCGTTTCGGCCGCTCGAGATGATGAAGGGCAGGTTGATCTCGGTCTCCTTCACGCTCGACAGCTCACACTTGGCCTTCTCCGCTGCGTCCTTGAGGCGCTGGAGCGCCATACGATCCTGCCGCAAGTCGAGGGTGTGCTCGTCCTTGAAGCCTTGAACGAGCCAATCGACGATGCGCGCGTCGACGTCCTCCCCACCGAGGAACGTGTCGCCCGCCGTCGCGATGACCTTGAAGACGCCATTCTGGGCGATCTCGAGAATCGAGATGTCGAACGTGCCGCCGCCGAGATCGTAGACGGCGACCGTCTTTTCGACGTTTCGTCCGTAGCCGTACGCGAGGGCCGCAGCCGTGGGCTCGTTGATGATGCGGATGACGTCGAGGCCGGCGATTTCGCCCGCGTCTTTCGTCGCCTGCCGCTGGTTGTCGTTGAAGTAAGCCGGAACGGTGATGACCGCCTTTTGCACAGGCGCGCCGAGGTAGTCCTCCGCGATGACGCGCATCTCCTGGAGGATCATCGCGCTCACCTCGGGAACGCTGAATTCCTTGTCACGGAGCGTGATGCGGCAGTCGTGGTGGGGACCTTCGATGATGCGGTAGCTCGACGTCGCGATGGAGTTCTTAACCTGCGGCGACGACCACTTGCGCCCGATGAGCCGCTTGGCGGCGTACACCGTGTTCTCGGCGTTGGTAATGGCTTGCCGCTTGGCGATGTGGCCCACGAGGCGCTTACCAGCCTCGGTCACGGCGACCATCGAAGGTGTCGTCTTGTAGCCGCCACGGTTCGGAATCACCGTCGGCTGGCCGTTCTCCACGAGCGCGACGCACGAATTCGTGGTCCCAAGATCGATACCAATCACCTTCTCCATGGAATCCTCAACCCTTGCCCGCCCGTTTCAGTAGGGCCTCGATGTTAGCATCGTCGGGCGCAAGTCGCGCGGCCGCTTCAAGCTCGCGCTTTGCGTTCAACGCTAGCCCTGCCGCAAGATAAATCTCCGCGAGCGTCACGCGATGCTGGAGCAGCTTTGGCTCGAGCGTAACGGCCCGCTGCGCTAGCGTCGCTGCCAGACGCAGCTCGGTGTTCGTCTGAAGCAAGCACGCCGCGCCGCGTCCGAACGCCTCGGGGTCATCGGGAAGGACTTTCGTCACGCGTTGCCAGGAGCGCGCCGCGGCTCCGGGCTTCCCGGCCTTCTCCTCGTAGGCGGCCTGCGTGCGGTAGGCCTGAGCTAGCACGCCGTTGGCCTTCGTTTGACACTCGGCAAGGGCTTTGTGAAGCGCTTCGTCGTCAGGGCTCACCTGAAGGGCCAAGCGATACGCGTTGGTCGCCGACACCCAATCGCCGGCGAGAACGGCCTGCTCCGCTGCAGCCACGTGCTCCTTGGTGAGGTGACCACGCACCGCGCTGACCTTGTGCTCGTAATGCCGCCGGAGAACGTCGGTATCTGCTGGCGGCACGGAGACGGTACGCGGAGGCGCCGGCGTGCTGTTTCGCCCAGCGAGAAGCCTTCGTGCGAGGGCATCGCGGCGCACTTGGTCAGAGAGCTGAATCCCTGACGTCCGCTCTTCACGAGCTGGGGGAGGGGTGGTTGGCGGGGTGACCGCACGGTCAGCACGGTCCATTCCCGGTGATGACGTTCGCCTCGCCATCTTCGCCTCGAGCGCACGCGCCTCGTCCTGTGCGCCGAGATACGTGTCGTACTCGGCGCGCTTTGCCTTGTCGGTCAGCGTGTCGTGGGCTTCGGTCACCCGCGAGAAAACGGCTTCCATCTTCTGCTTGAACGACCCAAGGCGCTTACGAAAGAAGCGATCGGGGTGGTAGACGCTCGCGAGCTCGTAGTAGGCACGCTTGATGGTTTTTTTCTCGGCCGTGCGCTCGACACCCAACGCCTCGTAGAGGTCGAGATCGGCGAGGCGGTAGAACATGTCGAGAAGCTTCGTGCGGTGATCGCGATCGAGGTCGACGTCCTCGTCGAGCTCACCGGGGTCGTACAGCGCTGGCTTCGGCTTCGGTGCTCCGGTGTCGAGCACGTCGGAGACCTCGGTCACGGGACGAGGTGGAATGCTCGGCGAGCGTTTCGTCGCCGCTCCATGCGGCGGAGGCATCGACCGTGGTGGCGCAGGTCTGGCAACGAGCTCGACGAGCCCGAGCGCGACGAGCTTGTCGAGCGACTCGTTCACCGCCGCATCGTCGAGACCCGTCAGCGTCACGATCTCCGCAATCGACAGCATGCCATCGATGCGTGAAAGCACGAATCCGTCGACCGGTGCTAGCGGGTAAGACTGCATCGTCTTACCGGGTGGCATTGGCAGAGGTTTGGGGGTCTTCGAGTTGTCTTTCGGCACGCCAGGCCTGTCGTTTTCGATTTTACAATGTAGCGCAACCCCCACCTTGCGGTCACGAAGTCGGTCACCCGCCGTTTGCTTGCGGCAACCAGCACGCCTAGAATCGTCTCCATGCGGCGAACTTGGCTTGGGTACGGAGCGCTTGCGGCAACGCTTCCATTGGTCCTTGGGAGCTATGCGATCTCCTCGCTCACGACGGGCTGCAACGGCGGCGCCGGAGCACCGGACGTAGGTTACGACGGCTACGATCCGCCCCCTACGCCGGCTGCGTGGGACGAACCCGTCACGCGACCCGATGACACGACCGCCACGCAGAACCGCGCGGCGTGCACATACACGCGCGGCGACATGCCCGCGGCGACGCTCGGTACGAGCACGCCGGTCGACGTCGACATTCCGATCACGAACGTCGTCACGCTCATGATGGAGAATCGGTCGTTCGATCACTACTTCGGGCATCTCAATCAGTACCTCAATCGTACGGACATCGAGTCTGCCGCGGCCGACGCCGGTAATCCGACGACGGACGGTGGAACAGCCCCGTACGTGCACGCACCCCACCTGTGCACGCTCGACACCAACCACGAGTGGGACGGCACCCACCTCGAATGGGCCGACGGCGGCATGAGCGGCTTCGCCCAGCAGAACGAAGGTTGGCAAGCTTCGGCGCTGCCTGATGGCGGCGACCCGTCCCTCGCGAGCGGGTCACGCGCGATGTACTACTACGACCAGACAGACATCCCGTTCTATTACTCCCTCGCCCAAGCCTTCGCGATCGGTGACCACTACCACGCGAGCGTTCTCGGACCGACGTACGTCAACCGCATGTACGTTTGGTCGGGCACGAGCTTCGGTTTGACCGCGAATCTGCTGCCAAACATCTCTGCATATCCATTTCCACCCCTGGGACCTGACGGCGGATACGCCAACGTGGAAGCCGGCATTCTCGACGAGCTCGAAGAGCGGCACACGGACTGGGCAATCTTCGCCGATGCGCTTCCGACGGCCGCGGTCGTCTACGGCGTGAGCCTTCTCCATCGCTTCAATAGGCAACTGCCCCAATCTCGCCTCGATCCCGACCCCACCAACCCAAACGACAAGAGCGATTTCCTCGATCAAGCGGCGGCGGGGACGCTTCCGGCCATGTCGTTCGTCGACCCCAACACCACCGACGAAAACTCCGACGGAGACGATGAGCACCCTCCGGCAGACATTCAGATTGGCCAGCAGCTCGTGAGCAACGTCGTG
>Ga0302326_10014157_pt1 | contig 16887 bp, 13 predicted proteins | sample Palsa_T0_3_FD_202264 | JGI IMG/M metagenome (GOLD analysis project Ga0302326, IMG submission 202264) | Peat permafrost microbial communities from Stordalen Mire near Abisko, Sweden - Palsa_T0_3 | ecosystem: Environmental > Terrestrial > Soil > Palsa > Peat permafrost | place: Sweden: Abisko...
GACCGGCCTTTTCATTTGCAGCAGGTTTTCAATCTCCTGCGCGTTGGGATTGACGTACCAGGCCAGGCGGAAAAGGGGGGTCGCGTCGTCCGGGACCATCTGCGCAGCCTTCTGCGCCCAATACCAGAACCGGGCAGCATTCTGCTGGCGAAAGTAAAAGTTTGCTAATGACCAGCTGGGAAGAAAGGTGGAATCCGCACCCGCTGCCTGCAACAGCGACTTTTCGGCCTGGGGTAGATCGTTCCCTGCCTCGGATAACAGGCCCAACTGGATCCAGCTCGCCGCGTCAAAGCGGTTGAGGTTTACTGCCCTCTGCAGCAGAGATTTCGCTTCCGAAGGGTCGCTGGCATACAGCTCATCGGCAAGTTGTGCGGGGTACGCCGCGTTCGCAGGCATCAAACGCATGGCCAAACGCGTACTGTCCGTTTGATTCCGGCGGGCTGAAAGGTCACCGACCGCGAACAGCCCATTCCAGACGATACCCACCGCCAGCGCCACCAGGCAGAGGCCTGTGATGGCGACCCCGCAAACTTGTTTGGTGTTTAGCACCCTGCAAGGCATTTTTCATTTGCCCAGCCTGTCGATCTGTCGATCGAGTTCCGAGATGGCATCGAACGGCCTCCCAAATAAATTTTCCCAAACGATATGTTGCGCCCCGCCGGCACTGTCCAGATTAATGATGCTGGCCGCGATGAGCTCCTTATTGATCGGAAGGTAAACTGCTGCCAGGCACTTCGTATACTTGGGTGAATAAAAAACAGAGTACACCCGGGTTTCCTTGACCACGGCCGTGAATGTCCGGGCGACTCTCGCGGTCTGTGCCTCGCAGTCGGCTTGTGCCTTACGCGCCAGAGTCTTCCCAGCCGCCTTCTGCTCCACGCTCTGGCCGTTTGCGCAGACACCAAGGAGAAGGAATGCCGCCGTGATCAAGGGTATGCGCATCGAATGCAACCTTTCCTGAAAAGCATCCCCATATCATACTGATCCGTCTCCCTTGTCCGGAACGCGCAGCCCGGGCCGGGCAAAACCGGGGATTCCGCGCCGGGGCACCTGCGGTTCTGGGTGATGTGGCGTGGCTATACGGCGACAACCTGGTTTCTGAGGCTGGGCTTGCTCTCCCGTCGAATCAACCAACCGAGGATGATCCAGTTGCCGGCGGCAAGGCTGCCATCGGTGAGCAAGCTTGCCCAGGCTGCTCCGTGCCAGGAATAACCGGGAATCAGCCAGAGGTTGAGAGCGAAATTCAGAGCGGCGGCTCCGAGCTGCGCGGCGGTGCGGTAACGCTGATAGCCGGCTCCCGTCAATGTGTCGCCCGCGCCCAGGTGGAGGCTGCGAAATACCGGTAAAAGACACAGCCATTGCAGCGCGGAGACGCTGTTGGTGAAGCTCGGACCTACGATATGAGGAATGATCGGCGCAGCCAGAAACATGGCTGCGGCAGCAAGCAGGCCGAAAGGTAAAGTCTTACCCAGCAATTTGCCGGTGAACGCGATGGAGCCCCGTGCGCCATTGCGGCCCGACTGACAAAAACGGGGGAACGCGGCGGACTGCAGCGCGCGGATCGGCGTGCAGCTCATGTCGATGACCCGATAGGCCATGCTGTAAATCCCATCCGCGGCCAGCATGCCGTAGCGGCTGAGCATGACCTTATCGATGTCGTTGTAAACCGATGTCGTGCTGGCAGCGAAGGAGAAACCAACACCCTCCAGGACCCGTTGACGAAGCAATCGAAGGTTGACCTTAGGCCAGCCAAGACGGTTGGTTACCAGCACCAGCGCCACGGTAGCGGAAAGACAAGAGACGCAGAGCGAAGCGATGACCCATTGACGCACGGTTGCATGACGGAGAACGAGCAGCATGGCGGCCGCGGTCAGCATACGCGCGATGCTGGTGAGGGAAGTGAGCGCGGCGGTGAGCTTGAGCTGCTCAAAGGCCTGGAAGGCCTGACCGCCAGCCTCGGCGAGCCGGGCGCAGCTGCACTCGCCCACGGCGACCAGCACGATCACCGATGCGCTGGCCGGGCCTACCATCCAATGACCGAGCCGGGCGAGGGCCAAAATCACAAACAAACCGACGCCCAGAGTGGTGACCAGCACATTACCCCAATACTGCGGGAATTCGTTGTGGTCGCGGCTTACCTGGCGCACCAAAACCAGGCCTGATCCGAGCGTGCTGTACTGGCTGAGCAAGGAGACTGCAGCCGCCGCGCCCACAAAGATGCCATATTGGTCGGCGCCAAGCAAGCGAGCGAGCAGAACGAAGTAACATGCCTGAACTGCGAAGCTGACTCCCTGGCCCAGGAACATCCAGCCGGCATTTCTGGCCAGGCGGCTTCGCAGCTGATCGCGCATCAACCTCTTCACAAGATACAGATGGAATCTACATCGGCCGGAATCTCTCACGCACTAATTCGTTGTTCTCAAGCGGCGGCGCAATTCCACGCAACAAATTGATCCGACACTTCTTGCCAGTTTCTCGGCCAAGCTGAGCCAGGTGAGTACGACCGAGTTAGTAACCGACATGCCCGATAATAGGACAGTCTCGCGCTCCAAAGCGGCGCAGTGCACATTGCAAGCTCTAACTTTCATCAAACTAAAGTTGATTTCCACCGGAGATTCTGTCACCTTTTGGCTTCGGCGATTGTTATAGGGTGCTCATTTAGCCCCGATTCCCGACCGGGTGTAAGTGACGTCGATGTAGTAATGAAAATAATAACTATCTAATTTACCGGAATGAAACTCTCCAGGCTACGAGTTAAGTTGCACTGGATAGGTTCTCCGCTTTGGCTTCACCTTTCGACCCTGGTGGTACGCAGTAGAAGATAGCAACTCACGTGCAGGCAGGCAGTTGATCGAAGTTTAATGCAACCAAAGGCGGTGGTGCATGGCGACCGATTTCCCTTTACCGGCTTCGGAACAGATGGGGTTCCGTTCTCCCTCGGTGTTAACTCAACCCCTTGTGATTCTAAGAAGCGCGATCGGACTGGCCATTCCGGCTTTGTTCGATTTCGGTTGCATCGCCCTGGCATGTATCGCCGGCATCCTGCTCTATGAGCTGCATAGGCCGCTCGAAGGCCGGGACGCGTGGCTGCTGTGGGTAGAAATTTCCCTCGAGTATGGGGCGGCCTTCGTGATTCTCGCCCAGGCGCATCAACTCTACCGACAGCGCGCGACGCTGCTCCAGGTGGCTGATACGGCCCGGATCCTGAGGGTCTCCACCTACAGCCTGATTCTGCTGGCGGTCGGCAATTACTTCACCAAGGCGGGGATGCCGCGGTTGTTGCTGGCCTATTTTTGGGTGCTCGCCGTTCTTCTCCTGGTCATACAAAAGTACTCCAGCAGCAGACTCCTTCGCGATTGGAAATCGCCTGCTGTCCGCCAGCGCAGAGTGCTCATCTGCGGCACAACGCGCGAAACCCGGCGTCTCTTCTCTTATCTGCTGCACTCTCCCCATCTGGGCCAGATTCCGGTTGGATTTCTCGATGAGAGCGGCTTTGATAATCGCCGTGTCATCTACAGTCACGATTACAACCTCAAACATCACGTACCCGTTATTTCTGAGCCTCTGTCGGAGTCTCTCCTGCGGTCTCTCGATGTACAGGAGATCTTCATCCCCCCCACGGTCGCACTGCCGCGCATGAATGAGCTTCTGGCTTTAGCGGCCACAGCGGGAGTCAGGGTTTCGCTCGTGGGTGCGGGCCACCCTTACTTTGCGGAGCACCGAACTTCAGTGCAGATGATCGACGGCCTCATGGTCACCACGCTCGATGCCGAGGGTGACCACCCGCTGCCTTACATCGCTATCAAGCGTTGCACCGACGTGTGCCTGGCTTCTCTGCTTATGCTGCTCACGCTCCCTATGTGGCTGGTTTGCGCGCTTATGGTTAAGGCGACTTCGCGGGGACCGATTTTCTTTCGTCAGCAACGGACCGGCCAATTCGGCAGACTTTTCCTCATGCTCAAATTTCGTAGCATGTATGTAGACGTTCCGAAATACGATCGCTCGCCCGAAACCCCGGAGGACAAGCGCATTACGGCCGCGGGAAGGTTTCTTAGACGAACCAGCCTGGATGAGCTTCCTCAGTTGCTCAACGTTCTGATGGGAGACATGTCTCTGGTCGGCCCTCGGCCGGAGATGCCCTATATCACCGAGACCTACACCCCGCTCGAACGGCGAAGGCTCACCGTTCCCCAGGGCTTGACCGGTCTTTGGCAACTCAGCGGCGATCGCAGGTTCATCATCCATGAAGCCATTGAGTACGACTTTTATTACATTGAGAATCGCGGCGCATTTCTTGATTTCGCAATTCTTCTCCACACCTTGGTTTTTGCCATGAAGGGGCTTTAAGCCCCTACTATGGCGCATTCTGTACGAACTGTTGATTCGGGGGCAACAGCTAAAAAGCTGAATGGAAAAAGCGTCTCTGTACGAAGGGCACGGCTTCAGCCGTGCCGAAAATACCTTGATCAGGAGACGGCTTTAGCCGCTGGGTACGCTTTTATGCTGCACGTTGGGCTGAACACGTCCCTCAGTGGGCCAAAGAGATCTGCGGTTTTCTTTTAGTTCTCACGCAGACTCTTTAAGCCCCTGGGGTAGGTTTTTCGCAGGCCTAAATTGGAAGAATACCTCAGGGCCTGAAGGCCACATGATCTCGCCGTCTTATGTAGGGGCTTTAAGGGGCTAGAAAAGAACCGCAGGTCGCCCGACGCAATCTGTCCCGAAGGGACGGGACAATCTGTAGCCCGGCACGGGAGTGCCGGGTAGGATTTCAGCAAATCGAGTCCCGAAGGGACGACACAATGGGGAGTTCTCACGCAGACGCGTCAATCAGCTGATGCTGATAAGCGCGGCGCTGAGCGCCGGGAGGAAGCAAGTTGTTCGGCCGGCCACGGGAGTCAGCGTGCCAGGGCTTGCCGGAGCAAAGGTGCCGTCTTTGTTCATCGTGGCACCCTGAATGGTAACGCCTGAGAGAGCAGCCAGGCTTGGGCCGGTCATAGTTTGCATGCTTGCGGTTTCTACGGGTTGATTAGCCTGTATCGTCAGGATCAGGTTCTGCAGCGTGTCTTTGTTGACCAGAATTATGTTCAACCCTCCGCTCGGAGTCCTCACGGCGTAGGCCGTGACATCGACGCTGCCGGCCGAGAGATGGGTTTCCAGCAAAGTGCCAGTACCGGCGAGGGCAAAGAGGAGCAAGCCATAGTACTCAGGGCGTGCTTCGATCACAGCGCCGGAATCATCGGCAATCGGAGTATAGCCGGGTGCGTTACCGCCACCATGCATGTTTACTCCGGTAGCGCCACCCATCGCTGCGTTAAAAAGAAAGTCGAGGACCCATAGGGAAGAAGCATAGCTGTTGCTGACGCCGGCAGCCCCACCATTGGAAAAAGAATTGCACTCACTGATGCGGTAAGGGATGCCCAGTTGCTGAGCGCCCGCGTTCAGGATTCCGAGATCGGTCGTAAGTTGGACATCGGGACTGATTAAGAAAGAGGCTGTTGAGGTAGGGCTTGCTCCGCTTTGGCGATAGTAATGCTGGGTCAGCAGCGTGAGCTCGCTTGGAGTGACAATCTGGCCGAATGGTAATGTCCAGGTAGAAATATGGTTGCCGCCGCCGCCAGCTGGGCCGGTGATAGGGACACGGGGTGCGGCCTGGAGGATGGCTGAGCGAAACGCATCCCAGCGTTCGATAAAGTCCTGGAACGTCCAATTACCAGCGAAATAGTTACCCGTGACACCGTATTCATCAGGCTCGTTGCCGATCTCGATGCCAAGCAGGCTTTCGCCTAAAGCTGAGACCGCAAAACCAACTTCTTCTGCTGCCAAAGCAGGGGTCGAGGTAGCAAGGTTGACCGCATAAAGGCAAAGCCAGCCGGTCGCCTGGAGGAAGCCAGCCAGATTTTTAACGTTGGTAGGTGAAATCTGCTGGTGGGTACCGTTGGCACTCGGGGTCCACAGAAGACGATCGACGGAACCGCCGCCAAGACGCAACACTCCGGCGCCGAGATGGCGAAAGAGCGCAATAAGGTTGTGGTTCGAAGCGTGGAAGTAGCCATAGCTCATCGCCAGCTTCTCGTAGCTCAGACCCATAAAGCGAGATGGAATCACCCCGACGGAGGTTGTCGTCACCGTGAGCGAACCCTGGACGACAGGTCCGGAGGGCAATGGAAGAGGATTGCCGGAAGCCGCGTGGTAATCGTAATTCGCATGATAGCCGCAGCCCGGCAGCGAGGATAGCGCCGCCAGAGAAACCGCTCCCTGGAGGAGCCGGCGCCGGCTCAGGAGTACGCTCGCGTCGTTCACCTAGGCGGAGAGCGCTTTCTGGATGTGCTCCAACTGGGCTCGCACATTCGACCATGTAAAGCGTTCAAGAAATGCGGCATAGCCTTGTTGGCCAAGACGCATCCGCAGTTCAGGGTTCTCCGCCAGAAGGCGTAAAGCGGATGCCAGCTGGACGGCGGATCCACGCTCGACGAGAATGCCTCCGCCATGAGCAAATATCTCGCCCGAGCTGCCGCCGCGGGTACTAACGACCGGTAGACCAGAGGCGAACGCTTCCACGTTGACCAAACCGAATGGCTCCTCCCACACGGAAGGTGAACAAAACATATCGGCTTCCCGGAATAGATCGCCCAGCCCGGCTCCGCTACAGTAAGGCAGAAACACAACGCTCGCAGGCGAGGTCCCCTTCAGGCGCCTGGTGTAGTCGGTTTCCTTTCCCGTTCCGAAACTGGAAGACCCGACGATGTGTGCCTGCAGTCGCACCCCCTGTTTCTCGAGCAGCCTCATAGCGTCGAGCAGGATGTGAACCCCTTTGTCTGCAACCAACCGGCCGGCGAACAGCACCGTCGCTGTCTCCGGATTGCTCCTCCGCTCCTTGGCAGGGTAGAAAATTGACTGATCGGCGCCGTTATATAAAACAGACGAAGTGTCCAATTGAGGGAACCTACTCCGCGCCTGTTGGCGCAAGAACTCACTCACAAAGACCAGCCTATCGACGCGAACCTGGCTCATGAGCCGCTCAGGCCGGTCGACCAGGTGAGAGTTGTGTAAGTGAAGAACGACCCGCCCGCCAGCGCGATGAACAAGCGGGGTGATCGCGAGGGCAAATTCAGGCCGATTGTGAATCCACACGATATCGCCGGACCGCACACGTTTGATCAGGCGACGGAAGACTCCACGTATCACCCGGCAATGAAAGAACCAGGGCAAGTGTTCAAGGTGCCTACGGAGGTGTTTATAGATCACCATGGCGGGCAGAACGTGGATTGCCTCCCGGGAGAAGTGCCAGGTTCTATCAGCGTTTGGACAGACGACTACAGCGTCGGATGTGTTGCGGAGTACGTTCCCCGCCCAGCGTGAGATCGCGCCTCCTGCAAAGTCAGAAAATGTCTCAGCTTCAGTAAGGAGATGATAAGTAATTCCGGGCATCGAACTCCGAATTGGGCGGCGCATTCATTGAGGAACGCCGCGGGTATTGTACAAATGGCCACTAAGGCCACTATCGGTTGCAAGACGGTACTGCTTAAGTCAGTAATGCGGGATTAAGCCGAGTTCTATACCGGCTCCTTTAGGTGAAGGACGATCTGCGATAAGACTCTATCGTGACCATCGCCTCGATGCCTTGCGATTGTTTTAGGGGTAATCGTCTGTATTCAAAATGGGACAGTGCGGTTCCAACTTAGAACTTGGCCCATCCCTGGTAAAGCAATTTGTAAAAGCCGAGGTTGCTTTACAGCAACCGTTCTGTCACCTTTGCCTTGGATCACTGACAAGCGTAATAGCTCTGACACGCCATTGCTAACAAAAGCATTCATGGCTTGCCTCACGAGCAGTTCTTGACGATAAGCATAACAGCCTAAATTCCAGAGAAGTTAGATGGAGAATCCCCCGCATGAAAGCCGCAAGCCCGGCCTCTGCAAAACTCACCGATACGGTTGCGTTTCTGGGATTGACGTTACAACCCAGATCAATACCTGAAATGAACAAGCTCGTGGAGCAGGGAATTCGCGAGCGTCAAAAATGGATTATCGCGAACCATAATCTTCACAGTGTCTACCTGCTTCACAGGCACCCGAAACTTAAAGAATTCTATTCACATGCTCACTGGACTTATGTAGACGGCATGCCCCTGGTGGCCCTGGGCCGGCTCTATGGCTACCCTTTGCAGCGCGATCAACGGGTGACGAATGTGGATTGGACGGGCCCTTTGATGGAACTAGCTGCGAGCAGAGGTTGGCGTGTCTTTAACCTTGGTTCGTCCAAGCAGGTCGCGGAACAGGGCGCTGCGAAGCTACGTAATCTCTATCCGGGATTGCAGATAGAGGTGAGCGATGGATTCTTCGACGCACGAAGTGGCAGTGCTGAAAATGAAGCCCTGGTTAAAAGGATCAATGCCTACCACCCCGATCTGTTGATGGTTGGGATGGGCATGCCGCGGCAGGAATTTTGGACGCAGGAAAACTTTTCCCAGCTGGATGCCCATGTAATCCTGTCTTCGACTGGAGCGGCGCTGGAGTATATTGCCGGCGCCACGCCAACGCCCCCGCGATGGTCAGGCAGGATCGGATTGGAATGGATGTTCCGCCTGGCTCATGAGCCTCGCCGCCTCTTTAGCCGCTATCTCATCGAACCCTGGTACATACTGCTCCTGCTGCTCATGGACTACCCGCGCAGCCGGTATGCAGCAAAGCTGCAGGGCCGCGCGCCAGCGGCCTATGCCGGCTCGGACGAGCAAGCGAGCCCCATCCAGATGCGCGGCGACTGACATATGGAATGCAGGCTGAAAATGGATCGCCGGGACTTCGTCAAGAAGCTGGGGGTGTTGGCCGCGGCACGGTGGACCCGGCCTCAGGCCGCGTTGCAGGCCGCAACGGCATCATTAAAACAGCTGGCTCAAGAAAAAGGGCTGCTGTTCGGTTCGTGTCTGGCGCTGAAATATTGCGCTCAATCTCCGGCCTATCAGCAGCTGTTTCTGGCGCAGTGCGATATCGCCACACCGGAACTGCACATGAAGTGGAATTCGCTGAGCAGCCAACCCGGGGTATACGACTTTGCGAATGCTGATAAGTTTGTCGCATTTTGTTCGAGCGCGCACATCAAGGTACGGGGGCACACGCTGGTCTGGCACGATGCTTTGCCGGCCTGGGTGGCTCCACAGCTTACAGCGGGAACTGGGCAAGCGATGATGACTGACCATATCCGCGCGGTGGCTGGGCACTTTGCGGGCAAGTTGTACTCCTGGGACGTGGTCAACGAAGTGCTGGATCCGGGAAGTCATCGATCGGACGGGCTGCGCGAGAGTCCGTGGTTGCAGAACTGCGGAGCCAACTACATCGACCTGGCTTTTAGGGCGACTGCGGCAGCGGATCCAAAGGCTCTGTTGGTTTGGAACGAGACTTATCTCGAAGTGTCAAACGGCTTTGGCCGCGCAAAGAGGACGGCCATGCTTGCCCTGCTGGACGGCATGCTGACGCGCGGTGTTCCCATCCACGGGATTGGGCTTGAGGCGCACCTGCGAGGTGATCAGGCAGCCGTGCTGGGCGATGGAAGCTACGAGGATTTTCTCGGCGAGTTGGCCCGCCGCGGAATGAAAATCTTCATCACCGAACTCGACGTTCAGGATGTGATGTTACCTGCGGACGTGGCAGCGCGGGATCGAGCGGTGGCTGACATATACAGCGGATTTCTGAGCGCCACCCTGCGCCAGCCGGCGGTAAAAGGAATTGTTACCTGGGGACTCGCGGATTGCTTTACCTGGATTGCCGGATACCGTCCGCGCAAGGATGGTTTGCCAGTGCGGCCACTTCCCTTTGACGCCAACTGTCAACCAAAGGCCGCGTATTATGCGATCGCCCAAACTTTTCAAGCAGCGCCGCGTCGAGAAAACGAACGAGGCTGAGGAGTCGAACCATGGTTATTGTTTCTGTCGTCATACCTACTCGCGGAAGACCCGATCTGTTGCAGAGAGCAGTGCGGAGTGCGCTGGCCCAGACTCTGCGCGCGATCGAAGTGGTGGTGGTTATCGATGGTGAGGATCCTGGCACCAGGGTGGCCATGGAAAGGGTGGCGCTCCAGGACCCACGTCTGCAGGTGCTTGCGCTGGCGAACAGCGTAGGCGGCTCGGATGCGCGTAACCGGGGTGTCGACGCGGCTGCGGGTGAATGGATCGCGTTTCTGGATGACGACGACGAATGGTTTCCGGGTAAGCTCCAGGCCCAGCTCGACGCAGTCGCGCCGTCGGCCGCGCCCATCGTAATCGGGACCTGCAGGATGATCGCGCGTACGCCAGGCAGAGACTATGTGTGGCCAAGGCGCATGCCCGCCAGCAATGAACAGATCGGCGAGTACATTCTGGCGCGCCGCACCCTCACCCGCGGCGAAGGATATATCCAGACATCGACCCTCTTTGTTCGCCGCTCGCTCATGCTGGCGCAGCCGTTTAAGAGCGGCCAGTTAAAACATCAGGATACCGAGTGGGTGCTTCGATTGGGCCTCCTGCCCGGGGTAAAGGTAGTGTTTGCCGACGAGGTGCTCGCGATTCACAACATAGAAGAGGAGCGGCCTACTGTAAGCAGCAAAGCTAACTGGCGATACTCTCTCGCATGGTTGCAGCGCGATCGGCACCTGTTCACGCCGCGCGCTTTGTCCGCCTTCGTCTTGTACCAGATCGCCGCTGAGGCTTCGGATCAGGGAGAGTGGCGTGCATTCTACCTGCTGCTGCAGGAAGCCCTGCGCCATGGCAAGAGCACGCCCCGTGACTATGCGATATTCCTGGCGATCTGGTTTTTGCCCCGCCGCCGCCGGCGCCGCTTGCGCGACTGGGCGGCGCAACGCCCCGCGCTTCGTGCGCTGGTGCACTCGCTATGAAAATCCTTCAGCTTACACGGCAGTTTCTTCCTGCCGAGGGAGGTATGGAGAGTGTGGTGGAAGGCCTGAGCGTGGCGCTGCAGCAAAACGGACACACCGTGCAGGTGGCAACGCTTCGCCTGCTTTTTTCCAACGGCACCATGGCGCCGGCGGAGTCCGTCGAAGCCGGCCTTAAGGTGCGCCGCATGCGCCACTGGGGCCCTCGCCGCTATCCAGTGGCGCCAGGCGTGTTCGGGGCGATCCGCGGTTACGATTTGGTGCACATCCATGCCATCGATTTCTTCGTGGATTTTCTAAGCCTGCTGCGCCTGGTACATCGCATCCCGCTGGTGATCAGCACCCATGGCGGTTTCTTTCATACCCAGCGGGCAAGGGCCTTCAAAGAGATGTACTTCAAGACGGTCACTCGCCGCTCGCTGGGTGGTGTGGGGGCAGTGGTTTGTGTAAGCCAGCACGATCGCCAGATGTTCTCGAGGATTGTGCCCCCGCAGCGTATCCGCGTAATAGAAAACGGCGCCAACGTTGATGGCTTCTGGAGCCTGAAAAAAACGTCAGAGCCGGGCCTGGTGTTGGGTGTCGCGCGCCTGGCCGAAAACAAACGCGTGCACAAGGTATTGGAGGCGATGGCCGTGCTGAAGGATCGCTATCCACACCTGCGGCTGGAATGGGTAGGTGCGGATTTCTCCGGATTGCGCACGTCACTCGAGCGTCGTGTGATCGAGCTGGGCCTGAGCGGAAGGGTGCGCTTCCTCGGCGCCGTCAGCCGCGAAGAGTTGTACCGATTGCTGGAACGGGCCCATCTGTTCGTTTCTGCTTCGGCGTATGAGGGCTTCGGGCTGTCGACCATTGAGGCCATGAGCGCAGCCACGGTGGTGGTGGTGACTGCGGTGGGTGTGCATCCTGAGGTCGTTCAGGATGGGGTGAGCGGCTTCCTGATGGACCAGGACGCGGCCGGGCTTTCGGCGCAAATGGAACGCGCTCTGTCTCTGCCGGGAGAGAAATTGGCAGCGATCGGCGAGCAGGCGCGTGCGGCCACCAGACGCTTTTCCTGGAGCCGGATCGCGCCCCAGTACGAGCAACTTTACCGCGAAGTTCTCGGCGCGGAAACCTACTCCGCGGCGTAATCACCATGAGGCAGATGACGATCCCAAGCGCAAACCCCATGACCAGCCAGATGACCAGCCAGATGACCAGCCAAAGGACGAACCAGGGCACGGTCGTGATCTTCCGCACCCTGCTGCTGCCGCCCTCAGAGACATTTATTGCGGCGCAAGCTGTCGCTATGCGGCAGTTCTCTCCGTTTTTTGTGGGCTGGCGCAAAACAACGGGAATCAACTTGCCGGAAAACACCAGCTGGACGGTCGATGATGGCGGTTTGCGGGGAAGATTGCGGGAGCTTCGCTTTCGTTATGCCGGCCCTACCCGCAAACAGGTTGCGCGGCTCGGGGCGCGCACTCCTCGGCTGGTTTACGCCCACTTCGCACCGGACGGCTACGCGGCAATGCAGCTCGCAGAACAGCTCGGTGTGCCTTTGGTGACAGCTCTGCATGGATACGATGTGACCATAAGCGACGAGGCCATGAGCAAGACCCTCCTGGGTCGTGCGTATCTGCGGGGACGCTCCACACTGCAGAAAACGGGTGCCCTCTTTTTAAGCTGTTCAGATTATGTTCGCGCTCGCGGGCTGGAGATGGGATACCCGGCGGATCGCACGATCGTTCATTCGATTGGAGTGGATGTGGAACGGTTTAAGCCGCCAGGCATCTTGCGGCCACGGGAGAAATCCGTCTTGTTTGTTGGCCGGCTGGTCGAGAAGAAGGGTTGTGGCAGCCTGATCGAGGCCATGGTCGGCGTGCAGCGCCGCTGTCCGGCAGCCGAGTTGGTGGTCATTGGTGATGGCCCATTGCGCGCAGACTACGAAGCGCGAGCCGTTGCGCTGGGCGTGCGCTGTGGCTTTTTGGGCGTCCAGCCAACAGCCGTGGTACGGGATCGGATGTCACGGGCGTCGGTCTTCTGCGTGCCCAGTGTGGTGGCTGCCTCCGGCGACGCGGAAGGCTTCGGCATGGTGTTCATCGAGGCCCAGGCGATGGGCCTACCCGTGGTAAGCACTCTCAGCGGCGGAATCCCGGAGGCGGTGAAAAATGGCGAGACGGGTTTGCTGGTACCCGAGGGCGATTCCGCGGCGCTGGCAGAGGCGATCCTCCGCCTGATGCGGGATGAGGAACTGTGGCAGCAATACTCGCTCGCGGGCAGAAGAAATGTTGTCAACCACTTCAACCTGGCACAGCAAACCGGTCGCCTCGAAAATCTTTTCGAGCAGCTGCTGGCTGATCCATGGAAAACAGGAGCGAGTACGCAATGGGGCAATTGACAGGGGTTTTACACTCGGCCCCGATGGCGGTGGCGCATTCCCAGCGCCGCTTCTATCAGCCGGAGCTGGATGGATTGAGATTCTACGCATTCCTCGGCGTATTTATCTGTCACACTCTGCCCTTTGACGGGGCATTCTATCGCAGGTTCCATCTGCCGGTTCCGTGGCTTTGGGGGGCGATCGCGAAATCGGGCGCCGCCGGTGTCGATTTGTTCTTCGCCCTGAGCGCCTTCCTGATCACCTCCATCCTGCTGCGAGAGAGGGAGGAAACGGGCGGCATTTCGCTCCGGCGATTCTATCTCCGCCGCATCCTGCGCATCTGGCCGCTGTACTTTCTGCTGATTGCTCTGGGCGTCGTGCTCGCGCATACCGTGGCTAAGCAGAGTCTTCCCTGGTACTACGTTGCCGGCTACCTGCTGTTCGTCGGCAACTGGGTGCATGCTGTTTTTGGCCGGCCGGAGTCGATCTGCTCCCCGCTTTGGACGGTCTCGATTGAGGAGCAGTTCTACCTGATATGGCCGTTGCTGATGAAAATGCTCCGGCGTCGCGGCATGATCGTAGCAGCCATCGTTACCTTTCTGCTGGCGACCGTATGCCGGCTGGGCTTCATGCTTGCTGGCTCGAGCGGCGGGTTCATCTATTACGGCAGCGTATCCCGCTGTGATTCGTTAGCCCTGGGCATTCTTCTGGCGTTGTTCGCGGATCGTCTGCCCCGGCTCAGGCGGGGCGCGCGTTGGTTGCTGTTGGCCGGTGGCCTGCTGGGGTGGGTCGCGTCTTCGGCGTGGCTCAACGAACAGCCAGGACCAGTGGATATCCGCATGGTACTGGGACGGTTGATTGTATCGCTCGCGGCGGGCGCGATTCTGTATGCGTGCCTGCACAGCCACAGCAAGTTGGTGAGAGGCGAATGGGTGGTCCGGCTGGGCAAAATCAGTTACGGGCTTTACATGCTGCACCTCACCGGAATCCTCATCATGCTGAGTGTGTTCCACCCGGTTTGGGGGTGGCAACTGTTGGCGACCAAAGCCTTGGGATTTGTCATGACAGTCTTGCTTGCCATGGCGTCGTATCGCTGGGTCGAGTCGCCCTTCCTGCATTTGAAAGATAAGTTCGCGACCGTGCTGAGCCGGCCGGTCTGATGCTAGTGACGCGCCATGTCAGTGGAGGTATTTCTGGATAAGATAGAGCTGCAACCCTCGCATGTGGTCATTACCGCAAGCCAGCACCCTCCTGAGCTTACGCTTAGGGAGATAGGGTTCATGCTCGCACGCCGTCGTGCGATCATTTATGCCAGCATGTCAGTGTTTTTTCTGCTCGGCGTCCTGGCGCTCATATTTTCCACTCGGCGCTATAAGTCCGTGGGGGAAATTGAACTGCAAAAAGACTCGACTAGTTCCCAGGTGATTCAAACGGGCTCTGCGGACGCCCCGTCCGACGCGCTCGAAGTCAACATGATCATCCAGACCCAGGCAAAGATCCTGCAATCGGACTCGCTGGCCCTGACCGTGATTGAAGATCTTCACCTTGAACAAACGGAGGATTACCAGCAGAAGTGGTCGGCCGCCGGTTGGGTTCTTGGGCTTTTCGCGTCGCCCGGCAAGCCCGACCCCAAGGGTGCATCGCTCGAGAACTCGCCTCACCGGCGGATGCGTGTGCTGAAGGTCTTCCATCGCAAGCTGACCGTGCTGCCAGTGGCCGGAACGCGCCTGATCGATGTCGAATATCTAAGCCCTGATCCGCTACTGGCAGCAGCGGTGGTGAATCACCTGCTGCAGGGGCTGATAGAAAAAGGTTTTCAGGCGCGGTACGACGCGACCATGCAGGCGACCTCGTGGTTAAGCTCGCAGCTCGCCGATCTGCGCACCAAAACCCATGAGTTACAGGCGAAGGAAGTGAAGCTACAGCAGGAGGCCGGCGTCTTCTCTGTGGGGCAGGTCGATAAGGACGGCAAAGACCAGGTTTATAACCCGATTCTCGACAAGCTTCAGATGGCGACACAAGCTGAAGCGCAAGCGCAGTCTAACCGCATCCTCAAGGGCGCGATCAATGAGGTGGTTAAGACCGGCAACGCGGAGCTGATCTCAGGCCTCGGCGGAAATGCCATCACGGGAGGAGCTTCTTCCGCCGCCATCGGCACCTCGCTCAATTTAATACAGAACCTTCGCTTACAGGAGGCTAGCCTTCAGGGGCAACTGCAGGAACTCTCGGCGAAGTTCGGTCCAGCTTATCCGAAGTTAACCGAGGTTCGGAGTAACCTGAACGCGGTGCAGGCGGCCATTCGAGCGGAGGTAGCCCGGGTTGCGGGACGGGCTCACAACGACTTCATGGTGGCGCAGCAAGCGGAGCTACAAACACGCAACGATTTCAACGCCTACAAGAGCGAAGCGGAAGCTCTGAACAATAAGACCATCGAATACCAGATGGTGCGACAGGAAGCCGATCAGACCCGGTCGCTGTACGACGATATGTCGCGCCACCTCAAAGAGTCCGGCTTGTTGGCCGGCCTGCGGTCCACTAACATCTCCGTCGTAGACTGGGCTAAAGCCAGCGATAAACCAGCTAAGCCGGTCGTGCTCCTTTACCTGGTGGGATCGATCGCGCTGGGGTTGATTGTCGGGGTTCTCGTCGCGTTGCTGCGCGACGTGACAGACACCAGGATTCAGGATTTGCGAGAGGTATCACGCGAGTTGGGTCCGGCGCCACTATGCGCGCTGCCGTATCAAAAAGAACAGGCGGCCCTCACCAGCGGCACTGACTGGGCGGCAAAATCAGCTCTGCCCGCATTGCACAGCCCGCGTTCCCTTTTTGTCGAGTCGCTTCGCTCGCTCCGCACTTCGTTGATGTTGTCTCGGATTGGAGCGCCTCCGCGTTCCGTGCTGGTGACGAGTCCACTCACCGGCGAAGGCAAGAGCTTTGTTAGCTGGAACCTCGCCATTCTCTTTGCCCAGCAGGGCAAGCAGGTCCTGTTGTGCGATGCAAACCTTCGCCATCCGTGGTTGCATCGGAATCTGGAGGTGAGCCCGCAGGTTGGACTGAGCACCGTGTTAGCCGGCCTTTCCCCAGACCACGGCGCCTCGGTGGTGATTCCCGTGCTCGAGGTCCCAGGGCTGTTCCTCATTCCCTCAGGGCCTGTGCCTCCCTACCCCGCAGAGTTGCTGGCGTCTCGTCAAATGGCAGATCTGGTGAAGATGTGGGAGTCGAAATACGACCTTGTCATTCTGGACGCTCCGCCCGTGTTGCAATTCACTGACTCGGTTGTTCTCAGTTCCATGGTCAATTCCGTGCTGCTGATGGCCAGGCACCAGAAGACTCCTTTGTCCGCACTCGAGAAGAGCTACAGGATGCTGGAGGAGGTGCAGTCGAGCAGCGACCGCAAGATCAATATCGTGATCAATGGCGTAAAAGATCAGCTTGCCGGAGGATACGTCTCTTTACAAGAAGGACAGGCTGCGAGGGCTTAATGAAAAATTTACCGCGGTGGGTTTCCCTGTTGCTCGTTCTCTTAAGCTTTACAACCAGGTTGCCGGCCCAAAACGAGAGTCTGCTGATCGGACCCGGCGACCTGCTTCACCTTCAGGTCTATGACACGCCAGAAATGGAACAGCGTGCGCGAGTCACGGATGCCGGGACCATTCCCTTCAGCTTCCTGG
>Ga0302326_10014158_pt1 | contig 16887 bp, 16 predicted proteins | sample Palsa_T0_3_FD_202264 | JGI IMG/M metagenome (GOLD analysis project Ga0302326, IMG submission 202264) | Peat permafrost microbial communities from Stordalen Mire near Abisko, Sweden - Palsa_T0_3 | ecosystem: Environmental > Terrestrial > Soil > Palsa > Peat permafrost | place: Sweden: Abisko...
GATCTGATCGAACCGGTTGCGCAGAATCCGCTGGGCGTGCATCCGGACCGTGAACATGTTCGGTATCGCCATCGGTGACCCGATGACATAGGGGACGAAGCCGTCCCAGATACCCGAGGTGTTCTCGGCGCTCCCTATGGTGCGGTAGCCCCCGCCACTTCCTCCGTAGGCGTAGCCGTAGGGCCGGTGGTCGCCGTACATCTGGGCGGCGACGACCCGCGCCTGCTGGGCGCATGCGGCGTTGGCCCGGTAGGCCGCAATGGTCGGGTCGACCGCCGACCCCAGTTGACCTGACGCCCCACCTCCGTTCGTCTCCAGGAAACAGCCACCGCTCGAGATCGCGAAGCCGATCCTGTCCTGGGCACCGGTCGCCCCTCTTGCGCGAGGTGCTCGCTGTCGGGCACCGGCGTGATGTGCTGGAAGAATCGTCCCTCGTAGGCAGCCGCGGGCGGGAAGTAGATCGAAAAGCGGGTCTCGGTGTCGGCGAAGCCGCCATGCGCGTACCGATGGCGGACCGGGACGTCCCTCCACTCGTCGAGGTCGACGTAGCGCTGCATGAACAGCGGGTCGATGCCGTGGGGTCGGATCGAGTCGGCCATGTCGGTACGGTACCGGCAGAATTCTCGGCGTTTCGGCGCCGCCGTGAGGCTCCCGCTGGAGAGTCCGCTCCTACGCGTTCGTTGCGCCGGCGGGAGCGGCCGGCGCCGCCGGGGGCGCGGCCGCGGCTGTCTTGTCGGCCGGCGTGATCCAGATGGCGACGACATACGACACGACGACCGCCACGATCACCACCGGCATGAGGGCGACGGCGTCGGAGATGAAGAGGAGGCTCGGGAGGAGCACGGCGGTCATCGGCATCTTCAGCGCGCCGGCCACCATGGCCCCGACGCCCATGGCCGCACCGGCGACCACGGGCAGCCCACCGACGTGGGAAAGCGCGATGCCGCCGGCCGCGCCGATGAACATGCTCGGGAAGATCGGACCTCCTCGAAATCCGCTGAGCGAGATGGCGTAGGCCAGTCCCTTGCAGACGATCAGCAGCAGGAGGGCGCCCACGGTCCAGCCGGCCGCCTGCTGGACGAGAGTCGGCAACGCCGACTGGCCGGAGAACAGCACCGCTGAAGAACCGTGAGTGGTCCCGGCCGCGAAGGCGACAGCGAGCCCCCCGACCGCCAAGCCGGCCACCGGAGTGAGCACGATGCGCTGGCGCTGCACGAGCGCGCGCAGCAGGGACGCCAGCCTGAAGATGGCGGTGGCGACGATCGCGGAGCCAAGACCGATGACGATCGCCCAGAGGAACTCCGATCCGGTCGGCGACCCGACGTGGGGCAGGGGGCCCACGTTCAGGGAAAAGGTCCCGAAACCGGTCAGATTGTCGAGGCCCACGAAGATCAGGGCACCCACACCCGCCGAGAGCAATCCGGGGACCAGCACCAACTCCATCATCGGGCCCCCCAAACCCGCCATCTCCATCAGGAGGAAGGCGCCGACGATGGGCGAGCCCAGGAGCGTGGCGATGGCGGCAAAGCTCCCGGCGACGCCGATCACGAGCGCTGCCATCGGTGGCGCGTCCCGCTTGAACAAGTGCACCGCAAGGACACCGAGCCCGCTCCCGATTGCGATCAAGGGAGCCTCGGGACCCAACACGGCACCAAGGCTCAGCGTGGCGAAGGCCGCAGCCACGATGCCGAAGAGCTCGAGGGGGGGCACCGGTCCCCCCGCCTTGAAGCCCTCCGAAGGTTCATGACCCCCCGTACCGGGCAGGTAACGGATGGCCAGGGCGACGAGCAACCCGCTCAAGGTCAGCCATGGCAGCGGCCACCACAGCGGCTCCCCATGGAACCCGACGCTGGTGGGGAGATCGACGAAGATCTCGTGTTGGAGCTTGGAGACGGCGTCCAGGAAGAAGTACGCAACCGCCGCCACGGGAACACCGATGACGGCTCCGACGAGGAGCAGCACGACGTAGCTCCGGGACCTGATGATTGCCGTCGGGTCCGGCGCCGCTGCCGGTGCCGGCCCGGCCGAGGCAGCCGGGTCGGTCACTGTCCCCTCCTACGACGGTTCATCGGGCCTCAGCCTTGCACCATCGCCGCGCACGGACGGCCGAGCCATGGCGGAGAGACTATTGAGCAGGCGTGCGTGCTTGGCGGATGCCGAGGAGGAGCCGGAGCCGGTCGAAACCAAACCGCACCAAGGCCCTGAGTAACGTGTGGCACGAAGACATGGACGCGTCGCGAGAAGGACGGGGAATTGTGCATGCCTGAGGGGCTCTCCTCGAGCGATGTGGCCGGGGAGATCTCTCGCCACAAGACGCACTCGGCCGAGCACGCGGGAAAGGACGAGGCGTCCGAGTCGGACGGTGAGACACGGAGCCACGACCGGACCCTGTCCGTCATTGAGGCGGTGATGCTGGCCATCGTCGCCCTACTCGCCGCCTACACCGGCTACGCCTCTGCCAAATGGAACACGGAATCGTCCGTGCGGCTGGCCCAGGCATCTGCCGCACGGACGGAAGCGAACCGCGCCGAATTGGACGCGCAGAACCTCCGCAACTTCGACTCGACGACGTTCAATACGTGGTTCACCGCCTACGTCGCCGGTGACACAACCTCCGAAGCGGTGGCGGTGCGACGGTTCCGGCCGCCCTTCAAGGTGGCATTCGACGCCTGGCTCGCCACGAATCCATTCACCAACGCGAAAGCGCCGCCAGGCCCCACCTACATGCCCGAGTACAAACAGCCCGAGCTCGCCGCCGCGGCCACGCTCGACAAGAACGCCACCGAGGACTACACGCTCGGCGTACAAGCCGGGTCGAATGCCGACAACTACATCCGGGACACCATCTACCTCGCCACCATTCTGTTCCTGATCGGGATCAGCGGCCACTTCCGTTTCCTTCGGATCCGGGTCAGCCTCGTCGTCTTGAGCGGCATCATGATGGTGGTGGCCATCGTCGAGATCGTGACCTCACCGCCCATTCCGTAGGAAGGACCGCGCTCCATGATCCGCCAGATCGCCGCCATCGATTCCCAGCGAGGCATTGCAACGGACACGGGCATTCCCTGGAAACTGCCCGGCGATAGCGCCTACTTTCGCGAAAAGACGGCCAACGGGCTCATCGTGATGGGCCGGGCCACCTACGACGAGTTCGCGGCGCCACTCCACGGTCGGGAGAACTACGTCCTGAGCCACACCTCGACGCCGTTTCGCACCGGCTTCCAGGCCATCGCCGACCTCGAGCAGCTCCGGGCGGCGCATCCACACGAAGACATCTGGGTCATCGGTGGCGCCACCGTGTACCAGGAGACGATCACCCAGGCGGAGGAGCTGCTCCTGACGCAGGTACTGAAGGACTTCTCGTGCACCAAGTTCTTCCCGCCCTACGAGTCCGACTTCGAACTCGAGAGCCAGAGCGCCGACCACCAAGAGGCCGGCCTCACCTACCGGTTCGAAGTCTGGCGAAGCCGCAAGCCCGTCGAGGAAGCCTCCAGCGGGTCCTCTCCGGAGCCCGTTCCGCCGGCTTGACCGGAACGCCGCGGGAAGACCGCTGCCCAATACGCTGCTCTCCGTGACCCCCGTCTCCTACAGCCGGCGCCTGACCGAGCTCGCCGAGCAGCATCCGGACCGGCCGGCCATCACCTGCGGTGAGAAGAGCCTGACCCGATGGGAGCTCGAGTCGTCGGCCAATCGCCTGGCCCGCGACATGGCGGCCGGAGGCGCCGGGGAAGGCGACATGATCACGATCGCTCTCGCCAATTCGGTCGAGTGGTTCGTCGCCTTCGCCGCGAGCTGGAAGATCGGCGCCATCCCCCAACCGGTGTCGGCCAACCTGCCCCCGCGGGAACTGCAGGCGATCCTCGATCTGGCGGATCCCTCCCTGGTGATCGGCGTGCCCCCCGAGCTTGCCGGCAGCCGCCGGACGATGCCCACCGGCTACCGGCCCGATCCGCACCTGGCCGATGATCCGCTCGCCGATGTCACGTCCCCGGCGTGGAAGGCACCGACCTCCGGTGGCTCGACGGGCCGACCGAAGCTCATCGTGTCGGGCGATCCTGCTCTCTACGACGAGGACGCACAGCCGCTCTTCGGCCAGGCCGACGGGTGCATGGTCGTCCCGGCGCCGCTCTACCACAACGGACCCATCGTGTGGTCCTGCTCGGCCTGGTTGGCCGGCAGTCACGTCGTCGTTCTTCCCCGTTTCGACGCCGAGTCCACGCTGCGGGTCGTTGACCGATATCACGCCGACACCGTGTACCTCGTGCCCACAATGATGAAGCGAATTTGGCGGCTGCCCGAGGACGTCCGCGACTCCTACGACCTGTCGTCGCTGCGGCACGTCTGGCACCTGGCCGAGCCGTGCCCCCCGTGGCTGAAGCAGGTCTGGATCGACTGGCTCGGGCCGGACCGGATATTCGAGCTCTACGCCGGCACCGAGGCACAGGCGGCCACCGTGATCACCGGGTCCGAGTGGCTCGCCCATCGCGGTTCCGTCGGCCGGCCCATGCCGGGCACCGTCATGATCTGCGACCCCGAGGGAAAGGAGCTCCCGCCCGGTCGGGAAGGCGAGGTGTGGCTGCGCACAGTACGCGAGCGGCCGACCTACCGCTACATCGGCGCCGCGGCACGGACTCGTGAAGGCGGGTGGGAGTCGCTCGGAGACGTGGGGTGGTTCGATGAGGACAACTATCTGTACCTGGGCGACCGGCGCGAAGACATGATCCTGACGGGCGGGGCAAACGTCTACCCAGCTGAGGTCGAAGCGGCCATGCAGGAACATCCCGAAGTACGGTCGGTGGCGGTCATCGGCCTCCCCGACGACGACCTGGGCAACATCGTGCACGCGGTGGTCGAGGCAGACCAGGACACAGTCTCGCGGGAGGAGTTGTTGTCCTTCGTCGCCGAGCGAGTTGCTCGCTACAAGGTTCCCCGCTCAATCGAGTACACGGATCAGCCCCTCCGCAACGAAGCCGGCAAACTGCGCCGCAGCGCCCTCCGTGCCGAGCGGACCCCCGGGGATCGAGACAGCTGAACCCCCGCGGCTCACGGCGCCGCGAAGGACGCGACGATACCCACGACCGCCAGCAACAGCGTGCCGGCAGTGATCAGGCGAAAGACGCTCTCCGCATGGGACGCGTAGGCGCCCCGCTTCCCTCTGGAGAGCGTGAGGACGGCGAAGACCACGGACCACACGATCACCGCCAGCCCGATCAGCCCCAGCGCCACCTCATGGTCAGTGCCTTGCAGTGGCCAGACGTGGCGCAGCAGCACCGCCACACACACCACGACGGCCAGACCGGAGCGGTTCCAGGCGAGAACGGTCCGCTCCGCCGCGAGGCCGGAGTCGGGCGCATCGGGCGGATCCGGCGAGGTTGTCATGTCAGTTGGTTCCGAAGGCGGCGATCGCCACGGCGATCGCCCCGATGGCCACGATGCCGATGGTGAGAACCAGTGGCATCCACGAACGCGGCAGAGGGTCACCTCGCCGCATGGCGCGCTGGTTGGCTCGCCACTGTCGCAGGCTCTCCGCGGCGACGACAGCACCCAATGCGATGAGCGGGAGCCCCAGGAGCCGGCGCCCCCATTGCAGCTGGAGTTTGGGCAGGAGCTGCGTGGCGGCGACTCCCGTGGCGATCAGCGCCAGAGCCGTGCGGTTCCAGGCCAGGAATGTCCGCTCGTTGGCGTAGGTGAATCTCACGTCTGGCTCGACGTCCTGCGGGGACCGGCTCCCGTCCGTGCTCGGCGTGCCCGAGGGCTGCACTGCAGCATTGGCAGCATCAGCGGTCATTCCCGAGGTCGGCTCCGACTCCTCGTCAGCCACTGACTCGGCCAGCCTCTCGCCTGTCGGGGTGCCTCATCGAATCCACCCCACACCGTATCCGGCCGAAAGCAATATCCTCGGGCTTTGCGGAATGAAACGGGACCCGGGCGGCCCTGCTTGGCTGGCCGGGTCCAAACGAGAGCGCTAGGGGACCCCGATGACGACTGAGTTGGTCCTGCTCGGAACGGCGGGAGCGCCCATGCCCGTGCCCGGGCGGGCGGGAATCTCCTCAGCTCTCGTCGTCGACGGACGCGTCTTCGTCGTCGACTGCGGGCGGGGGGCGCCATCTGCATTCGCCGACGCAGGACTCGACTTCACGCGCCTGGAGGCTGTCTTCCTCAGTCACCTCCATGTCGACCACACCGGTGACCTCGCGGGCATGCTCTTGTATCCGTGGGGGGGGCGCGTAGCTGACGGTGGCGCGCCTCTCCCACCGGTGCGCGTCTATGGACCCGGTGCCCCCGACGTCGCGCCCGCCGGGACTGCGCCGTTCACTCGAGAGACAACCATCCACCCGGAACGACCCTTCCCCGGGGTGACCGACCTGGTCGACAACGTTCTCGCCGGGTACGCCTACCACCTGAACGTCATGCCCCTGGACTGCCACATGCCGGACCCGGGATCCCTCGTGCGGGCTGTCGACATCCCCGTTCTCGCGCCGGTTCACCGCACACCTTACGATCCCATCACCGTGTTCGACGACGAGACGATACGAGTGACGGCCGTTCCCGTGACCCACGGCCACGCGCACCCCGCCCTCGCCTACCGGTTCGACACCGCGGACGGCGCGGTGGTGTTCTCCGGCGACACCACGGTGAACGACGACTTGATCGCCCTCGCCCGGGACGCCGAGGTTCTCGTCCACCAAGTTGCGGACCTCGACTATCTCGAACGCCACGGCCTTACCGGACCGGCCCTCGACCGAATGGCGGGACTGCAGACCGACGTCAACGACGTCGGAAGCGTCGCCGAACGCGCACATGTACGAGAACTCATCCTGAGTCATTACCTCCCGGCGGAACCGGAGGCGATTTCCGATGCCGAGTGGGCCGAGCGAGCGGGGGAAGGCTTCAGCGGCAGAACGATCGCTGGTCACGACGGGCTTCGGCGAACCGTCGCCCACGTGGAGCCTCCGACGAAGGCACCTTGACTTTCGGGCATCCGGGAGGAAAAGTGAACTGACTCACTCCAACTTTTCAGTCGAACCACGACCGAAGGGTCCACCAGGAGGGCTTCCCGCCGTCGTTGCCGCTTGTCCGTCGGTGGATTCCGCGTCGACCCCTCGTGTCGTGATCAATCAACGGAGGCCAACATGGGCAGCGAACCGGTGAAGGCCGGAGAGTTCAGGCTCGAAGTCGTCGTCATTCCGGTCTCGGATGTCGACCGGACCAAGAGCTTCTACCAGTCCCTGGGCTGGCGACTCGACGCCGACATCGCGAAGAACGAGCACTACAGGGTCGTGCAGGTGACACCTCCGGGGTCCGCCTGTTCGATCATTTTCGGCACGGGACTGACGTCCGCCCCTGCCGGGTCGTTCGAGGGCCTGCAGCTCTCCGTCTACGACATCGACCAAGCCCGGTCCGACCTCATGGAACACGGCGCCGATGTCAGTGAGGTGTTCCACGATGTCACGGGCGTCTTCCACCACGCGGGAACCGAGGGCCGCGTGAACGGCCCGGCCCCAGAGCACGCCGACTACGGCTCGTTCGCCTCCTTCAGCGATCCGGACGGCAACGTCTGGCTCCTCCAGGAGATCAAGACACGGCTTCCCGGCCGGTAAGGGAGACCGCGATGAGCAGCGACTACGACGTCATCGTGCTCGGCGGCGGCTCGCCCGGTGAGCACTGTGCGGGCGCACTGGCCGAGGGTGGATTGCGCGTCGCCATCGTCGAGCGAGAGCTCGTGGGTGGAGAGTGCTCCTACTGGGCGTGCATTCCCTCGAAGACATTGCTGCGCCCGGGCGAGGCGGTGCACGGGGCGAACGATGCGGCCTCGAGTGCCGAAGTGAACGTCGAGGCGGTGTTCGCCTGGCGTGACTTCCAGGTCTCGGACTACTCCGACGCCGGTCAGGTGCGTTGGCTGGCCGACAACAAAATAGACCTGCTGCGCGGTGCCGGCCGGTTGGCCGGTCCGGGTGTCGTCGAAGTCGACGGCGTGCGCCACACGGCCGATCACATCGTCCTGGCCAACGGCGCCGATCCGGTCGTCCCGCCCGTGACCGGACTGCGCGACCTGGAGGGGATCTGGGGCAGCCGCGACGCGACCTCGATGAAATCGGTCCCGCACCGTCTGCTGATACTGGGAGCAGGGCCGGTCGGAGTGGAGATGGGTCAGGTCGTGCGCCGACTGGGCGGCGAGGTGGTCATCACCGACATGGCCGCCCATGTGCTCGGCCGGGAGGCTGCGCCACTCGGTGAGGCGCTCGGCACGGTGCTGCAGCGCGAAGGCATTGAGCTGGTGCTCTCCTCGAGCGTCACCAAGGCCCGGCGCGACGGAGACGACTACGTCCTCGAACTGGACGGCGGGCAAGAACTGCGGGGCGACCGGATACTCGTCGCAACGGGGCGCCGGCCGCGGGTGAAGGGAATCGGCCTCGACACGGTCGGCGTCGAAGAGAATGCGCACGGAGTCCCCGTCGATGCGCACCTGCGCGCGGCGGACGGTCTCTGGGCGATCGGGGATGTCAACGGGCTCTGGCCCCTGACCCACGTCGGCAAGTATCAGGGCGAAGTCGTCGCCGACAACATCCTCGGCAGGCCGAGGGAAGCCAATTACGAAGCGGTCCCGCGGGTCGTCTACACCGACCCGCAGGCTGCAGCTGTTGGTGCGAGCACGGGCCGCTACAGCGCCACACTCCCCATCACGGAGATCGCAAAGATCGCCACCTATAGCCGCGCCTACGCCGACGACAAGGGGTTCATCACGCTCCTCAGCGACGGTGATCGGCTGACCGGCGCCTACGCGCTCGGACCCGAGTCGGGCGAATGGCTGCAGCAGGCCACCCTGGCGATCCGCAGCCACCTCCCCCTCGACGTGCTCGCCGACACGATCCAGCCTTTCCCGACCTTCTCCGAGATCTACGTCGGCGCCCTCAAGAAGCTGCGCCAGCAGATCGCAGCGGGGTCGGAATCCGGCGGTACGGAAGCCACCACGAGCAGCTGACCGCTGACGAGGGGCCCACATGGAATATCTCGTCACCATGGCCACCCACGTCCCGGACGGGATCTCCGAGGCGGCCGTCGAGGACATGCGGGCGCGCGAGGCGGCGCGCGCACGAGAACTGGCCACAGAAGGGCATGTCCTCCGACTCTGGCGACCTCCCCTGCTGCCGGGCGAATGGCGGACGCTCGGCCTCTTCGACGCTGCCGACCGAGCCGGGCTCGAGTCGGTGCTCCTCTCCATGCCTCTGCGGGTGTGGCGCACCGACGAGGTTGTGCCGCTCGCGCCGCATTCGAACGACCCGGGCCCGCAGACCGAGGGAGCTTCGTCTTCGCACACCCAGGACGGAGGCAGCGAGTTCTTCACCACCTTCACCATCACGGTCCCACCGGAGACAGCACGCAGCGTTGTCGATGCCACCGAGGGGAGCGAGGCCGACAGAGCAAGAGAGCTCGCCAAGCAAGGAAAGCTCCGACGGCTCTGGGTGTTGCCCGGCGAGGGTCGGGCGCTCGGACTGTGGCGAGCCTCCGACGACGGGGAGATGCAGACGATCCTGGACTCCCTGCCGCTCCGCGTATGGTCGGACCTGGAGACCATCCGGCTCGCTCCGCACCCCAGCGACCCCGGCCTGGCCCTCCCCTGACGACGGGAGACTGAGGTGGCCACACAGGATCGCAAGGTCGTCATCGTCACAGGGGCATCCCAGGGCATCGGCGCCGGCATCGTCGCGGGATACCGAGGAAAAGACTGGGCGGTCGTGGCGACAGCACGGACGATGAAAGCAGTGGCAGATCCGGCCATCCTCGCGGTCGACGGGGACATCTCGGAACCCGCCACCGCCGACCGGATAGTCGGCGAGGCATTGGAGTCCTTCGGCCGGATCGACACCCTCATCAACAATGCCGGCGTGTACCTCTCCAAGCCCTTTATCGACTACTCGGCCGAGGACTTCGCGGCGGTGGTCGGCGTCAATCTCACCGGGTTCTTTCGCCTGACGCAGCTCGCGATCACTCACATGCTGGCAGGAGGCGGGGGCCATGTGGTCAACATCACGACCACTCTGGTCGACGTTGCCGACTCTACGGCCCCGTCCGCGCTCACCGCGCTCACCAAGGGCGGCATTGCTGCCGTGACGCGGTCGCTCGCCATTGAGCATGCATCTCGGGGAATCCGGGTCAACGCCGTCGCACCGGGCATCATTCAAACGCCGGTCCATCCCGCGGAGAGCTACGCCGGTCTCGGGGAACGCCTTGTTCCACTCGGGCACGTCGGCCAGGTGGACGACATAGTCAACGCCATTCTTTTCCTGGAGTCATCGCCCTTCGTCACCGGTGAGATCGTGCACGTCGACGGCGGCCAGATCGCCGGTCACTGAGTCCTGCAGTGCGTCAGGAGCCGACGACCGGAGCCTCGATGTCGTCGTACAGACGGGCCGCCGTCAGGAGTCCGTCCCCGCCGCGCTCGAAGACCCCGATACCTGCCTGAGGCGGGAGGTCGTGGTCGCCCCAGCGCACGCAGTTGAATTCCAGGGCGCACCGCGTGCCGTCATCGGTCACGGCGCAGCGCTCGATCTGAATGCCACCGCCCGCGCTGAAGCACTCGGTGAAGTATGTGCGCAGCTCAGAGATCCCGCGGTGCGTGGCACGAGGCCCGATCGGTTCACGGACGTAGCCGTCCGGCCCAAAGGTGCCGACAATCGCTTCAGCGTCTCCGGCCTCCAGTGCGGCGAGGTAGCTCGCCACGACACCACCGGGATGTGCCGGTCCGCTCGGGAGTATGGGCGGTCGCAGATGCCGTCTCCCGTCGACCGGCCATTGGCTGCAATAGGTGCGGAACACCACCGAGAGCTCGTCCCGCGACTCGGCGACCACCGCTATCGGCCATGACACGGCTTGCCCTTCGGAGTCCGCCAGATGGGCCACGAGCTCGACGACGGCGCGCTCCCCGACACGCGTCGACGCCACCGTCTCAATGGTCGCGTGGAGCCGAGCCAGCCTCGATTGGTTGTCCCGGACGAACTTCCGAAGCTGGTGATGGCCCCGGACCTCGCCGGCGCGGGGGTCGTAGATCACCACGTCGCCTGGCCACGCCGTCTCCAGATCGTGGATGGCGCCGTCTTGTAGGACACTGAAGTACTCGGCAACCGGATCAGCCTGTCCGCGGGACCGGGTCTGCTGTCTGGCCAATTCAATGGCTCCGACGAAGTCTGGAAACCACGGCATTGCATCTCCTTCGTGGGCCGAAGACCGATACGCCAGCCGGCCCTGCAGGCGCAGGGCCGACCCCAGTATGGCGCCCGTGGTTCCCTGGCGCCCCTTCCAGCACGCGTTCGGCCCGGACCATCCACCGAGTACGAGCCGGCGAGCGACGAGAGGGCTACTGTCCCTCTCACGCCGCCCGAGGAGACCACGATGAGCGCGCAGCAGGACCCCAGCAGCACGGCAAGAGGGACGACCAAGCCCGGAACCGTCGACACGAAGCTCGAAGTCGTCGTCATCCCCGTCTCGGATGTCGATCGGGCCAAGGAGTTCTACGAGCGGCTCGGGTGGAGGCTCGACGCCGACCGCGTCGACGGCGAGTTCCGCCTCATCCAGTTCACGCCGACAGGCTCCTCCTGTTCGGTCCAGTTCGGCACCAACCTCACCCCGGCCGAGCCGGGCTCGGCCCGGGCCCAGCTCCTCATCGTCTCCGACATCGGCGCTGCCCACGACGACCTCGTCGCGCGTGAGGTCGAACTCAGCGACGTGTTCCACTGCACGACGGGGTTCGTGTGCCGGTTCCGGGACGCCGGCGCGGACGATCGCGCTCCCGGACCGGCGCCCCAGGGCAGCAGCTACGGCTCCTACGTTTCGTTCAGCGATCCCGACGGCAACGGTTGGCTGCTGCAGGAAGTCACGACGCGGCTCCCCGGCCGGACCGATCCGGCCCTTACCACCTTCGGCTCCACGCCCGACCTGGCCGGCGCGCTTCGGCGGGCGTCAGCCGCCCACGGCGAGCACGAGACGCGCATCGGCCACGCCGACCCCGACTGGCCCGATTGGTACGCCGACTACATGGTGCGCGAGCAATCGGGAGCGGAACTGCCTCTGTGAGCGGCGACTTCGCAGAACGCTACGGGCCCTGGTCGGTGGTCGCAGGGGCATCAGATGGCATCGGAGCGTCGGTCGCCCGGCTTTTGGGCGAACGAGGGGTGAATGTCGTGTTGGTCGCCCGACGGGCCACGGCGCTCGAAGAGGTCGGGGCGACGATCCCGTCCGAGACCCGGACCCTCGTGCTCGATCTCAGCGAGCCCCAGGCGGCGACCGAGCTCGCCGACGCGACCGCCGATCTCCAGGTGGGCCTGTTCGTCTACAACGCAGGCGCCGACCCGAATGCCTCTCGGTTCTTGGAGAAGCCGGTGGACGTCTGGAATGACCTCGTGGTGCGCAACTGCAGGACCGTCGTCGCGACCACCCACCACTTCGCTGGGATCATGCGGCAGCGGGGCCACGGCGGGATTGTGCTGGTGACGTCGGGCGCGGCGTGGGCCGGCGGGTCCCACCTCGCCGTCTACGGCGCCTCAAAGGCATTCGACCTCGTGCTGGCCGAGTCGCTCTGGGCCGAGCTGTCGCCGGCAGGCGTTGACGTGCTGGGCATGGTGCTCGGTCCGACCGATACACCGGCCTTTCGCAAGGTTCTCAACGGACGCCAGCTGGACGGGCTCGCCGACCCCGACGACGTGGCGCGGGACATGCTCGACAACGTGGCGAACGGTCCCACGTTCCCGCCCGACCCCACCCCGTTCAGCGCCATCCCGCGTCGGCAGGCCGTCGAGCTCATGAGCCGTGGGAGCAGCGTGATCAACCCCGACTGACGCCGGGGCCGGGCCGAGCAGCCGACCTTGTCGGCACCGCCCGTCGAGCGTCGGCGGCGCTACAGCCCCGATGCCGGCGCCAGTTGCACGATGTCATGGCGGTAGCGGCGCTCATCGATCCCCCACTGGCCCGATCGACGCGACCAGCGGTCGGACTAGCGCCCACGGACCGTGATGTCATGGCCGCCGCTGCGGATGCACGCCGTGACGTAGCTCTCGCTCGTCGCCCGGTCACCCTGGACGTCTATGAGGACATTGGCGAGCTGGTGTGACGTAGCGTCGGCCCTCCTGTGCTGCTCGAACACGAACTTTATGAGTCCGGTGCCCGTGCCTTCGAACACGTCCTCGTAGTGGGCAACACCATCGGGATGCCAAATGCGTGATGCCAGATCGGGATCGATCCGGTCAACCGCGTGGCAGTAGCGAAAGAGCACCTCGGTGATCGCCTGTTTGGCGGCATAGGTTTCCACCGACTCGGGCAACCCCTCCCCTTCCACTGCGCAGCCATCGGCTGGGTCCGGACCCGGCCGATGTTGGCACAGGGACCGTCGGCGGGCGACACGTCACACGCAGTCCAGGGTGGCGAGGATCTCGTCGCCCCACCGCTCCAGCTTCATGGGGCCGATCCCCCGGCACCCTGCCAACTCGGCCAGGGTCCGCGGGCGGGCATCGGCGATCGCCACCAGGTCCTTGTCCGACAGCACGAGATACGCGGGCATCTTCTCCGCGGCGGAGACGGTGGACCGCCAGCCCCGCAGCCGCTCGGCACCCGTCGGGTTGGGTTCACGCGCCGGGACCAGCGTCACCAGCTTTCCCTCCACGGTCACTTCGGCGCCGAAGGACACCCTTTCCCTGAGGCTGCCGACCTGGACCACCACACCGGAATCGTTGACCTCCACGATCTCACCCTGGGTCCCGCCGCGGCTGATCTGCAGGCCGGCGAGAGCGCCGATCCGCGTCGACTCGAGCGGCCGGCGCGTCTCGCGCCGGCGAAGGTCGGAGCGGCCTCGGGGACGATGTGCCACCTGACTCGGCTCGGACGAGGCCCGAGCCGTCGGAGCCGGGAGGACATCGCGAGAGCGGGTGCCACGGACCTCGTCGAGGAATTCCGACGGCGCGTTGGAGTCGGCCAGGAGGACGGCCTGCACTCTAGCCCGCGTCATGCCCACGTGGAGGACCCGCCGCTCCGCATCGAGGTCGTTGCCCAAGCGGTGCGGGAGAAGCCCCTGGTTCACCCCGAACACGATGACGCGATCCCACTCGCGGCCCTTGATCCTGTGAATGGTCGACAGCAGAACACCGGGCTGCGCGGCCGCCCGGGGCTGCAGGACAGAACGAAGCCACGTCTCGAATGTCGACGCGTCGGTGTGGAGACTGGCCACCGACTCGAGAGCGATCAGGTCGTCCACGTGCGTAGATCGATCCGCCTCGTCACGGGAGGCGTCGAGGATGTCGACTGCATCGCCCAGCCCCACCTCGAGCCTGATTGCCCTCAATCCGGCGATCGACGAGATGGCGCAGCCCCGGGCCACGACCTCGAGGTCGGATGCGTACAGCCGTAGCTTCTCGACGTCGGCGCCCGTCAGCCGCCCGGCGAGGCGGCGGACATCGGAGACGGAGGAGCGCCCTGACGACGTGAGCATGTCGATGACGTTCGGAGCGATCCGCCGCGAGGGTCGTCGGATCGTCTCACGCACGTCATCGATTCGAATGTGGTCCGGATCGTTGCCGATCCGCAAATAGGCGAGCGCAACGCGGATGCCGGTCCGGTCCAGGACCCGGGGGGTGAGCGACGACTCGCATGCGATGCCCGACTCGGACAGCCCCACCAGCACAGGCAACAGGGCGGAGTTCACCCGAGCGAGGACGGCCATGTCCGTCGGATCGTGGCCCGCCGTGAGCCACCCGCCGACAACTCGGACGGTCGTGGCGGCCCATTGTTCCTGCGGATCCTCCAGAATGACAAGGCCGTCGTCAGGGGCCGGCTCACGACCGTTGGTCTCCGCGCGCGCCCGCGCCGGCCTGATGACCTTGTCGATACGCTCCGAGCAATACGAAAGAAGCGACGAGGCCCCGTCGACCACGTCGGGCGGGCAGCGATAGTTGGTCTCGAGCGCATACGGCGTCGCGCCGGGAAAGTAGTCGGCGAAATCGATGAGGAACTTCGGCGTGGCGCCCGAGTACCCGTAGAGAACCTGATCGTCGTCGCCGACTCCGAAGCAATCGAATCCCGGCGCCGACAGCAGCCGGAGCAGCAGCAGATGAGCCGGGTTCAGGTCTTGGAACTCGTCCACCAGGAGAGAGCGGCATCTCGTCCTGGCGGCCCCGCGGGCGTCCGGTTGGGTGACGAGGATCTCGATCGCCCTGTAGATCTGCTCGTCAAAATCGAGGGCGCCGGCCTCCGCCAGGGACGAACGATAGCGATCGAAACCGTCGCTGATTCCCGCTGCATCCGGAAACACCCCCTCCGCCGCGCCCGGGTCCGTCAGTTGCAGCCGAATGGCCGACAGCGCCTCGAGGTAGGGGGCCACCACGTCGGTGTTCGACCTCCTCCGTATGTCAAACGTTGCCTCGATGAGCCTGCGCGCATCCATTTCGTTGAGGACCCGGAGGCGGCCGGTTCCCCCGAATTCGTTGCAGATGTCGTAGGCGAGGCTGTTGATCGTACGGATGTGGGGCGAACGCCCGGCGAACCACTCTCCCGTGCGCCCCTTCATCTCTTCCGCCGCCTTGACGTTGAAGGCCAGAGCGGTCACCGATCCGGGTGCCGCCCCCGTGTCGACCACCAGGTGGCGCAACCGTTCGGTCAGGACTCTCGTCTTGCCAGAACCCGCCGGTGCGATGACGCGCGCCGGACCGGCCCCGTGGCGCACGGCGAGCAACTGATCCGACGCCAGGTCGGCCGACACGCTGTCATGTCGAACGGGCTGGGGATTCCCCAGCTCGGCGTTCCAGCGATGCACGACGACGACGCCGTCGGGCAGTTCCGGCGCGTGGCGAGGGCCCCCGTCGATGTAGGCCTCCGTCCCGTCTCCCAGGATGACGTCAGCGCGGCCGCCGACCACCACGCCCTCATGGGCCAGGGTGCGGGCTGCTTTCACCGCGTGCCACCAGATGAGGCGCCCCGACCGGGCGTCGTAGTTGTTGGCCCAGACGAGGAACTGCAGGCGTTCGACGGGAAACTCGAAATCAGGCGCCAGGCCGTAGACCGGCCCGGCGTGACGCTCCTCGAGTCGAAGCCGGTTCGGATCGAGGCCCAACTCGACGATCAACGGCCGTCGGCCGAGCCACGCCGCGTGCAAGCGTGCGATGGTGCTGTCTGGCTGTGACATTTCGGCTTCGCCGAGCAGCACCCTCTCCAATCCGGCCCAGGATGCCGGCAGGTCGCTGCCCTCGAGGACCACGGCCCCGCGGCCGAGCGCGGGTGGCCCGAAGATCACCGGGCAAACCTAGCGGCGCGGTGTGACGACCCCTCGAGGCAGGGTTCGCAGCGCCACGGCGCAGAAGTGTCTCGGCCCTGCCACCCGGTCGCCCTGATGTCCGTTTTCCGCCAGCACATCTCTCGGGACCGAGCCACACTGTGCTGGTGATCGCCCACTTCTGTCCACCAAGCCTGGCGGGGGCGCCGCGATGAGCCAGCTGCAACTTCCCCTGGACCAGGAGGAGTCGGGACCTGTCGCTCTCGGACCCGGCGCCGTCTGGGTGCCGCGCTGGTTGGACACGGCAGCCCAGCTCGAGCTGATCGACGCGTTCCGCGGGTGGGCCGCTCCCCCGGCTGGTCTCCGTCGGCCCAAAATGCCCAATGGTGCCCCCTTCTCGACCTTGGCGGTGTGCCTCGGCTGGCACTGGTATCCCTACCGCTACAGCCGGACCTGCGACGATGGCGACGGCGCTCCGGTCAAGGAGTTCCCTCCCCTGCTTGCAAGGCTGGGGGCCGCCGCGTGTGCCGCGGCCGGGTTCCAGCCCGTGCCGTACGACGCCGCCATCGTGAACCTCTACGGGCCTGGGGCAAAGTTGGGTCTCCACCAGGACAAGATCGAGGGCGCAGAAGTCG
>Ga0302326_10014162_pt1 | contig 16886 bp, 11 predicted proteins | sample Palsa_T0_3_FD_202264 | JGI IMG/M metagenome (GOLD analysis project Ga0302326, IMG submission 202264) | Peat permafrost microbial communities from Stordalen Mire near Abisko, Sweden - Palsa_T0_3 | ecosystem: Environmental > Terrestrial > Soil > Palsa > Peat permafrost | place: Sweden: Abisko...
AACGTGTTTCGGCTGGCTTGAGCGGCTGATTTACAAGATCGGCCGTGTTGACCCGAAAAAGGAGCAGAATTGGAAGCAGTACTGCATGGCTGTCCTGGTATTCGGGGCCGTGGCGACGGCCTTCAGCTACGCCTGCTTCCGCGTACAGGACATCATGCCGCTGAAGGCAAACATGCCGAGCCTGTCCAACACGGTTGGGGCAAACCCCAACGTCATCACCGGTCCGACATTTGACGCAAACGGAAAACTGACCGGCGGCGGGAAGATATCGCCCATCATTGCATTCATCCAGGCCGTCAGCTTCTCCACGAATACGGACTGGCAGAGCTACGAGCCCGAGCAAACCTATACCTACTTCTCGCAGATCGTGCCGACGATGATTCACTTCTTCTTCAGTTCGATTGTCGGCATCGCGGTGGCGGCGGCATTGGTCCGCGGCGTGGTGCGCAAGCAGTCGAACGTCATCGGCAACTTCTGGGTGGATCTGACCCGATGCACGCTCTACCTGTTTATCCCGATGTGCCTGGTGTTCGCGATGCTGAATGTCTGGCAGGGAATTCCAATGAATTTCCGGCCCTATACGCAGGTCAAAGCCATCGATCAATCCTCGGCCACGCCAACCGCGGCTGCCACGCAATCCATCCTACAGGGTCCCATGGCGGCATTTTGTGCCCCCAAGGTGCTCGGGCTCAATGGTCCGGGATTCACCGGCGCCGACTGCGCGCATCCGTTTGAAAACCCGACCGGACTCTCTGAGTTCCTGCAGCTCATGCTGTTTTTCTCGATCATCGCCGGACTCACACATTATTACGGAAGAATGATCAAGAACAGAATGCATGGATGGAACATCTGGCTGGTGATGTTCATCATGCTGATGACCACGCTGCTGATCACCTGGAAGTCCGAGGCCACACCCATGCCGCGTTTGGCCGATCTTGGCCTGAGTTCCAAGAACACCAACATGGAGGGCAAGGAGACGCGCATCGGCATTTACAATTCCGCCGCGTGGGCCAACGACGTTACCGACACCGCCGAAGGCGCCAACAATTGCCAGCATGATTCCATGACCCCGCTCGCCGGGTTCATGCTGCTGTTCAACATGCACATGGATGAGGTGATCTTCGGAGGCATCGGCAGCGGCCTCTTCGGAATCCTGGTCTTCATCTTCTGCTCGGTCTTTCTGGCCGGTCTCATGATCGGCCGAACTCCGGAATATCTGGGCAAGAAGGTCGAAGCTCTGGACGTGAAATATTCGCTTCTCTACCTGCTGGTGATGTCCATCGGCTCACTCGGTTTCACTGCGTGGGCGTGCATCACCGGCTGGGGCGCGCTCAACACCGGCAACAGCGGTCCCCACGGCTTCAGTGAGATCTTCTATGCCTACAGCTCCGGAACCGCCAACAACGGCACGGCCTTCGGCGGTTACGAATACACGCCCACGATCACCAAGACGCTGCCTGACGGTTCCACACAGACGGTCTACGGCTACCACGACCAGAGTGGCGCCAACGTCGAGGGAATCACCGGCAAGATGTTCAACGTCACGCAGACCTACTGCATGCTGTTTGGCCGGTATTTCGAGATTGTCCCCATTCTCGCCCTGGCCGGTGCCCTGGCGAGGAAGAAAACGGCGCCCATCAACATCGGCAGCTTCCCTGTCGTGGGACCGACGTTCGTATTGCTGGTGATAGGCGTGGTAGTGATCGTCGGGGCACTCACGTTCCTGCCCGGCCTGGCAATGGGACCCATACTCGAACATTACATCATGACAGGATCCAAGATCCTGTATTGAAACGAAACTCTGGAACGACAGCGCATTACTCAGAAATGGCGCAAACACATAGAGGAATTTATGGCAACGAAAGCACGTCCATTATTTGATCCAGCGATCGCCGTGCCGGCGATGCTGGAGAGCCTGAAGAAGCTCAACCCGACCCACATGTGGAAGAACCCGGTGATGTTCGTCACCGAGGTGGGTGCGGCGGTGACCACGGTCGACTTTTTCCTGACCCACGATTCCAGGTTGTTCGTGGCGCAGATTTCCCTCTGGCTCTGGTTCACGGTCATTTTCGCCAACTTCGCCGAAGCGATGGCGGAAGGGCGCGGCAAGGCCCAGGCCGACACCCTGCGCAAGAGCCGGACCAAGAGCACCGGCCGCAAGCTCATGCCCGATGGATCGATCGTGGTCGTGGCGGCGGAGTCGCTCCGCAAGGGCGACATCTTCGTCGTAACCGCCAACGAATTGATCGCCGCCGACGGTGAAATCATCGAAGGGGCGGCCAGCGTGAACGAATCCGCGATCACCGGTGAATCCGCTCCGGTCATTCGTGAGGCCGGCGGCGACCGTTCTGCGGTGACCGGCGGCACGACGGTGCTCTCGGACGAGATCAAGATCCGCGTCACCGCCAATCCCGGCGAGAGCTTCATGGATCGGATGATCGAGCTGATCGAAGGGGCCAAGCGTCAGAAGACGCCCAACGAAATAGCCCTTTCGATTCTATTGGCGGGACTGACGATCATTTTCCTGATCGTCTGCATCACGCTGATGCCGTTCGTCCAGTACACGCACAACTATCTTTCCGACGCCGATTTCCAGAAAGTGACGACGGCGGTTTCGATCACCGTGCTCGTCGCCCTGTTGGTATGCCTGATCCCGACGACCATCGGCGGGCTTCTCTCGGCGATTGGTATCGCTGGCATCGACCGCATGGTGCAGCACAACGTGTTGGCGATGAGCGGCAAGGCCGTGGAGGCCGCCGGCGATGTCGGCGTGCTGCTTCTCGATAAGACGGGAACGATCACCCTGGGCAACCGCCAGGCGACGGAATTTATCTGCGCTCCTGGAATCGGCCCGGAAGAGCTGGCGAATGCGGCCCAATTATCCTCGCTTGCCGATGAGACGCCCGAAGGACGCAGCATTGTCGTGCTGGCCAAGGAAAAGTACGGGCTGAGGGGCCGTGAGATCAGCGAGATGCCCCACGCCGTGTTCGTGCCGTTTACCGCGCAAACCCGCATGAGCGGCCTGAACGTGAACGGGGAGGTGTACCGGAAGGGCGCCGCCGACAGTGTTCGAAAGTTCGTCGCCGAGAGCGGCGGCGTATTCTCGGCGGAACTGGATCAATCGGTGGAGAAGATCAGCCGCGCCGGCGGCACACCGCTGGTCGTCGCTACCAAAACCAAGGCGCTCGGGGTGATCTACCTGAAGGACATCGTGAAACAGGGTCTGCCCGACCGATTCCAGCGTTTCCGCGCGATGGGCATCAAGACGGTCATGATCACCGGCGACAACCCGCTGACTGCCGCGGCCATCGCCAAAGAAGCGGGCGTCGATGATTTCCTCGCCCAGGCAACGCCGGAAGCAAAGCTGGCGCTGCTGAAAAAGGAACAGGCCGAAGGCCACATGGTGGCCATGACCGGTGACGGAACCAACGACGCACCGGCGCTGGCGCAAGCCGACGTCGGCGTCGCCATGAACACCGGCACGCAGGCCGCCAAGGAAGCCGGCAACATGGTCGATCTGGACAGCAACCCCACGAAGCTGATTGAGGTCGTCGAGATCGGCAAGCAATTGCTGATGACCCGCGGCGCCCTGACCACCTTCAGCGTGGCCAACGACGTAGCCAAGTACTTCGCCATCATCCCCGCGATGCTGATGGGAGCTTTCCCCCAGGTGGCTCCGTTGAACATCATGAAGCTGGCTACTCCGCACAGCGCGGTGCTCAGCGCCGTTATTTTCAACGCCATCATCATCATCCTGTTGATTCCGTTGGCGCTGCGGGGCGTGAAGTTCCGACCGGCATCGGCGGCGGTGATTCTACGCCGCAATCTTTTGATCTATGGCCTGGGCGGCATCATCTGCCCGTTCCCGGGAATCTGGGTCATCGATCTGCTGGTTCGTCACATTGTCTGAAGCTGACTCTCTCTCTGGAGAAACCCATGAATACCAAACAACCAAACACTTCGAGTAAGAACCCCGGTGCGGCCGATTCCGGCGGGTCGTTTCTCGGCCACATCTGGGCCTCGATCGCTTTCACCGTGACACTGGGAATCATCTGTTGCGGTGTCTATCCCGCGGTCGTCTACGGACTGGCGCAACTGATCTTCCCGGCCCAGGCCAATGGTTCGCTGGTGAAGGCAGACGGAACTTCGACTACCAAGGACGAAGACGCTGTTGGTTCGTCCCTGATCGGACAAAACTTTTCCCTGCCGCAGTACTTTCATCCACGCCCCAGCGCCGCAGGCAACGGTTACGATCCGACCAGCTCCGGCGGAACCAACCTCGGGCCGCTCAGCGACAAGCTGATTAATGGCCTGACGACGTCCCCCACGCCTCCGGCCACACAGCCCGCCGAGTCGTTGACGTTCGACGGCATCCGCCTCCGCACCATTCACTATGCCAACGACAACAACATCGCCTTTAAGCTCTATCATGCCGTTTATGTGACACATGATGACGGCACGATCACCCTTGACCGCAAGGAAGAAGTGCCGCTGAAGACATTTGAGGATGCCCAGGGCAATCTCAACGACGTTGCCCTCGTGGATGCGTTTCCGCATCCGACTCCCGCAAATATTACATCGACGCCAAGTGAGTACAGCCGAACGGTGCTCATTGCCGACGATTTCGCAACCCCGATCCCCGGCGATGCCGTGACCGCATCCGGCTCTGGCCTGGACCCGCACATCAGCCCCGAAAACGCCAAATTGCAGGCGCAGCGGGTGGCGGATGCGCGCCACGTGAGCGTGGACAAGGTCCTGGCGCTGGTCGACCAGAAGACCGATCAGCCGAGCCTTGGGTTTCTCGGTGATCCGGGCGTGAATGTATTGATGTTGAACCTGGCATTGGATGCCGCGGCCCCCATGCCGGCACCCCCTGCCACCGCGCCCACCACGGCGCCGGCGACTCAACCCGCGAAGTAACCGAACCATTTTCCTGGCAGGTCGCGGGGTTGGCGTCGCCACAACGCCGCCCCGCGACCCTTTTTTGGTCTCTGCTGCTCCGCCACCTCCCGAATCTTTCCGGACCGGCTGCTATGTCGTTCGATCGCCTTACACTGTTCGGGCTCCTTGCCGTGAGCCTCATGCTGTTCACCTATGCCATGGAAGACCGCTCGTCGTGGTATGTCCTCGGCTTTGCGGTCGCCTGCGCGCTCGGGTCGGTCTACGGCTTCCTCCAGGGCGCATGGCCGTTCGGGTTGGTTGAGGCGATTTGGTCGGTTGTAGCGGTTCGGCGGTGGTGTCTGGTCGTGAAGCCGCCGAGTCATAGCCCGATCACTGCGGAGTAGTCCCTGCCATGCCGATTTCAAACCTGCTGGAATATGGCCTGTTTCTCTTGGTCGTGACCCTTCTGGTCAAACCCGCGGGATCGTACTTGGCCGCCGTTTTTGAAGGACAAAAGACTTTCGCCGATCCGCTGCTGCGTCCACTCGAACGATTCATTTTTTGGATACTGCGGGTTCGGCCGGAAGACGAGATGGGGTGGAAACAGTATACGCTGGCATTCGTATCTTTTTCTCTGGTCGGAACGTTGAGCGTATACGGCCTGCTGCGTCTGCAGCGGTATTTGCCGGGCGGTCCGGATCCGTCGTATCTCACAACGCCAGTGACGCCCGATCTGGCGATGAACACCGCCGTCAGTTTCTCAACGACCACCACCTGGCAGGCCTATGCCGGCGAAAACACGATGCGGTATTGGACGCAGGTGCTGGGGTTCGTAGGACAGAACTTCATGGCGGGGGCGGCGGGCCTGGCGATCGGGATCGCGTTCATCCGCGGCTTGGCTGGCCGCGAAACCTCATCGCTCGGGAATTTCTGGGTAGACCTGATTCGCGGCACCTTATGGGTTCTGCTCCCCCTGTCGATCATCGGAAGTCTGGTGCTTGTCTGGCAGGGGGTGCCGATGAACTTTCGCCCCTACGCGCAGCTCAAAACAGTGAGCGGCAATACACAAGTCATCACCCAGGGGCCGGTCGCGGCGCTGGAGTTCATTGAGCAGCTCGGCACCAACGGCGGCGGTTTTTTCAACGCCAACGGCGCTCACCCCTTTGAGAACCCCACTCCGCTGACCAACTGGATCGAAATGCTTGGCATCGCCGTTCTCCCGGCATCGTTGACGTATACCTTTGGCAAGATGACCGGTCGGCAAAAGGCCGGGTGGGCGCTCTTCGGTGTCATGGCGTTCCTGTTTGTCGCGGGACTCATCATCTGCGATTACAGCGAACGACCCGCGCCCCCGCATCTGGCGGATCTCCATTTGACTGCCGGCAACTTCGAAGGAAAAGAGGTACGCTTCGGAATCGGAGGCTCGGTGCTCACCGCCGTCACCACCTCCAACGGCGCCACCGGTTCCTGCAACAGCGCGCCTGATTCCTACACGCCAATCGGCGTGGCGGTGCCTCTTTCCAACATGCTTCTTGGAGAAATTACATTCGGCGGACTCGGCACCGGGCTATACAGCCTGATCATGGTCGCGCTCGTCGGACTTTTCATGGCTGGGCTGATGGTCGGCCGAACTCCCGAATACCTGGGCAAGCGAATGGGGCCAAGGGAGATGAAATTGGTGATGCTGTTCAATCTCGCCACCCCCCTCGCCGTGCTGCCGCTCACCGCCTGGGCGGCGTTCAGCTCTGCGGGTCTGGCGGGACTTACCACCAACACCGGTCCGCATGGCTTTACCGAAATCCTCTTCGGATATGCTTCCTGTGTGGCCAACAATGGCCAGACGATGGGGGGGCTTAGCGCCGACTCATGCTTCTATAATCTGACGACGGCGGCCGCGACGGTCATCGGCCGCTTCGGGCTGGCGGTGCCCGCTTTGGCGTTGGCCGGGCTCTTCGCCCGCCAGGGTTGCCAGATCGTCACCGCCGGGACGCTCCCCTCGGATTCGCTATTATTTGCCCTTGTTACACTCGGCTCGGCGGTGCTGATCGGAGGGCTCAACTTCTTGCCGGCGATGGCGCTGGGGCCCATGATTGAGCACTTCATGATGTGTAAGACACATGGATTGTATTAGGAATCACGGGTTTCCAACCCGTGCAGAGTACATGGTGGTAGAAGTGCGTTGATTGTTATTTGAAGCTGTTCGCACGGGTTGGAAACCCGTGGTACGCGGGAGTGACATGCCTGAAGATCGCGCACAAGCATTTCTGCAACTGATCCGCCGCTCGCAGCGCGGCCGGCTCAAAGTCTATCTCGGCTACGGGCCGGGCGTGGGGAAAACGTATCAGATGCTCGCCGAGGCCCACCGCCTCAAGAAAGACGGAATCGACGTGGTCGTCGGGCTCGTCGAAACCCATGGCCGCGCGGAAACCGCCAAGCTGATCGACGGACTCGAAGTCATCCCGCGGCGCAAGAGCGAATATCACAGCATCGTCGTCGAGGAGATGGACGCCGACGCGATCCTCGCCCGCAAGCCGCAGGTGGTCATTGTCGACGAGCTCGCCCACACCAACGTGCCCGGCAGCCGCAACACCAAGCGATATCAGGACGTGGAAGACATTCTCGCCGCCGGGATTCACGTCATCTCCGCGCTCAACGTGCAACATCTGGAAAGCCTCTACAACACCGTCGAGCAGCTCATCGGCGTAAAAGTGCGCGAGCGCATTCCCGACTCGGTTCTCGCTGAGGCCGATCAGGTCGTCAATATCGACCTGGCCGCGGAAGATCTCCAAACACGGCTGCGCGAAGGGAAGATCTATCCGAAAGACCGCATTGCCTCGTCGCTGGAGAATTTTTTCACCGGGTCGAACCTCGAGCACCTCCGCGAGTTGACGCTGCGCGAGCTGGCATCGCAACTCGACTTCAAGCGCCGGGAAACGGCACAGGAACACCACACCGTCGCCACCACCGGCGCGCCCGATCAGATCATGGTCTGCCTCTCGTCGCGCGGCCCCAACAGCGCCCGATTGCTTCGCTTCGCCTCCCGCCTGGCGGGGCGTCTCAATCGCAACTGGTATGCGATCTACGTGCAGACGCCGCGCGAAGAACCAACTGTCATCGACGCCAAGACCCAGCGTCTGCTGGCCGACACTCTCACGCTTGCCAATCAACTGGGCGCGATGGTCTTCACGTTCAAGGGGCAGGACGTTGTGGACACGATCCTGCGCTTCGCCAATGAATATCGCGTCGGGCAGATCGTCATCGGCCGACCGACGCCGCTGCCGTGGTGGAAGCGACTTGTCGGCGACAAGAGCGTCGCCGAGGGGCTGATCCATCGCGCTCGCGGTGTGAGTATCGTCGTTGTCGATGCCGAGAGCGACGAGCGCACCTCCACCGAATTCGTCGAGCCAACCGCGACCTCCGACGGCATACGCCGCCCGGCGGGCATTTTGAGCAGGCTTCTGTCGGCCGACCGCATCGTCATCTGGAAAGATCCGATCACCCGGGCGGATATCCGCACCAAGCTGGTTGAGGCCATCACCAGCGGCAATCCCTCGCTGAATGCACAGCACGTAATCGACAAGCTGATCGAGCGGGAGCAGCAGGGGTCCACGTATCTCAACGAAGGCGTCGCGCTGCCGCACGCCCGGCTCGAGGAAATCAGCGAGCCGCAGGTTGCTTTGGGCTTGACCCACGGCGGCGTGCTGGACGCCCAGACGGAGAAGCCGGTCGAAGCCGTCTTCCTGCTGCTGTCTCCCGAGAGCGGCTCGAACATCCACCTCCAGCTTCTCGCCCGCGTTGGCCGGGCACTGCAAAGCCGAACCCTGCGCCGTTCGCTTTCGCAGGCGGGAACCCCCACCGAAGCGCTCGACGCCATTCACGATTACGAATCCGCCGCCAGCGGACGAGCGCTGACGAAGGTCTGATCCGCATCCCACTGTTTAGTTTTAGACCCCATTTCATATCCCTTTTAGCGGCGTCCCAAAGGGACGAGCGGCCAACGGCGCGCGTCGCCCAAACAATGGTCCCCCTCACTCATCGCCCCGAGCATGCAGGATCATCTTTAGCCCGTATTTCGGCAGCAGCGTAAACGTCGCATCCGGCTCGATTGTCTGATTGGCGGCAAGCTCGGCGCGGAATTTTCGCAGGATCGTCGCCAGCACCAACGGCCCCTCGATCATCGCGAACTGCAACCCGATGCAGACGCGCGGCCCTCCGCCAAACGGGAAGTACGCAAATCGGTGCCGGGAAGCGGCTCCCGGAAGAAACCGCGCCGGCTCAAATCGTTCCGCGTCTTCCCAGAAATCAGGATGCCGATGCGTCACCCACTGGCAAAGAAGGATCATCGCCTTTGCCGGAATCCGGTAGCCATCGATCTCATCGGGCGCGATACTCTCGCGCAGCTGCCCCCACCCCGGCGGGTAGAGCCGCATCGATTCTTCGAAAACGGCCGTGAGCAGCGGAAGCTCCGCCAGATCATCCACCGTCGGGCTTCGGCCCTGCAGTTGCGCATCCAGCTCGTCGTGAAGATTCCTCTGAACGTCGGGATGCTTTGCAATCAGATACCAGGTCCAGGCAAGGGCCGCTCCGATGTTTTCGTGACCGGCCGTCAGCAGCGTCAGCACCTCGTCCATGAGTTGCCGATCCGACATCTTCTCGCCCGAATGCTGATCCCGCGCATCGATGAGCATCGTCAGCAGATCGCGCGGCTTCTGTGCGCTGGCACGCCGGGCCGCGATCAATTCGATCACCATCCGGTCCAGAAACCCCTTGGCCCGGGCGAACGAACGGTTCGCCGGGGTGGGCGCCCAGTTCGGCACCAACTGCATCGAGTTGAGCCGTCGGCTGATGTGCGAAAAAGCGGTGCGATAGGCCATTCCGACCGCATCCGCATCGCCGGAAATATCTGCGCTGAAGAGGGTCGTGCTCGCGATGCGCATTCCCACTTTCATCATCCCCCGCACCATGTCGATCGGCTTCCCGTCGCTGTTCTGCTGTTCGCGGACAAACGCCTCGGCCCCCTCCGTCATCAGCGGCCCCAACTGCGACAGATGCTGGCGGTGAAACGCCGGCTGCGCCAGTTGCCGCTGTCGCTGCCAGGCCTCCCCCTCATTGGTAAACAGCCCGTTTCCGACCAGCAATCCGACGGTCCGATAAAACCGATCCGGCTTGCGATAATTCCGATGGTTCTTATGCAGAACATGTTCCACCGCATCGGGATGCGTCAGCAGATAGCAGTGGATTCCCGCCACCACACGGAGTTGCACGTAGTCGCCATACTGCCGCCGCGCCTGGGCATAGAGACCTAGGGGATCGCCCTGCATCTCCCGCAGGCAGCCCCTTAGCCAATGCCCCCGCGGCCCGCGAAATTGTTTCGCCGAAGCCCCGGATTTCCTTCCCGCCGATGAGGTGTCCGTACTTGGCACCGCCTACTCCTGCAAGCAACCTGTTGCGAAAATTTCCATCTTGTGCATTTCGGCCGACCTCCACTATACTACTTGCGGCTCGCGGGTTTCCCCGGTGGAGTTCCCCCCCTCTCCATCACCCCGCGGGCCTTTTTTCTGCGCCGAGACGAACGAGTATCATGTTTCTGTCGCATGGATTTCTCAGGACCTTCGAGCCCGGACGTTTCTCTCCCGAAGATACCGCGGGGATGGTATCACCTCTGCCGTTCAAACGAACTGCGGCCCGGTCCGATTCGGCGTGATCTGGGAACGGCACGTTATGTCGCCTTTCGTGAGTCGAGCGGTAGGGTGGCCGTTCTGGATGCGCGCTGCTCGCACATGGGCGCGGATCTGGCACGCGGATGCGTAGTGGATGATGCGCTGCGCTGCCCGCTCCACGCCTGGGAATACGCTGGCCACGGTGCATGCCGGCATATCCCCACCGGCGGCGCGATTCCGGCACTGGCGCGGCAGGCGGCGTTTCCATCTGCGGAGCTTGGGGGGCACGTCTTTTTCTACAATTCGCCGGCCGCGCGGTTTCCAATGCCCTTCTTTCCCGCGAAATCTCCCGGCGAGCTTCTCGCGGCAGAGCCGTTTGATCTGGTGGTGAAGACGCCTTGGCCGATGGTTGGAGCCAACGCCTTTGATCTCCAACACTTCAAAGTGGCGCACGATCGCACCTTGCTCGACACGCCAGTTGTGGAATCCCCCTCGCCCTTCGCCCGGCGCATCACCGCGAACTACGCGGTAGCCGGCGCATCATGGCGCGATGTCCTCACGAGGCGTTTTTCCGGGCCGACGGTCCGAATGTCCGTTACCGTGTGGGGAGGGACATTGCTGTTCGTCGAGGCAGTTTTCCGACGAACGACCAGTTACGGGATGGTCAGTATTTGGCCGATCGATACCGACAGCGCCATGATGCGCACGATCGTGTGGGTGCCTCGTCGCGGCGGCGCTCTCGCTCGGTGGATCATCGATCCGCTCGACGCATGGATCCGCCGTGGCTTCATCCGCCGGTTCGTGATGGAGGATGCGGTCAGAAGCGAGGGCGTGCGGTATCATCCGACCACCGCGATCGACGCTGATCGCGAACTCAGCTCGTACCTGGCGTGGCTCAGCTCGATATGCGCCGGTCAAGCCGAATCATCTCATCTCTTGCAGGGAGGTTCTCGTGTCTCTCCTTCGCCATCGCACACTGTGGATCCTGTTCGTTCTGATCTCGATCGCGCAGCCGCTGTTGGCGCAGACAACGCAGGGCGTCACTGAGCCTGATCCGCTGAAGGCGATCGCGCTGTTGCGGGGCGAGCTGATCGACAGCTTCAACAAGCGCGACATCGATCGGCTGGTTTCCAATCTCGACCCCGATGTGATCGTCACCTGGCAGAACGGTGAAGTCTGCCGCGGTCCGCAGGCGGTTCGCGATTATTACAACCGCATGATCGCCGGCCCCGATCCCGTGGTGGTGAATTTCTCCTCCGATCCGGTGGTAGCCGATCGGCACGTCTACGGCGACTGGGCCATCTCGTGGGGCAATCTACACGATCAATACGAGCTGAAGGACGGCGACAAGTTCACGCTAAACAGCCTCTTTACGGCGACGATCGCGCGCCGGGGCGACGCCTGGAAAGTGGTGAGCTTCCATGCTTCGATCAACGCGTTTGACAATCCGATTCTCGGCATCGTCGCAAAGAAGTCAGCGGTGTGGTCGGGAATCATCGCGGCGATTGTCGGCGTGATCGTCGGTGTGGTGGCGGGCAGAATTCTTGGCCGGCGGAAACCGGGCGCGCCGCAATGACGCCGTGCCCAGACGCCGCCATCGCCGATCGGATACTGCTCGATCGCGCCCTCGGCCATCCAATCTGTTCGCAACCGCAGACGCCCGATTCCCAGGCTTGGCGCTATCTCGTGCGATCTGAGGGAATCGACTTCGCCACCGCGGTGCAATATCAGCGCATCCGCGTCCATTCGCGCCACGCTCAATTCATCGACGCGGTGGAATCCTCCGACGCTCCCGCGCTTGCCCGCGAGGTTCCGCGAATCGTCATCATGCCCGGCGCATTTTATCGGCAGTACCCGCGCACCGGAGCGGACGGGCAGATCATCCGCGGCGTCGCAGCGGGTTTGGGCTGGCCCATTGGGCGCGTCGAGGTTTCGAGCCTGGGCACGATGGCCGAGAATTCCCAGGCGCTGGCGTCGCTGCTGCGGCAGCTTCCGAGTGGCCCTGTGATCCTGGTGTCGCTGAGCAAGGGAAGCTCGGATGTCTGCACGGCACTGGCGCGGCCGGAACTTGCCGATGCATTCAAGAACGTGCGGACGTGGCTGAATCTCAGCGGCATCGTCACTGGGACCGCGTTGATCGCCTGGCTGCGCTCACGCCCCTTGCGCTATTGGGGCGTCCGCGCGCTGCTGGCGCTGCGCCGGCAGCCCTTTGCCGCCGTCCACGAGTTGCGCCGTGAACCGGGCGCGCCGTTGTGTGCTCCGCTGATTCTGCCGGCGCATCTCACCGCGATTCATGTCCTCGGCTTTCCCCTGGTGCGGCATCTCAGCGATGACTGGGCTCGCCGTGGGCACGCCCGCGTGGCCCCGCTGGGGCCAAACGACGGCGGCGGCATCCTCCTGACCGATTGCGAGCCCCTGCCGGGCCACGTCTATCCGGCGTGGGGGGCCGACCACTATCTCCGCCCGCCGTGGATCAGGGATCGCCTCGAGAGAATTGTGCGGCAATCTTTCCCGGTCCCGGGGTGGAAGCTTTAGTAGGAACTCCCGAAACTGACTCCCTCTACCGGTACTCCGGGAGAGGGCGGGGGTGAGGGTGATTCTGAGCGTAAGAGGCCGTCGGATGCGAAAAGAAATTCCTCGCGATCTGACGGGCTTGTACGTTCGAAATCACCCTCACCCCAACCCTCTCCCGGCGTACCGGGAGAGGGGGTAAGGCCCCTCAGCCGTCGCGCTCTTCCGCCAGACAAGCGCGTCCGCCGCCAGCGCCAGCGCGGCGCCGGCGAGCGTGTCGACGGCATAATGTTCTTTGGTGGCCAGTGTCGCGTAGCAGATGGCCGCGCCCCAGATCACGCAGAGGGCGACGCACCCGCGGGGCAGCCGCCCACGGAAACTTCGCCAGCCGAACGCCAGCGCGTACACCAGCAACGCCACGTGCAGTGATGGAAATGAATTGAGCGTGGTATCATACTGATTGAGCACCCAGCACATCCCATGTGCATCGGGCATCGGCGGGCGCGGCGCCCGGATCGGATAGACAATGAACACCAGAAAGCTGATCCCCGATACCCACGCCATGCCCCTTACATATCGCCGCAGATTCTCCCGGCGATCCGCAAGCCAGGGAATGAGATTGATCGGGATGTAGAGCGACTGATAGATCCACACCCACGCACAAGGATGAAACCCGATGGTCCGATCGGCCCACGTGAGGGGCAGATGATGTTCCGGCATCAGCGGGTGATAGCCGATCAGAAAATAGGCGGCGCAGAAGAGAACCCCGACCACAACCTCCAACAGCAGTTTGAATTTCCAATGCAGTTGCAGCCGGCGCAACGCATCGGTGGCGAAGTCGCGCCAGCGTGGCTTGTGCTGCCGGCGGTGCTCATTGGATGATACGACCGGCATATTTGTTCTCGATGTGCTGATCAGTCCGGCGCGGGCCGTGCCACATGCGGAGATACGCCAAAGGCAGAAACCCGCGACGCTCCTGTGACTCTGGTGCCAGCCGTGGCAGATAAACCCACGGGACGGTTGGATGTTCATGATGCACGCGATGCCAATTGTGATTCAGCCAGATCGCATCGATCGGGGCGAATAGACGCAGGTTGCGCGCGCCGCGTGTGACGTGGCGCTCGGTGGCGTAGTGGTGGACGTATTGCATCGCAGACCAGGAAAATCCGAAGGTTCCATAGATGGCGAGATATGTCAGCCATGGCACGTGCAGCAGGCAGAGGATCGCGGCATGCAGCGTGATGACGGCGATCCCCTCAAACCTGATCCAACGCAGATGCGCCGCGTTGAATGATTCGAGGAACGCAGCGCCGGGGCGGTCCAGTTTCACGTGTCGTTCAATGGTGAAGTGCCTGCGATCCAGCACGAATGGAAGGGCGGCCGCGATGATGTTGCTGAGGACCACCAACAGGTAATACATCCCGGTGAGAATCCCGATCCAGACCATCCATCGCCAGAGCGGATTGTCTCCCTCGAAGTAGAGATCAAACGCCTCGTCATCCGAACGGTTGCGCAGGTGATGGCCGATGTGGCCCTGTCGCAGCAGGTGAAACGGCGCTGGGAAGAACAGCGCCATGACGATCCCGGCCCAGTCGTTGAGCTTTCGGTTGGGGAAGAGCATGGCGTGCTCAGCCTCATGAATGATCGAATAGACCGAGTTCATCAGGATGGCAAAGCCGATCGCCAGCGCTGCCAGAGGCCCAAAGCCATGCACGCGGGCCGCCAAACCAAAGCAGACGCCCAGCGCGACAAGTTGCGCCGCGAGAATCAGCGCGTTGGAGGTGGTGGGGATGCGCTGATCTGCTGCGGTGGAATTGCGGATCATGACGAGAACCATTGCCTTTTCGTTGAGACGATATGGTACTCTTTGTGTCGCGCCAGCCGTTAGCGAAATGGGAATTGTCGGATCGCGCTGGGGTTTGGTCCTCCATGTCAGCTTTTCCCGGTAAGCTCCGCGTTGTTTTGATTTCCCCCAAAGGGCCGCTCTACCGGCACCGTAGCGGTCTGTTCAAACAATCGCTGCGCTATCAGCCGCTCACGCTCACGACCCTGGCGGCACTGCTTCCTCCGGAACTGCCGATCGAACTCACGCTGATCGACGAGGGAATCGCCGACGTGCCCGATCGCATCGACGCGGATTTGATCGGACTGACGGTCATCACCGGCACCGCTCCGCGCGCCTATGAGCTGAGCGACCGGTTCCGGGCCGACGGGATCACGGTCGTGCTCGGCGGCCCGCACGTGACACTGATTCCCGATGATGCGCAGCCGCATGCCGATGCGATCGTCGTTGGTTATGCCGAGGACACCTGGCCGCAGTTGCTTCGCGACTATGTGCGCGGGGAGTTGCAGCCGCGATACGATCAGTCAGTAACGCTCGACATGGCCGATCGCCCGTTCGCGCGGCGGGAACTACTGCCGCGCTGGCGATATCTCACCAATGATGTGTTCGAAGCGACGCGCGGCTGCGTTCACAACTGCGACTTCTGTGTCGTGCCTTCCGCCTGGGGACGCAAGCCGTTGCAGAAACCGGTCGAAGATGTCGTCCGGGATATCCACCGGGAACGGGCCCGAAAGCTGATCTTCGTCGATCTGAATCTGATCGCCGATCGCGAATATGCGGTGCGGCTGTTTTCCGCGCTGATTCCGCTGGGTGTGCAATGGTATGGACTTTCCACGGTTCTTCTGACCGAAGACCAGCCCCTGCTCGACCTGGCCGCGCGCAGCGGTTGCCGGGGACTGTTGATGGGGCTCGAATCGATCTCCACGGAAAATCTGCGCGCCAGCCGGAAAGGGTTCAATTCGCCGGAGCGATACGCGGAAGTTGTCCGTCGTTTACATGATCGGGGGATCGCGCTGCAGGGATGCTTTGTCTTCGGGCTTGATGGGGATGATCCCGACGTGTTTCTCAAGACCTCGCAATTTGCGATCGAGGCTCGCATCGACCTGCCGCGATTTGCGATCGTCACGCCCTTTCCCAACACCGGGCTGTATCACCGTCTGCTGGGCGAAGGGCGGATCCTCACCAGGAACTGGGAACTCTATGATGGCCAGCATGTGGTTTTTCAGCCGAAGAAAATGAGTGTCCGCCAGCTCCAGGACGGCACCGAGGCCGCGTGGAAACACGCCTACAGCGCGCGGTCGATTCTCAAACGAATCGCGCACTCGCCGGCGCCGTGGTCCGTGCGTTTGGCAACGAATCTCGGATATCGCTTTTACGCCAACCATCTCAGCCAATTCTACAACTGTGACTGGATCATCGGCCGATCCCGCGGGCGAAACGGCGAGGTCGCGGTTCCGGAGCCGCTGGCGATCCAGGGGAAGCCGGCGTGAAGCTGACCATCGTCCATCCATGCATCGGCCGTCATGCGGGCGATCGGAAATACATCCGCACCTGGCAGATGGAGCCGCTCCCCGCCGCCGCCATCGCCGGTCTGACGCCACGCGATGTGGATGTGCGATTCTACGACGACCGTCTGGAGCTGATTCCGTTTGATGAACCGGCCGACCTGGTGGCGATGAGCGTTGAAACGTATACCGCCAAACGCGCATACCAGATCGCCAGCGCCTACCGGAAGCGCGGCGTACCGGTGGTGATGGGGGGGTTTCATGCGTCGCTGCTTCCCGACGAAGTGGCGAAATATGCCGAGGCCGTCGTCGTCGGCGAAGCCGAAGAAGTGTGGCCGCGGGTCATCGACGACGCACGGCACCATCGCCTGGAGAAGTTCTATCGCCAGGCTCACCGGCCTTCGCTGGCGGGAATGCGGCCGGATCGCACGATCTTTCGCGGGAAGCGCTATCTCCCCATCGGCTTGGTCGAGGCCGGGCGCGGAT
>Ga0302326_10014166_pt1 | contig 16884 bp, 9 predicted proteins | sample Palsa_T0_3_FD_202264 | JGI IMG/M metagenome (GOLD analysis project Ga0302326, IMG submission 202264) | Peat permafrost microbial communities from Stordalen Mire near Abisko, Sweden - Palsa_T0_3 | ecosystem: Environmental > Terrestrial > Soil > Palsa > Peat permafrost | place: Sweden: Abisko...
TGACGACAGGGGCGATGGGCGGCAAGTTCGTCGCGAATCACGACCTGGAACTGACCTGGAGCGTTCCCCGGACTCGAGACGATCTGCGCAAGGCGATGCAGTCGCTAATCTACGATCATTCGCTGATAACCGATGAACTCCTCGACAACCGCATGACTTTGCTGGGTTCCAACGGATATGCCGGCTACTTCGGCGAAATGTTCGCGGGCAGCAAGCAACAGTACGTTGATGCCTGCGTTCTCGATGCGAACGAACTCCGCGGGCTCAAATGCGAGGTCACGCTGGTGCACGGCCGTGACGACAAGCCGATACCGGCGATGGAAAACAGCGTCAGTATCGGCGCCCTGATTCCCAATGCCGATGTGGTGTTGCTGGGCCACTGCAGCCACAGCCCGGCGGTGGAACATCCGGGTAAATTCCTGGACATAGCTAAAATGGTTTTCGGCTGAGCGAGGTTAGCTCAACTGGAAGACCTGCAACGAGGCGAATTGTGAAACAGTTCATAAAATGCGGCAAGTTATTCACCGGCAATTCCATGGCGAACGGCCCGGGAGACCAGTACCTGGTCTTCGAAGGAGACTCGATTACGCATGTCGGATCGCTGTCGCCGGGCCTTCAGCCGGGACCAGGTGACACCGTCACGGACTACTCGCGCTTCTTCGTAGCGCCCGGCTTGATCGACATCCACGTCCATCTCTCGTACGGAAACGCGAAGACTGAAGAAGACATCGACCTTTACGCGTCGGTCGAGTATCGGGCGCTGCGCGGAATGGAAGCGGCGCAGAAAGTCCTGATGGCGGGTTATACGTCGATCGCGGATCCCGCCACCACCGGTCTGGTCTCTCCGGCGATTCGCGACGCGGTGGAAGCCGGGCTGTTCGTCGGTCCGAGAATAACCTCGTCGGGGCGCCAGATCACCGGGCGCCAGGGTTTGTCGGACTGGTATCCACGCTGGGTCGGAGTGCCGAGTACGTCGATCGGCGTGCTGGTGCGCAACGCTGCCGAAGGAATCGAGGAAATTCGCTGCCAGATCAAGGACGGCGTCGATTTCATCAAGATCGCGATGGACGGCGACGCCATGAATCCGTCGACCGGCCTGATATCCGGATTCACGCAGGAGGAGACCACCGCGATGATCACCGAGGCGCATCGCCTCGGGCGCAAGGTTATTACTCATGCGCGCGGCGCGGAAGCGATCCGTTACGCGGCCAAGGCGGGCGCCGACATCATCTTCCACGCGTCATGGATGGATGACGAGGGACTGGAGTGGGTGGTCAAGAACGGCTGCTATTTGTGTCCGACGCTAAGCCTGGTCGTGAACGATATCGATTTTACGCGAGCGACCGATGGCTGTTATCCGGACTTCCCCGACGCGCACAAACGGGAATTGGAATCGGCTTGCAAGGTTCTTCCCAAGGCCAAGGCCGCCGGCGTTCCGTTCATGGTCGGCAGCGACGCAGGATTTGCGGTCACTCCGTATGGCGAATGGCACGCCCGCGAGCTGGAACATCTCGTCCGATATCTCGGCTTCTCGCCCGAAGAAGCGATGCGCTGCACTACCAAGGTGAACGCCGAGGCGGGCCTTCTGCGCGATGGTGCGAAGACCGGGACTTTGCAGGCGGGCCGACACGCCGACTTCATCGTGGTCGACGGCGATCCCTTCCAGGATATTGCGATTCTGCAGGACAAGTCGCGACTGAAGGCAATCTACCTGGGCGGCAAGAAGGTAGAGCTGGCGCTCAATCCGAACGCGAAGCGCCTGCGCTCGGAATTCTCGTATCAAATGTGGAGCGAAGTTTACACTCAACAGAGAGTCAACGAGTTGATGCCGCGCAAGCGGCGCCTGGCAGTATGAGGTCGGTGTGGCGAATCAACCGGAAGGCAGTGTGAAGATCGGCAATCCCCCAAATTTGGCTAGTCCGCTTGGACTCTACAGCCACGTAAGCAGAGTCCGGTGCTCTGAACTTGTGTTTATCGCGGGACAGGTCGCAGTGGATCGGCGCGGCGAACTGGTAGGCGGCGACGATTTGATCGCGCAGGCGCGCCAGGTCTTTGCGAATCTGTCCGAAGCTCTCAAATCGGAATCTCTCACTTTCGGCAACATAGTCAAGTTCAACACCTACCTGGTGGGCGCCGCCAATATTCCGAAGTTTATGAACGCGCGCCGCGAACTATTCGAGGAACTGTATCCAAACGGAGCATGCCCGCCTAATACGCTGGTGGTGGTGGACCGCCTCGTAGAGAAGGAATTTCTCGTCGAGGTCGAAGCCATCGCAGCGACCTGATGCGAGGATCTACTCGATCGGGACTGGCGGCGTTCGGGTCATGGGAGGATCCGCATTGAGCGCATCACAAGCGGCAGCAGCCGGGTCAGCCGTCCGGCCTATGACCGGCAGCGAGTATCTGGAAAGCCTTCGCGACGATCGCGAGATCTACATTTACGGCGAGCGCGTCAAAGACGTCACCGTGCATCCTGCGTTTCGCAACACTGCGCGGATGGTGGCCAGGATGTACGACGCGCTGCACGACCCGGCGACCAAGGATGTACTTACGTGTCCTACCGACACAGGCAATGGCGGCTTTACGCAGCGGTTCTTCCGGGTCGCACGCTCGCCGGCGGAAGTGCTGGGCGATAGGGATGCTATCGCGCAATGGGCGCGGATTTCATACGGATGGATGGGCCGTTCGCCGGATTACAAGGCCAGCTTTACCGGCACTCTGGGCGCGAATTCTGAATTCTACAAACCCTACCAGGAGAACGCGCAGAAGTGGTACAGGCGCACGCAGGAACAGGTCCTCTTTCTCAACCACGCGATCGTGAATCCGCCGGTCGATAAGAGTTCGCCGCCCGACTCGGTGCGCGACGTCTACGTACATGCGGAGAAAGAGACCGACAAGGGCGTGATCGTCAGCGGCGCCAAAGTAGTAGCTACCAATTCGGCACTGACCCACGCCAACTTCATCGGCTTCTATGGCCCGACTCCGCTGAACTCCCCGGACATGGCGATCTTCGCGATGATACCGATGGGCAGTCCGGGTATGAAACTGATCTGTCGCACTTCCTACGAACTCACCGCCAGTATGGTCGGTTCGCCTTTCGACTATCCGTTGTCCAGCCGCATGGATGAGAACGACGCTATTCTGATATTCGACAAGGTACTGATCCCCTGGGAAGACTTATTCGTCTACCGCAGCATCGAAGCGGCGAACAATTTTTACGCCGGCTCGGGATTTTCTCACCGCTTCATGCTGCATGGCTGCACCCGTTTCGCGGTCAAGCTCGACTTTCTGACCGGGCTGCTTCTACATGGCGTCGAGATGACCGGCTCCAAGGACCTAAAGAACGTGCAAGTGCTGATCGGCGAAATGCTCGCGTGGCGACATCTGTTCTGGTCGTTGACCGAGGCGATGGCGGCGAAGCCGGAGCCATGGGTCAATGGCGCCATGCTGCCGAATCTGGAAGCCGGATCGGCTTATCGCGTTCTGGCGCCGACCGCGTATCCGCGTATCAAGGAAATTCTGCAGCAGGCGATGGGCAGCGGACTCATCTATCTGAATTCGAGCTCGGCGGACTTCTTCAATCCTGAAATGCGGCCCTTGATTGATAAGTATATCCGCGGCTCCAACGGAAATACGGCGGAGCAAAGAGTCAAGTTACTTAAGTTGATGTGGGACTCGGTCGGTACCGAATTCGGCAGCCGTCACGAGTTGTACGAGCGTAACTATGCTGGAAGCTACGAGGCGGTCAGGGTTGAAAACATTCCGATGGCCACCGCGTCGGGACGTATCGAGGAACTCAAGGCATTCGTCGATAAGTGTCTGGGTGAGTACGATCTGAATGGATGGACCGCGAGCGATCTAATCAATCCGGATCGGCCGGCTGTCAAGCGCAGTTGGAACTAGGAGAAGGGTAGGCAATGCGGTTTGCTACCTTCAGCCGTACAGGAGCTCCCGAAGTCGGCGCGGTTTGGCCGGCCGAAGGACTCATACGGCCGTTGCGCGACGGACCGCTCGCCTTCAGCGGCGACATGTCGAGTCTGGCCGAGAGCTATGAAGACCTGGCCGTCGATCTTATCTCGCGCGGACCCGCGCTGAAACTGTCCGAGGTGCGGCTGCTCGCTCCAATCATGACGCCGCGCCGCAATGTCTTCTGCGTCGGCAAGAACTACAAGGAACACGCAAAGGAATTCAGCCGGAGCGGCTTTGACGCAAGCGCCACAGAAATACCCGAGGTACCGATCATTTTTACAAAATCCACGGGCAGCGTGGTCGGGCCCATGGCAGACATCTCCAGTCATTCCGAGTTGACGCAGAGTCTGGATTACGAAGCCGAGCTTGGCGTGGTTATAGGACGTGGCGGCCGCGGTATCAGCCGTGAAGCCGCGCTCAGCCACGTCTGGGGTTATACCATCATCAATGACGTAACCGCGCGCGATCTTCAGCGACGCCACCAGCAGTGGTTCATCGGGAAGTCGCTCGACACCTTCTGTCCCATGGGGCCGTGGATTATTACCGCAGACGAGATCGATCCTCAGCGGCTCGACATCTCCTGTTCGGTGAACGAAGAACTGCGCCAGCACGCCAGTACCGGCGACATGATTTTCGACGTGGCCACTTTGATCGAAGTAATTTCAAAAGGGATCACGCTTCGTGCCGCCGACATTATTGCCACCGGGACACCGGCGGGCGTGGGCGCCGGGTTCAAGCCGCCGCGTTTTCTCAAGCGCGGCGATGTGGTGTCGATAACCATCAAGCAAATCGGGACGCTCACAAATCGTGTCGTATAATTCGGCGCATCTTGTAGTGACGATCGCGGAACCTGCCGCATGACAATAGCTGGACATAAGACGGAATCCATCGATCGGCGGTCTGCGATTGTGGATGAGGTTATGCTGGAAGACAGCCCATCTGTGGCCTCACAAAGAGTAGCAGGTATGGAGGGACTGCTACTCGAGATTGCGAATCTGCTGGCGACGAAACTCAATCCGGAGTCGTTATTCGAGACGATTGCCGAGGTCCTGGGCCGGTCGCTCAAAATCGACCGGGCGAGCCTGGCGATCTACGATCCTAAGCGCGATCAGTTTGAAATTGTCGCCTTGGCTCTGCAGCAAGGAAGCCAAATCGGCAAAGGGTGGTTCATCCCGCACCGCGGCAGCAGAGTAGGACTGGTTTTCGATTCAGGTCAGGCGTGTTGCACGAAGTTGGAACCCGCCAGCGCTTTCTTCGAGGACAAACCGCTGGTTGAGGAAGGGATGCATATGAGTTCTATCATCCCGCTTTTAGTCGAAGGAAAGCCCGTAGGCTGTTTCAGTGTTAATCGCAAACACGAGGAGCCATTTGACCGCGACGAGATGGCGCTGCTTATCAGGATCGCGGATCAGATCGCGATCGCGGTCACGAATACCCGCAGGTTCGACGAAATGAGACTCCAGAAAGAAGAGCTAGGTCGTCAAAACGAGTATCTTTTGGAACTGACTAAAAAGTCCTCGAAGACCGACCTTCTGCTTCTCTGTCCTTCGTTAAGGCTAGCGCGCGACCGCTTGATAACCACCGCCAAGGTGGATGCAACGGTAATGATCACGGGCGAAACCGGCACGGGGAAAGGAGTGCTGGCTCGCGCCCTGCACGATTGGAGTGGCCGGCGCGATCGTCCGTTCGTCGTCTGCGACTGTGCGGCGCTGACCACGAGCCTTATCGAAACAGAGCTGTTCGGCCATGAGAAGGGAGCCTTCACGGGCGCAAATTCCCGGCGGATGGGACGCTTTGAGCTCGCGCACACGGGCACGCTGCTACTGGACGAGGTGGCGGAGATGCCGCTCGAGTTCCAATCCAAGCTGCTCGGGGCGTTGCAGGATCGGCAGATATACCGGGTTGGCGGGGCGAGTCCGGTCAAGGTAGATATTCGAGTAATTGCTGCGACTAACCGCGATCTGCAGGCTGAGGTTGCAGCGGGGCGTTTTCGACAGGATCTGTTTTACCGGCTCAATGTTGTGAGCCTGCACCTTCCTCCTCTGCGCGAGCGAGTCGAGGACGTGCTCGCGCTTGCGGAGCATCTCATTCAATTTTATGCGCAGAAATTCGCGCGCAATATCTGCGCACTAAGTCCGGCAGCCCGCGCGATGATCCAGGCTTATTCGTGGCCGGGGAATATACGGGAGTTAGAGAACATCATCGAACGGGCGGTCCTTCTGAATAGCGGACCGGTCCTGGAAATGGGCAGCGAATTGGACCCTGGTCTGAAATCCGACGATAGAGGAACTGAGTGCGGCAATCCTGGCTACGAGCCGGGCAAGCTTACCCTTAATCAAATGGAACAGCGCTACATCCGCGAGACTCTCGAGATCACCGGGTGGCGGATTTCGGGACGAAAAGGAGCGGCCGAAATCCTGGGTCTGCATCCGAACACGCTGCGCAGCAAGATGGAGCGTCTCGGGATCACGCATCCATCGCGAGCGGCCTGAGTTGCTGTCGAAGGTTCGTACCCGCTAACGAAATTTCGTAACTGACTCGACTCGCGGGAGAATGCATCCCAAGAGGTCGTATGTGCGACCGCGACAAAGGCGAAGGATTTCTCGCACAACCTTTTGGCGCACATATTGCAGCGCTTGCCACTCAAATCGCGTCGCAAATAGGACTGCCTGATCGTTACCGAGATTTACGGGGAGAGTAGCCTTGAAAAACCAGACTCGATTGACACTGGCCGCAGCCCTGATGTTGGCGATCGCGGGCTGCTCCTCCACCAGCACTCCGAATAGCTCCGCTCCCGGATATGCGACCGACTCGGCGGCCGAGAACACCACGCCCAACTTAGATTTCGCGAGTAAGTGCCCGGCTGTTCACTATGAGAAATTGCAGGCTTGGACTGATATCCAGGTTATGCAGCAGGAAAAAATCAAGGAAGGAGACATACCCGTCTGCGAGCAATGGATAGCCAAGCAGCCTGCCGGTTATGTTCCACCCGTGCCGGCGGCGCTCGTTCCCGGAGCCACGGCGAATGCTCCTTACGAAGGCCGCGGTAACGCCGGCGCAGGACCGGGAGTGGGTCCGCCTCCGGCACAAGTGGCACCGTAGCTCGCCGCAACCATGGCGCGGACTTGGTGGCGAAACAGGATGAGAACCTTTGCGCCGACAAGACGAAGGCGGCCTGATCGTTTGCTCATCCGTTTATGCTTGCTCGCGGTCTGCGCGAATGGCTGCTCGACGCAAGAAACAAATGTGCCGGTGAGTTCCGCCATGCCAGCAGGGCCGTCGAGCGATGCAGCGGGCGTGAATGTGTCCGGCCTGTGGAGTGGAACGACGTCGACCGGTGGTCTGCTGGGGATGGCCGGTAACACTCGCTTTATCAAACTTGTCCTGCGCCAGGCCGGCGACAAGCTCACCGGTGCGTACCGTTGTTCGGCGGGGAATTCGCTCTGCCGCAACCTCGACGAAACGGGATCGATAGATGGAACCGCAAACGGAAACCAGGTGAACCTGAACATAATGTTGCTGCCCGACGCATCCAATTGCCGATACACGGGGACTTTGGGTTACCAGGGAAATGGACAATATACCTGCTATTTGCAGGGGCAGATCGTCGAACAAGGTACTTGGGAAGCGACTCAGTGATTGTGGGTCTCTGATCGAACCAGAAATAGGGCACGCCGCTAAAACCTGAAACAAAGTAGCAACGTAGCTGGAATCATATGGCCCAAAAGAAATTTCATCTCGGTTGGTTCATGAACTTCGTTCCCGATCTCTGGAACGAGCCATTCGCCAGTGGCGGATCACCCTGGACCGGTGAGTTCTACATTGAGATGGCGAAAACCCTCGAGCGCGCCTGCTTCGATTACATCATGGTTGAGGACAAGCTCTGCGTGTCGGAGTCGATGGGAGGAACCGCGGAGATATATCTGAAGCATGGCCTAGCGCCCAAGCACGACCCGGCTCCGCTCGCCGCCCTGATGGGTCACGCCACCTCGCGGCTGGGCATCGTTATTACCATGTCGACCCTGGGCTATCCGCCTTTTCTGCTCGCCCGCCTCAGCTCGACCCTCGATCACATTTGCGGCGGTCGGTTCGGTTGGAACATCGTAACCAGTGCGGAGGATTTTGCGGCGCAGAATTTCGGGTTGGATGTGCTGCCCGACCGCAGCCTTCGCTACGACATGGCAGACGAATACATGGATCTGGTCTGTCAGCTATTCGACTCCTGGGAAGCGGACGCGGTGATCATGGATCGTGAGAAAGGTGTCTACGCGGATTACAAGAAGGTCCATCCGATAAATTTCAAGGGTAAGTTCTTCCAATGCCGCGGGCCGCTCAACACCGTGCGGTCTCCCCAGGGACGTCCGGTATTCGTTCAGGCCGGCGGTTCAGACCGCGGCCGCGAATTTGCCGCGAAGCACGCCGACTCGATAATAACCCTGGCCGACGGGATCGAGGGAATGAAATGGTATCGCAACGATATTCGCGAACGCGCTAAGAAACATGGCCGCAACCCCGACGACATCAAGGTACTTTTCCTGGTGATTCCCAACCTCGGCGCAACCAAGGAGGAGGCGCGAGCGCGGCGCGATGTGATGGCCAAGTCGCCGGAGTTCGTCGAACAAACCCTGGCGCTCGTTTCGGCTATAACCGATATCGATTTCACCAAGTACGATCTGGATTCACCTTTGCCGAAGCTTACCACCAATGGCGAGCAAGGCTCTCTCGACAAGTTCGCGCAATGGGGAAGTAATAAAACTCTGCGGCAGCTCACATACGAATCCACCGAGTTCGAGTCGTCGATTGAGCTGCTCGGCTCCCCCGACCAGATGGCGGATCAGATGGGTGACATCATCGAGCAAGTCGGTGGCGACGGCTTTCTAATCACGACTCACAATCAGCGCGTCAGCCGCAGTCAGATTATCGAAGTGACTGAAGGTCTAGTTCCGGCACTTCAACGCCGTGGCATGGTGCGGACTTCCTACACTTATCCGACGTTGCGAGAGAACCTCAGAGATTTCTGAGTAGCGAGCGGGCAGTTTCAATGCGGTGATAGCCAGGTTTGACAGCCACTGGCTGCGGATTCGGGTACCTCGAAACTCCAACCTGGCGCGTTGCACCAGCATAGTTGCCGACCTCGTCACCGCAGTGCAAATTTTCACAAGCGACAGGTGACCAGGCACGTTCCTCGTTCGCCGTCCTCGCGCTCAGGGGATCGGCCCGAGGCCCTCGAGGCCCACGCCAGCGATTGGGGGAAGCTGGAAGCCGCTTGCATCCACGCGGACCATGCATGCGCACCAGTAGTAATTACCTGGTGGTCCGTTGACGATAAGGTCGCCGGCGCTCTGAGTCGTCTGAACTGTGATAACGTTCGTCGTCGGCGACCAACCGAGCTGAAACGGCGCTTCCGTCGGCGGGTTCACCGGCGGCGAGAGCTTGAGCTGCGGCGGAATCGGCTCGCCCGGCTGTACACTCCAAGTCGTTTCAAACGGAACGGTACCGTTCTCGACCGACACGCCCAAGTCTTCCCACATTTTGATGCCCGGACCACCCCAGCCGACCAGGCTCTTGCCCTCGGGCATGATCCATGGTTCCTCCTCGGTGGCGGCTTCGTCCCAGAACCCGTGACCCGACAGAGTGTTGTAGTCCGGGCCCTGCGCTCCGAAGGAGGGATCGGTCGGTCTCCCGAGCCCCCCGAAGTCTCCCGAGTTGGCGCCATGCGCAGCATCTTCTTCGAGCGCCTCGTCAAGCGGCTCGCTCACGGGGGAGTTTAACTCGAAGGGCGTCGTGTCTTCTGCGTCCTCGACTGGAGTCAGCGGCGTCGGCATCGTGCCGGTCACAACAGTCGGCTCGTCGTCAAACTCCTCGACCTCGGAGGTGAGGTCGGGGATGTTTTCCAGGTCAGGTTGCGGTGCCGCCAAAGGCGCTATCTCCGACGCGGCCTCCTCCTCGTCGATTGATAAAGCGCCGACATTCAGCACGGATTCCGTGACGAGCTTGGTGGCGGAGTCGTCGATGGCCTCTTGAGAGGCCGTGCCCGTCGGATCGATTCGCGTAAGCGGCATGCCCGCCGCGAACGCGTAAAGGTTATCCCCTCCATCGAAGCCCGCCGGATCCGGCGAGAGGAACCGGCCCAACGCGGGCGAATACTCGCGCGCGCCCATCGCGTACATCGCGAGCGTGGGATCGTAGAGCTGCCCTTGATACAGCAGGCGCATACCCAAGGCCGACGTTGGCTGCGGCTGCCCGCTCGCGCCGAACACGCGGATCGTGCCGAAGGCGTCGTAGAGGTAGCCTTCGGCGAGTCCGTTGTCACCGCTCAGCGCGAACACCGACCGCTCGCCGCCCTGATGTACGTAGTGCGTCGCGCCTGCACCAAAGCCGTCGATAACTCCGAGGAGATCCTGCGGTCCATTCCCGCTGACATAGACGCGCGCCTGGCTGGCGTCCGTGACAGAGTTAGTCGTTGCACGGAGGACGCTGCCGTCCCACACGAAGTATGTCGATGTGGGCGACTGTCCCGCAGCGTTCACCGTCTCTCCGACGCGCCGCCCCAGAGCATCGTACAAATACGAGATCGACTTTGAGCCGCTGGTCGCCGACACGAGGTGACCGAGGCCGTCGAAGACGAGGTTGGCCTGTCCCGTCGATATTGTATCGCCTGCGGCGTTGGTCGACAGTGGCACGCCGCCGACGGAGGTGTAGGCGTCAGTGGCGTCAATCTCGTTGGTGGAGGTTCCAGACCCGGTGGCGACGGACATCCAGTTGGTCTCGCCGTCGAGCGTGAGCAGCATCCGCTGCGGATCCGCGGAGAGCGCGGCCTGGACGTCGGCGTTCACGAGCTCGCGATTCGGGAGAGGCGATGGCAGCGACGCATCGTCACCTTCGTCGATGAGCGGGCCGGCGGCATCGATCTCGTAGAGGTCGGTGTGCGGAGGACTCGCCGCAAACTGGCGCACGCGAGCCCGGGGTATTCCTTCGAGGCCGACGGCGTCGTTCCAGTTCGCGACTACGGCATCGGCGCCCGACGTTCCATACGAGACGTCGATGCCGCTGCGTCGGCCGCGTGCGTCGTAGCTGATGTGCGCGGTGACGCCTGCGCCCTGCCCCGGCGACAACGCGCGCCCGCCAAAGTCGATTGCCGCCGGACCGCCCAGACCCGCGTAGGTGAGATGAGCAAGGGGCCGGCTGCCGACGCTGACGTCTCCGAGGCGTCCGAGCTGATCACGCGCCATCGACAAGACCAACGGCGTGCCTGAAGTCGGGCTAAGTGTGGTCGACGTCAGGCCGCCCATGTCGTCGTAGACACGCTCGATCGCCAGCGGCTCGAGCGTGCCGCTGTTCTCGGCGATCTGATGACCGCTCGAGTCATAGCTCATCGTCACCGTCGACCCGCTTGCCGCATCCGGGGGCACCGTGGTTATCGCGGCGGTCTTCATGCCGAACGCCGAGTATGTGAATGACCTTGTCATGATGCGGGAGGCGAGCCCGGGCGCCGAACCCGGCGTTACGATCTGGCTTACCGGTCGTCCCGCGCTGTCGTAGGTGTAGGATACCGTCGTCCCGGCAGGATCGATCAGGTTGCTCAGCCGCGGGGAGCCCGGAAGGTAGTTCCGCGTGGTCACGCGCCCGAGCGGCGCGTCAGTCTCCATGATTCGATTCAACCCGTCGATGACGAAGCTGGTCGTCTGAGCGCCCAGCGCGTTGGTCGTTGTGATCGCGGTGCGTCGGTCGTCGCCGTCGTAGGCGAAGCCCGCGATCCGGCTGGGCCCAGGTGCGCCCACGATCGTATAGTTGGTCCGCCGCCCGTAGTCGTCGTAAGAGTAGTTCGTCGTGACGAGCTGGCCGGTGACGGTCGAGACCAGCTGACCGTACGAATCGTAAACTCTCGTCGCGAGTTGGTCGGACCCTTGGCGCGTTCCAGTTCCGAGACCGCGATCGTCGAAGTGCTCTGTGAACGTGAGCGGCGTGCCGTTGGCGGCGGGCGCGGTCACGTCTTGTTCGTCTCCGTCGGTGACCTCGCGCCAAACCGCCGTGCGCAGCGAACCGTTGGGTAGTTGATCCGACACCGGCCTGCCCAGCGTGTCGAAGGTGGTGACGCGCGGCGGATGGCTCCCGATTGTGGTCGTCAGTGTTCGGTGCGTGTCGTCATACACATACGACGTGTGATCAGCGAGCTGAGGCTCGAGCTGCTGCCCGTTTGCGAAGAGCCAGTTGTCCTCGCCCGTCACGCGGCCCGTGCTGTCATATTGCCGTTCGACCATCGACTGCAGGCCCGGGAAGAGCCCGGTCGGCTCGGCGTACGCCGGCAGATTCGGACCGGACAGCACTGCCTCCCAGATCACCCGGTCGAGCGTGTCGTATCCACGCCAGCGGTGCACGATCGTGGCGGGGTCAGCGGTCGATGGATCCGCGTTCATCTCGTCGATGATTCGACCGAAGCCGTCGCGCACGTAGAACTTCCCGACGCCAGATCCGTCGACATCGCTTACCAGCGCGCCCCCGGGAGCATACTGTCGGACCGAAATGGTCTGCATCCCGGGATCGTTGCGAGGGACCGTGGTCGGCCATTGAGGCTGCGGCGGGCGTATGGGGCGTGGCCAGTGGAATATGCCAGGTATCGGCTGCGCGACGACCTTGAAGGTCGCCGGCGGCAGTTTCAGTGCAAGCTGTCCGTTCGTGATCTTGGTCGGCGCGCCCAGCTTCGTTGAAGTGCGCGCCATAACGGGGCCTATCGGCACCGGCAGGGGAATCGGGCGGATTCGCAGCGGCGCCGGCGCCCCGGCAATGCATGCGTTCGTCCAGGCGGTGAGGTTCGACGGATGCCCGAGATCGACGCGGACGATCCGGTTATTCGCGTCGTAAATGTTGTGCGTGACTATCCCCTCGGGATCGATTGCGTAATCGAGGCGCCCGTCCGAGGCGTGCCGCTCGCAGCGCGACTTCCACGGCGTGCCGTCCTTCGGCACCTGCACCAGCGTCTGCGGATGATCGAGCGCGTCGAAAGTGAGCCACCGCTCGAGGCGAGTGCTGACCTCATGGAAGCGCTGACGGCTGCCGTTGTAGCCGATAGTCGTCCCAATCCATTGCCCGGCGTTGAGGGCATCGGCCTTCGCTTCCCACGTTACGAGGCCCGCAGCGTCGTAGGCCTGCACTGAGTTGCTGCCCCAGTGCCCGCTCCGCCCTTGCTCGACTATCCGGCCCAGCGCGTCATATTGAATGAAGAGCCGCAGCGGTGACGAACCGGGAACCTCGGTCGTGATCTGATTAGGTCCAGCGCCACTCGGGTCGTAGACCAGCGTCGTCGTTGTCCCGTCGGGCGCGACGACGCTCGTCGGAAAGATCGTGTGTGCGTTGAAAAGTGGAGACGACTGGTATGAATACGTCGTGCGCTCGGACGTGGCGCCGCTGACCTGCGTATCGATCCAGAGGACACGGTCCCACTGGTCGCGCTCGCGGTGAATGCTCGCCTGAGTCGGCAGCCCGGGGTCCCTGACATAATCCACGAGGGCTCCCGACGGCGTGTACGAGTACTGGGTTACATGCGGTTGTGTATCACCGGGTGCGCCGGGCGCCGGCAGCTTGGTCAGCGTGAGCGGCTTGCCATAATAGTCGGCCGCGATGCAGGTGCGTGCGCCCGAGGCGTCGCGCATGCCGTGCAGCGTCCCGTTACGATAGTTGTAATCGATGGTCTCGCCCGTCGAGCGGTTGACGTTGCGCAGAAGCCGCCAGGCGTCATCGTAGTATTCGGTGCGGACGACACCGTGGAGATCATGCACGACAACGGCATGCTCCGGGGATTGCACACCCGTCACCGTCGTGGCGGTCGCCGGCGGCCCCTGGCGCCAGCGGAGGCACGCCATGGCGGGAGTGAGCAGGCCGTTGGCCAACTCCTGAGCGAGTCCCGTGTCCACGCGTTGCTCGCCGAGCACGGCGGTGAGCGGGACGACGGCCAACTGGCCGCCAGGCAGGCTCACGATCGCTATCCGCCCGCTGTCGTCCGCAGCCGCGGCGACCGGACCTGCGAGCGCGAGCGTCCGCGGGGCGCCGGTAGCCTTGATGGTGATTTGCCCGTTTGCGGATGACGCCTGCGCGAGCTCCGTGCCTGCGGCCGGCGACACGAGCGTCGCAACATTCCCCTTACGCTCAAGAACCAGCGGCGCTGTGCCAATTGAGATTCCGGCGCGGGCCATCGCAGTCGAAAACAGGCCCGCCGGCACCGATGCCGTTCGCGGCGCAGTCTGGTCGAACCCACGGCGGCCGGACGCTTTCTTCACGGCCGGTCTGGGCGGCGTGACCTTCCCGGCGACGGGTACCGGGGGGCTCTTCGACGACGCCAGCACGACCGGAACCTTCGCCGTATAGTTCAGCCCCGGCCCTTGCTGCAACTCGAGCCTGGAGTCCGGGCCGAACACCGCCGCGACGGCCGCACTGTTTCCCTCGATACTGAACGTATCGGGGGCCGCCGTCGCTCGCAGGCGCACGCTTCCAGCTTTCAAGACCGACGCCCACAGAACTTTCCCCGCGTCGGCCACTTGCGGCGGGCCCGAGACGATGGAGTACGTTCCGCGTCCGTCGGGCGACAACACGATCGGCTCGCCCACCCAGACCGCGCCCGACTTCTTCGGGTCCAGCGCGCTCAACTGCAGCATCCCCGCCGACTCGAGCCCGGCCAGCGGCGGGACAATGGGGCCGATGCAGGAATCCTGGCAAATGTCGACGGATCCAAACTGTGACAAGGGCACGACATTCGCCGGATCGGGGTGCACCGAGTAGACTGGCGTGCCACCGTTGAGCGATAGCGCCTCTTGCAGGATCTCGAGCGGGCTAAGTCCCAGCCCCTCGAAGAAGGCGAGGAAGTCGCCGCTGTTGCTGACTGCCTGCTCGCCGAGCAGGTCGTGATAGTCGTAGGTGGTGCTGGCGTCGACCGCATCGCCAGCCTGGTTCTTCACGACGCGATCGAAATCAACCTCAAACGGATCCTGCCCGTAATCGTTGTGAACGACGAGGCGCCCGTCGCCATCGTGAACCTCCACCAGATCGTGGTTCAAGTCCTGGGGCCGTCCGAAGGCGTAGCGGCGGTTGCCGTTGGAGTCCTTCGCTCCGTCGGCCTCGTGGCAATCCTGGAAGCACTTGGTCGAGCAGTTCGCGTTGTTGGTATTTACTTCGTTTCCAATCTTCGCGAAGCAAGCGGCACTGAACGATGGACAGACTTCCGCGTGCGCGACGGACGCGCTCGCATTCGACTCGACGTCGTTGCAAAAATCTTTAGAGCCCTGCGAAAACGGGGGTATTCCTATTTGCTGGTTAGCCGCAATACTCGCCTGGACGCTGGGGTCCGTGCTGTTGCACAGGCCCAGGTCGCTGGCGACGTCGCATTCACAGAGCCCGTGCCAGAAGTCCTTGTTGGCGCCGGGGCCGAAGTCGTCCTCCTCGCCGCATGACAGGTAGTTCAGGTTGACCTTGTGATCGAAGCCGTTGGCGAAGCAGGGCTGGTTCGAGTTGTCCTGACAGGCTTGCCCGCAGTAGGTGAAGCAGGAGTAGCCGTTCGCGGGCACGTTGAAGGGATGGTTGATCCCGTTGCACAGCGTATTGATCGTGTTGTCGATAGCGTTCGTGCAGACGTCCTGGTTGTGGCACGACCAGGTGGTGGCCGCGTCGCTCTGGTTATCGCAGAGCAGATGGCATGCCGGCGTGAGCTGGTCGTCCTCCACGTAGGTGGCCTTGGGAAACCCGCTCAAGTACGTGAACGTGGGTCCGTGGCCGTCGGCATCGAGCACGCTCGTGAGATCGAACTCGCTGTTGTCGTCAGGCGGCGTCTGCTTGAAAGACACCAGCGGAGCCGAGCAATCGTTTTGTTTCTGGCTGACGCACGTCAGCTGCGCGGTGGTAATGATGCTGCAGGGATCCTCGAACCACGACCCGAGCAGGCCGCCCAGCACGGAGCACACCGCCGGATCGCGCCAACGCGTCTGTTTCACGTAGTTGTAGAAAAAGTTCCGCCCCGAGGTATCGATGACGTGGGTTACGATGCCGCCGTCGTCGTTGGTGACCGAGTTGTCCCACCCAATTGTGAGCGAGTTCCCGGCCGCGTCGGACACCTGCGTGAGGCTGGCGAACTGGCCGCCGACCTTGTTGAACCCGTATGAGAGGCCCGACCCGTCGGTAACTACGTAAAGACTCGGCCCGTTGAAGTGCTTCTCGAGCCGCAGCGGAACGTCGGCAGTGGTCGCTTGATAGTACGTGACGCCGTTCCTGTAGGACGTGGCGATGGGACGGAACGTTATCCGCTCCATCGCTTCGGTGACGTAGACCACATCGCCTTCGCAGTCATGCCCGCCCGAAGGCAGCACGTCCTCGATGTGGCGGGCGTAGTTATGCGACCAGCCGAACCCGACGCTCGACTGATGATTCGCGCGGCTGCGGTACGTTAGCGCGACCTCGAACGGGACGCCGTACCCCGGTACGTGCAAATGGGTCTTGCGCAGGATGAACTCGCCGTCGCCCAGAACCGGATCCGCCGTCAGGTTGGCGATGGGTCCGACGACCTCGGACGAATCGGCGACCGCTGCGTCCGCCTCCGTGGTGAAAGCTCCGAGCATCGGCACGAAGTCCACCTCCGTCGCCGCCTCAAATTCGGCCGCCACCACTTCGACCTCGGCCGCGGCCAGCGCCTCGGCGGTTTCGGCGGCCAGGATCGCGTCCACCTCTTCGTCCTGAGCCAGGACCCGGCTCGAGCAGCCGAGGAACAGGAGGCACACTGCGACCGCGACGTATCTCCATCGCAGCGCTGCTCTGATTCCTGCCATCGACCCGACCTCGGGCGGGAAATGTACCAAAGGTAGCAGATACTGTCATCCTGAAATTGCGTCGCGCTTGCCCGCAAAACCTTCGACTCTGTCCTTGTCGAGATCCTGC
>Ga0302326_10014167_pt1 | contig 16884 bp, 16 predicted proteins | sample Palsa_T0_3_FD_202264 | JGI IMG/M metagenome (GOLD analysis project Ga0302326, IMG submission 202264) | Peat permafrost microbial communities from Stordalen Mire near Abisko, Sweden - Palsa_T0_3 | ecosystem: Environmental > Terrestrial > Soil > Palsa > Peat permafrost | place: Sweden: Abisko...
CGCGGGCCAAGGGCTCGACGTACCGGCGGACGGCGAGGCGAGGGACGTCGCCGTCCGTCCAGCCTTCTTCGGCGAGAGGGACGAGAAGGGGCGCGGGCTGGCCGATGACCTCGGCGCGCGTGGAGAGCTGGGATACGGCGCGCGGGTAGGCCCCCGAGGCGATGGTGCCCGCGGTGGCGAGGACGCCGATGCGGCCCGTGCGCGTCGCGGCCACGGCGGCGCGGGCGCCCGGCTCGATGACGCCCAGGATCGGCACGTCGAGCTCGATGCGCAGGCGATCCGGGGCGACGGCGCTGACGGTGTTGCACGCCACCACGATCGCCTTGACGTCGCGCGCGACGAGGTGGCGCGCGCACGAGAGGGCGTATCGGATGACGGTCGCCGCGCCCTTGGTGCCGTAGGGCACCCGGGCGGTGTCGCCGAGGTAGATGATCTTTTCGTGCGGCAGGGCCTCGCGAAGGGCGCGCACCACGGTGAGGCCGCCGAGGCCCGAGTCGAACACCCCGAGCGGCGCCTCGCGCTTCACGCCGTCGCCCGCCATGCGTCGCCCGCTGCGATGACGCGCTCGAGCACGGCCATGCGGACGGCGACCCCGGCCTCGACCTGATCGAGGATGACGCTGTGGTCGCCGTCGGCGACGCGTGGGTCGATCTCGACGCCGCGGTTGATGGGGCCGGGGTGCATCACGATCGCATCCGGCTTGGCCAGGGCGAGCGTTCGCGCGCTAAGGCCGAAGGTGCGGGCGTACTCGCGCGTGCTGGCGATCATCGCGCCGGCCAGGCGCTCGGTCTGGATGCGCAGCATCATCACGACGTCGGCGCCCTCGACGGCCGCTTCGAACCGCTCGAACGCCTTTACCGTGGGGCCGAGGGCCTGGGCCTCGCGCGGCATCAGCGTGCGCGGCCCGCACAAGCGCACCTCGACCCCGAGCGCGCCGAGCAGGAGAGCGTTGGAGCGCGCGACGCGCGAGTGCAGCACGTCGCCGCAGATCGTGACGACCCGGCCGGCGAGGTCCTTTTTGTTGCGGCGGATGACGAAGGCGTCGAGCAGCGCCTGCGTCGGGTGCTCGTGCGCTCCGTCGCCCGCGTTCACGATCGACGCCCGCGTGTGCGAGGAGACGAAGTGCGGCGCCCCGGAGGCCGCGTGACGTAGGACGATCGCGTCCGCGCGCAGCGCCTCGAGGTTGCGCACCGTGTCGAGGAGCGTCTCGCCCTTGGTCACGCTCGACGTCTGGAGCGCGATGTTGACCACGTCGGCGCCGAGCCGCTTGCCGGCCACCTCGAACGAGGTGCGCGTCCGCGTCGACGACTCGAAGAACACGTTCACGATCGTGCGCCCGTGGAGGACGCGCGCGTTCTTCACGTCGTCGCGCGGCAGGTCGAACCAGCGCTCGGCCTCGTCGAGCAGCCGCAGGATGTCTTCGCGCGTGAGCTCGGCGATGCCGAGCAGGTGACGGTGGCTCCACGAGGGCATGAGCGGCTTGCTAGTTCAAATACCGCTTGTCCTTGGGCGGCGTCCGCTTTCTGAGGACTTCTTCGAGCCCCCCGGAGACGACGCGCAGCGGCGGAGAGCTCGCGCGGCGGCGCGAAGGTTTCATGGCCAGGACGTCTCGCGAGGCGGCGCCCTGGGCTTTGCGCCGCAGCAGGGCGAGCCGGATTCGCAGCCAGACGCTCCGGAAGAGCGACGGCGACCCCCCGAAGAGCAGCCCGGCCAGCACGCCCCCGAACGGCGCTACCACCCCCTCGGGCATGCCCGCGGGGTACACGAGGTCGAGGACGCAGAACCCGATGGTGACCCAGAAGAGGACGATCCCCCGCACCGGCACCACGAGGAAGAGCTGGACCGTGGACTCCGAGTACTCGCGCGCCCACGCGATGGCGACGGCCGTGATGGCGGCCGTGGGACCGAAGACGAACGCCGGGTGGAAGCGCTCCGGGGCCGTCAGCGGCATGGCGCGATCGATCGCGAGGACCACCAGATTGCCAAGCACGACGGCGGTCGCCAGGAAGCGGGCCAGCCGCCAGCTCCCCCAGCGTCGCTCGAGCGGCGCACCGAGGAAGTAGAGGCCCAACATCGAGAAGAGCAGGTGGCTCCAGCTCTCCGGGCTCGTAAGCAGACCCGATGTGAGCCATCGCCAGAGCATCGGCGCGGGCCGACCCGGCAGAAAGACGAGCCAGGGGAAGACCTCGAGGCCGCCCGGCGCCCAGGCGGCAAAGAGGGCCGTCAAGAGCCCCGTCGCCGCCATCACGACGAGCACCGCGGTGAGCGCGGGGCCCGGCTTGGGGAAGGCGAAGGAAGCCGTCGGTCGCCCGTTCATCTCCGAGAACTGTAATGGCCGGGAGCGGGGCCCGCCAGGGCCGGGCGGGGCGTCAGTCGCCAGCGGCGTCGGCGGGCTGCGCGCTCGCCTCGCTTGCATCTCCCTGCGTCGAGGGAGAATCGGCGATCGCCGCATCGGACGTCGCGGCGCCGGCGACGAACGGCTCGAGCGGGCCGCACGCGGCGATCCCGGGGATGTTGGGCTGCAAGAAGGCCGTGCATGTCGTCGTCCACTGCGGATCGACGCCTCCTCCGTCGAGGACATCGGAGACTTGTTCCGCGGGGCAGAGATCGGTGGGCGACGATCCGTCCGGCTCTGACATGCAAGGGGTGAGCTCTTGCGGGAAGTTCGCGGCATTCCACGCAGAGATCTTCACCGAGAAGGTTTGGTCGCCGCCGTCGTCGACCGGCAGATTCTCGAAGTAACCGTCCGAAAAGCACTCGAACACGGAGGCGTAGGGGCTGTTGTAAAGGCTTCCGTCCGGGTAGTTGACGCTCTTCGGGTAGACGTAGCTGAGGACCGCCGAGTAGCGGTACACGGCGTTCGTGTCCGCCGGGTCGTTGCTGCACCCATGCCCGGCCACGAGCGTCGCCGACGGGATCTCGATGCCCGTGATGGGGGTGTACGGCAGCGTGGTCGTCGACTGATTGCACGCGGCCAGCACCGCCCACGTCGCGGCGATGGGCACCCCCGCGATGGCGAGCGCCGCGCCCGCCCGTCGCCAGCCCTTGGATCGCCGTTCGCTCACGTGGCAGAGCATTTACGCGCAATCGCGGAGCGGTTCAACCCGTCCGACGGCGGGGAGGGTCGGCGCGCTCACGGCGCCCGGGACGTCCGGCCCGTGACGCGCTCGATGGTCCGCGTCGTCATGGTGCCGGCGACGACCTCGTGGTCGGCGAGCAAGGTGCGGTGCAGATCGATGTTGGTGCGGATGCCGTGGACGATGAACTCGTCGAGCGCGCGCCGCATGCGGGCGATCGCCTCGGGGCGCGTCGGCGCATGGACGATGAGCTTGGCCAGAAGCGAGTCGTAGTCCCCGGGCACCTTCCAGCCGCCGTACACCCCCGAGTCGACACGGACCCCGGTGCCGCCCGGGGGGATCCACTCGGTGATGACGCCGGGCCAGGGCGCGAACGTCCTCGGGTCCTCGGCGTTGATCCGGCACTCGATGGCGTGGCCGCGGAAGCGCCACCCGCGCGTGTCCGGGAGATCGAGCTTTTCGCCGGCCGCTGCCCGGATCTGGAGCGCGACGAGGTCGAGCCCCGTCACCATCTCGGTCACGGGGTGCTCGACCTGAACGCGCGTGTTCATCTCGAGGAAGTAGAGGTCTTGCCGCTCGTCCATCAGAAATTCCAGCGTCCCGAGCGAGGTGTAGCCCGTGGCGGGGATCGCCTTGCGGATGATCTCGGCCATGACCTGCCGCCGCTCGGCCGTCATCGCGGGGCTCGGAGCCTCCTCGATGACCTTCTGGTGCCGGCGCTGCAAGGAGCACTCGCGCTCGCCGAGCGTCCAGACGCCCCCGTGCTGGTCCGCCAGGACCTGGAACTCGATATGGCGGGGCCGCTCCACGAACTTCTCGCAGTAGACGTCGGGGTTCTTGAACCCCGTCTCGGCCTCGTGCCTCGCGCTGGCGAATGCGCCGGGCATCTCGGCGTCGCTCCGGACGATCCGCATCCCGCGGCCGCCGCCGCCGCCGCTCGCCTTGAGGATCACCGGGTAGCCGATGCGGTTGGCCTCCGCGAGCGCGTGCTCGTCGTCGCGCAGAACGCCGCTGCCGGGGAGCAAGGGCAGGCCGAACGCCTCGGCGTTCTTGCGGGCCGTGACCTTGTCGCCCCACGCGCGCATGGCCGCGGGCGTCGGGCCGATGAAGGTGATTCCGCACTTGGCGCAGATGCCGGCGAACTGCGCGTTCTCCGAGAGAAACCCGTACCCGGGGTGGATCGCGTCGGCGCCCGTGATCTCGGCCGCGCTGATGATCGCCGGGATGTTGAGGTAGCTCTTGGCGGCGGACGCGGGCCCGATGCAGACGGCTTCGTCGGCGAAGCGGACGTGAAGCGCGCGGGCGTCGACCTCCGAGTGCACCGAGACCGAGCGGACGCCGAGCTCGCGGCACGCGCGCACCACTCTCAGCGCGATCTCGCCGCGGTTCGCGATCAGGATCTTCTTGAACATGGGGCAACTCGCGCAGAGGTCCGCTGGTGCCGCGAACTCACGCCTTCTTGATGCGAAAGAGCTTCTGCCCGAACTCCACGTTTTTGCCGTTCTGCGCGAAGATCTCGGCGACAGTGCCCGCGCACTCGGACTCGATCTCGTTCATCAGCTTCATCGCCTCGATGATGCAGAGCGTCTGCCCGGGGCGCACCACCGACCCGACCTCCACGAAGGGCGGCGTGTCGGGCGACGGCGCGCAGTAAAAGCTGCCGACGAAGGGGCTCGTCACGTCGACATAGTCGCGCGTGGACACCTCGAGCACGGCCGGCGGCGCGACGGGGGCCTGGTTCACGACGGTGGCCGCCGCGACCGTGGTGGCCTTCGCCCCGCGCGCGACGCGGATGCGAACGCCGCCCTCTTCGTGTTCGAACTCCGCGATGTCCTTGAGCGCCAAAAGGTCGAGCAGCGCTCCCAGTTTCTCGAGATCAAGGCTCATGGATCGGGTGGCGGGTCACATTAAGCCCGAAGGCCGGCGCGTGGGAAGGCCGTGCGAGGGCGCGGGTAGTGGGAAATCGCTTACGCACGCGACGCCGCGATGCGGCGTGCGAGACCTTCGAGGGCGAGCTCGTAGCTGTCGGCGCCGAAGCCCGCGACGCGGGCGAAGCACGCCTTGGCCACGCGCGACCGACGGCGAAAGGGCTCCCGCGCGTCGGGGTTGGAGAGGTGCACTTCGACGCAGGGCAGCGCGACGCCGGAAAGCGCATCGAGGATCGCGATGGACGTGTGCGTGTACGCGCCCGGGTTGAGCAAGAGACCCGCGACGCCCTCGGCGGGCGCCGAGCCGATCCAGTCGACGATGGTACCCTCGTGGTTGGTCTGCCGCGCCTCGACCTCGACGCCGAGGGCGCGGCCGCGCGTCGCGAGGCGGGCGTGGATCTCCGGCAAGGTGACGCGCCCGTAGACATCGGGCTGCCGGGTGCCGAGCAGCTGCAGGTTGGGGCCGGAGATGCAGAGGATCCGTGCCGTCATACGAGCTCGGCGATGAGCTTCGGCGCGGCGGTACGCATGAGGAACCGCCCCTTTCCGATGTTCCCATCCGGCCGAATGGCAACCGCCAGAAAGTACGTCTCGCCGAGGGTGCGAATCAGGGTGATCATCTTGTCGGTCCCGATCGCCACTTCGCTCGTCGTGCCCGCCTCGAGCGACTCGGCCGCGCGGCGGATCGAGCCGAGGACGACGCCGAACTCGACGCCGACGTTCGTGATGTCGAACGGGGCGTCGTCCCGGGCGTAGGAGTCGACGGCGATGCCCGACATGTCCATGACGAGGCCGGCAACGCCCCCCTCGGTCTTGTCGACAATCTCCCGGAGGGCCTCTTGAAACATCACCTCGAGGCTAGGAGGGTAGGCCGGCACTGGTCAAGAACCGCGCCCCAAAACAAGCCCAGAATCGCGGAACGCGCAAAAACGCGCTGCGCCCCCCACGCTTGACCCGCCGACGACCCGCAGTCTACCTTCCCGCGGCTGTCAGGGCGCTTTCCGGAGCCCAGAAGCCACCCGACGATGCGCGCACGAGCCGGGGATCCTCCCCGCACGATGGCCCAAAAGATCCTCTCCGCGCGGTCGAGCAAGGCCACGCCCGCAAGAGGGGACATGGTCGTCGCGTCGGTCGATCAGATCGTCTTCGCGCGGTCGCCGCGCAAGGCGTACGCCGAGGCGGCCGCCGCGGGCTTCAAGAAGACGTCGGTCGAAGTCGCGGTGGCCTACGACGGCCGCTGCGTCAGCTCGGATCCCGCGGCGGACGACGCCGCGCGCGCGAGCCTGACCGAGGGACTCTCGCACGGGGTGTGGGCGGCGCGCGCCGGCGTCGGCTTCCCGGCCCCCGTGCACCTCGAGCGTCTGGCCAGCCCCGCGCGGCTCTGCGTCACCGACGAGCCGCGCCTCGCGGCCGTCGGCGGCATCGGCATGTTGACGCTGGTCGTGCCCACGTCGTCGCTCGCCGGAGCGCTCGGTCACGGGACGGTGCTCGTTCGGGCGCCGGTGAGCGTGCAAGTGCTCCTCAGCGGGCGGCTCCGGCCCTTCGTGTGCGCGCGCGACGTGGCCCTCGAGCTCATTCGCCGCGGCCTCGGCGATGTCGTGCAACGTGTCGAGGAGTCTCGCGGTGCCCCGGTCATCCTCGAGTTCGGCGGCCCGAGCGCGCGGCTGCTGTCGGTGGGCGAACGCGGGGTCCTCGCGGGCCTCGCGCCGCAGATCGGCGCCGCGGCCGCGCTCTTCGTGAGCGACGAGCGCACGGAGGTGTTCCTGCGCGATCAACGCCGGTCCAAGGCGCACCGAGCCCTGGCACCGGACGCGGGCGCCCCCTGCGAGGAGGTCGTCAACGTCGACCTCGGCGCCGTCGACCCGCTGCTCCTCGACGACAACGGCCAGGTGCGTGCGCCGCGCGATCTCGCCGGTCAACCGGTGTCCCAGGTGCTGCTCGGCGGCGACGGCGGCGTCACGTTACGCGATCTCTTCGCGGCCGCGACGCTGCTCAAGAGCAAGCGCGTACCGTCGGGCCTGGACTTCCTACTCGCCGCGCCGTCGCGCCAGATGCTCGAGGTGCTCGCGAGCGCCGGGGCGCTGACGGACCTCATCGCGACCGGCGCGCGCCTCGTGGAGCCCGACGCCCGCGTCGTCTCGGGTGAAATCTACACGCCGCCTCGCGCCGGAGTGTCGATCCACACGTTCGATCCAGAGCCGCGGACCCCGGGCCGTCGCGCCGCTGTGGTCGCCTCCGCCGAGACGCTCGCCTACGCCGTCGCCACGGGCGAAGTGGGCGACCCCAGGTCGTTCAAGCGCCCGGTGCGGGTGACGGTGCCGCGCGCGTTGCCGACCGACGACGTCCTCATCGCGCGCAAGGCCGAGCGCGGGGACTCGGCGGCGTCCGGACGCGGCAAGCGGGACGCGCCGGTCGCGTCTGCGCCGCCGCAGTGGAAGGCGGCGCAGACGTTGCTCTTGGTCGAGGGCGCGGCGTTCCTCGGGGCCCTCCCGGAAGCGCGCCGCGAGTCGCTCAACGGCGAAGCGGGGATGGCCTTGCTCTGCACCACCCTGGACGAGGTCCGGGAGCTCGCGCATGGTGCCGCCGAGATCGCGGGGTATGTTCGTGCCGTGATGGCGCCGTACATTCCGGGCGGCCTCGTCGCCTTGCTCAGCGCGTCGGGCATCGCCGCGATCCGCCTCGACGCCGTTGCCGCGAAGTCGTTGCGGGGCCAGCGCACCATCGCGCTGCCCGCCCCTGGTCAATGGCCGGAGGGCGCAGCCGCAGCTGTCCCGTCGGGCAGCTCGAAGGTGTCGCTCACGTGGCTGGCGCTCGGCGCAGAACGTACATGGGCGACAGGGGCCCGCCCTGCGTCCCCTGCGGCCGGCGGCCACGTCGGTCACCCGCGGTAAGCGCTTAGGGGAGTCGGCGCGTGACCGGAGCGCTTCGTTCTGGCATCCTCGGTTCGCGTGTCGAAAGGGAAGCTCACCCGACAGGAGCTCGGCTGGCTTCTAACCCAGGAAGCGCAGGGCGCCGCGGAGCGCCTTCGCCTCGGCGTCTCGGCGTTGACGCAATCGCCCCCGCCGCCGGTGGCGCCCAGCCCCGGCAGCGACGGTGGCGTGCGCATCAACGTCGACACGAGCGGCGTCGACGCCACGCTCTCCGCGCTCGACGACGCGATGAAGATGCTGTCGAACCTGCACGCTGGCCCAGCGGCCGTGCGCGGGCGTCGCGGCCGCATCGATCTGGCGTCGCTCCTCTGGGAGGTCGCGCCCGAGGCGCGCGTATCGATCGAGCCGGGCGGCGGCACGGAAGTCTTCGGCGACGAGGCCGAGCTTCGGCGCATGCTTCACGTCATCCTCGGGCACGGCAGCGGCAGCGGCAGCGCCGTGACGATGAAGCGCGACGGCGACGAAGTCGTCCTCGGGGTGACGCTGGGACCGGACAGCTCGCCGACCGCCGACACCGAGCGCGCGTGGCTCTCGCGGATGGCGATCCGCTACGGCGGCCGCTACGAGCTCGAACGCGGCACCGAAGTCCTCGCCTTGCCGGCCGAGGCCGCGGAGGCGCGCGAGGACGTCGTCAAACTCCAGACGGAGCTCGACGAGGCCCGCAAGCAAGGCGAGGCCTACGCGCGCGAGCTCGCGGGGCTGTGGGCCGCCGGCGACGAAGTCGTCGCATCATCGAGCTATCCACCACCGGCCGTGCCCGCGGCGGATCGGCAGGCAGCGATCGCCCGGCTCGCTGGCGGGGTGGCGGCCACCTTGCGCGCGCGCCTCGCTCCCATCGCTCGTGACGTGGCCGAGCTCCGCGCGGCCCTCTCGCCGCGAAAGAGTTCTCCGGATCTCGAGCTCGCCGCCCGCGTCGACGTCGGCCAGCGCTTCGAGGGGATCCGCCAGAAGCTGACGGCGGTGCAAGACTTCGTCGCCGAGCTGGCGGCGATCGGCGAGGTCGATCCTCAGGAGCCCGTTCGCTCGGTCGACCTGGCGGAGGTCGTGCGCGTCCAGATCCGATCGCTCGAGGCGCGTGCGTCGCGGGGCGAAGTGACGATTCGTCTCCGCTTGGTGCCCGAGGCGCCGCCGGCACCGCCCGCCGGGCGCATCGCGCCGCGCGCGTGCGGGGCGCTCGTGCGCGCTGTCCTGTCGCACGCCATCGACGCCTCCCCGCGGGGCTCGAGCGTCGTCGTCTCCGTCTGTGCCCCGGAAGAGGGGATCGGCGCTCGGATCGTGGTCGACGACGCCGGGACGGCGCTGCCGGCCGCGGCGCGACGGGCGCTGCGCGCCCTCGAGGTGGACCCTGCGACATTCGGCCGTCCGAGCGGGGTCGCGCCGTTCATCGCAGCGGAGATCGCGGCCGGTCAAGGCGCATGGTTCGACCTCGGCGACGCCCCGGCCGAAAGCGGGGGTGGCGTGCGCACAACTGTGACGTTCCTCCGCTGACGTGGCATCCTGAGTGAAGCCGGGGGGCCCGAGGCGGTCATGCGCATTCTCATCGTCGAAGACTCCGACACCATCCGGATGATGCTCGAAACGCTCGTCGGCGGTCGGGGCCACAAGGTCGAGGCCGTTCGGACCGGCACGAGGGGCATCGAAGCGGCGCTCGCCAACCGCCCGGACGTCATCTTGCTCGATCTCAACCTTCCGGGCGGCAAGGACGGCATTGCCGTCATCCGGCAGCTCCGCTCCACAGCGGACACGACGACCGTGCCGATTCTCGTCATCAGCGCCGCCGATGGCTTGAAGAACGACGCCCTCGAGGCCGGGGCGACGGCCTTCTACGCGAAGCCGTTCAGCCCGACGGCGCTCCTCAAGCACCTCGAATCGCTGCGTCCTAAGTGAGCAGGCCGAGCGACTTCCGGGCGCGCTCGGCGCCGGCGTCGATCACGGCTCGCGCTTCGTCTTCCGGGATGCGCAGCTTGTTCGACAGGGCCCGGAGAATCTCGCTCTCCTCGTTCGACTGACGCCCGTCGGCGTACGTCAAGAGCACCGCGTGGTTCAAGACGACCCGCCGGTCGCCGGCCGACAGGTCTTGCACGTCGATGTCGTCGAGCGTCCGGCGCTCGGCGGCGTACGCGAACACGCCGCGGCGTTCGGGCTCCGCGGCCCCGTAGGCGTCGAGCAGCGCGTCGATCATTTGCTTCTCGGGCTCGTCGAAGGAGCCGTCGGCCCAGGCCACGGGGACGAGAGCTTTGACGATGGCGAGATCTTGGTCGTGCATTGGCGCCCGGTTCCTCCCTTTTCGCGGAGGATACCCCGGATTGGAGAGCGCGGGCGCGGACGCAAGCGCGGGCGCGGACGCAAGCGCGGACGCGGGCGCGGGCGCGGGCGCGGACGCAGGCGCGCACGCACGGGCGCGCACTCGCGCTCGCGCGCACGCTCGCGCTCGCGCGCACGCTCGCGCTCGCGCGCACGCTCGCGTCAGCCTACTTGGCGGTGACGTGGGCGACGCGCGTCGTGCCCTTGGCCGTTGGGGCGGGGGCGGCGGCTGCGAAGTCGGTGGCTTGAACGTGCAGGCGGCGGCGGAAGGACGCCGGACCCGCGACGAGGACGTCGACGTCCCGGTCGCACGGAAGCTGTTCGATGCGCGCCTCCGGGCCCATCCCGGAGAGCACCCACACCTCGGCCCCGTGGGGCGTCGCGACGACGTGCACGGTGCCGGGAGGCCCGTCTCCGCCGACCTCGCTTCCCGGCTCGACGGGCGGCCATGGCTCGCTGCCGGCGACGCGCGCGGTCGATCGATCGAGCTGCACTGCCGTCTCGAAGCGCGGCTTGCCGTCGGGCCCCCGGTCCCACGAGGCCCCGGCAGGGACGACGACGCGCTTGGGAGCATATCCCTCGGCGGTCGCGACGAACTCCAGGCGCGTTCCGACGGGCATCTTCTCGACATCGACGGGAGCCTGTCCGGCATGCAGCAGGACCTCCGCGCGGGGGGGCACTTCGCCGACGACGAGCGTGGCGCGGCACACGGGCGCGGCGGGCGTCGGCTCCGCCACGACGGATTGGAGCACCGCGGGCGCGGACGTCTCACGAGGGCGAAATTGCCAGACGGCGTACCCACCGGCGGCGACGGCTGCGAGCGCGATGACCGTCACGATCCCGGAGGAACGTGGCCGAGGGTCCGGCGACAGGTTCGCGCGCGAGCGGCGGAGCTCCGAGGGTCCCGTCGGCAGCTGCCGAGACTCGTCCCGCGACGGCGCTCGCGGAGTCGCCGGCAACCGCGCGGGCCTCGGGCGGGGCTCGGGCTCCCCGCCGAGGGCCAGCAGCGATTCGACGCCCCCGTCGCTTGAGCCGGAGTCCGGCGGCTTGGAAGCCGGCGGCGGGCCGCTGGAGCGGCGCAACAGGGGAAGGGGCGTGCTCGGCGGCGGCGGGGTCGGTTCGAGGCCGGCCATCGCCTTGAGTTCGCGCGCATGGCTGTGCTCCCCGCCCTCGGACACGCCGAAGTCCGCGATGAGGGCGTCGACGTCGGCGCTCCCGGGCATCGGCCCCGCCGGCTCGAACTGCATCGTCGGCATCTCGCTCGCGTCCGCGGGCCTGGCGTTCTTGAGGAGCTCTTCGGGGATCCGGGCCCGGGCCGTCGTTGGATCCTCCTCGCGTGGGAACTCCGCGGGCGGCGGCATGGACGCGCCCGTGGGGGTTGGTCGAGGCGCCGGTTCGATGGCCGGAGGCGCAGGCGTTGCTGCGGGGCTCGACGGCTGCGAAGCGCGTCGCGATGGCGGCTGCGCGTCGCTCGCGGAGGGAAGGGCATTTCGACCGACGCCGAGGGTGACCCGCCGCACCTCGCGCGCCAGCCGAGCAAGCGCGCGCCGTCCTGCGGCGCGGTTCACGGGGATGAGCGCCGTCTCGAGCTCTTCGGCCAGGGCCGGGAGGCCGGGGCCACCCTTTCGCTTGCTCGCCGCGGCCAGCGCCGGGGTCTGGCTTCCGCTGGCCTCGAGCAGGCGCGCCAGGATGGCGCGAACGGAGGACTCGGCGTCGCCGGACGCGCTCTCGCGGCGCGGTTTGACGAGGGCGACGGTGCCTTCCTCGCTCACGAAGACGCTGCGTGGATCGACATCGCCGCCCGAGGGATCGGCGTGCTCCGCGATCTCGAGAATGAGGTAGCCGGCCAGCTCGGGGGCCAGCGGAACGCGGCGCGCTCCGAGGACGGTGAACACTTCATCGAGGGTGACCGACGAGTCGAGCCCGCCGCCGCTCATGCCGCGCGCCCCCCGCCCTCGAGCATACGCACCGGCACGCCCGCCGCTGCGAGGTAACGCTTCGCTTCGCCCACCGTGCAGGTCCCGTCGTGGAAGATGGTCGCCGCGAGGACCGCGCTCGCCCGGCCTTCGACGAGGCCCGCGCGAAGGTGCTCCGGGGTGCCGACGCCGCCGCTGGCGATGACGGGGACGGGCACCGCGTCCGCAACGGCGCGCGTGAGCTCGAGATCATAGCCAGACAGCGTGCCGTCCCGATCCATGCTGGTCAGCAGGATCTCGCCCGCGCCGTAGCGCGTCGTGGCCTCCTCGGCCCATCGTACGGCGTCGATGCCGGTCGCCGTTCGGCCGCCGTGCAGAAAGACCTCCCAGCCCGACGCGCCGCGCGCATCGGACGGGCGTCTCTTGGCGTCGATAGCGACGACGATGGCTTGCGATCCCCAGGCGTCGCTGCACCGTCGCAGAAGGTCCGGCGTCTTCACGGCGGCCGTGTTGATGCTCACCTTGTCGGCGCCCGCCGCGAGCAGCGTCCGCACGTCGTCTTCGGTGCGCACCCCGCCGCCGACGGTGAGGGGGACGAACGTCGCGTCCGCCGTCTTTGCCACGACGTCGAGCAGGGTGCCGCGCCCTTCATGCGACGCGGTGATGTCGAGCAGCGTGATCTCGTCGGCGCCTTCGAGGGCGTAGCGGCTCGCGCACTCGACCGGGTCGCCGGCGTCCCTCAGCCCGACGAAACGCACACCCTTGACCACGCGCCCGTTCATGACGTCCAGGCACGGGATGACACGCTTCGCCAGCATGGCGAGACCAGGCTTACCCGCCTCGGCCCGGTTCGTAAAGTTCGGGTGCCCGCACGGGGCGCGCACCGGCGCGGCGCGGAAGGCCTATCGCTTCGGCTTTCCGTCGTACGCGTCGAGGAGCTTTTCGATCGACGCGAGGCTGTTCTCGATCGCGTCCTGTACGATCGAGTGCATCGTCGTGCTCGAACCCTTGAGGGCCTCGTAGTACCGCTGACGCTCGGTCGAGTGGATGATGGCGGGCGGGCAGCCGCCCCGCAGAAGCAGCAGGTTCATGACGAGGCGCGCGACCTTGCCGCTGTCGGTCGTGAACGGAAAGATGCGCACGATGTCGTAGTGCGCGCGGGCGGCCAGGCGCACCGGCGTGCGGCTGCGGCGCGTCTCCGGGTCGTTCACCCAGTCGACGACTTGCCGCAGCTTGTAGGCGATCTTGTCGGGCGGCGTGTACTCGTGAAAGTAGAGGCGGTGCTGGGGGATGTCCTTGCGGTACTTGACCGTCTTGACGTCGCCCTCTTCGGGGTGGAGCACACAGTAGATGCGCTTGATGACGTCGATCGTCAGCGGGACGCGGCGCTTGGTGGCCTGTTCGCGGACGAAGTTCAGCGCCTCGCGGTGGCGTCGGATCTCCTCGACGACCGGTTGCAGCGTCGAGTCGAACGGCACCAGGGCCTCGCTGGCCCCCATGGCGGAGCGCAGCTCGGCGAGGGTGTACACCACGCCCTCGAGGGCGCTGTCGTGCGCGATCCAGCTCATGTCGAGCTCCGCGCGGTACTTCTCTTGCGCCTCCTGGGGAGCGTTCTTGAGCCGGTCCTCCAGAAACGCCGTGCGCTCCTCCACCGAGAGCACCTTGGGCCCGGCGGGAGGTGCTGAAGTCTTTTTCTTGGCGGGAGTTTTGGCCGGCATCGCGCCTGGGGTGGGCCGCGTTCAGGGGCTATACAGCGGAAAGTACTACGGTTTTGTGGCGCGCGCTGTGGACGTTGTTCCGCCTCGACAGTAGTGAAATACGCACCACGACGTCAAGACTTGCTCTCACCCACCCCCAAGAGTGAAAGTCGCGGGTAGGTCGCGCGCGTGCTCGTGCAGGTCACCCTGAGGAACATTGCCCTCGTCGAAGAGGCAACGGTCGAATTCGGCCCGGGATTCAACGTGGTGACGGGGGAGACCGGCGCGGGCAAGTCGACGTTCGTCGACGCGCTGTCTCTCGTCCTTGGTGGCCGCGCGCGGCCCGAGCTCGTCCGCGGCGGGGCCGAAGAGGCGGAGGTGGAGGCGCTCTTCGAGGTGCTGCCCGATTCGCGTGCTTCGGCGCGGCTCGAGGCGGCCGGCATCCCGACGAAGGGGGAGCTCGTGGTCCGCCGAGTCGTGCAGGCGCGCCAGGAGACCCGTAGCCGGGCGTACATCAACGGCCGGCTCTGCACGGCCGCGCAGCTCGCCGAGATCGCGACGGACCTTTGCGACATCGCGTCGCAGCACGAGAGCGTCTCTCTGACCGATCCGGCGACGCACGCCGAGTACCTCGACGCGTTCGGAGGACTGCAGACGGAGCGTGCACGCGTGACCGAGCAGGTCGACGCCTTGGCCATCCTCGTGCGCGAGATCGACGCGGCGGTCGTCGACGAGCGCGGACGGGCCGAGCGCGAGGACTTCTTGAGGTGGCAGCTCCGCGAGATCGACGAGCTCGACCCGCGGCACGGCGAGGAGGTCGAACTCGATCGAGAGCGCGCCCGTCTTCGGCACGCCGAGGTGCTCCAGGCGGCGACAAGGCGCGCGGCCGAGCGCCTGTACGAAGGGGAGGAGGCCATCTGCGACGAGCTCGCGAGGCTCGCGGCGGAGATCGATCAGGCGGCGGCCATCGACGGCACGCTGCTGCCGTACGGTCGGGTCGTCGAGGCCGCCCGCTCGGAGCTCTCCGACGCCGCGCGCGCCCTCGCTCGCTACGCCGAGGGCGTCGAGGCCAGCCCCGAGCGCCTCGCCGAGGTCGAGGAGCGCGCCTTTCGCTTGCAGAAGCTCTTACGCAAGCACGGCCCCACGACCGCGGAGCTCCTCGGCCGGAGGGCGACGCTGGCCCAAGACCTCGAGTCGCTCGCCAGCTCGTCGGAGCGAATGGCCACGCGCGATCTGGAGAAAGCCGCGCGGATCGCCGAGGTGGGCGCCGCCGCGCGCGCGCTGTCGCGCAAGCGCCGAGACGTGGCCGACGACCTCGCCGATGCGATCGGTCGCGAGCTGGCGCAGCTCGGAATGGGTCGGGCGAGGGTGGTAGTCGAGGTGACGCCGACCGCGGCGACGGCCGACGCGCTCCTGGTCGACGGCGCCCGTCTGACCCGGACGGGCGTGGATCGCGTCGAGTTCTTGGTCGGTCCCAACCAGGGAGAGGAGCCGCGGCCGCTCCGGAAGATCGCGAGCGGGGGCGAGCTCTCTCGCGCGCTCCTGGCGCTCAAGCGCGTCCTCGCGGATCAGGGCCCTGCCGGGACGTACGTGTTCGACGAGGTCGACGCGGGCGTTGGCGGCGCGGTCGCCGAGGTGATCGGGCGCGCCATCGCGGACATCGCGCGGCATCGTCAGGTCGTCTGCATCACGCACCTGCCCCAGATCGCCGCCCTCGCCGATGTCCACCTCGTCGTCGACAAGACCGAGGCCCGCGGCCGCACCCAGGCCACGATCCGCAGGCTGTCCAAGGCGGAGCGCGTCGACGAGATCGCCCGAATGATCGGCGGGATCAAGATCGGCGGGGCCGCGAGGCGTGCCGCCGCCGAAATGCTCAAGGGCGCGTGAGGCCGAATCCAGCCGAGAGGTCGAGGCGAGCGGAGGTCGCTCGCCGAGGACGAGTCACGCCACGAAGAGGGCGGCGACGTTCTCGCTGTTTTGGAGGGCGCGGCCCCGAGCTGTCAGGATCTCGCAGCCGTCGCGCGTGACGAGGATCGTGTGCTCGAACTGGGCGCTGAGGCTGCCGTCGGCGGTGCGAACGGTCCATTTGTCGTTCGGGTCGACTTCGACCTCCCAGCCGCCGAGGTTCACCATCGGCTCGATGGTGAACGTCATACCGGCGCGAATGCGGTCGCCGGTGCCGCGCTTGCCGTAGTGTTTGACCTGCGGCGCGTCGTGGAACTTGCGCCCGATGCCATGGCCCACGAAGTCGCGCACCACGCCGCAGCCCTCGCGCTCGACGTATTCCTGGATGGCGGCGCCGACGTCGCCCAGCCGCGCCCCGTCGCGGACCTGGGCGATCCCCTCGTCGAGGGCGCGTCGCGCGACCTCGACGACGTGCCGCGCTTCGGCCGTGGGCGTCCCGACATAGAACGTGGCGCTCGTGTCGCCGTGGAACCCCTCGTACACGTGGGTGACGTCGACGTTCACGATGTCGCCGTTCTTCAGCACGGTGCCATCGGGGATGCCGTGGCACACGATGTCGTTGACGCTGGTGCAGACGCTCTTGGGGTAGCCCTTGTAGTTGAGGGTCGCGGGCCGGGCGCCCTGCCGGAGGGTGTCCGCGTGGACGATGCGATCGATCTCATCGGTCGTCATCCCGATCCGGAGCTTCTCGCCGACGAGCAGCAAGGTATCCGCCGCGAGGCGGCCGGCCTTGCGCATCAAATCGATCTCTTTGGGGCTCTTGATGTCGACGGCCACTTGGGTCCCTGCTGACCCTCTTGGGGTAGCACGTTCTCCCAGCCTCGCCGAGGGTGCGGCGGGGTTATTGGGCGTCGCCGAGCGCCGCAGCTTCGCGGATCGCGATCACCTCATCGGGGGTGTCGGGCGCAAGGTGAAAGTGCAGCTGCGCGCCCGGCTGACCGTCGGTGCGCGTGAACTCCTCGACGAACACGACGAAGGTGCCGTTCGAGATCCGTGCCGAGAACTGCCTCAGAATCCCGGCGGCGGGCGCGGCCCCATCCACCTGAAGATTGAATTCTGTCGGGGGA
>Ga0302326_10014169_pt1 | contig 16883 bp, 18 predicted proteins | sample Palsa_T0_3_FD_202264 | JGI IMG/M metagenome (GOLD analysis project Ga0302326, IMG submission 202264) | Peat permafrost microbial communities from Stordalen Mire near Abisko, Sweden - Palsa_T0_3 | ecosystem: Environmental > Terrestrial > Soil > Palsa > Peat permafrost | place: Sweden: Abisko...
GCCGCACACCGACTTCGAGGGCAGCGTCTACATCCTGTCCAAGGACGAGGGCGGCCGGCACACGCCGTTCTTCAACAACTACCGCCCGCAGTTCTACTTCCGGACCACCGACGTGACCGGTGTGGTCACGTTGCCGGAGGGCACCGAAATGGTGATGCCCGGCGACAACACCGAGATCTCGGTGAAGCTGATCCAGCCCATCGCGATGGACGAGGGCCTGCGGTTCGCGATCCGCGAGGGTGGCCGCACCGTCGGCGCCGGCCGGGTCGTCAAGATCAACAAGTAGTTCGACAGCAAAGCGGCGCTCACCCGAAAGGGTGGGCGCCGCTTCTGCGTTCAGCACCCGTCGGCGCGGAGCAGTACAGTTCGATGCGCGTAGCGATACGCTGTCCCGCGTCATCGATCGGCCGACGACGGGAGAGCGCCATGCTCAAGCGCTATATCAGAGCCCAGTTCATTGTCCTGATTTGCGGGGGAATACTCGGCCCGATCTGGATTGTCACCTACTACGGGCTGTCCAATCTAGTTGGTTTTTTCAGCGGCGGTGTGGACCTAGTGACCCCGCGGTACAACCAGTGGATGCTCTGGGCCGGGCTGGCGATCACGGTCGGCAGCGTGATCGTCGCGCTGTGGTTGGCCAACCAGAACGCTAAGTCCTCGGCCCTCTACCAGACCGGAGTGCTGACGATGGCCCAGATCACGGGCCTGCGTGAAACCGGGACGCGCATCAACGATCGACCAGTGGCCGTGGTGAACCTACACATCGCGGGACCCGGGTTCGCGTTCGACACCCAAAAGCGGGTGACCGTCGACCTCACCAAGCAGGCCGTCCTCACGGCACGAAAGCTTGTCGTGGTAGTGGACCCGAACACACGTGACTTCGTCATTGACTGGCAAGCCAGCGGATTGATCTGTGGCGTGGTTCCTGCGCAGTTCACGAGCGTGGAGGACAACCAGACCTACGACCTGAGCGGACAAGCCGGCCCGCTGATGGAGATCCTGCAGATTTACAAAACCAACAACATCCCGTTCAGCGGCAGAGTCGACTTACGTTCCTACCCGGCGGTGCGCCAACAGGTCATGGCGGTCGTCCGGCGAGCCGCTGCTCAGCAGCAGCCCGCCGCGGCCGGAGTGGGGGCTGCAGCACCGGTGGCGGCACCATCGCAGGCGTCTGTTGCGCAGCGGCTGCAGGATCTGCAGACGCTACATGAATCCGGCGCGGTGAGCGACGAGGAATACGCCAGCAAGCGCGCCCAGATCATCGCCGAACTCTGACCCGCGGCGCGGTGCTGGCCGAGAGGGTCGGCGCCGCTTGTGCGTTTGACGCCGTATCGATGCAGACCAGTATGCTTTTCGGCGTAGCGATGCGTTGTCCCGCGCCATCGATCGGTCGACTACGGGAGCAGCCATGTTAGCGCGCTATCTCAAAGCCCTATTTTTTGCCAACCTTTTCAGCGGGTTCACGGGGCCGCTCTTTCTAGTCGTCTACTTTGCGTTGCCCAGCCTGTTTGGTCCCACCACTTACGACGACGGGACGGGCACCACGGTGTCCACTCAGCCGGCCATTCAGTGGATGCTCTGGCTGGGGTTGCTGATCACGGCAGCCACCGCCATCGTCGCGGTGTGGCTGGCCAACCGCGGCGCCAAGTCCTCGGCCAGGAGCGCGGCCCTGCATCAGACCGGGGTGCTGACGACGGCACAGATCCAGGGTCTGCAGGAAACCGGCATGCGCATCAACGAGCATCCGGTGGTCAACCTCGACCTGCGCATTGCCGGACCCGGATTCGACTTCAACGATCGCAAGCGGGTGACCATCGACATCGCCAAGCAGGCCATCATCACCAGAGGCAAGCTGGTGGTGCTGGTGGACCCGAACACGCGTGATTACGAGATCGAGTGGCAGGCCAGTGGATTGATCACCGGTGCGCTTCCTGCGCAGTTCTCGAGCACAGAGGACAACAGGACCTATGACCTCAGCGGGCAGGCTGGCCCGCTGATGGAGATCCTGCAGATTTACAAAGCCAACAACCTGCCGTTCGGTGGCAAAATCGACCTGCGCTCCTTTCCTGGCGTGCGCCAGCAGGTCATGGCCGTGGTCCAGCGAGCCGCTGCTCAGCAGCAGCCTGCGCCGGCCGCGGCCGCTGGGTTGGCTGCGCCACCACAGCAGCCCGTCGCCCAGCGCCTCGCAGAGTTGGAGACATTGCACGAAAGCGGCGCGATCTCGGAAGCCGAGTACAGCGCGGCGCGGCAGAAAATTATCGCCGAACTCTGATCGCCGGCGGCGGGCCGGGCGATTAGAACACGTTTCAGTTTCGCTGCTAGCCTGATCGGCAGTCGGCGAAAGGGGCTGGTGTGTCTGGTCCGTCTGGACCCCTGCAGGGTCGGGTGGCTTTCATCACCGGTGCCGCGCGCGGCCAGGGACGGGCCCATGCGGCCCGACTGGCCCGCGAGGGTGCCGACATCATCGCCCTGGACATCTGCGCGCCGGTGTCCGACAGCATCAGCTACGCCGCGGCCACGCCTGCGGATCTGGCCGAGACCGTGCGGGCAGTGGAAGCCGAAGGGCGCAAGGTGCTGGCCCGAGAGGTCGACATTCGCGATGACGACGCGTTGCGGCAACTGGTGGCCGACGGCGTCGAGCAGTTCGGCCGCCTCGACATCCTGATCGCCAACGCGGGCGTGCTCAGTTGGGGACGGGTGTGGGAGCTGACCGACGAGCAATGGGACAGCGTGATCGGGGTCAATCTGACCGGCACCTTCCGCACTCTGCGTGCGGTGCTGCCCGCGATGATCGAGGCGGGCAACGGCGGCTCGGTCGTCGTGGTCAGCTCGTCGGCCGGGCTGAAGGCCACGCCGGGCAACGGGCACTACTCGGCGTCCAAGCACGGACTCGTTGCGCTGACCAACTCGCTGGCAATCGAGCTCAGCGAGTTCGGTATCCGGGTCAATTCCATCCACCCCTACTCGGTCGACACGCCGATGATCGAGCCGGAGTTGATGATGCAGGTGTTCGCCAAACATCCCCATTACATCCACAGCTTCGGCCCAATGCTGCTGCAGCCCAAAGGATTCATGGGCGCCAGCGAGGTATCCGATGTGGTGGCGTGGCTTGCCGGAGACGGATCGGGCACGTTGACGGGAGCGCAGATCCCGGTCGACAAGGGCGTGCTGAAATACTAGCTCGCCATCTCTGCCAGCGTATCGGCGAAACGGTCGACGGCCCAATCGATTTCCGTCGCGGTGATCACCAGCGGTGGTGCGAAGCGCAACGTTGACCCGTGCGTGTCTTTGACCAGAACGCCACGCTCGGCGAGTCGTAGGCTCAGCTGTTTCCCGCTGCCCAGCGCCGGGTCGATGTCGACGCCCGCCCACAATCCGCGACCCCGCACCGCAAGCACCCCGTGGCCGATCAACGTTCTCAGCCGCCAATGCAGGCGTGCGCCCATGCGTGCGGCACGGTCCTGGAATTCGCCGCGAGCCAGCATCGACACCACAGTGCTGCCGATCGCTGCCGCAAATGGGTTGCCCCCGAACGTCGAGCCGTGCTCGCCGGGGTGCAGTACCCCTAAGACGTCGCGATCGGCCACCACCGCGGACAGCGGCACCACACCGCCGCCCAACGCCTTGCCGAGTAGGTAGACATCGGGCACCACGTCCCAGTGGTCGCAGGCGAAGGTGCGACCGGTGCGGGCCAGGCCCGACTGGATCTCGTCGACGATCATCAGAACGTCTCGGGCTGTGCAGATTTCGCGCACTGCCGGCAGATAGCTGTCCGGTGGCACGATCACGCCGGCCTCACCCTGGATCGGCTCCAGCAGCACCGCGACGGTGTGCTCGTCGATCGCGTCCGCCAGCGCGTCGGCGTCACCGAAGGGAACCGAACGGAAGCCCGGCGTGAACGGGCCGAAGCCATTACGCGCCGTCTCGTCAGACGAGAAGCTGACGATACTGATGGTCCGACCGTGAAAGTTGTTGTCGGCCACGACGATATTCGCCTGCCCCGCGGGTACGCCCTTGACATCGGATCCCCATTTGCGCGCGACCTTGATCGCGCTTTCGACCGCTTCGGCGCCGCTGTTCATCGGTAACACCATGTCCTTGCCGCATAGCGTCGCCAATGCTGCACAGAACCGCCCGAGTGCTTCGGCGTGAAACGCACGGCTGACTAGCGTGAGGACGTCGAGTTGGGCATGTGCGGTCGCGGTGATCTCGGGATTGCGATGGCCGAAGTTCACTGCCGAATACGCGGCCAGGCAATCCAGGTAGCGGCGCCCCTCGACATCGGTGATCCATGCTCCCTCGGCACTGGCGGCCACCATCGGCAGCGGCGAATAGTTGTGTGCCGTGTAGTGCTCATCGATGGCGATCGCCGCCGCGGTCAGCGCCTCGCGGCCAGCGGTCGCAGTACTCTCAACAGCCAGGACGGTCATGAATACACCTCCAGTGTGCAGCATTTAACGGATCCGCCACCCTTGAGCAGCTCGGACATCTCGACACCGACCGGTTCGAAACCGGCGTCGGACAACTGCTTGGCGAATCCGACCGCGGCGGCCGGGTGCACAACATGGCGTCCGTCCGAAACGGCATTCAGGCCGAACGCGTAAGCGTCGGCACTGTCCACCACGATAGCCTTGGGAAAAAGCGTCTCCAGTCGCGCCCGTGAAGAGTCGGTGAAGGCCGGGGGATAGTAGGCGATGGTCGTGTCGTCGAGGACGGCCAGCGCGGTATCGAGATGGTAGAAGCGCGGATCAACCAGTTGCAGGCTGACAAGCGGGCGACCGAAGATTTTGGCGATCTCGGCGTGCGCGCGCGGGTCGGTCCGAAAACCCGTGCCGGCCAGAATCATGTCGCCCACCGGGAGCAGGTCGCCTTGGCCTTCGTTGACGTGGTGAGTGTGCACAGGGTGGTATCCACACGAACGCAGCCAGTCGGCGTAGGCGACCGACTCAGGTTGGCGCTGGGGGTATTTGAAATGGGCGACCACCGCCGTGCCGTTGAGAATCAACCCGCCGTTTGCGGCGTAGACCATGTCGGGCAGGCCGGGCACCGGATCGACCAAGTCAACGATGTGTCCCAGCTGCAGGTAAATCTCGCGAAGATTTTGCCACTGAGCCACGGCAACGGTCGTGTCGACCGGGTTGGCGATGTCCATCCACGGGTTGATCGCGTAGTCGACCGCGAAAAACCGCGGAGGCGTCATGACGTAATGCCGAATCCGCGCCTGGCGTTCGCTCGTGGTTGCGGCTTTCGGCGCGGCCGCCCCGACGGCTGGTTCCGCGAAAAGCGTCATAATTCGACGGTATGGGAGAAGCCTGACGCAATCAATCAACATTTATTGCTTATTAAGACCACTTTTATTGTGTCAAATGCGATAATACAGCGGTCTGTTGTGTCAGGAGGGGTGATGGGCCGGTTGGATGGCGTCGACGAGCAGATTCTCGCCGAGCTCGCCCAGCATGCGCGGGCGACCTTCGCCGAGATCGGTGAGCGGGTGAATCTGTCGGCCCCGGCGGTCAAGCGCCGCGTCGACCGGATGCTCGACAGCGGTGTGATTCGGGGATTTACCACCGTCATCGACCGCAATGCGGTCGGCTGGAACACCGAGGCCTACGTGCAGGTCTTCTGCCATGGCAGGATCTCGCCCGACGTATTGAGGCGGGCCTGGATGGACATTCCCGAAGTGGTCAGTGCCGCAACGGCTACCGGCACCGCCGACGCGATCCTGCGTGTGTTGGCGCATGACATGCAGCATCTGGAAGACGCCCTGGAGCGGATCCGCACCGCGGCCGACATCGACCGCACTGAGAGCATCGTGGTGTTGTCGAATCTCATCGACCGGTCACGGGTCGAAGACACTGCTGCGCTGCATCGGCATCAACGGCCATAAGACAAGGGGTGCGGAACCATTCGCCACCATCATCGTGTATGAACGCCAGGTGACCAGTAGCGCAGACAGCAAGGGAATTCTGATCGTCGGTGGAGGCCTCGCCGCGACCCGGACCGCCGAGCAATTGCGTCGAGCGAGCTTCACCGGTTCCGTCACCATCGTCAGCGACGAGGTCCATCTGCCCTACGACCGTCCTCCGCTGTCCAAGGAGGTGCTGCGCAGCGAAGTCGACGACGTGACGCTCAAGCCGCGCGAGTTCTACGACGAACAGAACATCACGTTGCGGCTGGGGTCGGCGGCCACCAGCCTCGACACCGCGGCGCAGACGGTGACGCTCGACGACGGATCAACACTCGGCTACGACGAACTCGTCATCGCGACGGGCTTAGTGCCGCGGCGCATCCCGTCTTTCCCCGACCTGGCCGGCATCCGGGTACTGCGTTCGTTCGATGAGAGCCTTGCTCTCCGTCGACATGCATCCGAAGCACGGCACGCTGTGGTGGTGGGCGCCGGATTCATCGGTTGTGAGGTGGCGGCCAGTCTGCGCGGATTGGGAGTCGACGTCGTGCTTGTCGAGCCACAGCCCGCCCCGCTGGCATCGGTTCTCGGCGAGCAGATCGGTGGCCTGGTGGCCCGGCTGCATCGTGCCGAAGGCGTCGACGTGCGCACCGACGTCGGGGTGGCCGATGTCCTCGGCGGCGATCATGTCGAGACCGTGCAACTGACCGACGGCGCCGAGATCAGCGCCGACCTGGTCGTCGTGGGCATCGGCTCGCGGCCCGCGACCGAGTGGCTGGACGGCAGCGGCGTCGAGGTCGACAACGGTGTGATCTGCGATGCGGCCGGCCGGACGAGCGCGCCGAACGTGTGGGCGCTCGGCGATGTCGCGTCCTGGCGGGATCCGAAGGGACATCAAGTGCGCGTTGAACATTGGAGCAACGTCGCCGAACAGGCCCGGGTCGTCGTGCCCGCGATACTCGGCCAGGACGCACCGTCCAGCGTCGTCGTCCCGTATTTCTGGAGCGACCAATACGACGTCAAGATCCAATGCCTGGGTGAGCCGATCGCCACCGACACCGTGCACCTCGTCGAGGACGACGGTCGCAAATTCCTGGCTTACTACGAGCGTGACGGCGCAGTGGCTGGTGTCGTCGGCGGCGGTATGCCCGGCAAAGTCATGAAGTCGCGCTCCAAGATCGCCGCCGCGGTCCCGATTTCCGAAGTGCTGGGCTGAGGCAACGAAGTCAGCTCAGGAACTGCTCAAGAACTGTTCCAACGCCGCCCGGAGGCCGGGAAGTGCTTTCGCGGCTTGGTGTTCGATGAGCGCGGCCTCTGCGACCATGCCAACCCACAATTGTGCGCTTTCATAGGGGTGTGGGCGTCGCAGTGCGGCGAAGTCGAATCGGCACAGCTCGGCGCTCGCATTGTTGCGGCGGGTGATTTCGTCGGTGACCGCGGGCTCGGCACGCGCCTCCAGCAGCAGGGCCCGCACGCCGCGGTCCCGTAGGCAACCGTCGAGGTAGGTGTTTGCGACGGCGATCAGGCGATCGCGCCCCGGCGGCATGCCGGCGATGACGGCTTCTACCTGAGTGGTCAAACGGTCATGGAATTCGCGGTGCAGCGCAAGCAGATACGAGGCGCGGTCACCGAAATGGTGAAAGAAGGTGCCTTTTGCCACGCCGGCGTCGGCGACGATGAGATTGACGCTCAAGCCGGTGAGGCCGGTCCGCTCGGCCAGCCGCAGGCCCGCGTCGATGAGTGCTTCTCGAGTTCTGGCCATCGACTCCTTGCGCCCGCCCTTCGGCTTGGCGGGCGGAGTCGAGGTCATGCCGGCACTCTAACCGCCGCCCTGCGTGCCGCCTTGCGTTGACCGCGTCGGGCCAGCAGCTCGCCGTACTGCTCGCACACGTGAATCACCCCGGTGAGCTGATAGGTGATCCAACCTTTGTGCGTGGATGGCAGGTTGCGCTCGAACAATCGGTGCCCCGCGATTTGAAAGAGCCAGCCCCCGAGGAACATTGGCACACCGACTCGAGGCTTGGCCAACAGCAGCGGGATGCCGGCCGCGATGACGGGCGTGCCGATCAGATGCGTGAGTCGCACGCCGCGGCTGGTGTGTTGCGTTCGGTAGTAGGCCATCTTCGCGGAAAACGGCGCATCGGCTGCGGGAGCAGTCATCGGGCACTCCTTGAGTTTGAGATATCCGCGATGTTATCGTTGACTGACCGGCCGGTCAATGAAAGGGTGCGAAATGGTCAACATGGTCGAGACGCGGGTGGGAAAGGTTGCCTACAGCGATTGCGGGGAAGGGCCCGTCGTGGTGCTGCTTCACGCCACCTTGCATGACCGCCGAGATTTCGACCCGATCGTGCCGAGCATTGCTCGCGACCACCGCGTCATCGCGCTGGACTGGCCGGGCCACGGCGAGTCGCCGGCTCCGGAGCAGGATTACCGGCCCACCGCGGCTTCCTTTGCCGACGTGCTCACTGATGTCATTGCCGGACTTGACCTGCCGAGTGCCGCCATCATCGGTAACTCGGTCGGTGGCTTTGCTGCGGCACGACTGGCGATCACTGACCCGCAACGGGTTTCACGGCTGGTGTTGGTCAACTCCGGCGGATTCATCGCCGGGCCGGTCACGAACTTTTACTGCCGAACCCTCGGAACGCCGGCGGTGATGAAGCGCGTCCTGCCGCGGTCGATCCGCAGCTACATGAAGGCGAGCAGCGACAGCGACTATGCCGTTCTGGAACGCGCGTTGGCCCGGGCGAGGACCCCCGCTGGCGTCGCTCTCACCGCGGCGATGTGGCGTAGTTTCGCTGAGCCCGACTATGACCTGCGCCCAGACGCCGACCGGATCACCGCGCCGTGCCTGGTGATCTGGGGCTCGAAAGACACTGCAATCCCAATGCGATTGGGCCGGTCCACCGCGGCCGCGATACCCGGATCGCGGCTGGAAGTGCTGCCAACCGGTCACGTGCCGTTCTCCTCGGACCCGGCCGGATTCTTGGCCATCGTCGCGCCGTTCCTGGCCGCCGCACGGTCAACCTAGATTTTTTCCGTCGGCGTTATTCCCAGGTGACCGGCGGACCGTGCGGCGAGCAGACGGCCAGCAGTCGGTCGTCCCCGCCGGGCGAGTAACGGGCGCGGACCGCGAACTCGACCGGCGACTCCGGTGTCCGCTGGTGCGGTTCCAGGGCCACATGGGCGAACGGTGCATCGGACCGGGCTCGTGCGGCCAGTGCGTCGATCCCGACCACGACGGCCTCTTGCTCGGTCGTGGAGAGGTACTGCCACATGATGGAATGCCACAGCACGGTGAGCGTGCCGGACGTGACATCCAGGCCGGCGACGGCGTCGATGGCGTTGCGGCGGTGCAGCGGAGCCGGCACCCGTCGCGCGATGCTGATCGCGCCGCGCAATCGATCGAGCCGTACCTGCTGGTCGGGCCAAACGTAGCTCAGCAGCGTCAATTCGCCGTCGGAGCTGGTGGCGTCCAGCGGCGCGATGTCGTAGCCGTGACGTTCGACGATCTGTAGGTCATTGGCGGGAGGCAGTTGGCCCCGCCAAGCGTCGTCGATCGTCACCGGTGAGTCGGCCGGACCCCACTCGCCACCCGGGTAGCGGTAACGGTAATAGTCCGCGCGCAGGTTCAGCCCAGCGCTGCACCCGATCTCGAAAAGCCTTATCGGCAACCCAAATCGGGTGAAGACATGCAGTAGGCCACCGATCAGTGCGGCAGACCGGCCCACCTCGTTGGTCTGCGGCGGCGAATCGAGGGCGGCACGCAGATAGTCGGCGTGCCCGACGGCGGTCAGCGCGATATCGGGCCACGCGGCGTCGGCATCCCAGCGCCCACCGGTACTCGGATACCAGCGGCGCAAATCCGGCGCGCGGCCGTCGAGCACCAACCGGTGCAACCCGCCGAGCAGTCGCAGCGGCAACGCCGGGTGGCCAGAAACGTTTTCATGTCCGGACAGGATCGCGGCGAAGACGCCGCCGGCTTCGAGATCGGCGGCCACCTGTTGCAGCACGTCTCCGTACATCGCAGAGCCCATGCCCGCGCAGACCTCACCCTGCCCTCGAATGGACTGCAGCAGGCGGCTCTCGCTTTCGGTACTCATCGATCGAGGTCATCCAGTCCGGCGCGGACGACGTCGAAAGCATCCCCGAGAGCCTTTGGCAGCGAGACGGATTCGTCGTCGAGCCAGTGCTCGTAGGCGCTCAAAGCGACGCCGAGCATCATCCATGCGACAGTTTGGGGTTGCAAGTCGCTGGTCTTGACACCGGTGCGGCGTGCTACGAAACCCGCGATGACCTCGCGCCAGCCGGCGTACATCGTCATCGAATATGCCTGTAGCTCGGCGGTTTGCAGGATCACCCGCATCCGCTGCCGATGTCGTGGGGTCTCGGATTCGTCGAACGTATTGAAGGACAGCAACGCGGTCCGCAGCGCCTCACCAAGGGGCATCTCCGGATCGACATCGTCCAGCAGCTCACGCAGGTGCTGTAGGTGGGCGTCGAAGTCTCCCCACGGAATTGCATTTTTCGACGCGTAGTAGCGAAACACGCTCCGGCGGGCGATGCCCGCGGCTTGCGCGACGTCGTCGACGCTCACTTCCGAGAATCCGCGGTCGGCGAACAGCCCCAGGGCGACATCGGCGATGTGCTGCGGGGTGGTGGAACGGCGGCGGCCGACCCGCGGCTGCGGCACCATGCGCCGAGACATTTCAGAAAGCCTCTTCCCTTTCTGGCACTCGATGCCATATTCTGACCGGGCCGACGCGACTTGTCGAGCCCCAACTGAACGAAAGGCCACACAATGGAGCCGAACCAAAATACAGATGGTGACGCCGACACTGAGCTCGTTACCGAGACCTTGGTGGAAGAGGTATCCATCGACGGGATGTGCGGGGTCTACTGATCGTGAGCGCTTCCGCGCAGCCGCGGGGCGCGACTCGGTCCGCTGAGGAGCCGGGCGCGTTCGATCCCGATCGCGCGTGGCGGTTGCACCCGCAGGTGGCCGTGCGACCCGAACCCTTTGGCGCGCTGCTGTATCACTTCGGCACCCGTAAATTGTCGTTCCTGAAGAACCGCATCATCCTTGCGGTGGTGCAATCGCTGGCCGACCATCCAGACGCTCGAGCCGCCCTCCGCGCCGCCGGAGTCGAGGACGCTGCGCTCGGGCCTTACCTGCACGCCCTCGGCGTGCTGGCCGGGTCCAACATGCTGGTACCGGCCGGGGCTGAGGTGGGGGCACCTCCCGCTTGCGGGGGAGCCGCATGACCCGCGCTGGCGACGATGCAGTGGGGGCACCTCCAGCCGCGGAGCGGCGAGGGGGACGAAGCGATGAGGAGGAGCGGCGCGCATGACGTCGACCGTGCCACGGCTGATCGAGCAGTTCGAACACGGGTTGGATGCACCCATCTGCCTGACCTGGGAGCTGACCTACGCGTGCAATCTGGCGTGCGTGCACTGCTTGTCCTCGTCGGGCAAACGCGATCCGGGTGAACTGTCCACGCAGGACTGCAAAGACATCATCGACGAGCTCGAGCGCATGCAGGTCTTCTACGTCAATATCGGTGGCGGGGAACCAACTGTGCGGCCGGACTTTTGGGAGCTGGTGGACTACGCCACGGCTCACCATGTCGGCGTGAAGTTCTCGACCAACGGCGTGCGGATCACTCCCGAGGTTGCTGCCCGGCTGGCCGCCAGCGACTACGTCGACGTCCAGATCTCGCTGGACGGCGCGACCGCTGAGGTCAACGACGCCGTCCGGGGCCCAGGGTCCTACGCGATGGCCATCCGTGCCTTGGAGAACCTGGCCGCCGCCGGATTCTCCGACGCCAAGATCTCTGTGGTCGTGACCCGCCACAACGTCGACCAACTCGACGAATTCGCGTCGCTGGCAGGTCGATACGGCGCCACGCTGCGCATCACCCGGCTGCGGCCCTCTGGTCGCGGCGCCGACGTCTGGGAGGATCTGCATCCGACCGCCGATCAGCAGGTCCAGCTCTACCGATGGTTGGTCGCCAAGGGTGAGCGGGTGCTGACGGGCGACTCGTTCTTCCACTTGTCGGGGCTGGGCGAGCCGGGCGCGCTGGCCGGCCTGAACATGTGCGGCGCCGGGCGGGTGGTGTGCCTGATCGACCCGATCGGCGACGTATATGCCTGCCCGTTCGCTATCCATGATCGCTTCCTCGCTGGAAATGTTTTGTCCGACGGCGGTTTTGACAAGGTCTGGAAGGACGCACCGCTGTTTCGGGAATTGCGTCAGCCGCAGTCGGCGGGGGCCTGTGGGAGTTGCGGGCACTACGACAGCTGCCGCGGCGGCTGCATGGCCGCCAAGTTCTTCACCGGCCTGCCGATGGACGGCCCCGACCCGGAGTGCGTCCAGGGCTACGGCGCACCGGCCCTGGCTGCCGAACGCGACAAGCCGCGTCCCTCGGGCGATCATTCGCACGGACGGCGACGCAGCGGCCCGGTGCCGTTGACGCTTTCCCTACACCCACCGACGCCGCCGCAGCGGTTGTGCAACGAGAGTCCCGTCTAGCCGTGGCTCGTGACGTCTGGTTCGAGACCGTCGCCATCGCGCAGCAACGCGCGAAGAAGCGGCTGCCGAAGTCGTCTTATGCCGCGCTGGTGGCTGCCAGCGAAAAGGGGCTGACCGTCTCCGACAATGTCGAAGCGTTCGGTGAGCTTGGGTTCGCGCCGCATGTAGTCGGTGCGGTTGAGAAACGTGACCTGTCGACAACCGTTATGGGGCAAGATATTTCCCTGCCGGTGATCATCTCACCCACCGGTGTGCAAGCAGTCGATCCGGACGGCGAGGTGGCGGTTGCGCGCGCAGCCGCAGCGCGCGGCACGGCAATGGGATTGTCGTCGTTCGCCAGCAAGCCGATCGAGGAAGTGATCGCCGCCAATCCCCAGCTGTTCTTCCAGGTCTACTGGTCGGGCGGACGCGACGTGATCGCACAGCGTGTCGAGCGGGCCCGGCAGGCTGGCGCGGTGGGTCTGATCGTCACCACCGATTGGTCGTTCTCGCACGGGCGCGACTGGGGTAGCCCGAAGATCCCCGAGCAGATGGACCTGCGGACCATGCTTCGGATGTCGCCGGAGGTGATCACTCGTCCGGGGTGGCTGTGGAGGTTCGGCAAGACGCTGCGTCCGCCGGACCTGCGGGTACCTAACCTGGCCGGCCGAGGCGAGGCCGGGCCGCCGTTCTTCGCCGCCTACGGCGAATGGATGGCGACGCCACCGCCGACCTGGGCGGACATCGCCTGGTTGCGCGAGCTATGGGGCGGCCCCTTCATGCTCAAGGGTGTAATGCGGGTTGACGACGCTAAAAGGGCAGTGGATGCCGGTGTTTCGGCAATATCGGTGTCCAATCACGGCGGCAACAATTTGGACGGTACCCCGGCGGCCATTCGGGCACTGCCGGCTGTCGTCGACGCGGTCGGCGACCAGATCGAGGTTTTGCTGGATGGCGGCATCCGGCGCGGCAGCGATGTCGTCAAGGCGCTGGCGCTGGGTGCGCGCGCGGTCATGATCGGCCGCGCCTATCTGTGGGGTCTGGCGGCTGCCGGGCAACCGGGCGTCGAGAACGTGCTCGACATTCTTCGCGGCGGCATCGACTCCGCCTTGATGGGCCTCGCGCGAGCCTCCGTCCACGACCTCAATACCGACGACATTCTGGTACCGCTCGGCTTTGCTCGTGCGCTCGGAACGTCGTCCGTCGACAGGGACCAGTCCCCGCCTGCGCGGACAGGACGGTAGCGCCGCCCGCGGGTGCGAGACCAGCGAGCATCCTGATACTGACGGGGCGGACGTGGCGCCATGGCGGCTCTGTGTGAACCGTCGGCGGCAAATATTTTTTCCGGTGCGCCAACAACCGATGCACGCCAGGTGAATTCGGCTTACCATCACCGAGTGTATCCGCACGCCGAACTTGGGCGCTCGACGTCGAGCCAGCTGCGAGGCGTGCCGTCGGCTCTGACAATACCGGTGGGATCCACCGAGCAGCATGGCCCCCACCTGCCTCTGGACACCGACACGCGGATCGCGACCGCCGTCGCCCGCGCGGTCACAGCCCGTCTCAGCGATGCTCGCCAGTTGCGTTGGACGATGGCCCCGGCGATGGCCTACGGCGCCAGCGGTGAGCACCAGAGCTTCCCCGGAACAATCTCCATCGGCACCGACGCACTGGCCACCCTGCTGCTGGAATACGGCAGGTCGGCCGCCTGCTGGGCGCAGCGCCTGCTCTTCGTCAACGGCCATGGCGGCAACATCGCGGCGCTGAGCCAGGCGGTAGGCCGACTGCGATTCGAAGGTCGCGACGTCGCATGGTGTCCGTGCGTGGTGGCCGACGGCGACGCTCATGCCGGCCACACAGAAACTTCACTATTGCTGCATATCTCGCCCGCCGACGTGCTTACCGACCGGTGGCGCGCGGGCAACGGCGCGCCGCTGCGGGATCTGTTGCCGTCGATGCGAAGCGGGGGAGTCGCGGCGGTCAGCGAGGTCGGGGTACTCGGAGACCCGACGACGGCGACCGCTGCCGATGGCGAGCGGATGCTGACCGAGATGGTCGATGATTGCCTGCGCCGCATCGGACGCTGGGCGCCCGCGGCGGACGGGATGCTCGCATGACCCGCGCCGGCGCTGAGGAGCGGCGCTCATGAGCCAGGCGCGGTTACCGGACGGATTTGCTGTGCAAGTCGACCGGCGGGTCCGGGTGCTGGGCCAGGGCGCAGCTTTGCTGGGTGGGTCTCCGACCCGGCTGTTGCGGTTGGCGCCGGCCGCCCAGGACATGATCGATGACGGCCGGCTCAAAGTCCGCGACGCGGTGAGCGCCGAGCTGGCGCGAACACTGATGGACGCGACGGTGGCCCACCCGCGACCCGCAGGCGGCCCGTCGCACCGCGACGTCACCATCGTAATTCCGGTGCGAGACAACGTAGGTGGCTTGCGACGACTGGTTTCCTCGTTGCGTGACTTGCGGATCGTCGTCGTGGACGACGGATCGTCGATGCCGATCAGGCAAGAAGACTTCGCGGGGGAGCACTCCCGCATCGAAGTGCTACGGCATGCGCAGAGCCAAGGTCCGGCCGCAGCGCGTAACAGTGGACTGGCCGCGTGCACGACGGGCTTCGTCGCCTTCCTGGACTCCGACGTCGTACCGCGCCGCGGTTGGCTGGAAGCGCTGCTGGGTCACTTCTGCGATCCCACCGTGGCGCTGGTTGCACCGCGAATCGTCGGTTTGGCAAAGACCGACCATATGGTGGCTCGCTACGAGGCAGTGCGCTCGTCGTTGGATCTTGGTCAGCGGGAAGCTCCGGTGATTCCTTACACCAGCGTCTCCTACGTACCCAGTGCGGCAATCGTTTGTCGCACTTCGACATTGCGTGACGTTAGCGGTTTCGATGAAACCCTGCGCTCCGGTGAGGATGTCGATCTCTGCTGGCGACTCGTCGAGGCCGGGGCCCGGCTGCGCTACGAGCCGATCGCCCAAGTGGCGCACGATCATCGGACCGAATTACGGGATTGGATTGCGCGCAAGGCATTTTACGGTGGTTCGGCGGCTCCGCTGTCGGTTCGGCACCCGGACAAGATTGCGCCGTTGATGATCCCCGGCTGGGCGATGACGGCGTGGATCCTGATGGCTATCGGTTCGAGTTTCGGCTACCTCGCGTCGATTTTTGTCGCCGCACTGACTGGTCGCCGTATCGCGAAGTCCATGCAAGGCGCTGACACCCAGATGTGGGATGTGCTGGTGATAGCCACCCGCGGCCTTTGGTCCGCGGCGCTACAGCTTGCATCGGCGATTTGCCGGCACTATTGGCCGGTCGCATTGCTGGCGGCCCTCGCGTTCCGACCGTGTCGCCGGGTCGTGCTGGTCGCCGCCGTCCTCGACGGGGTGGTGGACTGGGCCAGCCGCCGGCAATCCGCCGACGACGATGCCCGACCGATTGGGCTGTTGACCTACTTGCTGCTGAAGCGTCTCGATGACTTGGCCTACGGTCTCGGGCTGTGGTACGGCGTGGTGCGCGAACGCAATATCGGTCCGCTCAAGCCGCAGATACGAGTCTGACTCCTGACTTCAGCGGCTCTGCACAGCGATGTGCTGATCATCGGTGCGGGTAGCGCTGGATCGGTTGTCGCAAATCGTCTTTCGGCTGACCCAAGTTGCCTGGTGACTGTCCTGGAGGCCGGAGTCGGATTGGCCGATCCGGCGCTGCGCGCCGAGACGACCAACGGGCTGCGGCTGCCTATCGGTGCTGCCAGCCCGCTGGTGCAGCGATACCAGACGCAACTCACCGATCGTCCGGCCCGCCATATTGCGATCATGCGCGGTGCAACGCTCGGCGGTTCGGGCTCCGTGAACGGCGGGTACTTCTGCCGGGGTCTGCGGCGCGACTTCGACGGCTACGCGGTGCCCGGCTGGGCGTGGTCTGACGTCGTCGACCACTTCCGCGCGATCGAGACCGATTTGGATTTCAGCGGGCCCGCCCACGGTGACTCGGGACCCATCCTAGTCCGGCGGACACATGAAATCATCGGCAGCACTGAGACTTTCGTCACCGCTGCGCAGCAGAATGGATTCGGCTGGATTTCCGATCTCAATGACGTGGGCAGCGCCGCCGGCCAACCGTCGGGGGTAGGGGCCGTCCCGCTGAACATCGTCGACGGTCTGCGCGTCGGCCCCGGCGCCGCGTATCTACTACCCGCTTTGGAACGGGTAAATCTCGCGCTGCTGACCCAGACACGCGCAGTACGGCTGCGCTTCTCGGGCGACCGTGTCGTCGGCGTCGATGCCATCGGCTCGGGCGGGCCGGTCACCCTCACAGCTGATCGCATCGTGCTGTCCGCCGGCGCGATCGAATCCGCCCATCTGCTCATGCTTTCCGGCGTCGGAGACGAGACGATGCTGCGGGCGGCCGGACAGGACGTGATAGCCCGGCTACCGGTTGGAATGGCATGCAGCGACCATCCGGAA
>Ga0302326_10014170_pt1 | contig 16883 bp, 13 predicted proteins | sample Palsa_T0_3_FD_202264 | JGI IMG/M metagenome (GOLD analysis project Ga0302326, IMG submission 202264) | Peat permafrost microbial communities from Stordalen Mire near Abisko, Sweden - Palsa_T0_3 | ecosystem: Environmental > Terrestrial > Soil > Palsa > Peat permafrost | place: Sweden: Abisko...
GTCGGCGAGGGATTGCGCACGGAGATCGACGTCGCCGCCGCAGCGGCCAGGCGGCTGGCCACGGCCTGGGGGCCGAACTCGCCCGAGGACTCGCTGCCGAAGTCGCTGGCGCGCAAGCTGCACGGCACCGTGCCGCAGATCATCGGCGCTGGGCTGACGGCACCGATCGCCTACCGGTGGAAGACCCAGATCAACGAGAACGCCAAGTCACCGGCGTTCTACGCCGAACTGCCCGAGCTCGATCACAACGAGCTGGTCGGCTGGTCCGACGCCTCGCGGCTCGCGCGATTCGGGGCCGTATTCCTCGACGACTCCGACCTCCATCCGCGCGCCCACGAGCGGATCGAGCTGACCCAGGAGCTGATCCGTCAGCACGCTGCGGTTGACGAGCGGGTGTCGAGCGTCGGCGAGACCCGGACCGAGCGGGTTGTGTCACTGGTGCTGCTGGGCGACCTCGTGTCGCTCTACATGGCGGTATTGGCCGGGCACGACCCGGGACCGATCGACATGCTCGAGGAACTCAAGCGCCGGCTGGGGTGATCCGGTTCGTGGCCGTGGCGCGGAGCGCCGCTGCCAAACATTGACACGTTCGTGGTAAGGTTGGTCGTCGTGCAGGCGCTGACCATCAACGAGGCTGCCGGCATCACGGGCTGGTCGGCCCGGATGCTGCGCTATGTCGACCAGGCCGGACTCGTGACGCCCGTCCGCTCAGACTCGGGCTACCGGCTGTACGGCCCGGCTGAGCTGCAACGGTTGCGCACCCTCAAGGAACTGCTGGCGCGCTTCGAAGTAACCCTGTCGGACGTCGCGTTCACGGCGCGGCTTGACAGCGACTCTGAGCTCCGCGCCGCGGTCCACGGATGGCTGCGGGCCCAAGCCCGACGCCCCGCGGACGTGGCCGACGACGAGTGGCTGCGGTTCGAGCAGGAAAAGCACGAACGGCTGCTGGCGGCGGTCTGAGCGACCGCTGCTTTGAGCTCGGGTCCGCCGACCGGACCGCCGAGCGACGCCACAAACCGAAACCAGACCCATCGAGACGCCCGGAGAGAGCATGAGCACAATCGCCGAGAAGACCGACTACAAGGTTGCCGATCTGTCGTTGGCCGAGTTTGGCCGTAAGGAGATCCGGCTGGCCGAGCATGAGATGCCCGGGTTGATCTCGACCCGCAAGGAGTTCGCGGCCTCACAGCCGCTGCAAGGCGCGCGGATCACCGGTTCATTGCATATGACGGTCCAGACGGCGGTGCTGATCGAGACGCTGACGGCGCTCGGCGCCGACGTGCGGTGGGCGTCGTGCAACATTTTCTCGACCCAGGATCACGCCGCCGCTGCGGTTGTCGTCGGCCCGGACGGGACGCCCGAGGACCCGAAGGGTGTGCCGGTGTTCGCGTGGAAGGGCGAGACGCTCGAGGAGTACTGGTGGTGCACCGATCAGGCGTTGAGTTGGCCCGCCCACCCCGGCTCCGACGGTCCGAACATGATCCTGGATGACGGTGGCGACGCGACGCTGCTGGTCCATAACGGCGTTGAGTACGAGGCGGCCGGCGCGGTTCCGGATGTGTCGACCGCTGAGAATGACGAGCATGCCGTGATCCTGGGGCTGCTGGCGCGGTCGCTGGCGGCCGATTCGCAGCGGTTCACGCGGATGGCGGCGCAGTTGAAGGGCGTGACCGAGGAGACGACGACGGGCGTGCACCGGCTGTATCAGTTCGCTGAGCAGGGGAAGCTGCTGTTCCCGGCGATCAACGTCAATGATTCGGTCACGAAGTCGAAGTTCGACAACAAGTACGGGTGTCGGCACTCGTTGATCGATGGGATCAACCGCGCGACCGATGTGTTGATTGGCGGCAAGGTCGCGGTCGTGTGCGGCTACGGCGATGTCGGCAAGGGCTGCGCGGAGTCGTTGCGCGGGCAGGGCGCGCGGGTGATCGTGACCGAGATCGATCCGATCTGCGCGTTGCAGGCGGCGATGGACGGGTATCAGGTCGCGCGGCTTGAGGATGTGCTCCCAGAGGCCGACATTTTCGTGACGACGACCGGCAACAAGGATGTGATCACCGCGGCGCACATGTCGCAGATGAAGCATCAGGCGATCGTCGGCAACATCGGGCATTTCGATAACGAGATCGACATGGCGGGGCTGGAGCGGATCGACGGGATCGAGAAGATCAACATCAAGCCGCAGGTCGACGAGTGGGTGTTCCCGGGTGGGCGGACGATCATCGTCCTGTCCGAGGGGCGGTTGCTGAACTTGGGCAACGCGACCGGGCACCCGTCGTTCGTGATGTCGAACTCGTTCACGAACCAGGTGATGGCCCAGCTGGAGCTGTTCGGTGACACCGTCGGCCAGTACGAGAAGAAGGTCTACACGCTGTCCAAGCGGCTGGACGAGAAGGTCGCCCGGCTGCATCTCGACGCGCTCGGGGTCCGCTTGACCAAGCTGACCCCAGAGCAGGCGGCGTATCTCGGGTTGCCGGTCGACGGGCCGTACAAGAGCGACCACTACCGCTACTAGACACGCGGCCGGTCGGGACAGGCGACGGGCGGATCTCGATGGCTCGCACATCGGTTCCGCCCAACGACGTCGCCGACCTGTCGCTCGCCGGCGAGGGCGAAGAGCGGATCGCCTGGGCCGCCGGGCAGATGCCCGTGCTGGCCCAGATCCGGGCCCGCTTCGAGCGCGAGCGGCCGCTGGACGGCGTCTCGGCCGCCGCTTGCCTGCACGTCACGGCCGAGACCGCCTGCCTGGTGCGCACGCTGCAGTCGGGCGGCGCGACCGTCTCGCTGTGCTCGGCCAACCCGCTGTCGACCCAGGACGACGTCGCGGCCGCGCTGGTGCTGGCCGACGGCGTCGAGGTCCGGGCGCGCCGCGGCGAGAGCACGGACGAGTACGTCGCACACGTCCTGGCGCTCCTCGCCGGGCGGCCGCAGATCACGCTCGACGACGGTGCCGACCTGTTGGTCACCGCGCACGCCCGCGGCGGCGAGGCGCTGGAGCGGCTGATCGGCGGCACCGAGGAGACGTCCACCGGTCTCGTCCGGTTGCGGCGGCTGCAGGACCGCGGGGAGCTGCGCTGCCCGGTGCTCGCGGTCAACGAGGCCCGCACCGAGCGTGCGCTGAACGACCGTCATGGGACGGGCCAGTCGGCGATCGATGGGATCGTGCGGGCGTCGAACGTGCTGCTGGCGGGCCTGACCATCGTGATCGTCGGCTACGGCTGGGCCGGGCAGGGCGTCGCCGAACGGGCGCGCGGCGCCGGCGGGGCGGTGATCGTCTGCGAGGTCGACCCGCTGCGCGCGCTGGAGGCGCGGATGGCCGGCTACGAGGTGATGCCGGCGCTGGTGGCGGCCGAGCGCGGCGACCTGTTCATCACCGTCACCGGGTCGCGCCGCGTGTTGCGGCGTGAGCACTTCGAGCGGATGAAGGACGGGGTGCTGCTGGCCAACGCGGGCCACTTCGACGTCGAGCTCGATCTGGCCGAGCTGGCCGAACTGGCCGGCGGGGACGTTCGCGCGGTCCGCCCGCTCGTGTCCGAGTACCGGCTGGCGGACGGCCGGCGGTTGAACCTGCTGGCGCACGGTCGCGTCGTCAACCTCGCCGCCGCCGAGGGCCATCCGGCCGCTGTGATGGACGTCTCGTTCGCGCTGCAGGCGCTGGGGATCGAGCAGCTTGTCGTCGATGGAGGTTCGCTCGGGCCCGGTGTGCACGCGGTCAGCCCGGCGGTGGATCGTGAGGTCGGGCGCCTGAAGCTCGCGGCGCTCGGGGTCCAGATCGACGAGCCGACCGACGAGCAGACTGAGTACTTATCCACTTGGAGCTCGGTCGGGCCGTCGATTTCGTAGCGGGGAGCTTTCGGCCTCTCCACGCGTCCGAACTTTCCCAGCTAGAACCTGCGGCGCCCCATTGGCCGGTCCAGGGCAGCAGCTGGGAACTTGTCCGCCGTTCCAGGGCCGTAACTTTCCCCGCTACCAGCTGAGGCCGGCTGTGGCGGCGGTCCGGCCTGCTCGGCGTATACGCTCCGCGGCATGAGCGACGCGGCGGGCGACGACAAGCGGGGCGGGATCGACCTCGGGGGGACGAAGATCGAGGCGATCGTCGTCGACGCCGACAACCAGGTGCTCGGGCAGGCGCGGCGGCCGACGCCGACCGAGGGCGGGCCGGCGGACGTGGCCAAGCAGATGGCCGAGACGATGACCGAGGCGGCGACGGCGGCCAAGCTCGAGACCGCGTCGCTGAAGGGCGTCGGGGTCGGCTCGCCGGGGTCCGTCGACGAAGCTGCCGGGACAGTCACCCAGGCGCGCAACCTGCCGGGCTGGAACGGGACATTCAAGCTCGCGAAGGCGCTCAGTGACGCGCTCGGGACTCCGGTGAAGATCGGCAACGACGTGCAGGTGGCGATCACCGCGGAGCACAAGCTCGGCGCCGGTAAGCCGTATGACTCGTTGCTGGGCGTGTGGTGGGGGACCGGCGTCGGTGGCGGCGTGATCATCGACCGCGAGCTGTGGCTCGGGCGTGGCAGCGCCGGCGAGATCGGCCACATGGTGATCAAGCTCGACGGCGCCCTGTGCCCGTGCGGTCGCCGGGGCTGCGTCGAGGCGTACTCGGGCCGCGCGGCGATGGAGGCCAAGGCGCGTAAGGAGCACGAGGAGGGGACGAAGACCGACCTGTTCAAGATCATGAAGCACCGTGGCCGCGTGCGACTGACGAGCGCCGTCTGGGCGAACGCGCTGGAGCAGCAGGATCCGCTGGCGACCGAGCTGATCGAGCGCGCGGTCGAGGCCCTCGGGGCCGGGATCGCGTCCGCCGTGAACCTGCTCGACGTCGAGGCGGTCGTGATCGGCGGCGGGCTCGGGAGCCGCTTCGGGCAGCCGATGACCGACCGGATCTTCGAGGCGTCAAAACCGCATCTGTTCCGTGACGATCGTCCCCCGGACATCCACGTCGCGGGGCTCGGCGACCTCGGCGGAGCGATCGGAGCCGCGTTGTTGGTGGCCTAGCGACGGGCACGTGGCAGGTCCGCGGAAATCCTCAGAGGCCGCGAAACTACATTCCTGTCTGATAACGGCACGTCCTGCCGCGAACTCTGACAGGATTCCCGCTGATTAGCCGGACCTACTGGGGATCGAGGAGGGAGACCTGAGCGCGTCCACCGGCAGCAGTGCGACTCCGATTTCGAATACGGACCCCGGTGACGGTGGGCAGCGCGTGCCGCGTTCGGGCGTGAGCTTGGCTGCGAGGCTCGGTGCCGCCGGCGCGCTGCTGGCGGCCGTGATCGTGATCGCGATCCTCGCGTTCGGCGCGAGCTCCCCGTACACGATCAAGGCCCAGTTCCAGAACGCGAGCGGCCTCGTGACCGGCAACAACGTCCTGCTCGGCACGGCGGCGGTCGGGACGGTCTCCGGCATCGGGCTGACCGCCAACGGCCTGGCCCAGGTGACGCTGCACCTGCATGGCGTCGGCAAGCTCCATCAGGGCACGGTCGCGCGGATCTACGAGGACTCGCTGTCGGGCATCGCGTCTAAGTACATCGAGCTCGAGCCGGGGCCCAACAGCGCGCCCGCGATCAACTCGGGCGGGACGATCGGCGCCGGGAACACCTACTCCGAGGTCAACCTCGACGAACTGTTCAACACCCTGAATGCCAAGACCCGCAGCGGCCTGTCGAACCTGATCCAGGGCGAGGCGGCCTCGCTGAAGGGCCAGGGACAGGCCGCCAACCGGACGCTCGAGTACCTGGCGCCGGGCCTCGCCAGCGCCAGCCAAGTGACCCAGGAGCTCACTCGGGACGAGCCGTCGTTCGACGGGCTGCTCGTGCAGGGCGCGAAGGCGATGCAGACGCTGGCAGCCAAGAGCGACGAGCTGACCCAGCTGGTCTCCAACACCAGCCAGACCGCGGCCGCGATCGACCGCCAGAGCGCCGCGCTGCAGCAGTCGCTTGACCTGCTGCCCGGCGTGCTGCGGCGTTCGACGACGACGTTCGCCGGCCTCGACACGACGCTGAACGCGCTGACGCCCGTCGTCAACGCGTCCAAACCGAACCTCGCGGAACTGCCGGAGTTCGCCGCAGCGCTGAACCAGACCTCGAAGCAGGCCCTGCCGACCGTGCAACAGCTCAACGACCTGATCTCGAACCCGTCGGGCAGCGGCGACCTGATCTCGCTGCTCCAGGCCAGCCCGTCGCTGGCGAGCGTCGCCGCGAAGGCATATCCGGAGCTGATCAAGCAGTTCGAGCAGTCGAATCCGCAGCTGAACTACCTGCGCTACTACACCCCCGACGTCGTCGCGGCGCTCTCCAATGTCGGCCAGGCGAGCTCCTACTACGACGCCAACGGGCACTACGTGCGCACCCAACCAGACACGTTCGCGTTCCAGATCAACGGGTCCAACGAGCTTGTCGCGCAGCCCCCCTCGAACCGCTATGCCGGTCTGACGCACGTGACCGAGCGCTGCCCGGGCAGCGCGGTGACCGCGAGCCCGGACGGCTCGACGCCGCTGGTGGTGCCCGGCTGCAGCAGCTCCGCGGCGGCGCCATGAGACGGCTCGCGGCAATCGTGGCGGTGCTGGTGGCGGCGATCACGGTGGCGGTCGTGACCACGACCCGGGCCCAGTCCTCGAGCGGTTCCTACACGGTCCGCGCGATCTTCGACGACGCCTCCTACGCGGCGGCGGGCGAGAACGTCCGGATCGCCGGCGCCAACGTCGGCTCGATCCAGTCGCTCGGGGTCAACCCGCACAACCGCGCTGCGGTCACGATCTCGATCAACAACGCCGACTTCATCCCGTTCTACGCGAACGCGTCGTGCACGATCCGCCCGCAGTCGCTGATCGGCGAGGAGTACGTCAACTGCAGCCCCGGGACCAGCAGCCACAAGCCTCTGGCGACGCTCACGTCGGGGCCGGGCAAGGGCGAGCACTTCCTGCCGGTCACGCGGACGAGCTCGCCGATCAACTCCGACATCGTCCAGAACATCTCTCGGATGCCGGTCCAACAGGCGTTGTCGGTCGTGATCGACGAGCTCGGGACCGGGCTGGCGACGCGCGGGTCGGACCTCAACGCCGTGATCCGGCGAGCCAACCCGGCACTCGGCCAGACCGACAAGGTGTTCAAGATCCTCGCCTCGCAGAACCGGCAGCTCGCCCAGCTCGCGAGCGACTCGCAGACGGTGCTGGCGCCGCTGGCCAAGGAGCGCGACCAGATCTCCGGGTTCGTCCGCTCGGCCAACACGACCTCGGTCGCGGCCGCGGCGCGGGCCGAGGACGAGTCACGGACGTTCCATCTGTTCCCGACGTTCCTGAGCCGGTTGCGGCCGCTGCTGGCCGACCTCAGCGTGCTGGCCGACAAGGGCACCCCGGTGTTGCAGCAGCTCGGCCAGACAGCGGGACCGCTGGGGACCGAGTTCGGGGAGCTGAGGCCGTTCGCGAACGAGGCGCGCACGTCGCTGATCGCGCTCGGCCACACGGCGCAGCAATCCGAGGCGCCGCTGGTCTCCAGCCTGCCGCTCGTGCGGGAGCTCAAGTCGCTCGGCCTCAACGCCAAGCCGAGTGCCGAGCAACTGCTGAAGCTGCTCCAGAGCCTGAACCAGACCGGCGGCTACGAGAATCTGATGAGCCTGCTGTACAACGCGACGTCGGTCACGAACGGGTTCAACAGCGACGGCCACTACGCCAGGGCGCTGCCGCTCAACCTCAGCACGACGAACTACTCGATCGGCTGCTCGACGGGCTGCACGACCGCACGGTTCAGCAAGGACGCGACCGCGCTGAACGGCGGCGCCCAGACGGATCTGGTCGTCAAAGGCGTGGTCAGCAAGGCCCTGCGCGCGGTCGATAGCGCGACCGGCGCTGGCGGGGCGATCAGCGGCCTCCTGTCATACCTGACCGGAGGCAAGCGATGAGCCGGCGCAGGCGTGAGCAGAGCTTCCTCAGAAGCCCGGTCCTGATCGGAGCGCTGACCACGCTCGTCGTGATCGTCGCCGTCGTGCTCGCCTATAAGGCCAACACGGGTCTCCCGTTCGTCCCCACCTACGACCTGCACGTGCAGATGAAGGACGCCTCCGAACTGCAGAAGGGCGACGACGTCAACGAAGGCGGGGCCCTGGTCGGCCTGATCACCAGCATCACCGCGACCCGCGACCGGGCAGGCACCCCGGTCGCCGACGTGACCCTCGCGCTGCACAAGAACGTCGAGCCGTTGCCGGCCGACACGCGCTTCACCACGCGCCTGAAGGGCTCGATCGGCGTCAAGTATCTGCAGATCAGCCCCGGCCGCTCGCGGCGCGGCCTGCGCAACGGGGCGACCGTCCCGGTCAGCCAGACCGGCGCCACGACCGATCTGGACCAGGTGCTGAACATGTTCACGCCGCCGACCCGCAAAGGCGTGCAGCAGTCGACGGTCGGGTTCGGCGAGGCGGTCGCCGGACGCGGATTCGACCTCAACCGCGCGATCGGCAAGTTCCTCCCGCTGGTCTCCAACCTGCTGCCGGTCGCGACCAACCTGGCGTCGCCGAGCACCGACCTGGCCGGATTCTTCCGAGGTCTGGAGCAGTTCTCGAGCGCGCTGGCCCCGGTCGCCCAGACGCAGGCGTCGCTGTTCACGAACCTCAACACGACCTTCTCGGCGCTGGCCGGGGTGGCGCCGTCACTGCAGGACACGATCTCGCGGACGCCGCCGGCGTTCGAGTCCGTGATCAGCCAGTCGCCGATCATCCGCCCGTTCCTGACCGATACCGCATCGCTGCTGACCGAGTTCGAGCCGGGGATCAAGACGCTGCGGACCAGTGCACCGGTACTGACCGACGTGTTCCGCACCGGTGTCCAGAACCTCCCGGCGACGATCCCGTTCGACCGTCGGCTGGTGTCGTTCTCGAACACGCTCGGCCGGGTCTCCAACAAACCGGCCGTGCTGGAGGGCGTCAACAGCCTGTCCTATACGACCAAGCAGTTGCAGCAGCCGCTCGCGTTCCTGACGCCGGTCCAGTCGACGTGCAACTACGTGACGCTGTTCCTGCGCAACATCGCCGATGCGATGACCGAACACGTTGGCAACGCCGGCTTCCTTGACGTGCTGCCGTTGACGATCCGCGACAGCCCAGGCCCCAACCTCAACTACGAGTCCCAGCCGTCCTCGAAGCCGTACACCGGGGGGGCGTCGTTCACACCGGGCATCGGCTCGGTCGGGCCGTTGCATTCCGATCCGTACCCGAACACCGCGTCGCCGGGCGAGGTCAGAGAGTGCTCGGCCGGCAACGAGCCCTACCAGTCCAGCAAGGGAGCGCTCGTCGGCAACCCCACGACGAACGTCGGGATCGGGACGCAGAAGACGACGCGGGGCGGTTCGAGTTGAGACGCCAACGAGTCCCGAACTTCGTCGCCGGACTGATCGGCGTCCTCGTGATCTTCGTGATCTGCTGGCTCGTGTTCGGCGGGCCGATCCCGTTCGCGGGCAACGGCTTTCAGCTCAAGGCGGTGTACACGTCCGAGACCGAGTTGCACCTGGCGTCGCCGGTGCGGATCGCCGGCGTCAACGTCGGCACCGTCACCGGGATCAAGCACATCGGTGGCGACTCGCCGGCCACGCTCGTGACGATGTCGATCGAGGGCAAGGGGTTGCCGATCCACGCCGACGCGACGACGAACATCCGGCCGCGGCTGTTTTTGGAGGGCAACTACTACATCAACCTGCAGCCGGGCACGCCGGAGGCGCCGGCGCTGTCGTCGGGCGCGACGCTGAGCTCGCCGCACAACAGCGGACCGGTCCAGCTGGACCGAGTGCTGTCGGCGCTGAACTCCAATACCCGCGCCAACCTGCAGACGCTGGTGCAGGGACTCGGCTCGACGCTCAACCAGGTGCCGACCGCGGCGCAGGACGCCTCCCAGGACCCCAGTCAGCGGGGGCTGACCGCCGGCCAGTCGCTGAATCAGTCGCTGAAATACTCGGCCAACGCCTTCAAGGCCTCGGCGATCGTTGACCAGGCGCTGCTCGGCGAGCGGCCGCATGACCTGTCGGGCGCCGTCGCGGGCACCGAGAAGGTCTTCTCGGGCCTCGCGGCGGATCAGGGCCGGCTATCTGGCCTGGTGACGACGTTCAACTCGACGATGCGCGCGCTGGCCAACCGCCAGCAGGACCTGTCCGACACGATCGCGCTGCTGCCGGGAACGCTCGAGGCGACCAACAGCGCGCTCGGTCCGTTGCAGGCGTCGTTTGCGCCGACCCAGCGGTTCGCGGCGGAGATCCTCCCCGGCGTCAAGCAGACTGGCCCGACGATCGCGGCCGGCCTGCCGTGGCTCGCGCAGACGCAGGCGCTCGTCTCCAAGGACGACCTCGGCGGTCTGCTGACGTACCTGACGCCGGCGATCCAGGACACGGGCACGACGGTCGTCTCGCTCAAGCAACTGCTGCACGGCTCCGGCCAGCTGGCCGTCTGCTTCACGCACACGATCCTCCCGACGGGCAACGAGCGGATCTCCGACCCGCCGCTGACGACCGGGCTGCAGGACTATCAGGAGCTGTTCCAGTCCGCGGTCGGGCTCGCGTCGGCCACGCAGGACTTCGACGGCAACGGACGTTACGTCCGCTCGACCACCGGCGGCGGTTCGACTCTGGTCCACACGGCCGCGGCCAAGCTGAACGGGCCGATCTACGGCGACGCGGTGCTGGCGCCGCTCGGCGTCCGGCCGACGATCGCCGGCTCGGCGCCGCCGATCAACCGGACGGCGTTGTGTGGCAAGCAGGCCGTGCCCGATCTCAACGCCGCGCAGACGGGGGCCGGACCGTGAAGCGCGCGATCCTCACCCACCAGCGTGACTTCATCGCGATCATCGTGCTGGTCGTCGCCGCGGTGTTCGTCGCCGGCTACATCCTGGAGCACCAGCCGTCGTTCACGTTCGGCCAGAGCTACTACACGATCAGCGCCGAGTTCTCCGAGGCGTCGGCGGTCACGTCGGGGCAGGGACAGCCGGTGACGATCGCCGGCGTGCAGGTCGGCAAGGTCGGCTCGATCTCGCTGCGTGACGGCAAGGCGGTCGTGCAGATGAACATCGACAAGAAGTACGCCCACCGCGTCTACCGCAACGCGACCGTGTTGCTGCGGCCGCGGACGCCGCTGAAGGACATGTACCTGTCGCTGGATCCGGGGACCAGCAGCGCCGGCCCGCTGCCGTCGGGGTCGACGCTCGGGACCGGTCAGACCAACCCCGACGTCGACGTGTCGGAGATCCTCTCCTCGCTGGACGCAGACACCCGCAACTACCTGCTGCTGCTGCTGTCGGGCGGCGCCCAGATCTTCCGGGACCACGGCACCACCTCGAGCCAGCCGAGCCAGGACGCGGTCGCGAGCCTGCGGGGCACGTTGAAGCGGTTCGAGCCGCTGGACCGGGACACCGAGACGTTCGCGAGCCTGCTCGCCACCCGCCAACGCGACCTGCGTAGCGCCGTCCACAACCTCAACCTGGTCGCTGGCTCGCTGGGCGGCGTCGATACCCAGCTGGCATCGCTGATCAGCTCGTCGGACACGAACTTCACGGCGATCTCGCAGAACGACACGCAGCTGGAGGACACGCTGTCGCAGTTCCCGGCGACGCTGCGCCAGGCCGACCAGACGCTCGGCAAGGTCAAGGGGTTCGCGACCGCGACCGGCACGACGCTCGCCGCGCTGCAGCCGTTCGCGCGGAACCTCGCGCCGGCGCTGAAGGCGGCCCGGCCGCTGTTCAAGGACACGACGCCGGTGATCGCCAACCAGCTGCGCCCGGTGTCGGTCTCCCTGCAACCGCTCGCACGGACGCTGGCGCCGGCCGCCGCGGCGCTCAACAAGGCGACGCCGTCGCTGAGCGGGTCGGTGTCGCAGCTGAACACGGTGCTCAACGAGCTCGCGTACGCCCCCGGCAAGGGCAAGCAGGGATACCTGTTCTACGGCGCGTGGCTCGCCCATCTGGTCGACTCGGTGACGTCCGACCAGGACGCAAACGGCGCCGTCGTCCAGGGACAGCTGATGGGCAACTGCCCATCGCTGAAGCTGTACGAGTACCAGCTCGCGCCCAACGCCCCCTCGCTCGGGGCGATCATCGCCACCGCGAACCTGCCCGACGCCGCCAAGCTGCCCGGCGTCACCACGTCCCCCAGTCCAATCCCAGGCCAGTCTGTGCTGGTCAACTGTCCCGCCTCATGAACAAGCAGCGGCCCTCCAACCTCGCGATGATCACGATGGTCGCCTTCACGGCCTCGTGCGTCGGGCTGCTGATCTTCCTGTGGATCTCGTTCGGCGGCACGCTCCCGTTCAACGCCCAGGGCTACCGGTTCAGCGTCGAGTTCAACCAGGCCACCGAGCTCGCGCCCAACGCGGAGGTGGAGATCGCCGGCGTGACCATCGGTCACGTGACCTCGGTCGGGCTCGATCGCCAGACCGGCCTGACCCGCGCCGTCATCCAGATCGATCATCAGTACGTGCCGCGGCCCGCGGACACGCGCGCGATCTTGCGCCAGAAGACGCTGCTCGGCGAGACCTACGTGCAGTTGTCGGCCGGGAACCCGCATGGACCGAAGCTGCGCGACGGGGCGACGCTGCCGCAGGGCCACGTGGCGCAGACGGTGCAGCTCGATCAGATCCTCAACACGTTCGATCCGAAGACGCGCGCGGCGTTCGAGACCTGGATGCAGCAGGGCGGTACGGCGCTGACCAACCGGGGCCAGCAGTTCAACGCGGCGTTTGCCGAGCTGTATCCGTTCGCGACCAACGTCAACTCGGTCCTGGCCGTGCTCGAGCGACAGAAGTCGGCAACCTCGGTGCTGCTGCACGACGGCGGCCAAGTGTTCTCGGCGTTGTCAAGCTCTCCCGCTCAGTTGCAGGGATTTGTCCGCAATACGAATCGACTGTTCGCGACCACCGCCAGCCGCGACGCGGCGCTGGCGGCCACGATCCGGGCGTTCCCGGCGTTCCTGGCCCAAACGCGGGTGACGACCGACACGGTCGGACGGTTCGCGGCCAATACGAAGCCGCTGATCGACGAGCTGCACCCAGCCGCCAAGCAGCTGAACCCGGCCCTGGAGTCGGTCGCCCAGTTGGCGCCCAAGCTGCAGACGCTGATGGACAACCTGCCGCCGCTGACCGGCGCGGGGAAGACGGGTCTGCCCGCGCTGGGCAACTTCCTGACCGAGGGGGTGCCGTTCCTGACCGCGCTGAAGCCGTTCCTCGGCCAGCTCGATCCGGTGATCAACTACATCGACACCTACCGCCGCGAGCTGGCCGGATTCTTCGCCAACTCGACGGCGGCGAGCCAGGCCCAGAGCTCGGGAGCGACTGGCGTCCCAACGGTCCACTACGTGCGGGTATCCAACCCGATCGGTCCGGAGTCGCTCGCCACCTATCAGCAGACGCCGTACTCGAACCGCTCGAACCCCTACCTCGCCCCCGGTGCCTACGGGGGCCTGCTCAGCGGTCTGCCGGTGTTCGGCAGCTACCTCTGCACCAGCAACCCGCTGCCGACGGTCAGTCCGACGCTGACCACCGCAACTACGTTGGGGGCCAGCGTGTTAACGCTCCAACAAGTTGTGCAACAGTATTACTTCACCGATGACCCGTCCGGGCCGGCCTGCACGCAGCAGGGGGCGCTCGGGACGGTGACGACAGGGCAGATGCAGTCGTTTCCGCATCTGCAGCCACACCCGTAGTCGGCCGGCGGCAACGCCCGGCCCGAGGCCACCAACACAAGGAGGAGTCGTTTGAAGCGCATAGCCCTGATCGCCACCGCGGTGGCGATGTTGATCGCGGCGACTGCCGCGTTCGCGGCAACGCAGGTCAACACCTACAAAGCGACGTACAGCTTCAGCCCGAAGTCAGGGGGCTCGGCGAAGAAGCCGGTGAAGGCGTCGTTCAAGCAGAACATCCAGGTGACCCCCGGGACTGCCGGTGACCGCGCCGGCGTGCTGTTGAACATCAAGACCACGATCTACGGCCTGAAGGTCGACGGCAAGGACTTCCCGACCTGCCCAGCGTCGCAGATCACCAGCAGCGACACGGCCTGCCCGAAGGGCGCGCTGGTCGCCACCGGCTCGATCACCGCGGTGCTCGGCTCGCCGACCGACCCCACGACGGGCGCGTCGGACGGGGCCTGTGATCCGCTCCTGCACGTGTGGAATGGTGGTCAGGGCAAGCTGGTGTTCTTCTTCGTCGATGGTGCCGCTCCCAACGATTGCCTCAGCGGCGCAATCACGACCGGGTCGGTTCCGCCGTACCCGGCGACCTACAAGCAGGTCGGCAAGAACCTCGTGGTCAACGTCCCGATCCCCAAGTCGGTCGACTACCCATCGGGTCTGGTCGGCTCGCTTGAGTCAGAGACGCTGAACTGGAAGGGCCAGTCGTCCAAGGGCCACATCTCGATCGCGTCGGTCGGCTGCAAGGGCAGCAAGCGTCCGTACTCGACCGCGTTCACGGCCGCGCCGATCACCGATGCGACGCAGTCGCAGACGGTCACGGTCTCGGGCTCGGCGCCCTGCAGCAAGTAGCGACGTTGTGATGAAGATCGGCTCGGGCCCGTCCGGCCCGAGCCGGTCGCCGTCCGCGGCCTTCTTTTAGACGACCTCGTAGCGCTCGGAGCGCTGCGCGTCTGACTCGGACTCCGACAGCATCTTGTAGAACAGGTAGACGAGCGCGATCCCCATCACGATCGACTGCTCGAGCGCCATCACCAGGCCCGCCATGTTCTGGTCCTCGACGGCCGACAGCCCCCAGAACTGGGGCTGGTGGGTGTAGAACGGATAGATCGAGGTCGGCGCGAACGCCAGCACGATCCCGAGTGCGCCGACCAGCAGCTTGGTCGAGACCATGTAGCCGATCGGTCCCAGACCCGTCAGGCGCTTCCGGGCGCGGATCGGCGACAGCACGTGCCACCAGTAGAGCGAACCGGCGAACGCGAAGCAGAGGTGCTCAAAGGCGTGGACGGTGGTGTTGTGCAGCGCCGCGTCGTAGGCCGACGGGATGTGCCAGACCCACATGAACCCCGCGTAGCAGATGACCGCGAACGCCGGGTGCGAGAACGGCCCGGCGTTGCGCTCGAGCGTGTGCAACTGGCGGGTGATCGGACGCAGCAGCACCTTGTTGAACCCGAGGATGCAGAGGATCGGGGCGATGTCGAGCAGCAGGATGTGCTGCACCATGTGCATCACCAGCAACTGGTCGCCGAGCGCGTCAAGCGGGGAGACGAGCGCGATCAGGACCGACAACATCCCGCTGCAGAACAGCGCCAGGCGGCCGTAGCCGGGTGCGTGGGTCGAGCCGGTGGCCCGGGCACGCCGCCACGCCAGCACGTAGACAGTGGTGATCAGGGCGACGCCAACGAGCACCGAGGGCTCAAGCGTCCACTGGATCGTCGGATCGACGCTCGGGCCCGACGAGAAGTTGACGATGGCGAGCGGCAACGGCGGCAACGGCACGTCACGGATTCTGACGCGTCGTGGGGGAGGTCGGGGTCAGCCGCGCTCGACAAACGCCGGACCGGGGAATAACCTCGAGTTCACATAGGGAACGCTTCCGACTCAGGAGGTCGGTCGATGCGGATCGAAATCAAAGGCCGCAACCTGCATGTCTCAGAGAGACTGAAGGAGCATGTCGACAGGCGCTTTGCGAAGGTGGGCCGCCAGGTTTCGGAGCTGGCGGAGCTTGAGCTTGAGCTCTACGAGGAGCGCAATCCGGCCAACCCGGACCGCCACGTGGCCGAGGCGACGCTGCATCTCAAGGGCGTGACGCTGCGGGCCCGGGACGCCTCGCCGGAGTTGCTGCACTCGATCAACGAGTGCGCCGACGAGATCTCGGTCCAAGTCAAGCGCCACCGCGTCAAGCGGCGCAAGCGCCGGATGACGCGGGCGGCGGTCGAGCGGATCCAGAGCAGCGACGTCGCGCACCCGGCCTGAGCCCGCGGTCCGCGCTCCGCGGAGCCGGCCCGCGCTACCCTGAATTCCATGTCGTTCCTGGACCGCGCCCTTCGCATGGGCGAGGGCAAGAAGTTCAAGGAATATGAGCGCCGGGTCGCTCGGATCAACGCGTACGAAGAGGAGTTCTCGCTCTTCGACGATGACGAGATCCGTGCCGCCGCCGACGAGTTGCGGGCCCGCGCCCGCGGCACCGACGGCGAGGCGCCCGAGCCGCTCGAGGATCTGATCTACGAGTGCTTCGCGCTCGTGCGCGAAGCCGGTAAGCGAACGATGGGGATGCGCCATTTCGACGTGCAGATGATCGGCGGCATGGTGCTGCACGACGGCTGCATCGCCGAAATGCGAACCGGCGAGGGCAAGACCCTGACCGCGACGCTGGCGGTCGTGCTGAACTCGCTGCCCGGGCGCGGCGTCCACGTCGTGACCGTCAACGACTACCTCGCCCGTCGTGATGCGATGTGGATGAAGCCGCTCTACGACGCGCTCGGCGTCTCGGTCGGCGTTCTGCAGAACATGCAGCCGCCCGAGGAGAAGGCGGCCGCGTACGCCGCCGATGTCACCTACGGCACCAATTCCGAGTTCGGCTTCGACTATCTCCGTGACAACATGGCCAAGTCGCTGGGCGAGAAGTTCCAGCACGGCGGCCGCGACATCACCGGCGACGACAAGAGCCCGAAGTACCACGTGTTTGCGGTCGTCGACGAGGTCGACAACATCCTGATCGACGAGGCGCGGACGCCGCTGATCATCTCCGGCGCGCCCGAGCAGGCGGCGGAGCTGTACGCGAAGTTCGCGCGGCTGGCCCCGAGGCTGAAGCCGGGCAAGACTCCCGACGGGATGGACCCGCGGAGCAAGAAGGAGTTCGTCGCCGACTTCGACTATGAGTTCGAGGAGAAGTACAAGACCGTGTCGGTGACCGAGCAGGGGGTCGCCAAGGCCGAGAAGTACCTCGGCATCGAG
>Ga0302326_10014171_pt1 | contig 16882 bp, 12 predicted proteins | sample Palsa_T0_3_FD_202264 | JGI IMG/M metagenome (GOLD analysis project Ga0302326, IMG submission 202264) | Peat permafrost microbial communities from Stordalen Mire near Abisko, Sweden - Palsa_T0_3 | ecosystem: Environmental > Terrestrial > Soil > Palsa > Peat permafrost | place: Sweden: Abisko...
TTCTCTCCCGCCGGGCAGGGCGCCATGTACTCGTGCGCGCCGAACCCGCCCATGTAGCCGACGTCGCCTTCGACCCGGTACCACTCGAGTCCGCAGCGATCGAAGATCTTGTCGTAGGCGGTCACGTGCTTCTCGTACGCGACATCGAGTCCCTCGCGATCACGGTCGAAGGTGTAGGAGTCCTTCATGATGAACTCGCGCGTACGCAGCACCCCGGCCCGCGGGCGCGGCTCGTCGCGCTCCTTGATCTGGATGTGGTAGAGGATCAGCGGCAGGTCGCGGTAGGAGCGCACGACCTGGGCGACGTGGCCGGTGACGATCTCCTCGTGCGAGAGCGCGAGCACCATGTCGGCGTCGCGACGGTCCTTCAGCTTGAAGAGCTCGTCGATCCCGTAACGCCCGCTGCGGCGCCACGGCTCGGCGGGATTGAGCACCGGCATCAGCATCTCGTGCGCGCCGATGGCGTCCATCTCCTCGCGCACGATCTGCTCGATCCGCTGGTGTACGCGCCAGCCCGCCGGGAGCCACGACCAGAGCCCGGCCCCCACCTGACGGATCAGGCCGGCGCGAACCATGAGCTTGTGGGATAGCGCCTCCGCATCGGCAGGAGGCTCGCGTTCAGTGGGCAGGAAATAGCCGGAGAGTCGTGTCATCGTCGTGGTGGGTAGTGGAGACGAAGAGCGTCTGCGCGACCGCGCCGTGAAGCCTAGTGGGCCTCTGGCCGCGCGAGCCGCGCGGCCGCTTCTGATAGAACGCCGTGCGACCCCACCCGAAGGAGCATCGATGGCATACGAAGTTCCACCCCTCCCCTACGACTACGCCGCCCTCGAGCCTCATATCGACGAAGCGACGATGCGCGTCCATCACGACAAGCACCATCAAGCCTACGTAGACAAGGCCAACGCCGCGCTCGAGGGCACGGAGTGGGCCGACCGGACGGTGGACGAGGTCTTGCAGAACCTCGAAGCCCTCCCCGAGGACAAGCGCATGGCCGTCCGCAACAACGGCGGTGGCCATTACAACCACTCGCTCTTCTGGCAGTGGATGTCACCGGACGGAGGCGGCGAGCCCGACGGCGCCCTGGGCGCCGCGATCGAGGCCGCCTTCGGATCCTTCGCCGACTTCCAGGCCAAGCTCAAGGATGCGGGCGTGAATCGATTCGGCTCGGGCTGGTCGTGGCTCGTGCACGACGGATCGGGCCTGGCCGTCGTCTCCACGCCGAACCAGGACAGCCCCATCAGCAGCGGCCAGATGCCCCTGCTCGGCGTCGACGTCTGGGAGCACGCCTACTACCTGAAGTACCAGAACAAGCGCCCCGATTACATCGATGCGTGGTGGAACGTGGTCGACTGGGCCACCGTGGCCGAGCGGTTCGCCGCCGTGGGCGGTTAGCTCATTCGCGCGAACGGAGCGGCACCACGACCGCTCCGTTCGCGCTAGTCTCGTGTTCGTATCGGGGATGGGCACGGGCTCCCCACGTTCTTGGCACCGTCCCGGAGAGGGATCGAACTTCGCATGTCGTCCGTAATGTCACGTCTACGTTGGCGCCCCAGCCTCTTGCTGGTGCTGGCGTTGCTCCCGATCGCGATCGCGCTGCGCGCGGCTCCCGCGGCGCGTGCCAGCGAGAGTCAGCTGTCGCTGATGATGGACGACAACCTGCTGGTGTACGCGCCCAACTCGACGCGGATGGCCGCGCTTCAGACGATGAAGAGCCTCGGGGTCTCGATGGTGCGTGCGACCCTGCTGTGGAGCGCCGTCGCGCACGGGACGAAGAACCCGCAGACGCACCACAGCTTCAATCCCGCCAACCCGGCCGATTACCCGCGTAGCGCGTGGCTCAATTACGACCAGCTCGTCGTCGATGCGCACGCGGTGGGCATCGCCGTGTACCTCGATGTCACCGGTCCGGGGCCGTCGTGGGCGATGGGCAAGACGACCGATCCCACCGAGAAGGCGAGCTACATGCCGAACGTAGGCCAGTTCGGGAAGTTCGTGCGAGCGGTCGGAACCCGCTACTCGGGCACTTACCACAGCCTACCCAGGGTGAGCGTGTGGTCGATCTGGAACGAGCCCAACCAGGTGGGATGGCTCTCGCCACAGGGCGTCTACAACAGCCGGCTCCACGCGGTCCTCCCCTACTCCCCGATCCTCTACCGGGAGCTGTGGTTCGCCGCCCGCGGCGCGCTCAATCACACCGGGCACAAGAGCGACATCGTGCTCGCGGGCGAGACCGCTCCATTGGGCAGCCCGCCCCAGAACGGCCGCACGCCGATGCGCCCCGTCCTCTTCATCCAGCAGTTCTTCTGCGTGAACAGCAGCCTGAAGCCCTATACCGGACTCCAGGCGAGCGTCCGCGGGTGCAGCATCTTCAAGCGCGACGGTCCGGTCGTGACGAGCGGCTGGGCGCACCACCCCTACACCAAGGCCGAGCCCCCGACCTGGGACAGCGCCCCCGCGGGCTCGATCGTGATCGCCAATATCGCCACGCTCCCGAAGCTGCTCGACGGCATCGCGAAGAGCACGCACCGGGTGGCGAGTGGCCTCCCGATCTGGATCACCGAGATGGGGTACGAGACCGATCCACCCGACCCCTATCGAGGGGTCTCGCTCGCCGACCAGGCGTCCTACATCAACGAGACCGACTACATGGCCTACAAGCAGCCGCGGGTGGCGGTGGTGAACCAGTTCCTGCTCGAAGACGCCGGCCCCAACACCCACTACAAGAAGACCCAGCGCGGCTACTGGGACACCTACCAGTCGGGGCTCGAGTTCGGCCCCGGGAGCGGGGTGACGCCGGGCACCCACAAGCCGTCCTACAACGCCTACGCGATGCCGATCTGGATCTCCGCCACCGGACCGGCCGCGGATCCGCAGCTCGAGCTCTGGGCCCAGGCACGCTTCCGGGCCGGGCAGGTGACAGCCGGGGATGGGATCGTCTTCCTGTTCCAGGCACAGGGGTCGAGCACGTGGACCACCGTCACCCCGCTCGAGCCGCTGAACCCTGCCGGCTTCGTCGACGTCGACGTCCCCGAGAACGCCTACGGGGTCGCGGGGACGTGGGAGGCCATTTGGCTCGGCCCGACTGGCTACTTCATCAGCCGGGACGTCTCCTACACCAGCTGACGGGCGGGGCCCCGGGCTCCGCCGGCTGCCAGAGTTAGCGCCGAGATGGAGGTCAGCCAGCGCTCGGCACCCACGCGAGCACCCACGGACGTGCCGGCGAGATTCTCCGTCGACGACCGTGTCTGGCTCGTCGGCATCGTCTTGCTCGCCGCCGCGCTCCGGTTCGTGGCGATCGGCCAGCACTGGGGGAGTGACGACGGCTACTCCTACCTCGTCGCTTCATCGCCGAACGTACACGTGTTCCTGGCCCGCCTCGCGGCCTACGAGAACACGCCCCCCTTGTTCTACACGGTGCTCGCACTGATGCCGACCGGCCACAGTGCTTGGCTGCTCTTCCCGGCCGCGGTCCCCGGGGTCATCGCGTGCGTGGTCCTCTACTACGCGCTGCGCCGGCCGCTCGGGAACAGGGCCGCGCTGATTGCCGCGCTGGCGCTCGCGGTGTCGCCGTTCGAGATCAGCTATTCGAACTTCGCCCGCGCCTTCATGCTTGCCGACCTCGCGCTGCTCGTGGCCCTGTGGGCGGTCCTGAGGCTGAGTGAGCGGGAATCGCGACGCTGGTGGGCCCTATACCTGGTGGCGGGCGTGATCGCCGTCTACAGCGAGTACGACTCGGCCATCGTCCTGCTCGCCCTGACCCTGACCGCGCTCTGGCTCGGGGCGCCGGCGCGCCGGCGTATGGCCGTCCTCGGGCCGCTGCCGCTGCTCGCCATCATTCCCTGGATCCCGCAGATCGTGCGCGGCCAGAACGCCGTCGGTAAGACGAAGCTCTCGACCCCGTTCTCCGCGCCCTCGCCCCACATTCTGCGAGAGCTGGTCGTGCAGCTGGCCTTCGGCGCCAACGGAGGCACGAGCGACCCGGCCGGCCAATGGCTCGAGTTCGCCGTGATTCTCGTGCTCGCCGCCGGGGCGGTCGTAGCGCTCCGCCGCACCGCGGCCGCGAGGGACAGGCGGTGGCGGTACGCGATCGCCCTGATCGCGGGGACCGGCGTCCTGACGCTGATCGGTCACGCGATCGCGCCCGTTACCGGCGTGCAGCTGTTCACCTCCCGCTACCTTACGATCATCATCCCGCTGGCGGCCGCCCTCGCGGCCGCGGTGGTCGCGAGCGCCGGCGGGCGACGGCCGATCGTCATGGCCGGCCTGGTGCTCGTCGTTGTCGGCGCGGTAAATCTCAAGCTGCGCTATCACCACCAGTGGGAGCCCGACCTGCGGCCCGTGCGCCTCGCCGCCCTGGCCATGCACCCGAAGACGGTCTTGACCGACAACCCCGACGTCATCTACTACCTGAGGCCGCTCCACGCCGAGCTCGATCGGCCTTTCAACCTGGGCGCGGGACGCGCGGCCTCGTGTCCGCGGCCGTGCCTGATCGTCGACGACGCCACCAGCGCGTTCGGCACCCCGCGCGCGCCCGTGGCGGGACCACGCACCACCGTCGGGTCCTTCGTCCTCACCCTCGAACCCTGAGCATGCGCGTTCGCTACCTGGTCCCGATGCTGCTGTGCGTGGTTGCCGCGAGCTTCGGCGCCGGGGCGGCGCCGGCGCTGGCCTCCAGCAGCCAGTTCACGACCATTGAGGATCCGACCTATCTCCTCGGTAGCGAGGCGGTTCGCGAGCAGACGCTGGACGAGCTTCAGTCGCTCGGCGTGCAGGCGATCCGGATGACCATGTACTGGGACGACGTCGCGCCGAGCCCGGACGCGACCCGGCGGCCGACCTTTGACCAGACCAGTCCCGACAGCTACGACTGGGGGTCTTATGGCGAGCTCGCCAACGATGTCCACGCCCGCGGGATGCGCCTGCTCATCGACGTCACCGGTCCCGTGCCGCTATGGGCGACGAAGGGGGCCAAGGACCACCTGACCGATCCCAGTCCGACCGAGTACGAGGCGTTCATGACCGCGGTCGGGCGGCGCTTCGGAGCCGATGCCTCCACCTTCTCGATCTGGAACGAGCCGAACCTGGTCAAGTTCCTCGCCCCCCAGTTCGCGCCCGGTGGGCGCCTCGTCTCGCCGGGTCTCTACCGGAGCCTGTTCTTCGCCGGCTACAACGGCCTTCGGGCGGCGGGCGTCCGCGCTCCCATCCTCGTCGGCGAGACGGCCCCGGTCGGGAACCCGATCACGGTCGCGCCGCTGCGCTTCCTACGCGCTGTCCTGTGCCTGAACTCGCACTACCGCCGTGACGCGCGCTGCGCCCGCCTGCCGGCGGACGGGTGGGCGACGCACCCCTACATCCGGGCGACCTTCCCCACTGCGCTGAGGGGATTCGGTGCCGACGATGTCCCCTTCGGGGGCATCGGGCGCCTGGTCACGGCGCTGAACCGGGCCGCGGCCGCGGGCATGATCAAGCGCAACCTACCCATCTACCTGACCGAGTTCGGGGTCGAGAGCTACCCGAACACGATCTCCGGTGTCCCGCTGAACCTCCAGTCCGACTACCGCTCGATCGCCGAGTACCTCGCCTACACCAACCCGCGCGTCGCCTCCTTCTCGCAGTACCTGCTCACCGACAGCCCTCCCACCCCGGGGCCCCTGATCGACCGCTACCAGTTCCAGACCGGCCTCTACCTCTATGCCGGACACAAGCCCAAGCCCGCCTACGCCAGCTTCCGCCTCCCCCTGGTCGTGCGCCGGACCGGCCCGAAGGTGTCGCTCTGGGGCCTTGTGCGCCCGGCGCGTTCGGCCCATACCGGCGGCGCGGTCACCGTCCTCTACGCGAACCGCGGCGCGACCAGTTACCGCGTGCTCCTCCGGGCCCGCTTCGGAGCCTCGGGGTACTGGACCGCAGCCGCGAGGTATGTCGCCGGGCGGCTCTGGGAGGTCCGCTGGACAGACGCCACGGGCAACACCCTCACCGGGCCGCCGACGGCGGCGTATAGCTTCAGCCCTTAGCTGAAGTACTTCTTGTAGTGCTCGATGAGCTCATACCACGCGGGCCGCGCGGTGAGGTTGCCCGGGAAGAGTAGAGCGGAGTCGAAGCGGTTGTTCGCCCCGTCGGCAACTCCAGAGTTGAGGAAGTTATAGATGTAGAGCCGGGCGATCCGCTTGGGGTAGCGGAGCGCGAGCTTCATCATCCAGGCCGTCGCGTTGGCCTGGCGCGTCAGGTTGTAGTTCAACAGCACCTTCTGCGCGCCGGTCTCGAAGTAGGAGATCCCGCCCGTCTCGGTCAGCCAGATCTGCCCGGGGAGCAGCTTCAGCATCTCGGCCGTGTTGGTCGAGCGGAAGTAGTTGACGTCCTCGTAGTTGTGGATTCCCCAGATCTTGGGGACGGTCACGTGGGCCTTCTTGAAGTCGGCCAGCAGCGTCTTGATGTAGACGACGAAGTCGGCCTTGTGGGGGGTGACGAGATCCTCTATGTCGGCGCCGAGGACGGTGCATCCCTTGCAGTACTTCTTGACGATCGCGTAGTAGGTGACGACGGCCTGGGGCTTGGTCCACGTCGGCTGCGTGGTCGAGTTGACCTCGTTCCAGGGCTGGTAGATCTTTACGTAGGGATAGCGCTTGTGGAAGGCGATGAAGGCCTTCGTGTACTGGCTAGCGGAGGGCAGGCTGCAGGGCTGGTCAGGGCACTGCGAGCGGTATCCGGGGTTGAACGCGATCACGATCTGCTGCCCGGTCGCTCGCGCTGCGGCCATCCACTCGTCGGTGTCCGTCGGATCCTTGAGCGCCGCGTCGTAGTTAGTGACGTACCGGGCGTTCTTGACTCCGAGCAGCTGGTAGTAGGGGTTGGTGAAGACGGAGCCGCTCTCGTCGGAGATCCCCGCGATCAGCCGCGCACTGGCGGTTGCGGACATCGCCGCGAAGGCGATGAGGACGGCGAAGAAGACGGCGGAAAGACTGACTCGGGGTCTCATTCAATCCCTCGTTCTCAGGTGGTTAGATGCCGCCGGCCCGCGGCGGCATTCCTTTCGGCCTGGGCGGACTGTATCGCAGCCAGGCAGACGGAGGCGGCGTTTACGCCCGCGTGAAGCGACGCCCGGCGACCGGCGAGACCGACTCGTCGAGCAGGGCCGCGTCGTCGGCCGCGGCGGCCTCCATGGCAGCCATCCGCTCGGGCGTCATCGCCGTCGCGTCCTCGTTCTCTGCGAGCCATGCGCGTGCTTCGGCGGCGGCGCCCTCGTCGCGCTGGACGGTCTTGCCGGCGGCGTAGTAGCGGTCGATCTCCTTGAACAGCTCGTCGACCAGCTGCTCGGTGGGCACCTTCTTGAGCGGCTCGCCCTTGGAGTAGATCATCCCCATGTCCTTGGCGCCGGTGATCCCGAAGTCGGCATGGCGAGCCTCGCCGATGCCGTTCACTGCGCACCCGAGCACGGAGACCTCGATTGGATCCTCGTAGTCCTCGAGGCGCCGCTCGACCTCGGCCACGACCATGTCCATGTCGAACTGCAGACGTCCGCAGGTGGGACAGGCGATGAGGACCGGACCGCGCTCACGCAGCTTGAGCGCCTTGAGGATCTCCCAGGCGACCTTGACCTCCTCCTCGGCGTGGAAGGTGGAGAGCGAGATCCGGATGGTGTCGCCGATCCCGTCGGCGAGCAGGGTCCCGAGCCCGACAGCGGACTTCAAGGATCCCGACCACTTCGTCCCCGCCTCGGTAACGCCGAGGTGCAGGGGGTAGGGAATTCGCTCGGCGAGCAGCCGGTTGGCGGCGATCGTGTTGGGGACCGAGGTCGACTTCATCGACACCTTGAAGTTCTCGAACTCGAGGCGCTCCATCAGCTCGACGGTCTCGACGGCGGCGGTGACCAGCGCCTCGACCGGATCGTCGTATTCGAGCTGGCGCAGGTGGCCGGGGAGCGAGCCCGAGTTGACCCCGACGCGCAGCGGGGTCCCGAGCCGGGTGGCCAGCGCGGTGACCTCCGCAACCTTGTCAGGACCGCCGATGTTCCCGGGGTTCAGGCGCACGCAATGAGCCCCCGCCTCGAGCGCTTTCAGCGCCAGGGTGTGGTTGAAGTGGATGTCGGCGATCACGGGGATCGGCGAATCGCGCACAATCGTCTTCAGCGCCTCTACGTCCCGGTCACGCGGTACTGCTACGCGTACGATGTCGGCGCCCGCCTCGGCCACGCGGTGGATCTGGGCCATCGTCGCGGCGAGGTCCGCGGTCTCCGTCTTGGTCATGGTCTGCACGGCCACCGGCGCGCCGCCGCCGATCGCGACAGGACCGACCTTGATCTGCCGTGCCGAGGCCATACGCTCAGTGTAGAGAGGCCGAGTAGGCTGCGGCGATCTGACCTGTGGGCGAAACTTCCTAAGCCCCAAGGAGTTCTTGTCTCTCGATGCCACGAACCAACCGCCTCCCACTGCTGGCCGTAATCGGCCTCCTCCTGAGCGCCGTTTTCGTCATCGCGCTCGCGACCACGGCCCACGCCGACTCGACCCAGATCACGATCATGCAGGACGACTCGCACGTCCTCCGCGATCCCGTCGACACGCTCAACACCTTCCGTTCGCTCGGCGTCACCGACGTGCGCATCTTCATGGGCTGGGAGTCCGTCTCGCCCAGTCCGAACTCGCGCACACGGCCCCGCGGCTTCAACCCCAGCAACCCCGCTTCCTACTCAGCCCGTAGCTGGGCCCCCTACGACGCCGCGGTCCGAGATGCGGCCGCCCGCGGGATGAGCGTCAACTTGGTGCTCACGGGCCCCGCCCCGCTGTGGGCGACCACCCCGGCGGCGCGCGGCGTGGCGGCCCACAATCCCAACGTCTACGAGCCTTCGGCGTCGCTCTTCGCCGACTTCGTCAAGGCCGTCGGCACGCGCTACGACGGCGGTTACACGCCCGCCGGAAGCTCGTCGCGGCTGCCCGCGGTCAGGTTCTGGGCGATCTGGGACGAGCCCAACTACGGCTACCAGCTGGCTCCGCAGGCGGTCAAGGGAGTCGACGTCGCGCCCTATCTCTACCGTGGGCTCCTCGACGCCGCCTGGTCCTCGTTGCGCGCCACCGGCCACGGCGGAAACACGATCCTCTTCGGAGACACGGCGCCTCGCGGCGCCAACCCGCCCGGCGTCGCCAACGGGATGGTCCCGCTGCGCTTCCTACGCTCGCTCTACTGCGTGAGCTCGAGCTTCCAGGAGCTGCGCGGCGCGGTCGCAGCGGCGCGTCATTGCCCAACCAACGCCGCCGGGTCGCGGCGGTTCCGCGCCCAGAACCCGGCGCTCTTCGACGCCAGCGGGTTCGCCGCTCACCTGTACACCTCCGGCCAGGACTCGCGGCCCAACCTGCAGGATCCCTCCAACGAGCCCGACTACGCCGGCCTCATCGACCTCCCCAAGCTCGAACGTACGCTCGACCGGCTGAACTCGATCTACGGCTCGCACACGCGCTTCCCGATCTACAACACCGAGTTCGGCTTCCAGACCAACCCCCCGAGGTCCCAGTGCGGCTGCGTCTTCCTCAGCCCCACCACCGCCGCGTTCTACCTGAACTGGGCCGAGTACATCGAGTGGACGAACCCACGGGTCCGCTCCGACGCCCAGTATCTCCTCTACGACGCGCCTGGGCCACTCGGCCACGCGACGAGCGAAAGCGTGTTCTCGAGCGGGCTGCTCTTCCTGAACGGGACGCCGAAGGCCGACTATTCAGCCTTCGAGCTGCCGCTCTACCTCCCGAGCACCTCGACCGGGTCGGGGCGGTCGCTCCAGGTGTGGGGACAGGTTCGCCCCGCTCCCTACGCCGAGAGGGACACCGGGCTCCCGCAGCAGGTCGTCATCGAGTTCCAGCCCCCAGGCGGCGCGTGGACACCGGTGAGTACGGCCACGATCACGAACTCGGCCGGCTACTTCAGGGTTCCCGTCACCTTCCCCTCGAGCGGTTCGGTCCGGCTCCAGTGGGCCTACCCCTCCGGTTTCGCCTTCCTGCCCGCCGGGGCGGGGATCGTGACCAGCCGGACACAGGCGATCAAGATCGGCTGAGTACTCGGTTTGGGCGGCGGTTGTGACCGTGGCTCACGTGACGTGATGCACGTTAAGCCGCATATATCGGCTCAACGTGCATCACGGGGTCGCCGGCTCGGCGCACATACGCCCGCCCTCCGACAAGTCGCCCGGGCCTACTTCGGGGATACTGCAGAAATGTCAGCGTCTGCCCTCGTATCCCGGCTCGAGGCGGCTTGCGGTGCGGACTATGTCCTGACCCACCCGCACGCCCTCACGACCTATGGCTCAGACGGGCTGGCCCAGTACCACCAGCTTCCGCTCGTGGTGGCGCGGCCCGGAAGCGCCGAGGAGGTCCACGCCGTCGTGCGGGCGTGCTTCGAGGCCGGCGTGCCGTGGGTGGCCCGCGGCGCCGGCACCGGGCTCTCGGGGGGTGCGCTCCCGGTCGCTGATGGGGTGGTCATCGCCCTCTCGCGCCTGCGGCGCATCCTCTCCATCGACCTCGACGACGGCTGCATCGTCGTCGAGCCGGGAGTCACCAACCTGGCGATCTCGCGCGCCGTCTCCCCGACGCACTTCTTCCCTCCGGACCCCTCGAGCCAGATCGTCTGCTCGATCGGCGGCAATGTGGCCGAGAACTCGGGCGGCGCCCACTGCTTCAAGTACGGCTTCACCACCAACTACGTGATCGGCCTGGAGGTCGTCCTCAGCGACGGCACCGTCGTGGACCTCGATCGCGACGACCCTGGGTACGACCTGCTCGGAGCGTTCGTCGGCTCGGAAGGCACGCTCGGTGTAGCGACGAGGATCAGGCTGCGCGTGGTGCCCGTGCCCGAGAGCGTGCGGACGCTCGTGGCCTTCTTCGAGGACACCTCCGTCGCCGGCGACGCGGTGACCGCGATCGTCAGCGCCGGGATCGTCCCCGGCGCCATCGAGATGATGGACAGGCTCTCGATCAAGGCCGCCGAGGAGGCAACGCATGCCGGCTACCGGCTCGACGCCGGCGCCGCCCTGATCGTCGAGCTCGACGGCCCTCAGGAGGAGTGCACGGCCCGGTTCGACCACGTGATGGCGATGTGCAAAGAAGCGGGCGCGCGCGACGTGCGCGTCGCGCAGAGCGAGGCCGAGCGCGCGCTGATCTGGAAGACGCGCCGGGCGGCCTTCGCCGCCATGGGACGCATCGCCCCGGCGTACTACGTCCAGGACGGCGTGATCCCGCGCACACGGCTCTCCGAGGTGCTCGGGAGGATCGACGAGCTCTCGGCCGAGTTCGGGTTGCAGGTGGCGAATGTCTTTCACGCCGGGGATGGGAACCTCCACCCCCTCGTCTGCTACGACTCCGCCCGCCCGGGCGAGCCCGAGCGCGCCGAAGAGCTCGCGGGCCTAATCGTCAAGGCGTGCGTGGAAGCCGGCGGCTCGATCACCGGCGAGCACGGCGTCGGCGTCGACAAGAAGCGCTACATGCCGTCGATGTTCTCCGAGCCCGACCTCGAGGCCTTCCAGCGGCTGCGCTGCGCCTTCGACCCACACGGCCTGGCCAATCCCGGCAAGGTGATGCCCACCCCGCGTCTGTGCGGCGAGGTCCCGGGGCCCTACCGAGAGCACCCGCTCGAGCGGGCCGGCGTGGCGGAGCGGTTCTGAGCGTGGGGGTGCAGACCATCCTCGAGGCTCGGCCCGCCACCTTCCAAACCGCCGCTGCCATACTCGCGCGCGCCTCTGCCGACGGCCAGACGGTCCGCCTGCGCGGCGGCGGCACCAAGTTCAGCTGGGGAGCGGCCCGACCGGACTCACCGATCGAGCTGTGTACCGGAAGGCTCGCGAAAGTAGTCGAGCACAACACCGGCGACCTCACCGCCGTGCTCGAGGCCGGCGTGCGCCTCGCCGACGCCCAGGAGCAATTCGCCACCGCCGGCCAGATGCTCGCACTCGACCCCCCGCTCGCCGACGCCGGGTTCTCCGAGGCGACCGCGACGATCGGAGGGATTGTCGCGACCGGCGACTCCGGTCCGTTGCGCCACCGCTACGGCGCCCCTCGCGACCTGGTGCTCGGGATGACCGTCGCGCTCTCCGACGGCGCCATCGCGCAGTCGGGCGGCAAGGTGATCAAGAACGTCGCCGGCTATGACCTGGCGAAGCTGTTCGCCGGATCGTTCGGGACGCTCGGTCTGATCCTGTCGGTGAACGTGCGGCTGCATCCCCTGCCCGTCGGTACCGCGACCGCGTTCGGCGCGGGCGGGGACCCGGAGAAGCTCGCCGTCGCGGCGCGCGTGCTCGCCGCCGCCCCGCTCGAGCTCGACGCCCTCGACATCGTGTGGAGGGCGGGCCGTGGCGGGGTGCTCGCCCGGTGCTGTGGCGCCGACCCGGTCCGGCGCGCGCAGCGGGCGGCGGGGATCCTCGGCGAGGCGGGCCTCGAGGAGGTCGACGTCACCGCGCAGGACGACGCGCTGTGGCAGCTCCAGCGCTCCGGGCAGCGCTCGCGCCACCGGGCGCTGATCATGGTCTCTGCCCGGCCGAGCGCGCTCGCCGCGGTGCTGCGGGCGGCCGACCAGTTCAGCGGGACGGTGGTGGGTCGCGCCGCGCTCGGGGTGAGCTACGTCGAGGTCGACCCGGCCGCGGTCGAGCAGTTGCGCGCCGCGCTTCCCGCGGGCGCCAGGGGGGTCCTCCGCGACGCGCCCGCCGAGGTGCGCTGCACCGTCGACGCCTGGGACGTGCGCGAGGGCCCGGCGGTCGACCTCATGCGGCGGATCAAGGCGCGCTTTGACCCCGCTGGTGCTTGCAATCCGGGCTCGTTCGTAGGCGGGATCTGAGATGGCCGGCTTCGACGCCCAGCGCCCGCCCGAGCAGTCGGTCATCGAGGATTGTGTCCACTGCGGGTTCTGTCTCGACAGCTGCCCCACGTACACGCTGTGGAGCGACGAGGCGGACTCGCCACGGGGGCGGATCGTGCTCATGGCCGAGGCGCTCACCGACGACAGCGAGCTTTCGGACGAGATGGTCACCCACTTCGATCGCTGCCTCGGCTGCATGGCCTGCGTGACCGCCTGCCCCTCGGGGGTCGCCTATGACCGGCTGATCGAGCGCGTGCGCCCCCAGGTCGAGCGCAACCACACCCGCTCCCCCTCAGACCGTGCGTTCCGTCGGCTGCTCTTCGAGACCCTGCCTCATCCGCGGCGCATGCGTGCCCTCGCGCCGCTGCTTGCGGCGACGCGGGGCCTGCCGCTCGAGCGTCTCGACGAGCGCCTGGCCATGGCCGCCAAGGTCGCTCCCCTTGTGAGCACGCGCGAGGTGCTGCGCACGCGCCTGCCCACGCGGACCGCGCCCGCCGGGGAGCCCCGCGGACGGGTCGGCCTCCTGCTCGGGTGCGTCCAGCGCGTGTTCTTCGCCGATGTGCACCGGGCGACGATCAGGACCCTGGTGGCCGAGGGATTCGAGGTCCTGGCACCCCGCGCGCCCGACTGCTGCGGCGCGCTCGAGCTTCACGCCGGGGCGGAGGACGCCGCGATCGCCCGAGCCCGGCAGACGATCGCCGCCTTTGCCGATGTCGACTATGTGGTCACGAGCGCCGCCGGCTGTGGTTCGGCGATGAAGGACTACGGGGACCTGATCGAGGACGCTGCCTCCCGATTGTTCTCCCTTAAGGTCCGCGACGTGTGCGAGCTCCTCGCCGACGTGGAGCCTCGGACCCCGCGCGGGCCCGTCCCCCTCCGCGTCGCCTACCACGACGCCTGTCATCTCGCTCATGCCCAAGGCATCCGCGAGGAGCCCCGCGCGCTCCTGCGGGGAATCCCCGAGCTCGAGCTGCTCGAGGTGGCCCACGAACCGCAGATCTGCTGCGGCTCGGCGGGGATCTACAACCTGGTGGAACCCGAGGCGGCGGCGGAGCTCGGCGCGCGCAAGGTGGGCAACCTGCTCGAAACGGGCGCCGAGGCGATCGCCGCCGGCAACCCGGGGTGCGCGGCCCAGCTCGATCTCCACCTCCGTGAGGCCAAGCATCCGCTTCCGATCTACCACCCCATCGAGCTTCTTTGGCGCTCGATCGAAGCGGCGGGACGGGAGTCCTGAGGGGCCGCCGTCCCGGGCGCGCGCTACGGTCTTCGGAGTGCGGCGACGGCAATCCCGGCTTGCTCTGCTCGCTCTCACCGCGCTCGCCGTGGCGGGCTGCGGGAGCTCGACCTCGAGCGACACATCGGCGGCGGTCCCCGTGACGAGCTCGATTCCGTCGGTGACCACCGCGTCGCCGCCCACCACCACGTCGACGGCGACTCAGACAGGCACGACGCCCACGACGACAACCACCAGCACGACGTCGACCGGCACGACATCGAGCGGGACGTCGACGGTCCCCGTGACCGGGCCCGGTCCACCTGCTCCCCCGCTCGGCCTCAGCGCAGCCACCGGATACGGCTCCTACGACGACTGCACGGGCGCGTGCACCGGCTCGGTGCCGTCCTCGCTGCGCCGACCGCTCCACCTCCCGAGCCTCGGCGCCAACGGCGCGTGTCCGGCGTCGGGCACCGCGTCGGCCGCGAGCTACGCGGGCCCCGCGGTTGGGTCGGGACCCGTGTACGTCGCGCAGACGAGCCCGCTCACGGTAACGGCGTTCATCGGCAGCGCCTGGAACGGCGCCCGCGTGACCTGGGTGGCGGCGCCGAGCTACACCGGGCCCGTGCTCATCCGCGGCGGTGAGCTCGGAGGCGCCGGCTCGGTCGGGTTCGGTGAGGGCCACGTCCCCGTGGACGAGCTCCAGCTCCTGACGGCGGCGACGTCATCGCCGGGCGAGCCTTCCGGCGCGCGCGAATGGCCATCGTTCACGCGGGTGCGCACGCCCGGCTGTTACGCATACCAGGTGGACGGAACGAACTTCAGTGACGTGATCGTCTTCTCCGTGGTCGGCTAGACCCCGAGCGGCCGTGTAGCCTGGCGCCAGGTGAACCTGTTCGTTGCCGGCTACAGCCCGTCGCCGATCGACGTTCAGGCTCCGCGTCGCGCTCTCGCCGAGCTCCTGACCGAGCTTCCCTTCTTCGACCCGGCGGCCGTCGAAGTCTGGCGCGCGAGCTCGGGCCGCGTGGTGATGGCCGCCGTGGCCCATCCGGCCTCGGTGACGGGAACCGTCCGCTACACCGCCTTCGAGGCCGACCGGGCGGCGCTGTTCGCCGGCCGACCGGTGCTGTGGTCCGACGACGGCCACGCTGACGGACGCGGCGCGCTCGACCCGGCTTCGTACCACGCGCCGGCCGAGCGGTGGGCGCACCGGCTCGACGGGCGCTGCACGGTGGTGCGTGCCGACGACGTCTCGCTCGAGCTCTATTCGGACCCCCTCGGCGCCTATCCCGTGTTCGAGGCCCGGCTCGGCGAGAGTCGGTGGTTCAGTAACAGCGCCGAGGCCCTGCGCCTGCTCGCAGGCGATCGGAAGGTCGACGAGGAGGCCCTGGCCAGCGTGCTCGCGTCGGGCTGGTCGCTGGAGGGCCACCCCGTGTGGCAGGCGGTCCGCCGCGTCCCGCGAGGCGTCGTACTGGCACTGGGAGAGGACGGGCGCGAGCATCGCCGAGAGCTGCTGCCCGTCGGCGACATCGCGTCTTATTCCGGGCGGGGACTCCACGCTCGAGCTGCCGCCGCCACGCTCGCCGAGCTCACCGCAGCGCTCGCCGACTGGCCCGGCCGTCCGAGCGTCGTGCCCGTGACGGGCGGGCGAGACTCGCGCGTGGTGCTCGCCGCCGCCGTGCGGGCCGGCGTGCCCTTCGACGCGCGCACCGGCGGCGACCCCGCCAGCCCCGACGTCATCGTCGGCGCGCGTCTGTGCTCGCTGGCGGGACTGCCCCACGGACTGCTCGCGCCCGATCCCCACGGAGACCGCTTCAGCGACCTGGCCCGCGCCGCCCGCCTCACCGCCGTCGCCTCCGGCGGGACGGCAACCCTCGCCGACGGCGATGGGTTCCCGCTCGGCCCTCGCTCCGGTCCGCTGCCGCTCTGGCACAGTGGTCAGGGAGGCGAGATCGCCCGCGTCTACTACGGCCCCGGGCGCGGCCAGATCGCGGAGACGCTCTACGCGCATTTCGCCGGGCGCCGTCCGGGACGCACGGAGATCGTCTCCGCCGAGGCTCGAGACGCGCTCCGACGGCGGATCGGCGCGTTCGTGGATGAGATGAAAGCGCGAGGCACCGCCGAGGTGGACGTCCCCGACCTGTTCTATCTCCTGGAGCGCATGGCCTGCTGGGCGGCCCCGTCTCATGGTGTGGTCGAGCTCGTTCGCGACACCACCTCTCCGCTGTGGTCGGCGCGGCTCCTCCCCCAGCTGCTGGGGCTTCCGTCGGCCGAGCGCGCGCTCGACGGCTTTCACCTGCGGGTGCTGCGCGAGCTCGCTCCCGAGCTCGTGGACCTGCCGTTCCAGGACGGGTCGGGCTGGCCGGAGCGGCGCAGCGAGCTCGGACAACGGATCGACCGCGGGCGCACGCTGACGCGCAAAGCGCGAGCCGAGCTCCGGCGGCGCGCCGCGGGCACGATGGCGCGCAGGACGCGAGCGGCGCCAGGCCGGGCCGGAGCCGTGGGCCCCGCTGAAGCATCGGAAGCGCCCGCCGACCCGTTCGAGGCGACCCTCGCCGCCGTGCGCGAGGCTGCGCACAGCCAGGCTCAGCATCCGGCGTGGAACGTGCTCGACCGCAGGCGGGTCACCCGGCTGCTGGCGAGCCCCGCGGTCGAGCTCGACGCGATGAACCGGATGTACGTCTGGCGCCTCGGATCGGCCTTCCTCGGCCTGCCGTCCGGCTAGTGGGTCCAACCGAAACGTTTGACCTGTAATGAGTTCATGCGGCGATGCGGTGTTTGCGTTCGAGGACGGCGATTCGTCGGTCGCGGTCGTGGCCGTTGCGGTGGGTGATGTAGTCCGCGACG
>Ga0302326_10014173_pt1 | contig 16881 bp, 20 predicted proteins | sample Palsa_T0_3_FD_202264 | JGI IMG/M metagenome (GOLD analysis project Ga0302326, IMG submission 202264) | Peat permafrost microbial communities from Stordalen Mire near Abisko, Sweden - Palsa_T0_3 | ecosystem: Environmental > Terrestrial > Soil > Palsa > Peat permafrost | place: Sweden: Abisko...
CGTAACTGCCCATCGGTTCAGCCTTCCGTTACCTTGGCAGACCCGTAGCGCGACTGTCAAGCGGGGCGCGGGGAGGCCGTGGTAAGTTTGAAAGTGAATGAAAGCCAAGGTTTACTTGGAAACGACGATCCCGAGTTATCTGGTTGGGCGGCCTAGTCGCGATTTGTTGGTCGCTGCTCACCAGAAAGCCACATACGATTGGTGGGAATTGCGCCGGTCCGAGTTCGATCTGTACGTTTCGGAGTTTGTGCTCGACGAAGTGCGCGCCGGCGACCCAACTCTTGCTGACCGGCGGCTGGAACTCATGCGGGACATTCCGGCATTGGTCTCCAATAGCGAGATACTGGAATTAGCGGAGGACTTGATCGCCAAGGGACCGATTCCTCGCAAAGCGGCAATTGACGCAGCCCATATTGCGACGGCGACCGTGTATGGCTGCGAGTATCTGCTAACCTGGAACTGTCGGCATATCGCCAACGCCGAACTGCATCGGGCGATACGGCGGGTTGCCGAGGGACGTGGGTTTGAGGCGCCGACCTTGATGTACGCCGAACGAGATGATGGGGAAACAACCATGAAGTGGAAAGACGAAATTGTGGAAGAAGTTCGCGCCGCGCGGGAGGCTTACGCCGCACGGTTCGATTACGACCTCGTCCGGATTTTCGAGGATTTAAAGAAGAGCGAAGCTGAGCATCCCGAGCGGATGGCAGATCTCAAACCACTGAAACCCCGCGCACCGCGACCCGCGACGGATCGCGACGCCGCCTGATTCGCCGCTGCGCCAGCCCATGCTAAATTAAAACTTGCAACCCACCGCTGGCGAAAAATTCCAAAAACTGGTCGATATCATGGCGCGGTTGCGCGGCCCCGGCGGCTGCCCGTGGGACCGCGAGCAGACCTTCGACACTATCAAGCCTTACCTCCTCGAAGAGACTTACGAAGTGATGGACGCCATCGACGCGCGCGACTGGGGCGAACTTACCGGCGAGCTCGGCGACTTGCTAGTGCAATCCGTTTTCTTCTCCCAAATGGCCGCCGAGCAAAATTTGTTTTCCATCGAGGACGCGCTCGACGCCATCAACCAAAAGCTGATCCGCCGCCATCCGCACATCTTCGGTGAGCAGACCGCCGAAACTGCCGGCGATGTGTTGCGCATCTGGGGCAAGGTCAAGGCAGAAGAGAAAAAGCAGAAGGGTGAGACGGTCGCCGGGCTTCTCGACGCGGTCCCCCGCGCGCTGCCCGCGCTGGTGGAGGCGCAGCAGCTCACTACACGCGCGGCGCACGTGGGCTTCGATTGGGATAACGCCGCTCAGGTGCTGGAAAAGCTGCACGAAGAGCTGGCCGAATTCGACGCGGCCCAGCGCGGCGCATCGCAAGCCGAAATGGAAGGCGAACTGGGCGATCTGCTGTTCGTGCTGGTGAACCTGGCGCGCTTCGCGAAGGTGGATCCCGAGCAGGCCCTGCGCAAGACCAACGCCAAGTTCCGCGAGCGTTTCGGCTACATCGAGCGCAAGCTGGCCGAGCAAGGCAAGTCGCCAGAGGATTCCACGCTCGCCGAGATGGACGCGCTGTGGGAGGAGTCCAAAAGATGATCGAACTGCGCGCCTTGACGGAAAGCCGCCAGTTCCAGGAGGCTGTCGAGCTTCAGAAAACCGTGTGGGGATTCAACGATATCGAACTGCTGCCGGTACGCCTGTTCGTAGTGGCGACCAAGGTGGGCGGGCAGGCGTTCGGCGCTTTCGATGGCGGCGCGATGGTCGGCTTCCTGCTGGCGATTCCAGGATTGAAGCCCGGCGGCGCATCGTACCTGCATAGCCACATGCTGGGCGTGCTGGCGGAATACCGCAACAAGGGCGTCGGCCGCATGTTGAAGCTGCGGCAGCGCGAGGATGCTCTGGCCCGTGGCATCGAACTGGTGGAGTGGACCTTCGATCCGCTGGAGTTGAAGAACGCCTTCTTCAACATGGAGCGCCTGGGCGCCATCGTGCGGCGCTACGTGGAAAACCAGTACGGCACTACCACTAGCCCGCTGCACGGCGGCCTGCCGACCGATCGTTGCGTGGCCGAATGGTGGCTGGCCAGCCCGCATGCAGAAGCCGTGCTGGCGGCGAGGGCTCCCGAGCGCCGTGTGGAAGAGCGCATCGAAGTGCCTGCCGATATCGATGCCATCCGCCGCGCGGAACCCCGCCGCGCGCGTGAAATCCAGAAATCGTTGGGCGCGCGCCTGATGAGCGGCTTCGATCGCGGCCTCGCCGTGATTGGTTTCGAACGGTCCGATAGCGCCGGCACATACCTGCTCGGGAGATGGGAATGCGGATCGAGCGCGTAACCCTGCGGCAAATCCGCATGCCGCTGGTGCACTTCTTCGAAACCAGCTTCGGACGCACCACCGAGCGCCACATCATCCTGGTGGAAGCGGTGGGCGAAGGCGCATCCGGTTGGGGCGAAGTGACCGCGGGCGAGAATCCTTTTTATAACGAAGAGTGGACCGATTCCGCGTGGCTGATCCTGCGCGATTACGCGATACCGCGCGTGCTGGGCCGCGACCTCGCGAGCGCAGAAGAGGTCGCGCCGCTCACCGCGCACATCCGCGGCCACCAGATGGCTCGCGGCGGCCTGGAGGCGGCCGTCTGGGACCTGGCCGCACGGCTCGCAGGTCAGCCGCTATGGCAAGCGATCGGCGGTGGCGCGCGCCGCGAAATTCCCTGCGGCGTTTCCATCGGCATCCAGAATTCGGTGGAGCAGCTTCTCGAAAAAATCGAGCGCGAACGGGCCGCCGGTTACCAGCGCATCAAGATGAAGATCAAGCCGGGCTGGGATGTGGATGTGATCCGGCAGGTGCGCGCGCGCTTTCCGGCGATCAAGCTGATGGCCGACGCCAACTCCGCCTACACGCTGGAAGACGCGGACCGGTTGAAGCAGCTCGACGAATTTTACCTGATGATGATCGAACAGCCGCTGGCGCACGACGACATCATCGACCATGCCGTGCTGCAAGCCAGGCTCGATACGCCCATCTGCCTCGACGAATGCATCCGCTCGGCGCACCATGCGGCGCAAGCCATCCGGCTGCACGCTTGCGGCATCATTAATATTAAGTTGGGGCGTGTGGGAGGCTTCCGCGAGGCCAGGCGCGTACACGATGTGGCGCAGGCTGCGGGCGTGCCCGTGTGGTGCGGCGGGATGCTCGAATCCGGTGTGGGCCGCGCGCATAACATCGCGCTTTCCACGCTGCCCAATTTTGTTCTGCCCGGCGATGTTTCGGCCAGCAAGCGCTACTGGGCGCGCGATATTATTGTGCCGCCGGTCGAGACCACCCCGTACGGCACCATTCGCGTTTCGGACGAGCCCGGCTTTGGTTACGCCCTCGACCGCGATTACATCCGGTCGATCACGATCCGGGAGGAGTCCGCCGGTTGAATAAACCCGCGGTACTTTACGCCCTCATCGTGCTGATGGTGGCGTTCTGGTCGGGCAATTACATTGCAGGCAAGATCGCGTTGCGCGAATTTTCGCCGCTGCTGCTGGCGGGTCTGCGGATCGGCTTTGCGGGAATGATGATTCTGCCCGTATACTTGCTGAAGCGTCGTACCGAGCCGCGAGCGTCAGGGAGCGGTACGGTTCGCCTCTTGTTGCTCGGACTCTTCGGCGTCACTCTCAATCAGCTCTTCTTCATCGTCGGGCTGAGCCGCACCAGCGTGGCGCACTCGGCGCTGATCATCGGACTGGGCCCTATGCTGGTGCTTTTCCTGGCCTGCCTGCGCGGGCTCGAGCGCATGACTGCGCGCAAAGCGACAGGTATGGCCATCGCCCTCGTCGGAGTGGGCGTGCTGAAGGCCTTCGATCCCGCACCCGCGCGGGCCACCTGGCTCGGCGATTTCTTCATCTTCCTCGCGGCCCTGTTCTTTGCGCTGTTCACGGTGATCGGCAAGGAGGCCACCAGCCAGTACAGTTCCGTCACCGTGAACACGGTCGCGTATGTGGCGGGAGGCGTAGCGCTGCTGCCGGTCACGCTGTGGGAAGCCGGGCGCCACTCACTCGCGCACGTCAGCGCCGGAGCCTGGCTCTCGGTTATCTACATGGCGCTGTTTCCCTCGGTGATCGCCTACTTGATTTACTATTATGCGCTCGCGCACCTGGCGGCTTCGCGCGTCTCGGCGTTTTCCTATTTGCAGCCGGTGTTTGCCTCTGCAATGGGTGTCGCCATCCTGGGCGAGCGCCTCGGTGCGCCGGTCATCGCCGGCGGACTGGTGATCCTGTCCGGCGTGTATCTGGCGGAGCGCGGCTGATGATATCGTTTTTCGACTTACTGCGCGGCAACCGCAACTACCGCTACACCTGGATCGGGCAGGTGGTCAGCGAAATCGGCGACCACTTCAACAACATCGCCGTGTTCAGCCTGGCGTTGGCGAACACGCGCTCCGGGCTGGTGGTGAGCGGCGTGATGCTGTCGCGCGCCATCCCAGCCGTGCTGGCGGGACCCATCGCCGGTGTGCTGCTCGACCGCTTGAATCGCAAGCACGTGATGATCGCGAGCGACGTCATTCGCGCGGTGCTGGCGCTCGGGTTCATCCTCACCATTCGCCGGCACGATGTGTGGATGCTCTACGCGTTCAGCGCCCTGCTGATGTTCGCGTCCCCATTTTTCACCAGTGGGCGATCGGCGATCCTGCCCAGCATCGCCACCCGCGATGAGCTGCACACGGCCAATTCCCTGACGCAAACCACCGGATGGACCACCCTGACCATCGGCACGTTTCTGGCTGGCGCCAGCGTGGCGCAGTTCGGTTATAAATGGGCGTTTGTGGGTAATGCGCTGTCGTTCGTGGTTTCGGCGATCTGCATCTCGCGGCTGTTTCTGCCCGGCGACGGTTTCCGCCCGAAGCGCGAGTCGCTCACCGAAGCGGACGTGGTGCGGCCATGGCATGAATACACCGAGGGGCTGCGCTACATGCGCACCCATCCGCTGATCTTCGGCATCGCACTGATCGGCGTGGGCTGGGCTACGGGCGGCGGCGCGGCACAAATCCTGTTCAGCATCTTCGGCGAACTGGTATTCAATCGCGGGCCGGCCGGCATCGGGATTGTGTGGGGCTGCGCGGGCATCGGGCTGCTGATCGGAGGCGTGATCGGGCACCGGTTGGGCGAGCGGCTCAGCTTCGATGGCTACAAGCGCGCCGTGGTGGTGTGCTACGTGATTCACGGCGGCGCTTACGTGCTGTTCAGCCAGATGCGCAATTTCCATGCGGCGCTGCTGTTCATCGCGCTGTCGCGCGCGGCGGTGGCGGTCAGCTCGGTGCTGAACTATTCGCAGCTTCTGCGGCACGTGGCCAACGAGTTTCGCGGACGGGTGTTCGCCACCATGGAGTCCATGGTCTGGTCTACCATGATGATTTCGATGATGCTGGCGGGCATCGCATCGCAATACTACAGTCCGCGGCTGATCGGCGCGATCGCGGGCGTGCTCAGCTCGACGACGGCGGTCTTCTGGGGTTGGGCGCATTGGACCGGACGGCTGCCCGAACCAGCGCAAGAGGGTGTGTCTCCGGAGGACGTGGAAGTGCATGGCGAACCCACCATCTAATTTGCAGGACAAAGTGATTTTGGTTACTGGCGCGGCCAAGCGCATCGGGCGGGGCATTGCGCTGCGGCTGGCGCGGGAAGGCGCGCGCGTGGCGATCCATTATGGCAACTCGGAAGCCGAAGCGCGCCGGACGGCGGCCGAATGCAGCGGCGCGCCGCTGTTTCGCGCCAACCTGGAGAGCGTGGCCGAGATCGAGCGCATGTTCGGCGAGATCGAGCGCACGCTCGGGCGGCTGGACGGCCTGGTGAACAACGCCGCGCGCTTTACGCGCCGCGATCCGCTGAAGATTACCGAAGCCGATTGGGACTTCATCCATGCGGTGAACTTGAAGGCAGTCTTTTTCTGCTGCCAGAACGGCGCGCGCCTGATGCGCAAAACCGGCGGCGGGCGCATCGTGAACATCAGCTCACTGGGCGGCCTGCGGCCTTGGGCGGATCACGCCCACTACTGTGCGTCGAAGGCCGGAGTCATCATGCTGACGCGCGCGCTGGCGAAGGCGTTCGCGCCGGAGATCACGGTGAATTCTGTAGCGCCGGGAGTCATTCCATTCGGGGACCTCAACGAAGAGGCTACGGGGATGATTAAAGCTACTCCAGCCCGGCGCGGCGGCACGCCGGATGAGGTTGCGGGCGCGGTAGTTTATTTCTTGGAGGCGAGTAACTTTATTACGGGGCAGATACTGGCGGTGGATGGCGGGTTGAGCCAGCGGTAACGTCAGATGCGGGACAGGCGGTTGTCGAGTTCGGCTAGCTTCCCGGCGACAAGATCGAGCTTCGTATCCATCTTGTTTTCCAAGGCAAGCAAGCGCGCGCTGAGCGAGTTGAACAACGAGACGTTCATCAGGATGCCCACCAGCACGGCCACGGTGGGCAGACCAGCGGCGATGTAGAGCTGTATATCGGTCATCACTGCTGCTCCCAGTTTCGCACAGTCTCGCCGTGCCTGTATGGGTTGAGCCAGCGGCGGTTCCCATCACCAAACCGTCTTAAGACTGGTGGCGCGAATGCGCCTGTCACGGCTGATGACGGGCACATCGAAATAGACCGCAGTGGCCGCCACTATACGGTCTGGCATGTCGGGTACTTCGGCACGCGACACCTGCCGCATCGCTTGGACAATGGCCGCGGTAAACACTGCTTCGGTAAAGACATGCTCGGGGTCAGCCAGCGCTTGCGTCAGTTCATCGTACGCCGACGGCGGCAGACGTCTCTTCTCGACCAGGTAAACCACCTCCGCCAGGCTTATGGTCGAAATGGCGATCTTGCGTCGTGCGGTCGCGGCTTCGCTGATAAAAGCCCCAGCGGCAGCGGAAAGCATGGCATCGCCGAACAAATGCCAAAGGGCGGTGTGGGTATCGGCAACCGCGGCGATCGTCAAAAGTCTTCGCCAAAATGCCGGAACAAGTCGGCGCGGTTCGCGTCGATTTCCTCGGCAGATGGGGCGGGCCCGTATTTGGCGAACAGGCCCCGCCCCGTTTTGAACGGAGCGCCGGATGGGTGCGATTCCAGTGAGGGTGCGAGGTCTCGTTCAAGAACTTCACGCACATAACCGGCGGCAGAAACGCCGTGTGCGTTCGCTTGCACCTTCAGGGCGGATTCAAGCTTTTCCGGAAGTTCAATTACCATGGCGGATTTTCCTCCCGTTTCCTCAATTGTAGCGATTTCCTTGGCGCGGTCCAAACACGCCGGCAATCGCCAGCAGGATACCGGCCGGGCTCTCCCGGTCGACGTCGCACCGCGACTGCTTGGGCGTGAGGTCCGAATCGGCGAATTGTATCTGGCCGGGGGACTGACTTCGTACCGCAGCGCGGTGGAGACGGAACGGTTCGCCGCGCCGTTCGGCAGCTTCGCGTTCGGCATTTTGCGGCACACGGACCTGCCGGAGGTGGCAGCGTCGTTAGCGCCACGGCGCGTGTGTATGGCGGGCGCGGTGGATGGGCCCGGCGGTAAGCTGGAAGTTTCCGCCGTGCGCAAGGTCTACGGCGGCGCGCACGTGGTGGTGCGCGCGGAGGCCAAGTGGGATGTGGAGGCGCTGTCATGAAAGCTTGCGTTCTGGAATCGCCTGGGCCGATTGAAGGGAATCCGTTGGCGTTCACGGAAGCGCCGGTACCGGAGCCGGCCGCGGACGAGGTGCTGCTGCGCGTGCATGCATGCGGCGTTTGCCGGACCGATCTGCATGTGGTCGAAGGCGAGTTGCCTCCGCGCAAACGTCCGGTGATTCCGGGCCACCAGGTGGTGGGCACCGTGGAACGCCGCGGCGCGGAGGCGCACCGATTTCAGCCGGGGGCGCGCGTGGGAGTCGCCTGGCTGCATCGTACCTGCGGCGTTTGCGAATATTGCCGCTCGGGGCGCGAGAACCTGTGCGGCGCCGCCACCTTCACCGGCTACACGGTGGATGGCGGGTATGCGGAGTACATAGTGGCGCACGAGAACTTCGTCTATCCCATTCCGGAGGGTTTCTCGGACATGGCCGCGGCGCCGCTGTTATGTGCGGGGATTATCGGCTTCCGGTCGCTGCGTGTGTCGGGCATCCAGCCGGGCGGCACGCTGGGGCTCTACGGTTTCGGCGCGGCGGCGCACGTGGCGATCCAGGTGGCGCGCCATTGGGGCGTGCGGGTCTACGCCATGACGCGCGACGAGCGGCACCGGCAGCTTGCGCGCGAGTTAGGCGCGGAGTGGGCGGGCGCGGGCGACGACCAGCCGCCGGAGAAGCTGGATAGCGCCATCATCTTCGCGCCCGCGGGCGAGCTCGTGATTGCCGCGCTGCGCGTGCTGAAGAAGGGCGGCACGGTGGCTCTGGGCGGCATTTACATGAGCCCCATCCCGGCTATGGATTACAACCTGCTTTATCACGAACGCGTAATCCGCAGCGTGGCCAATAATACGCGGCAGGATGGGGAAGACTTCCTGAGGATCGCGGCGGAGATTCCGATTCACACTCAGGTGCAGGAGTTCCCGCTGGCGGAGGCGAATGCGGCCTTGCAAGCGCTGAAGCACGATGCGGTGCGGGGGGCCGCGGTGCTGCGGGTTAGGATTACGGCGTGACCTTGTATCGATCCCGTGGATACAGAGCGGCCTGGCGCACATTCGGAAGATTGAGCACCTGGCACGTTAATCGTTCGAGTCCAATCGCGAATCCGCCATGCGGCGGCATTCCCAAATCGAACATCGCCAGATGGCTCTCAAAGTTCGCAGGCTCGATGGACCTGGCACGCAGTGCCGCCTCCAAATCCTCGCGCAAATGCAGCCGTTGCCCACCCGTGGTGATCTCCAGGCCCTGGAACAGGAGATCGAAACTGGCGGCCGCACCGCGCGGTCCGCGTGGAGCGGTGTAGAACGGCCGGGCTGCCAAGGGGAAGCCCAGGACAAATACCGCGGGAATGCCGGTCTCCCGCCCAGCGAGTTCGCACAGTTGCCGTTCCGCCTCAGGATCGAGATCGTCCTGCAGGCCGGTGCGTCCAAACTCGGCGCGCAACATTTCGAGGCATGCATCGAACTCCCAACAGGGAACGCCGAGCATAGAGGGAAGCAGATTAGTTCTATATTTCCCGATCGCGTCGCCACATTTCCGGTTAAGGTTCTCGAACATGTCGGTAAGCAACTCACGCTCCAACTGAATCACATCCTCCGGCCCGTCGATGAAGCCGAACTCGACGTCCAGAGAATAATATTCCGTCAAATGGCGGCTGGAAGCGTGTGGCTCGGCGCGATAAACGTGCCCTGTCTCGTAGACGCGTTCCAGACCAGCCACCCCGTGTTCCTTATAAAACTGCGGACTCTGCGCGAGATAGGCTACGCGATCGAAGTATTTAATCTCGAACAGATTGCTGCCCCCCTCGGTGCCACCGGAGACGATCTTCGACGTTACGATTTCCGTAAACCGGCGGCGGTTCAGGGCATCCCGAAAACAGGCCAGGATGGCAGCCTGTATGCGAAAGATGTCGCCCACGGCTTCGGTGCGAAGCGCCAAAGGCCGGTACTGGATGAGCGTCTCCAAACCAACCGATTCCACTTGCGCCGCGGATTGGAAGGGGAGGTTTCGTGCAGCGCGGTTCAACACACGAATCTCCGAGATCTCCACCTCACACCCGCTCCTGGATCGCGGCTCAGCCCGGACGTTGCCCAGAATCTCGACGACATCTTCGACTTTGAGCTTGTGTTCCTTCAGTGCCTCAGGGCTGATAACGCATTGCGCCTCGCCGCTGCAGTCCCGCACAATCACGAAAGCGGTCTTGCCGAGGATGCGGAGCCGGTATACCCAACCTCGAAGCCGCACCTCTCCCGGAATAGATTCGGAAATGTTCCCGATGAATATACGTCGCGCTGCCGCGGTGACCATGCAAATCCCCCAGTTCGAAATTTGCTGGAACCACGATTTGCGGCGGTGCCATCCAGCTTCCGGCTATGGGCCGGCGCTCGATTCAACGCGGTGTCGTCGCGCTCTACGTTTCTCTCTACTCGGGCCTGCTCGATGTCGAGCTTCCGTTTCGAGAGAACCTCTCAGAGGGGTCTCTCCTCTTCGTCGAGTACTTCCTTTCTACCACATTTGGGGACGTTCGATATTCAGTCTGGCCCGGGTACGCCAGGCCAGGACGATAATAAACCGTTAAATGACCAATCCGATTCCCGCGCCGTTTCGTTTACTCGTGAGAGGTGTATCATGCGTATGACGATCAACCGTTGGAAATTCAAGGGATGGACTGTTTGCGGCATCGCCCTGGCTTCATTTGCCGCTGGATCGCTCCTGACTGCCCGACTGGCGCACGTGAACCAGGTGAGGGCCGATAGCGATCGGGTCTTCGAGCTGCGCGTTTATCATGCGGTGCCGGGAAAAGTGCCGGCACTGGAGTCGCTGTTTCGCGACACGGCCTCAAAGCTGCTCGCCAAACACGATCTGAAGGCTGTAGGTTACTGGGTGCCGGAGGGTGCTCCCGCTTTCGACAATACATTCGTCTATATCCTGGCGCATGCCAGCCGGGAGGAAGCGAAGAAGAACTGGGATGCGATGCACGCCGACCCGGCATTTCAAGAGATGATTAAGTCCGAGCAGACCGAGAAGCGGGTGGAAAAAGTGGACTCGGTGTACATGCGTCCGTCGGACTTTTCGCCGATGAAGTAGGTAATCCGCGCCAACTAAGAAGCTTCCCGCAGCTCGACGATGGTGGCTCCCGCGCCGCCCTCCTGCTGCGGCGCCTGATAATACTTCTCCACGTGCGGATGCTTCGCGAGCAGCTCCCAGAGCACTTTGCGCAATATGCCCATGCCGTGGCCGTGTACGATGCGGATGCGGCTGGCGGTGGCCATCACGGCGCGGTCCAGGAACTGATCCACGTTGTCGCGGGCCTCTTCGGCGCGCTGGCCGATTACGTTGATCTCCTGGTGTACGGGCGCCAGCTCGGGCGCGGGTTTGAAGCTGACATTTTTCGGCAGCTTGGAACTGGCGGGGGCGTCGGGCAGGATCTCCAGCACGTCGTCCACGGAAACCTGCATCTTCATGAAGCCGGCTTCCACTTCCAGCCGGTCGTTGGCCAGCAAGCGGCGCACGCGCGCGGGATCGCGGATGCCCTGCAGACGCACACGCACACCTTCCGCGATGCGGGGCCGTTGCAAATCGCCGTGGCGCGCTTCATCCTGCGTGGAGAGCACCGTGGTCTGGAACTCCTCGCGCAGCTCGCGCTTGGTTTTCGCCACGCGGCGCTCCGCCTGTTCGGTGGCTTTGCGTTGGCCGGCGCCCTGCACGATCTGGTCGATGGTCTGCTGCGCCTGTTCTTCGAACTTGGCCAGCACCTGCTCGGTGCGGCGCTCCAACTCCTTCAGCTTGGCGGTCTCGCGCTTCTCCCATTCGCGCGCCACTTCCTTTTCGCGCGCGGCCAGATCCACCTGCTGCCGCTTCAGATCCGCTTCCAGCGTTTGCACGTCTTTGAGGCGCTGGTGCAGTTCGCTGAGAAAGCGGGAAACGTCGCGTTCGCGATCGCTCATGGAGGCGCGCGCGCGGTGCATGATGTCTTCCGGCATGCCCAGGCGCGTGGCGATTTCCAGGCCCGCGGATTTACCGGGCATCCCCGTGTGCAGCACGTAGGTCGGCTCGAGAGTTTGCTCGTCGAAGCCCATGGATGCGTTGAGCACGCCCTTGGTATTTGCGCCGTAAATCTTGAGCGCCAGCAAGTGCGTGGAGGCCAGCGTGTACGCGCCGGCGGCGCGGAAATGCTCCACGATGGCCACGCCCAGCGCGCCGCCCTCCTCGGGATCGGTGGCTGCGCCCAACTCGTCCAGCAGCACCAGTGAATCGGGCGTCACATCGAGAGCCATTTCGCGAATGTGCGAAATATGCGCGGAAAACGTGCTGAGGCTTTCCTGTATCGACTGGTTGTCGCCGATGTCCGCCAGCACCTGGCCGAAAATGGGAAACTCGGCTTCGGCAGCGGGCACGGGCAATCCGGATTGCGCCATGAGCGTGAGCAGGCCGACGGTCTTCAGCGATACGGTTTTGCCGCCGGTGTTGGGACCGCTGATGAGCAGCGTTTTGGAGCGCTCATCGAGTTCGAGCGAAATCGGCACCACCGCCTTGCGCTGGCGGCGGAGCACATCCTGCAGCAAAGGATGGCGGGCGTCGCGCAGCAGCAGGCGCGCCGTGAAGCGCGGGATGGCGCAGTCGAAATCCACCGCAAAGCGGCCCTTGGCGAAGAGCATTTCGAGTTCGCCGAGGGTGTCCATGGTCAGGCGGATGGATTCGGCGTAGCCGCGCAGGCGGGCGGTCAGCTCGCGCAGAATGCGGTGCACTTCCTGCGCTTCTTCCTCGGTGAGGCGCACCAGCTCATTGTTCAGGTCGATGGTTTCAAGCGGCTCGACGAACAGCGTATGGCCGCTGGAGCTGGCGCCGTGGATCACGCCATCGATCTTGCGGCGCTGTCCGGCGATGATCGGCACCACGAAGCGCTCATTGCGGATGGTGACGAACTCTTCCTGCAGCACGCCTTCTTCCTGGTGGCTTTTCAGGAAGCGCTCGAGCGAATCCTGGATGGACTTGCGCTGGCGCTCGATGTCGCGGCGCAGGCGGGAAAGTGCCACGCTGGCGCGGTCCGCGACCGAGCCATCGGGCAGAATCTTGCCTTCCAGATCCTTGAGCAGCGAACGGAAGTCGCCGATCAATTGGGCGCGCGCGCCGAGGCGGGGGAAGCGCTCGGCGACCGCGTTCAGCACGCTTTTGGCGTCGGCGGCGCGGTCGAGGACGCCGAAGAGATCGAAAATCTCCTTGGCTTCCAGGCTGGCGCCTTCGATGCGGAGCTTGTGGACCGCTTCGGTGAGGTCGGGGAAGCCGCTGAATTCGATGCGTATGGCTGCACCGCGCGCCGCGGTTTGGGGACGGGCGGCCGAGCGCAGATACTCGACAGCCTCGGCGGCATCGGCCAGATCGGCGGTCAGGCGGGCGGCGTCGGTGTGCGGCGCGATGTTGGCTAGCTCGCGCTTACCGGGCGGGCTCGACACGTAGCGGCCCAGCAGGGCGCGGAGGGACTCGTATTCCAGGACATCGGCGCTGGTAGCCTTCATCTGTTTCTATTGTCGGACTTGTTGAGTGGGAATAGGAAAGAAGCTATGCCGACATGGCCCCTCTCAGAACACTGAAAGCGATGCGAGTGTTAATTGGCCAGGCGGGCTCGACACAGAGGGGTCCAGCAGGGCGCGGAGCGATTCGTATTCCAGAACCTGGGCACTGGTATCCGGCATCAGTTTCCACTGTCGGAATTGTTGAGCGAAAATAGTTGAAGAGCCATGCCGACGTTTGCGGAGTCGATTGCCGAGTCGTTCCATTCCGAGGTTGATGTGAACTGGAGTTTGAAATCCACCACGCATGCGGTCGCCACGTTTTCCGTCAAAACAGTGGCGGTTGAGGTGGATTTCGAGCAACGGGAAAATGGCGGGCCTTGGCATGTTGCCTTCAATACACTGCGGGCCAACATGGCCGACCGGACGAACGTGGCACTGGCCTTTCGCATCTTCAACGGAGTGTTTCAGGCTGTGAAGGAATTCATCGACACCCGTGAGCCGGAGCTTATGGTGTTTATCGCCAAGGACGAGGACCTTGCTGCGATTTACCAGACCTATCTGCGCCGGGAGGGGGCGGATTTGGAGGAGATGGGATACCAGTTGGAAGGTCCGCATAGGGTCGAGCCGTACACCGAGTGGACTTTGCGTAGGGTGAAGCCGTCAGCCTGGCGGCAGTAGGGATGGTGAGGGAAGGCCGGCTGACAGCCGGCTGCGGGCAGAATTGCCCGCCCCACGCTGCAAGCCGAAGCCTTTCTCGATGACCGGCAGAGTGCCCGTGGTGATCTGGTAAGTCGGGAGCTTGCGGCGGGCCACCCATTCCACGCGGCTGGCATCGTCGGCGGCGCGGAGAATGCCGCCGGTCACCCGGCAGATGTAATCGATCAGTACGTAGTGGTATTCGGGCGCACCCGCCGCATCGCGGATGATGCGCTCGAAGATTTCGAGCACGGCGACGGGCTTGACGTCGAGGCCGGTCTCTTCACGCACCTCGCGGATGACGCCTTCCTCCAGGGTCTCGCCGGTTTCAAGTACACCTCCGGGCAGCGACCAGTAACCCTTCAGCGGTTCTTTACCGCGCTCCACCAGCAGGATTCTATCGCGGTTGAATATCAGCGCGCCTACTCCCAGGATGGGGCGTTTGGGATAGCGGCGGCTGTGCACCTTAGTATTGTACGGAACCCTTCACGTCCAGCCGGATGCGATACACCGACGTGCGCGCGGTGATGTAGAGCGTCTGGAAATCGGGATCGCCGAACGCGCAATTCGACGGCGTTTCTCCCAAAGGAATGGTCGCCAGCGGCCTGCCTTCCGGGGTATATACGGCGATGCCCCTGGCGGCTACATACAGGTTGCCTTTTTCGTCGGTGCGCATGCCGTCCGGAATACCGTCGATGCCGGAGACGAACACGCGCTCGCCGGACACCTCGCCGTCGTGGCCCACGTCGTACGCGCGAATATTGCGCTCGTCGGAATTAGCCACGTAGAGAATGCGGCCATTGGGCGACAGCGTGATTCCGTTGGGCCGCCCGGTGGGCCTGGCGATCACCGACAACTGCCCCTTGGGCGTGATGTGATACACGCCGTAGAAATCCAGTTCGCGCGTATCCTGCTGGTTGCCGAATGCCGGATCCGTGAAATACACGTGATCGGACTTTGCGACCACGATGTCGTTGGGGGCGTTCAGGCGCTTGCCATCCCACTTGTCGGCCAGCACCTCGATGCGGCCCTTCTTGTCGGTGCGGGTGACGCGGCGTGCGTGCGTCTCGCAGGTGTACAAGCGGCCCTGCGCGTCGAGCGCATTGCCGGCGGCGCCGTTGGAGGTATCGCGGAAGACCACGGTAGCTCCGTCCGGCGCGTGTTTCATGATCTTGCCGGCGGGGACATCGCTGAACAGCAGATACCCTTCGCGCGACCAGACGGGGCCCTCGGTGTAGCGGAATCCGTGCGCGGATTTCTCGACCTGCACTTGCGAGAAGTCCTGGGCGGCCAGCGGCAGCGCCAGCAGCGCCATCGACAGAAGCGCCCGCGCGCGCGGGATCATCGATTGCCTTTACCCACCACCACCAGCTCGTTGTTGACCTGTTTGACGCCGTGCACTTTGCGGGTAAGTTTCTCGGCCTTGGTCTTCTGCTCGTTGGTTTCTACTTTGCCACGCAAAGTAACCACGCCATCCTTGACATCCACGTCCATGGCGCCGCCTTTGACCACCTGATCGTCGGCCAGCTTGCGCCTGACCAGATCGTACAGTTGATCGTCGGAGAAGTGCTTTTCCGCTGCCCACACACCCGCGGCCAGCGCCAAAATCACGAGTAAGGAAACTAACGTTTTAATTTTCATCTTTCCCGGCCATTGTACGCCAGTCCATCGCCTCCAGGAAACCCGGCTTCTCGCGCCAGCCGGGCTGCACCTTCACGTGGAGGTCGAGATAGACCTTGCGTCCGAACATGCGTTCCATCTCTTCGCGCGCCTGGGTGCCAATCTGTTTCAGCATGGCGCCGGCAGCCCCGATTATGATGCCTTTCTGCCCGCTGCGATCCACGTAGATGGTGGCATAGATGCGAGTGAGCTTGGGCGTGTCTTCCCAGGAATCCACCGCCACGGCCACCGAATGCGGCACTTCCTCGCGGGTGGCTTGCAGAATTTTTTCACGCACGATCTCGGCCGCCAGGAAGCGCTCGGGCTGGTCGGTGATGTGGTCGGGCGGAAAGTAGGCCGGGCCTTCGGGAAGCCGGTCGAGAATGGCCTGGCGCAGTTGGTCCACGCCTGCGCCCGTGCGCGCGGAGATAGGCAGACAAGCGGCGAATTCGTGCCGCGCGCTGTAATGCTCGATGAGCGGCAACAGCGCGCTCTTATCTTTGCCGAGCCGGTCCGTTTTGTTCAAGATCAGCAGCGCGGGCGTGTCCGTCCTCTTCAGCAGATCGACGGCGTGGCGGTCTTCGTCGCCGAACTTGCGCGAGGCGTCCGCCAGGAAAAGAAGCAGGTCGCGCTGATCGAGAGCCGCGCGCACGGTATCCATCATGCGCTTGTTCAGCAGCGAATCGGCTTTGTGGATTCCGGGCGTATCGAGGAAGACGATCTGGGCATCGGGCAAGGTTACCACGCCTTGGATGGAGGTGCGGGTGGTTTGGGGCTTGTCGGCCACAATGGCGATTTTGGCGCCGACGAGGCGGTTCAACAACGTGGATTTGCCCACGTTGGGGCGGCCCAGGATAGAGACAAATCCGGATTTCATAAGCCAGCTTTTTTCTCACCGTGGGGCGGGCAATTCTGCCCGCAGCCGGCTTTCAGCCGGCTTTGGCCGCCTAAAAGGCGGCTGCGGCCATGATTGGCCGCCCCACAATTAATTGAAGTCATTGGGCCACCGGTTGCGAGCGGCGCACGCGCACCTGGGCGACGCGGAGTTCGTCGCTGGCCAGAATGTCGATGTGGATACCTTCTCGCTCCACCGACTCGCCCGGTTTCGGCACGCGGCCCAGCCACTCGGTAACCAATCCCCCTACGGTGGTGGATTCGATATCCTCCTCGGCGTGGAACTCCAGCAGATCGCTCAAGCGCGCTACATCGAAGCTGCCGGAGACGATGTAGCCGCCTTGGCCGTCCTCCTGCACATCGGAATCGGGCTCGTGTTCGTCGCGGATCTCGCCCAGGATCACTTCCACCAGGTCTTCCATGCTGGCCAGGCCGGCGGTGTTGCCGTATTCGTCGACCACGATCACCATATGCGTGTTGTCCTGCTGCATCTCGCGCATCAGG
>Ga0302326_10014174_pt1 | contig 16879 bp, 15 predicted proteins | sample Palsa_T0_3_FD_202264 | JGI IMG/M metagenome (GOLD analysis project Ga0302326, IMG submission 202264) | Peat permafrost microbial communities from Stordalen Mire near Abisko, Sweden - Palsa_T0_3 | ecosystem: Environmental > Terrestrial > Soil > Palsa > Peat permafrost | place: Sweden: Abisko...
TCACCAAGCGTTACCCAGGTCAGGCGGCGCCCGCGATCAGCGAGCTCAGCCTCGAGGTCCCCGCGGGCGAGGTCTGCGTGCTCGTCGGCCCCTCGGGTTCGGGCAAGACGACGGCGATGCGCCTGATCAACCGCATGATCGAGCCCACCAGCGGCGACATCCTCCTCGGCGGACGCAGCGTGCTCGAACGCCGCCCCGACGAGCTCCGGCGGGAGATCGGTTACGTGATCCAGCAGATCGGGCTCTTCCCCCATCAGACCATCGGCGAGAACATCGCCACCGTGCCGCACCTGCTCGGCTGGGACAAGGCCCGGATCGCGCACCGGCGCGACGAGCTGCTCGAGCTCGTCGGGCTCGATCCCGAGGAGATGCGCGACCGTTACCCGGCCCAGCTCTCAGGCGGTCAGCGCCAGCGGGTGGGGGTGGCCCGCGCCCTCGCCGCCGACCCGCCCCTGATGCTCATGGACGAGCCCTTCGGTGCCATCGACCCGATCAACCGCGAGCGCCTCCAGGACGAGTTCCTCCGCCTCCAGGCCACCGTCCGCAAGACGGTCGTGTTCGTCACCCACGACATCGACGAGGCGATCAAGATGGGCGACCGCATCGCCATCCTCCGCGAGGGCGGCGTCCTCGCCCAGTACGCCCCGCCCGCCGAGCTCCTGAGCCGCCCCGCCGACGATTTCGTGGCCCAGTTCGTCGGCGCCGACCGCGGCCTCAAGCGCCTCGCGCTCACCACCCTCGCCGACGTCGAGCTCATCCAACCCAACGGGCTGGCGCCCAGCGGGCGCCGAGTACCGCTGCGGAGCACGGTGCGCGACGCCCTGTCGATGATCCTCACCGCGGGGGGCAAGCCGCTGACCGTGGTCGACGACGAGGACCGGGTGGCGGGCCTCGTGACCCTCGAGCTCGTAGGGGGCCTGCTGGGCACTGAGGCGGACCGCGGGTCGGATGGCGCCGGCGGGTCGGATGGCGGGCCCGCGTGAGCGTGCTCGCGCCCGCCGGGGTGGTGATTCCGACCTTCGGCGGGGCCCCGAGCAGCTACGCGTGCGAGCGGGCCAACCGGCTCTTCTGCCCCGACTGGGTCTCGAAGAACTGGAGCAGCGTGCTGTGGCCGGCGCTGCGCCAGCACGTCCTGCTTTGCGTGGTGGCCGTGGCCATCGGCTTCGTCATCTCCTTTGCTCTCGCGCTCCTCGCCTACCGCCGCCGCGCGGTGGAGCGCCCGGTGATCCTGATCAGCGGGATCCTCTACACGATCCCCTCGCTCGCGCTCTTCGAGATCCTCGTCCCCTTCAAGCCGCTCGGCCTGAGCGACCGCACGGCCGAGGTCGCGCTCGTCTCCTACACCCTGCTCATCCTGTTCCGGAACATCGTCACCGGCCTGCGCGAGGTTCCCGACGAGGTGCGCGAGGCGGCGCGCGGGATGGGCATGACCGACCGCCAGTGCCTGTGGCGCGTCGAGCTTCCGCTCGCCCTCCCGAGCATCATCGCCGGGGTCCGTATCGCCACTGTCACGGTGGTTGCCCTGGCCACCGTCGCTTCCTACATCTGTGACCAGGGACTGGGCGTCCCCATCCTCGCGGCGATTCAGGACGGCGTGTTCAAGACCGAGCTCATCGCCGCCGGCGGTCTCGCCGTCGCCCTGGCCCTGTGCGCCGACGGCCTGCTCGTGCTCCTCCAGCGCGCCCTGACCCCGTGGGCGAGGGCGCGCTGATGCACACCCTCCTCGACGCCCTGCGCTTCATCGGACACAACGGAGCGCTCCCCTCCGACCCGGCCGCTCCGACCCTCCTGCACCTGACCCTTCAGATGCTGTGGATCAGCGGCGTGGGGATCGCGATCTCGCTCGCGGTCGGGCTCCCGATCGGCGCCTGGCTCGGCCACCTGCGCCGCTTCTCGTTCGTGGCCATCAACACCTCGAACATCGGGCGGGCGCTTCCGAGCCTGGCCGTACTCGCCATCGGCGACGCGATCCTCGGCCTCGGCCTCACCGTGACCGAGGTCGCCTTGGTCATCCTGGCCGCGCCCATCGTGCTCACCAACGCCTACGTGGGCATCGCCGACGTCGACCCCGAGATCGTCGACGCCGCCCGCGGGATGGGCATGAGCGGGTGGCGGATCCTGTGGCGGGTCGAGGTGCCCTTGGCCCTCCCGCTCCTCTTTGCCGGCATCCGCACGGCCGCCGTGTACGTCGTGGCGACGGCGACCATCGCCTCGCTCGCCGGCTACAACGGCGGTCTCGGCTACATCATCTCCGACGAGCAGAGCTACCACCTGTCGGGTGTGCTCGGCGCCGCCATCTGCGTGGCCGCGCTGGCACTCGTGGTCGACGGCGCGCTCGCCCTGGTCCAGCGCGCCCTGACCCCGCGGGGGCTGAGGCTCGAGCGTGATCTGCGCGGCGAGGACGTGGACGCGCTCGTCCCGGTGACCGCGATCTCGCCTTCGTGAGCGCGAATTCCTGTATTTTCGATAGGAATAGGTACAAAACTGGGAGGTCGATGATGGTGAGGAACCTGCGCAGGGGATTGCCGGCGGTGCTCGTGCCGTTGGCACTGGCAATAGCGCTCGCCGCATGTGGAAGCTCGAGCAGCACGACGCCGACGAAGACCAAGCCGGCGGCCAAGGCGGCGACGGGCCCCGGAGCGGGCAAGCCCGCGGTCGTGATCGGGGACAAGAACTTCCCCGAGGAGAACATCCTCGGCGCGCTCTATGCCACCGCGCTGCGCGCCAAGGGCTATAACGTCACGCTCAAGGACAACATCGGCAGCTCGGAGCTCACCTACAAGGCGCTCACCTCCGGGGAGATCGGCTTGTACCCCGAGTACACGGGGACCATCCTCTCGGTGCTGGCCGACGACACGGCCAACCCGCCGACCGCGACGGCGGCCTACAACGAGTCGAAGTCCTTCCTCGCCAAGCACGGTTACGCCCTGCTCGCGATGACGCCGTTCTCGGACTCCGACGTCGTGGTGACCAAGGTCGCCTACGCCAAGGCTCACGGACTCACGAGCGTCGCCGACCTGGCCAAGCTCGGCAAGGCGGTCAAGCTCGCCGCCGAACCTGAGTACGCGACGCGCTACTCGGGCCTGATCGGCCTCAAGAAGGTGTACGGCGTCGTGCCGACGTTCGTGCCGTTGGCCACGAGCGCGCTCGTCTACCAGGCGATCAACTCCGGTCAGGTGCAGGCGGGCGACGTCTTCACCACCGATCCGCAGCTGAAGTCGGGCGACTACACGCTGCTCGCCGACCCCAAGGGGATCTTCGGGTACCAGAACGTCGCCCCGATCGTCTCGGACAAGGTGCTCGCCGCCGAGGGCCCGCAGTTCGCGAGCACGCTCAACGCGGTCAGCGCGTTGCTCACGCTTCCCGCGATCCAGAAGATGAACGCCGCCGTGATCCTCGACAAGCAGTCCGCGGCCTCGGTGGCCGAGGAGTTCTTGAAGGCCAACGGTCTCGCCTGAGCGCTGCGGTCGCCCGGGAGCTCCGCGTCGCCGCGGTGCTCCCGGGGGCCGCGCCGTGACGTCATCCAAACCACCTGCGCGGAGGCGGTGGGGAGGGGCGGGCCTATACTTGACCGCGTCGTGCAGGAGATGGTCATCTACGGCGTCAGCTTCGACATGGTCGGCAAGCAGCCCATCGTGTTGCTGAAGACTGTCGACAGCAATAAGTTCCTGCCCATCTGGATCGGGCACCCCGAGGCTGCGGCGATCCTGATGAAGTTGCAGGGCGCTTCGACGCCCCGGCCCATGACCCACGACCTGCTCGCCGACCTGCTTGGCGAGCTCGAGGTCGAGTGCGCGCGCGTGGCGGTCACCGAGCTGCGAGAGAACACTTTCTACGCCTCGATCACGCTGCGGACGAACGGCCGCGACGTCGAGATCGACTCCCGGCCCAGCGACGCTCTCGCCCTCGCGGTGCGCGCCGGTGCTCCCATCTTCGCCGCCGACGAGGTGATCGCCGAGTCCGCGATCGAGTTCGAGCACGAGGTCGAGGACACGGAAGAGGTCGTCGAGAAGTTCAAGGACTTCCTCGACCGCGTCACGCCCGAGGACTTCGCGGGAGACAGCTGAGGGGGCAAGGGAATGGCGATCCACACCGATCAGCTCAAGCCTCGTCGAGCCCAGCCTCGAGGCGGCGCGGGGCCCGAGCCCACCATCGGCGAGCGAGCGCTCGTGCCTGGAGAATGGGCCGTGCTAGGTCTGCTCGCCGAGGCGCCGGCGCACGGCTTCGCGCTCTCGAAGGCGCTCGCCCCGGGGAGCGAGATCGGCGTGATCTGGTCGGTGTCGCGTCAGCTTGTGTACCGGACTCTGGGTGTGCTCGAGGAGAACGAGCTCGTCCTCGCCGTCGCCACCGAGGCGGGCCCCGGACCCGAGCGCACGATCATGAGCGTGACCCCGCTCGGCCGGCGGGCGGTCTCGCGCTGGCTCCCGCCGCCGGTCGCGCCCGGGCGCGACGCCCGGTCGCTGCTTATGCTCAAGCTCGTGTTCCTCACGCGCTCGGGCCGCGACGTGCGGCCCCTGCTCGAACGCCAGCGCGAGCTCCTACTTCCCGCCTCCGCCGCTCAGCACGAGCGGGCCACCAGTTCGAGCGGCTGGCAGCAGACGGTCGAGCTCTGGCGCGCCGAGTGCGTCGACGCCGTGATCAGCTTCACCGAGCGGATGCTCGACACCGCCGCGGTCTCGGATTAGTCGTCCGGGCTTGCGCCCGGCGCGGACCCTTACCTGACCGCCGCTAGGGACGGACGGTCAATCGGCTCGACGAAGACGGCGGCCGATTTGACCATCGCGGTCGCCTGGTCTCCGGGCTTGAGATCGAGCTCGTCGGCAGCCTCGCGGGACATCAGCGAGACGATCCGGTAAGGACCGCAGGCCAGTTCGACCTGCGCCACGAGCACGTCCTTCTTTACCGCGAGCACCGTCCCCTGGAGACGATTGCGCGGGCTCGTGAGGCGTTTTGCCCCGTGAGGGCTGGGGATGTTCGTGAGGTCTTTCGTGGACACGTGGGCTGTTTCCGCGATTGGACCGGCCCGACCAATACTACCCAAATCTGGGCCACTAGACAAGTAGTGACTAGCGGAGCGGCTTACGAGGGCCTTCTGAGAGCGCATCGACGCCGAGATCGTCATCACCCTCGACCGGCGACACTTCGCCGCGATAAAGCCGCGCCACCGCGAAGCGTTTGAGCTGCTGCCGTAGGCTCAGCTCGCATCAGGCTCCTCCTCGGCCGCCGCCGCGCGGTAGCGCGCCGCCGTACGGCGCCGTCCCGGGATGGCGACGGGCGCGCGAACGCGGAGCTCGTCCACCACCCGGACCATGAGCTCGGCCGCACTCTCGCCGGGCCGCACCCCGCCGCTGGCGGGGGCGAAGAACTCGACCTCGATGCGCGGCCGCTTGGGGACGCGGACGATGTCGACCGTCCCCCGGACTGCCGCGCATATGATGCGGGCCTCGGGCACGGCCAGCGCCAGCCGGCCGGCGCCGCTGCGGGCGCGCAGCCGCGTCCCCCGCGAGATTGTGCCCTCCGGGAAGACACCGATGCACGCGCCAGCTTCGAGCTCGCGGATCGCCGCGTCGAGCGCCTGCGTGTCGCCCCCGCCGCGCACGATCGGGATCTGACCCATCCCGTCGAGGATCCATCCCAGCGGCGCCGCCTTCCACAGCGTCGACTTGGCCAGCGCCCGGATCTGGCGGCGGGGGAGCCCCGCCACGCCGACCGCCACCGGATCCCAGTAGCTGTCGTGGCTGGCGATGACCAGGGTCGGTCCTTCGGCCGGGAGCTGGTCGAGCCCTAAGACCTTGAGCCGTCCCCAGGCGCGGATCACCGGGGAGGCCAGGGTCATGGTGGTCGTGTAGGTGCGGGTCATGGGGTGGGGTGGTCCGGTCACCCCTGATAGAGGATGCTCGTTCCGGACCCATAATCGTAGTTCGACTCGTCGGGAGGATGGCGCACGTAGTCCTTGCTGTAGGCAGTGAGTGCGCTTGAGTGCGGTGTGAGGACTTGCAGGGGGAGCTCGATATCGCGAGCTGGGGGCTTGTCATACGTGAGTGCGTGGGGGAGGTCGACCATTGCGTTGGCGAGGTCGCGCGCACGTGCGGCGACGACGACCCGCAGGATGTCGTCGCGCTGTAGTTCGGTGAAGGTCTCTCGTGATGCGACGGCGGGAAGTCCGAGGGCGCCGACGAACAGGTTGCGCCGCGGCGTGTGGGGATGGTGTGCGCGGAGCGCCTGCGCCGCGCCGAATACGGCGTCGTCGTTCCAGAGCAGCACGATCTGGATCTGTGGGTTGTGCTTGAGCGCCCCCGCGACGGCTGTGAATCCGGGTGTCATCTCGATGGCTTTCTTGCGGCGCGGTGCCGGAGGATATTCCTGGGCGCTTGCGGTGGCGCTCGCGGCGATGGCGAGGTCGGGCGCCTGGTGCGCAAGTGTCACGCGAAAAGCCCGCTCGATGGCGGCAGCGTCGGTGGCATATGGTAGATCGCCCAGGTCGCTCGTCGGCGGGAGCACGAACAGCACGTTGGCGCCGGCTGGGACGTGCCCCCGCGCCCATGTAGCGGCCTGGGTCGCGAGCATCGTCGCGGCCTGGACAGGGTCGACGAGGATCGCCGCCGTCTGGTGCTTCAGCGGGGTCGGATAGGCGACGATCCTGAACCCGTTGCGGATCGCGGTCGCTGCGAGGGGCTCGATCGAATCTGGAACGTTCGCTTCGACGTCGACGCTCGTATCCAGCGCGGGTACGACGATCACGCTGCCGTAGGTCGATGGCTTGTTCGTGGCTGGGTTGTAGGAGCCTGGGGTAGTGAGGACCCGCAGGTGCATCAGCAGATCGGCTGCGCTGTCGCCGATAAGCGACGGCTCCATACCGAGCTCTTTCGCGCGCGCCGTGATCAGGAGCGCGAGGTCGCCGATCGGCGGGTTGAAATAGGCGCCAAAGATGTGATACGCGGGAGTCGGTGCCGTGGGCGTTGCGGTCGAGCAGGCGCTCAGTGCGGCGGGGAGCGCAAGGCCGGCGGCGGCTGCGCGCAGGACGGTGCGGCGGCTGACGGGCTCGCCGGCGACGAGGCGCCGCAGCTCGATCACATGTCGCGTGTCACGGCCGGTCATGCAACCTCCTCTACTCGGGGGGACGTCGAGAGCGGATCGCGGAGGTGCGACCGGGTCCCCGAACCCTGGACCACGAGCAGGATCAGCCCGAGGGCCATCATCAGCGCAAGCAGGACGATGGTGTGCCCGACCGCTCCGGGAACCCCGTCGGTCCCCTGCATGTCGAGGATCACCTGGGAGGCAAGCGTGGTCGTGGTGTTGCTGATGCCACTGATGAGCGTGACCGCGCCCACTTCGCCGAAGGCGGCGCCGACGGCGAAGATGACGGCCGTGATCACGCCGAGCTTCGCTTCGCGCAGCGCGAAGAGCCACAGCCGCCAGCCGGAGGCGCCAAAGGCGACGGCCTGGTCGATGAGGCCGTCGGGGAGGCCGCGGATCGCGATCGCGCTCACCGCGACGATGATCGGCAGCGAGAGCACGACCTGCGCGGCAACCATGCCACTGAGCCCGTTTATCCACGTCCCTCCCCACGGCGCCGTGGCGTTACCAGGGACGAGCAGGACGAAGTAGACGCCGACGGCGACGGATGGCAGGCCGAGTCCGGCGTTCGCGATCACCAGCGACCGCCGCGAGATACGGGATCGGCCGAGTCCGATGGCGCAGGCTGCGGGAAGGCCGAGGATCGTCGCTATCAGTGTGGCCTCGGAGCCGAGCCTCAGTGTCGTGATCGTGAGAACGCCGAGATACGGGTCGTGGAGGTCGTACCGGACCCCTTGAAGGAAATATTCGAAGATGAGCCTCACGGTCTCGGCTCCCTCACGACTGGCCACCGGGAATCCAAGACAGCCTGCGGGCCTGAAGGCGCGTCAACATCGCCGCAATCAAGACGAACAGGCCGAGCAACACGATCGTGAAGGCGACCGCCAGGCTGGGCGTCGGACGATCGAGTGCTGCTGTTTGGGGCCCGCTGAAGGTGCTGCCCTGGACTTGCCTAAAAGTCGTGAAGGCGCCGATCGCGAGCGTCACCGGCTGGTAGTGGTCGCCGACGCGCGTCGTGAGCGGAGCGTTCGAGACGATGATCGCGCCGATCGCGGTGATCGTCACGCCCATCGCGACGAGGATGGCTGCAATCACGCGACGGCGTGCCTCGCGCAGGGCGAGCAGACCGCGCTTCCAGCCCGAGGCGCCGAACGCACGCGCCTGATCGAGCAGCAGGCTCGACACACCCTTGACCGCCGACGCCGTCAACGCGACGATGATCGGTATCGCGAGCAGCGTCTGATCCATGTACGCCCCCTGGGGCTCGGTCTCCCAGTGAAGGCCGGCGAGGAGCCCGCCGCCGTACCCAGGCCCACCGTTGGCCAGAAGCAGATACACGAGCACCCCGATGGCGACCGGCGGGACCCGCGTCACGGCGCTGGCGAGACGCAGCAGGACCCGCGCTACCCGCGAGCGCCCAAGACCCAGCGCACACCCGAACGGGACTCCGATAAGCGCCGCGATCAGGGTCGACTCGACGGCCAGGCGCAGCGTCCGCAGCGTGGTGTCAACCACCACCTGGTTGCCGCTGAAAACGAGGTCCACACCCTCGTGCATCCCGGCAAGAAAGGCGTGGAAGCCGCTCGGCTGGGGAATGATCACAGGCGACCCGAGTCGCGTACGAGGGCTGCGGTGCCATGGAGCCGCAGTCCGGTGAGTCCCGACTGGCACCCCGTCCCTCGGTCTTTGGAACGCCGTCCGAACACCGTCGGTCGCGCAGTGTAGCCCATGCCTTGCCGAGGTAGGCACACGTTTGCCTACTCAGATCGGTAGCCTACGCACCAGCTAGGCAGAGGTTCCGAGGGATGGAGGCTTCAGATGGCTTCGAGCTCGTACGCGCACGTCAGGATGTGGTTGGGTTTAACGCTGGTCGCCGCGTTTCTCTGCGTTCCGTCGGCGGCGCGGGCGGCTGCGCCGGTGACGTTCGGCTCCCCCACGCTCGTCGATCACCAGCCGCCGTTCGGGTCCCCGAACCCCCTGACCGGAATGTCGTGCCCGTCGGCGTCGCTGTGCGTCGGGGTCGACGGCAGCGGGGATGTCGTGACCTCGACTAGTCCGACCGGCGACACCAGCGCCTGGACGATCACCAACGTCGGCGGCACAAATGAACTAACCAGCGTCTCGTGCCCGTCGGTGTCGTTGTGCGTCGCGGTCGACAGGAGCGGGGATGTCGTGACCTCGACCGATCCGACCGGCGGCGCCAGCGCCTGGACGACCGCCAACGTCGATAGCAATGCCCTGGACGGGGTGTCGTGCTCATCGACCTCGCTATGCGTCGCGGTCGACGACGACGGCAATGCCGTGACCTCCACCAATCCTGCTGGCGGCGCCAGCGCCTGGACTACCACCGACGTTGACGGCACAACTGGTCTAAACAGCCTGTCGTGCTCCCCTGCGGTGTCCCCTGCGGCCTTGGTGTGCGTCGCGGTGGACGATAACGGGGATGCCGTGGCATCGACTGACCCGACCGGCGGCGCGAGCGACTGGGCGGCCAGCGATACCCTCGGGGGCCTCGAGTACGTGTCGTGCCCGTCAGCGACGTTGTGCGTCGCGACCGACCAGGAAGACGGCTATGTCCTGACCTCGACTGATCCGACCGGCGGCAGCGGCACCTGGATGAGCACCTATACGGGGGACAGCTACTACCTCACGGGCATATCCTGCCCGTCGGCGTCGCTGTGCTTGGCTCTGGACTTAAACGGGGATGTCGTGACCTCGACCGATCCGACCGGCGGCACCGTCGCCTGGACGACCACGGATGCAGACGGCGATTACGAGCTGACCGGCGCCTCATGCGCGTCGGCGTCGGGGGTGGTGTCCCTATGCGTCGCGGTCGACATCAACGGGGATGTCGTGACCTCGACCAATCCGACCGGTGACACGAGCGCGTGGACGGCCGCAGGCGTCGACGGCTACAACGGTCTGATGGGCGTGTCGTGCCCGTCGGCGTCGCTCTGCGTCGCGGTCGACGACAGCGGGAATGTCGTGACCTCGACCGATCCGGCCGGCGGCGCTGGCGCCTGGACGGCCGCCAACGTCGACAGCATCAACGTGCTCTCCAGCGTCTCGTGCCCATCGACGTCGTTGTGTGTCGCGGTCGACAAGAGCGGGAATGTCGTGACCTCGACCGACCCGACCGGCGGCGCCGGCGCCTGGACGACCACCAACGTCGACGGCAGCAAGATCCTGTGGGGGGTCTCGTGTCCGTCGGTGTCGTTGTGCGTCGCGATCGACGGTGACGGGAATGTCGTGACCTCGACCGATCCGACCGGCGGCGCCGGCGCTTGGACGACCACCAACGTCGACGGCATCACAAACCTGGCCGGCGTGTCGTGTCCGTCCACGGCGCTATGCGTCGCCATCGACGGTGACGAGAATGTTCTGACCTCGACCGATCCGACCGGCGGCGCCGGGGACTGGACGCCCACCGGCGTCAGCCACTTCCTGACCGCGCTGTCGTGCCCGTCATCGTCCATGTGCGTCGCGGTCGACTTCCTTGGGAATGTCGTGACCTCGACCGATCCGACCGGTGGCGCGAGCGCCTGGACGTCGACGGACGTCGACGGCACCGAGTTCCTGAGCGGGGTGTCGTGCCCGTCGGCGTCGCTGTGCGTCGCGGTGGACCCAAGCGGGAATGTCGTGACCTCAACCGATCCGACCGGCGGGGCCGGCGCTTGGACGAAGACCAACGTCGACAGCAACACTCTGGCGGGCGTGTCGTGCACGACGGCCCCGCTGTGCGTCGCGGTCGACGATCTCGGGAACGTCGTGGTCGGCACGCCTCTGGCGCCGGCCAACACATCCCCTCCTTCCCTTTCCGGCAGCGTCACGCAGGGTCAGACGCTGACCGAGGCGCATGGGTCGTGGACCAACAATCCGACCTCGTTCGCGTATCAATGGGACGACTGTAATACGGCCGGGGCCGCGTGCTCGGCGATAGCCGGCGCGACCGGCCAGTCGTATGTTCTGGCGGCGGCGGATGTGGGGCACACGATCCGCGTCACCGAGTCTGCGGCGAATCTCGGGGGTAGCAGCGCTCCGGTGGCTTCGGCCCCGTCCGGGGTGGTGGCGGCGGCCGCGACCGGCGCCCCGACCAACGTCTCAGCGCCGGTCGTCACGGGGAAGGAGACGGTCGGGGAGAAGCTGTCGTCTTCGACGGGCACGTGGTCCGGAGCCTCGCCGCCCTCCTACCATTATCAGTGGCAGCGCTGCGGTGCGTCGTGCGCGAATATCTCAGGGGCGACGCAATCGTCGTACACGCTGGTGGCGGCCGATGCCGGGGCGCGCGTGCGGGTGGCCGTAACCGCGATAAACACGGCCGGGACCGGGCTGGCGAATTCCGCCGAGACCGCTGTTGTCCTGCCGTCGACCGCGCAACTCAAGGCGCTGCTCGCGAGCGAGATCACCCCGCGCGGTAAGGCCGCTAAGATCGCGGCGATCCTCAAGGCGGGCGGCTACACGTTCTCGTTCAAGGCTCTTGGCGCCGGGACCGCTCAGGTGAGCTGGTATATGGTCCCGGCGGGAGCGCACCTGGCGAGCGGGAAATCGAAGGCGAAGCCGACACTCGTCGCGACGGGCAGGTTGAGATTCTCGAAGGCCGCGACCGGCAAGCTGAAGGTCAAGCTCACCAGCGCCGGCAGACGACTCCTCAAGCGGGCCAAGACCCTCAAGCTCACCGCTAAGGGCAGTTTCACGGTCACCGGGAAGAAGGCAGTGACGGTGACCAGGACGTTCAAGCTGAAAAGGTAGGGCGATGCGTCGCGTCAGGACCCAGGTGGCCAGCCTCGTTACCGTCGTCGTCGTCGCCGCCGCTTGGCCCGCGGCGGGTCCGGCATCAGCCGATGGCACGGCCAACCCGGTGCTGCTGGTGACGGTCAATCCGACGATCGGGGCGACTCCGCCGTCCACGTCTATCTCGTTGGAAGAAGCCAACGACAATATCGACATCAATGACGAAGAGATTACGCTCGACCAACTGCCACCCTATTCGCCGGAACTAGACACCAAGTCAGGCACGAGCCTAGCGCTGGTCGCGGACCTGGCGGGGGTCGCGCCCAGCAGTGTCAACAGCGCCATCATTTCGAACCCTGAGATCCCGAGCCAGACGTACGAAGCTACGGGCGCCGAGATCACGAGTGGGTTCACGGGGGACCCGAATGCTGCTGACACACGTCCGTGCTACGCGCTCTTCGCCATACGTGGGTCCGTGAGCGACCCAGGGGACGCGGGGTTCGACTTCGTTCGACCGATGGCCGAGCCTGGAGACTACAACCCTCTCATCCGCGGCGCCGACGGCCAAGACCTGGACGTGAAACTGAACGTCGCTGGTGCCATCCTCGATGTCGGCACGCCAACCGCGTCGCCCTCGACGGTGGCGGCGGGCACGCCGGTGCAGTTCACCGCATCATCTAGCGTCTTGAAGAATAACGCGTCCGACCCGGGCCCGTTCACCTATTCGTGGGATTTCGGTGACGGGAGCGCGCCGGGGAGTGGCCCATCACCGACGTACAAATACCCGAAGGCCGGGACGTGGCGGGCCGAGGTCACGGTCACCGACGCGGCCGGCAACCAGGGGATCTCTCCGCCGGTGACTATCACCGTCAGGGCCAAAAGCACCACAACGACGCCGACCACGCCGACCACGCCCAAGACGTCCACCACGCCCACCACCGGCTCCAGCACTCCCGGCGGCGGTGGGCCCGGAGGCGGTGGCGGCGGCGGGAGCCCGGTCGGCACCGGCAAATCCCCGGGGGCGCCCAGCGGCCACAAGTCGAGTGGGAGTGGCACTGGTCCGAAGAAGGCGCAGTCGAGCGGCGCGCTTCATGGCGTTCCGGCTGTTGTCGTCGGTAGCGGTTCCGGCCAGTCGGAGTCGGGGTCGGGATCGGCGGGACGCGGCCCTGCGGGTTACTCCGACGGTGTGCACGGTGGAGCCGGCCAGCGGGCCAAGGGCGCCACGGTGGGCGGGCCGGTTCCTACCGGCCGCGGGAAGACGGGCTACCTGCTGAACGGTTCGACACCGGTCCCGCTGACGGTCAATAAGTCCTTGCGCCTACAGGCGGTCGCGAGGGCGTCGGGAGGGAGTGGCGGCTCGGTCGGTCCGCTGGGCTGGATCCTGGGTGTCTTGGCCCTAGTCATCGTGTTCTCGGCGGGGGCGTTGCGTGCGCTTGAGCCGCGCGCGCAGTACCGAAAGCTGGCGGCGTCGTGATCCTGGGGTCGACCTCGATTGAGGATCTCGTCTTTCACGTTTCCAACGTGCTGCGTGTCCCGGTCTTGCTCGCGGCGCTCGCGGCGCTCGCGGTCGTCCTGGCGGAGGCGGCGGCCCTGGTGGTGGAGCTTATGCGGCGGCGCCGGAGCCCAGCCGCGCTGAAGGCCGCCGAGCTCGGAGCGCAGCAGGCGCTGGCCGACGGTGATCGCGACCTCGCCGCCCGGCAGCTGGCCGCGGTTGCGTCGAGTGCCGCGATGTGGACGGCGCTGGAGGGCATTCTCGCTAACGTCGGGACTGGGCCGGCGTCGTCGAACCGGATCGCGAAGATTCTCGCCGACTTCGACCTACGCTCGACGCGGCGCCTGGAGCGCACCCGGATGCTCGTGCGCTTCGGCCCGGCGCTGGGGCTGATGGGGACGCTGATCCCGCTATCGCCGGCGCTGACGGGCCTGGCAAGCGGAAACGTGAATCAGCTCACCAGCAACCTTCGGGTCGCGTTCAGCGTGACCGTCCTCGGTCTGCTCATTGGTGCGATCGCGTTCTCGATCTCGCTCGTGCGCGACCGGATCTACGCCCAGGACCTCTCGGACATGGAGGCGATCGCCTCCGAGCTCGAGCTGTCACCGCCGCCGGCACCGGAAGCGGCGATGGCCGGCCCGACGGCCGTCGTCGGGCCCACGGCGACCGCCAGCGCCGGGGGCGCAGCATGATCGAGGTCAAGTCGCGGGGTCAGACTCGCACCGATCGTGCCGGCGATCCCCTCGACGGCCTCGTGAACATGTTCGACCTCGGGGTCGTGCTCGCGGTCGCCTTCCTGATCGCGGCGCTCCAAGCGCACAACCTCACGAAAATCTTGACCAAGGGGAGCGTCGGGACCAACGGTCACACCCTCGTCGTCAAGCCCAACCAAGAGGTCGTGCCGCTCAAGCACAGCTCCAAGCGCATCACCGTCAAGAGCTCCAAGCCGATCGGCTCGGTTTACCAGCTCCCCGACGGGGCATACGTCTACGTCCGGCAGCGGCCCTGACCGACGGCCGCGGCGCTAGCCGCTGCCGCTCGGTGGTACCTGAGGTTGGCCCGGGTGCGGCTTCTCAGGGCGTAGCGCCTCCACGCTCAGCTTTGTCAGGGTGTGCCGCTTGCCCGTCCGCGCGTCCCGGTAGCGGACCGTGACCTTATAGTCCGCGCTACAGGCTCCCTTCTTGCAGACCACGTGAGTGTACGTGTGGTGTCCCGTGAAGACGGTCTCGAAGCAGCCGGCCGCGAAGGGCTTGGGAAGGGTCACCGCGGTTCCGGAAGTCATGGTGCCGTCGCCCCAGATAACCACCACGTCGCTGACCCGGTGACCAGGCGGAACCGCGTTATATCCGTCGAAGTGGAACGCGTCATCGTGACCCGCGAGCGCGCCGATGGTCTGGCCCTCGATGTCGAGGTTGCAGCCGAGCGGGAGACTGTGATCGGCGCGGGCGCGGGCCGCCGCGACTCGCTGGTGGCGAGCCGGAGCGGGCGGTTTCGAGGGCGTGCTCGTGGTAGGGCGGGCCGGGGTCGACGCTGTCGTCTGTCCCGCCGGGTCCGTCGAGCCTGTCGTCGCCCGGGAAGTCCCGCTGCTCCCGCATCCGGCAAGGGCAACGGCAAGGACGACGACCGCGCACAGCACCCGCCGGCTTGTCCTTGCGGCGACCCGCACCCCGGAGTCCCCTCGCGCCCCCCTGGCGCGCGAGGACTCCGGGCTGTGTCGTGCGGCTCTCACGCTGGCCTTCGGACCTGGCCTAGTTGCCGGAGATCGTCGTCGGATCGCCGGGGAAGGGACCTGGGCCCGAGTTCCCGGTAGCGGAGAAGCTGCCATGGACCTTATTGTTGATCGCCTCGACTCCGTTCGTGTTGTTGGCGATCGACATCGAGCCATCGACCGTGTTCACGGCGCACTGAGCGTCTCCGGTGTCGCCGAAGACGACGAGCCCAGTGGAGTTCGCGATCGACGCCGAACCGCCGATCGTGCTCCCGCAGAACCGGAGCGCGCCGCCTGCCGAGGCGAACGAGCCGTCGATCGTCGAGTTCTCGACGTCGAGCGAGCCGCCGCGACCCACCGACACCGATCCCGTGATCGTCGCATTCTCGATCAGCGTGGGCACGGTGATGCTCAGCGAACCGCTGTGTGTCCCGGTGATCGTCGTCGTCGCCGTCACGACATAACTGATCGTCGTGGTGCTCGGCGCATAGTTCGCGTCGCCCGAGTAGGACGCGGTGATCGTATGCGTCCCGACCCCGAGCTCCTGGGTCTTGAGCGTCGCCTTCCCTCCCGACACCGTGGTCGGAGCGAGGGCCACACCGTCCACCGTGTAGGTCACGGTACCCGTGGGCGTCGGTGCCCCCGGGAGGCTGACCTGCGGCGCGACGGTGGTCGAGAACGTCACGAACTGCCCGAACGTCGACGTCGACGGCGTCGCAGTCAGGGTCGCCTTCGAGCTCTGCGGGGTGGTGTTCTCGAGCAGGGTCAGCGTGTTCGAGAACTGGTTGGCGGTGGCAATATCGAGCTTCCCGGCATCGCTGAGATCTCCGACCGCCAGAGCGACCGGTCCCGAACCCGTAGACAGGGTGGTCGGCGTGTAGCCGCTGTCGTTCGTGTCCTTGAGGAACACGGTGACCGTGTTGTCAACATTGTTGGCGACGGCGACGTCGGCGAGGCCGTCGCCGTTGAAATCGCCGATCCCGACCGACTGCGGCGAGTTTCCAGTCGTGAGCGTGCTCGCCGTGAACCCGCCGCTGCCATTGGACACGTAAAGCGTCAGCGTATTGTTCCCCGCGTTGGCCACAGCGAATCCGGGTGCCCCATTGCTGCCGAGTGGACCGATGGCGACGGACGCCGGCTGATTCCCAGTCGGCAGTGTGGTGGTCGTGTAGCCGCCACTTCCGTTTGAGAGGAACACCGTCACCGTGTTGTCCCCAGAATTGGTCACCGCGAGATCGGCCGGTCCGGCGCCGCCGAGATTGCCGATCGCGACGGAGCTCGGAGCGTTCCCTGTCGGTAGCGTGGTGGTTGTGAATCCACCGCTCCCGTTATTGAGGAACAGTTCCAGCGTGTTGTCCCCGCCGTTGGTCACCGCGAAGTCCTCGAGACCGTTGCCGGTGAGGACGCCCGCTGCCACGGAGGTTGGGAACGTGCCCGTGGCGAGCGACGTCGGCGCGTAGCCGCCACCCGATTGGCTCAAATACACGGTCACCGTGTTGTCCAGCGCGTTGGGGACCGCCATGTCGGCTGTGCCGTCACCGTTGAAATCGCCGATCGCGACGCCGTCGGGGAGCGGGCCGGTGCCGCCGACGGAGGACTGGGTGAAGTTGTCGCTCCCGTTGTTGAGAAACGCCGACACCGACTGATCACCACCGTTGACGACCGCGATGCCGGGCAGGCTACCGCCGAGCCCGCCGATAGCGAGGGCCGACGGGCCATCGCCCGTCGCGATCGACGTGGTCGTCGCGCTGAACGTTGCCGCCTGTGCCGAGGCGGCCAGCCCCAGCACGCACGCAGTCGTCAGCGCGACAGAGCCCAGCCGTAGAGACACGGCCCACGACCTGCGGTTCAGATAGTCACGCTTCGAGAGC
>Ga0302326_10014175_pt1 | contig 16879 bp, 14 predicted proteins | sample Palsa_T0_3_FD_202264 | JGI IMG/M metagenome (GOLD analysis project Ga0302326, IMG submission 202264) | Peat permafrost microbial communities from Stordalen Mire near Abisko, Sweden - Palsa_T0_3 | ecosystem: Environmental > Terrestrial > Soil > Palsa > Peat permafrost | place: Sweden: Abisko...
CGAACCCTCCCGAAGCCACCCCGCCGAGCTCACTCCGCCACCACACACCCTCGCACCGACCCGCCCGCACTAAATCTCACCCCACCGAGCGCCACCGACAACTTGATGACGAATCGAGGCTAGGCGAGCGTGTCCGTGTCTACTCTCTCCTGGGCCGCCGCCAACGTTGACCGACATCCGAAATCCTCGGAGTTACCGGACTCGGGCGTCGTGTTGGCCGAAGTTCCAGTTATCTTGCGTTCGATGGCAGCCACCATTGCTCTCGATGTCCGTCGGCTCGCTCAGTACCGCCCGTTCGAACGTGGCGGACTCGATCTGCGTGCAGTGCTGCACGATCTGGTCTTGGCTGTCGCGGCAATCGGCGACGGCGAGGTTGGGTCGCTGCTTGAGTGTCGCCAGTCCTTCCTCGATCTTTGGGGGCTGGAGGTTGAGATCGACGAGCTTCGTCCCGTAGTTGAGAATCTCATCGAAAAGGGTCTTGCCGAAAAGAAGGCCAAGGGGTTCCGAATACCAGCCAAGCTGATGGGCGAGTTGGAGGCGACGGCGCGCGCGTCGGAGGAGACCGAAGAGCGCGCTTTCCGTGAGTGGGAGTTGGCCGTTCGGCAGGTGAAGGCTGGTGTCTCAGATGAGGACATGCATGAGCTTGGTGCTGATCTACGCCAGTGGCTTCAGCTGATTATTTCCCGCCATGGCGCTGAGGCGGCGCTGATGTTATATCCAGAGGACGAGCGAGCCCGGCGATTCTTCGACGAGGTTGATTCTCACGGATTCGATCTGTTGCCGGACCGTGAGGAAGGTCTGAAGAAGTTGCGCGCTGAGGCGCTCCCGCTGTTCATTCGTTCCCCGACTCCCGACCAACGGCGCTTCTTGGCTGGCTTGCTTAACACCAGCTTCTACATGACCGTGCTCACGATTGACCCCGAGGCCAAGCAGCTCATACAGGCTCAGATGGAGGGTCACCGGATCTACCTCGACACCAATTTCTTATATGCCGTCCTCGGTGCGGCTCCGCCAGAAGAGGTCTACTCCTCCAGGCGTCTTGTGCAGCTCAGTAAGGAGCTCGGCTTCGAGTTTACAGTCACACCTTGGACGATGGCCGAGCTAAGGACCAGTATCGCTCATTCTCGACGCGACATTGAGCAGCAACAAGGATTTATTCGCCCGGAGCTGGCTGAGACGATGCTTCAATCCAGCGGTGACAAAGGCTTCAACCGCCTCTTCTGGCAGACCTATAAAGACAAGAAGACGCAGCCGAAAGATGTATTCGATCGTCTGGAGCATTTCGACCAAGAGCTAGCTAAGTACGGGCTCGTTGAAATCTCGGAAGGCTGCGAGCAAGTCGAGCAACAGCAGGAGCGGATCAAGCTCTACGCGTCGCTGCTTGGTGCCGAGCGCTGGCCCTATCAGAAGGAGCCATTGGTTCTGGAGCACGACGCCATGTGCCGGCTACTTGTTGAGCACCTACGCGGAGACGGCACGATCAGCGTCTCAAACGCAAGCTGCTGGTTCTTGACTTATGACACGAAGCTACCCCGTTTTGCCAAGCGTGTGCCAGATAATGGAGAGCACCCACCCGAGCTCCCCTTTTGTGTCTCGCCTTCCGTTTGGATTCAGATTATTCGTGCCCTGACGCCACGGACAGAGGACTTTGACCGAACCATTGTTGATCTGCTCACCTCCCCGTTTGTTGGCTACCGTCGGGCGCTTGACACCTCGGTTATTCAAGAGATCGTCGGACGGATGGACCACTATGAGGATGCATCACCAGAGCTGGCCATCGCGGTGTTGACCGATACGGCCAAGATCTCCGAGATTGAGAAGGCCGTCTCGACTGAGGATGAGGAGAAAGTCGAGGAGGTAATCAAGGGTGCTTACAGCAGCAAGGCCCGCGAGCTGCAGGAAGCGATCGCGGCAAGCGAGCGACGGGTAATCGAGGCAGACAAGGCACGACGCGACGCCGAGGAGAAGGCGGCGGAGATCGAGTCAGCTCACGTCCATGAGCTTGAGGAGGCCACGCTTCAGAGCCAAAAGCATCAGCAGGAGTGGGATGGCGAGAAGCAAAAACTTAGAGATGAGATAGCCGAGACCGCACTCAAGCGCGAGCAGGATGCTGTTGAGGCCGACCGGCGGATCAAGGCAATGGAGCGCAGCGCTGCTGAGGCTGAGGAGCGCAAGAAACGCAACCGCCGGCTAGGGGCGGGCGTGGCACTGATCGTCCTCGGCATCGCTGCGGCACTCGTACTGTCATTGGTGATTGTCACCAATCACTGGGCAGTCGGCGGCTCGGTAATCGGCGGAACCGCCATCGCTCTAGTCGGTATTCGAATCCTTGTGGGGAAGAAGTGGGGAGACGAGATTGTAGTGTGGGGCGGTTTAATTGTGGCGATAGCGGTGATCGTAGTATCAATCATTCTCGCCACCAACCATTAGACTATTTGGGAGAATCAGTCGACTAGGTGTGAACCGCCCCAGTGCTCGACGCGATGATGAACATTGCCAACTACGTCCGGGGAATCATCGAGGGACGGCAGCGGTAGCAGTCCGAGGAAGCTCTCAGCCTTCGGTCACCAGGAAGACCGCTCCGATGATCACGCCCACCACCCCGACTGGCAGCGGCAATCGAAACAAGAGCCGCGCAGCGGGGCGTTGCATGCGGCTGTCGTAGAGTTCGCGGCCGGCCGGGCTGAAGCTCTGTCGAACCCGCCTGAGCCGTCGGGGCAGCAGCCAGTGACCCCAGGCGATGGTCAACAGGCCGATTGCGATGAGCAATACTCCGGCGGGCACGACATACTCCGCGCGTCAGCCGCCGAGCTTGCGGCGGGCCTTCTGGATGGACGGGAGGGCCTCCTTGGCGCCTGCGAGTGGCCGTGCGCGGACGTCGACGCTGGCTGGTTTGGCCTTGATCGTGATCTCTTCGCCGGTTGCGGGGTTGCGGCCCTTGCGTGCCTTTGTTGCGGGCTTGAGGCGGACGGTCAGCTGGACGAGCTTGCCGATCCGTACCTTCTCCGCCTGCGCGAGTTGCTCGAGGACGATCTCTTCGAGGGCGTCGAGCACGATTTTCGCGTCGGCTTTGCTCATCTCGACGCGCTCGGCGAGCGCGCTCGCGAGCTGGGTTTGCGTTAGGGCCACAGGAGCTCCTTATGGTCTGTTGGACTGAGGGGCTCGAACCTACCAACCTCAGGCGCCGATCTCTTTACCCAGCCCTCACCGCAGGTAGCGAAAAGGCATACCTATGTGGACCAGAGGTAGCGAAAAGGCATACTTTTTCGAGCCGAAAATAGCGAAAAGCCAGATCTTTAAGGTCCTGAGATAGCGAAAAACCATACCTTCCCGACCCAAGCTAAGATCGCCGCGCCGCCGGCGCCGGGCACCGAACGTCCGTCCGCCCACTCGCCCGCGCACCCCCGACGAACCCGACCTGCACCCCGAACGGAAACCCCCCGCGCGGACAGCGGTGGGGCAGGATCACGCCCGTGGGGTGGTAGGCCACGCGGCGGCCGTGCCTGCGTTCGTAGTACCTCAGACCGCTGGGGTCGAGCGTGAGGTGTAGCGAGACGAGCGCGATGTCGGACGCTTCGGGAAGGCTGGGGATCGGCGGCACGGCGAGGTGGATTTGTTCGAACGGCGCGCTTGCCGCGAGCAGCACGCTCGAGAAGGCCAGCTGCGCGTTCAGCGGCCGGTGGGCTTCCGTATAGAAGAGCAGCTGCGTATGTCCTTCCAGCTCCGGCCCGCGGATGACCTGAAGCTGGCCGGTCTCGCCGATCGTCCCCGAAGTGAACGGCGCCTGCACCCGCGCGCTGCCGTCGCCCATGCGCGAGTCCTCGGGGCAACCCGCCGGGCCGTGGGCTTCGAGCCTGCTCTGGGAGCACGATTCGAGGCCGAGTTCGCCGCTGGTGAAGCCGAGCTCCGAGGGGTAGAGGATCGCCAGCGTGCTCAGCGGCGGGGGAGAGGGAGGGGTGGCGATCTGAATGTCGATGTCCACCGCCGTGGCGCGGCCCAGGCGCCCTGGCGTCAGCGCGACGTGCAGGCTGACCGAAGGCGCAGCCTGGACGGCGACCGGCAGGCACGCGCAGAGACTCAGCGCGACGAGCAGGCCGCGCGCGACGCGCCGCGCCGGATGGCTGACCCGGCCGCGATCCGGACCGCCCGGCTTGCCTGGCTTCATCGCGTCCTCACCCGCTTAGTACGTCAGTCGTCCGGTCGTCTGGATCACGACCGAATCGGTGCGGCGATCGAGCACGCCATAGAGATGCTGCGCGGGTCCGTGGATGTGCGCGTAGCGACCGCTGCCTCGCGTGACGGTGAACGTGCCGGCGAAGCTCTGATAGGAATGGGCGGCGCCGGGAATGGCCGTACCTTCGCCGGTGATCGACCCGTTGCGGGTCTCGATCGTGAAGGAGGCCTTGAAGACCGCGCCCAGGTGAAGCTCGCCCCGCGCCGTGCCACTCAGCACGCCGGTGACAGGGCCTGCCTCTTCCAGCTCCGATCCTTCGACCTGCACGAGGTGAAGGTGCGCGGTCGCCTCGCCGTCGAGCACTCCCGCGGCTTGCGCGCCCGCGCCGATGCTCAGCACGGTGCCGGCGGTGACCAGCATCGCGGTTACGGCCCGAATGCCTCTCGTAGGAGCTCCGATCATGACCGCCCCATTTTACGTCCGCCCCGGTGCGGTTTGAGCCGGTGCTCGGCGATCAGCATTCGCCGTCGCCACACCGGCACGACGATACGGCCGGGCTCGCGGCCGAATCCCTGTCGTTCGATCTCGCGCAGGATCTCCCGGTAGAGGGCGGCGGACAGCGCCATCGCCTCGCGCCCGCGCCCGAGCAGCGAGATCGCGGGCAGGCCCTCCTCATATAGGGCGTCGGCGCGGGCGATGTGGTCGCGCAGCAGCTCCTCGCGCGCGCCCGGCGCCGGGAAGCCGAACCGCTCGATCGCGCTTTGGGAGATGTATACGCGCCGGGCGGCGAGGTCCTCGTCGATATCGCGCAGGATGTTCGTCACCTGCATCGCCCGCCCGAGCGCCGCCATCCCTTCCTTGGCGCGGTCCTCGTCCGGGCCCGCGGCGCCGAGCAGGACCGCGAGCACGATCCCGACCGAGCCGCCGGCCCACTGGCAGTAGCGGTCGAAGCCCGCGTCGTCGGCGATCGTCGCGCGGGCGATGTCATGGCGCATCCCGCGGCAGAACTCGCCGAGCTGCTCGTGGGGCAGCGGGTGGCGCCGTGCGAGCTCTGCGAGGGCGTGCGCCTCGGGGGAGCTGGGCGCCCAGCCGCGCGCCCAGCGCTCGATTGCCTCCACGCGTTCGGGCGCTGTCGGGTCATCGTCGTCGACGAGGTCGTCGATCGTGCGCAGCACTCCATACAGCGTGCGCACGTCTGCCCTGGTCTGGCCCGGCAGTAGGCGCATCGCGGGAGCGAATGTGCTCTCGTCGGCGGCGAGCGCCCCGTCGAGGATCGCCCGCGGCGCGGGGGCGGGTTTGTTCGGTGGGGCGGTGTCGTTCATCGCTCTCGCCATCATCCATCACTCCGTCGCGAGCGCGGCCGTCGGTTCGAGCGCGGCGCTGCGCGCGACCGCCACCAGCGATGCCACGAGCGCGATCACGGTGACGATCGCGGCCGTGCGCAGCCCCAGCTGCCAGGCCGGGGAGAACTGCACCGGCGAGCCGGTGCTGTGCGCCAGCCAGCGGTCGATCAGATCCTGCCCGAGGAGCCCCGCGGCGATCCCGATCGCGGCGCCGCACAACAGTGGCAGTCCGCTCTCGTAGAAGACGAGCCGCGCCAACTGGGTGAAGCTCATGCCGATCGAGGTCAGTTTGTCCAGGCGCGCGCGCCGCTGCCAGACCGCGGCGAGCATCAGCGCGATCACCGAGGCCCCCGTCGCGATCAGCACGACGAAGGTGGTGTCGTTGAGCCGCGAAAGCGTGCTGCCCAGCACGGCGCTGACTTCCGCGCGCCGCTGTCCGGCCGACTGCACCGTGAGCGCCGTTTGAGATCCCGCCTGCCCGCCCTGGCCCCCGCCCAACCCGAGCGCCGCTTGCACGGCGCGCGTGCCCTGCGCGATCGATACACCGGGCGCGAGCGTGACCGCCAGCTGGGTCGCCTCGGAGCTGCCCCACAGCCGCGCCTGTTCGTTCGCATTAATGACGATCGCGCCCGGCAGCCAGCCGTAGTTGGCGACCGTCGCGGCCAGGCGCAGCGTGGTGAGACCGGAGGGCGTCGGCAACGTGAAGCGCTGGCCGATCTGCAGGTGCGCTTCGCGCGCGATCGGCTGGCTGACCGCCGCCCAACCGCCTTCGCGCAGGCGCCTGTCGGCGAGCGTCAGCGATCCCTGGCGCAGCTGGCTGGGGAGGATCTGCGCTGCCAGCGTCCGCGGCACGCCCACCACCCACACCCGCCGGTTGGGCAGGTCGAGGAACGCGTCGCGCCACGGCGCCACGGCGCTGACATCGCCGAGGGCGCGCAGGCGCTGCTCGGTCGGTGCGGCGGCGAACGGCTCGGTCGTATAGACGTCCTGCGGACCGCCGGGCTTGACCCACAACTCGCCGCTGGAGAGCAGGTCGCCGGCGCCCCTGCGCACGGCGTGCTGCACGTCCGCGACCGAGCCGCCGATCAGCAGCATCAGGAAGGCGGCGACGGTCCCGGTGGCGAGCAACGCGACCGAGCGCGCGGGGGCGCTGCGCAGCTCCGCGAGCGCCAGCCGCGCCGCCGGGTCGCCGAAGCGGTGGGCGAGGACCTGCGCCCCGGCCAGCAGCACGCGCAGGATCAGCGGCAGGCAGATCACGATGCCGATCGCCAGGCCGACGAGCGCCACGACTGTCGTGGCAGGCGCCAGTGCCGCTGCCGCGACCGAGACGCCTACGAGCAGGGCCCCGCCCGCGAACACCGCCGCCTGCGACGGTGCCAGCCGGCCGGCGAGCGACAGCGTGCGCCCGACCGCGTCGGGCTCGGCGTCGGCGCCCGCGCGCAGGACTCGCACCGACGGCAGCGCCGCCGCGACGAAGGCCGCGAGGATGCCGCCGCCGAGCGAGAGCAGGATCGTCTGCGCGTCGACAATGCGCCCGCCTCCGACGGTGAAGGCCGCGGCGATGTAGCCGGGCAGCGAGTGGAAGGCGATCAGCGAGATCGCCTCGCCGGCGATCAGGCCCAGCACGGCCCCGGCGACGCCGAGGATCAGCGCGTCGAAGGCCAGCGAGGCGACGATCATCGAGTCGGGCGTGTCGGCCTTGATCAGGTAGATGACAAAGCGCCGGCGCTCGTCGCCCGCCAGGAGGATCGCGTTGTAGGCGAGGATGATGCCCGCGACCAACGCGATCACGCTGAACAGCAGCGTCACTTGCGTTTCGGGGGCGGCGGCATTGCCCAGCAGCCGCGCTTCGCTGTCGACCGAACGCACGTTCAGACTCGCGCCGAAGCGTGTCTTCAGCGCCCGCCGCAACGCCGCCTCCCGCCCCGGCTGGGGCTCGATCAGCACGCGCGACACGCGCCCGGGCAGTCCGCTCAACACCTGCACGACCGTCAGCGGCGCCGCCGCCAGCGGGCTCTGCGCCAGCGCGCCGAGCGCGCCGTCTGGAACGACCGCGTCCAGCGCGAGATGCTTGGTGCGCGCGCCGGCGAGGATCGTGACTTCGCTGCCCACCCGCACGCCGAGCGCGCGCGCGGTCGTTTCGCTCAGCACCAGCAGCCCCCGCTCGGAGCTCTGACCGGCTTGCTCGAAGCGCTTCGAGAGGGCTCCTCCGAGCGTGCTGATCTGTTCGGTCGCGCCGACGAGCGTGAGCGACCTGCGTCCGCTCGGTCCGACGGCGACGATCGGCTGCTGCAGGAGCGGCGCCGCCGCCTTCACGCCCGCCATCTGCTGTGCCTGCAGCGCGATCCGTTCTTCGAACCCCCGCGGGCCGCGCGCGGCCAGTTCGAGAGTTGCGTGGCCGGCGACGCCGCGCTCGATCGCTTCGAAGCTGCCCACCGTGCTCACTCGCGCGACCTGCACCGCGAACAGCAGCGCGACCCCGGCGGCGATGCCGGCGACGGCCATCAGCTCGCGCAGCGGCTGCACGCGCAGGTGCCGGCGGTAGAACAGCGCCAGCGTGCGCAGCTCGCCGATCATCGTTCCACCGTCAACCTGCCGTCGCGCATTTCGAGCACGCGATCGGCCGCTTGAGCGATACGGGTGTCGTGGGTCACCAGGATCGTGCTCGCTCCGCGCTCGCGCGGCAGCACGCTGAGCAGCGCGAGCACCTCGTTGCCGGTGTCGGTGTCGAGGTGGCCGGTCGGCTCGTCGGCGAGGATCAGCTTCGGTTCGCTGATGAGCGCCCGCGCGATCGCCGTACGCTGCTGCTCGCCGCCGGAGAGCCGGCTCGGGATGTGATCCGCGCGGGCAGACAGTCCCACTTCGTCGAGCGCCTCCAGCGCGCGCCGGTGCGCGGCGGAATGGTCGACCCGGCGCAGCAGCAGCGGCATCGCCACATTCTCGGCGGCGGTCAGGCCCTCGACGAGGTCAAAGCCCTGACGAACGATGCCCACATTGGTGCGCCGATGGGCAAGCATCTCGCGCTTGGACAGCGCGGCGAGATCGTGGCCCTGGAAGCGCACGCTGCCCTCGTCGGGCGCCAAGCGCCCGGCGGCGAGCAGCAAGAGCGTGGTCTTGCCCGAGCCCGAGGGGCCGACGATCGCCACCAGCTCACGCTCTGCGAAGCTGACGCTGACGTCGTCGACGGCGTGGACCGGCCCACCGGGGCTCGAGTAGTACTTACGCGCGCGTACGAGGTTCAGCAGCGCCGGCTGAGGCGTCCTCGCAGCCGGCGGCTCAAGCGTGCCCGCGACTGCCGGCTCAGGCATCGCTGCGACTGGTGGCTCAGGCATCCGCGGGCCGCGCCGGCTCAGGCGTCCGCGGCGGCGGCGGGCCGTCGCGAGGCTGCGCTCGGCAGCCGGTAGAGCTGACCGAGCTCCTGCGTCTCGGCGGGGTTGAACAGCCGGCCGTCGTGCAGGTAGCGGATCTCATCGGCGCCCACGAGCGCGTCGGCATCGCTGTCGGCGACGAGCACGGCGGCCCCCGCCTTGCGCGCCACCGAGCACAGCAGCGCCATGATCGCTTCCCCTTCGATCCGCGACAGCCGCGAGGTCGGGCCGTCGGCGACCAGGAGGCGCGGCTCGGAGACGAGCGCGCGGGCGATCTCCACGCGCTGGCGCTGGGAGTCGGAGAGCTCCTCGCAGGCCATCCCGACGCACTGCTCGGCCTCACACGCGAGCAGCGCCTCGCGCGCTCGGCGCTCGGCGCTGCGGTGATGGCGGCGATCCACGAGCAACCGCATCGCGACGTGGTCGAGCACGCTGAGGTGCTCCTGGGAGGGCTCCGCGGCCCACACGCAGGCGATCTCGCGGCGGCGGTGGCGGGTGCGCTCCGAGCGGGACATCTCCTTGAGGCGCACGCCGTTGTAGGTGACGCTGCCGCTGCTGGGCGCCTGGCGGCCGGCGGCGATCCGCAGCATCGTCGTCTTGCCCGCGCCGCCGTGACCGTAGATGCCGATGATCTGCCCGGGCGCGAGCTCGAGCGAGACTCGATCCAGCGCCGGGTGCTCTCTTCCGGGGTATCGCTGGGAGACCTCGTGGAGGCGCAGGTTCATCGTGGCCGATCCTCGCGCCCGTCGAGCATTCGCTCGAACAGCTTCGTGCGGGCGTCCTCGCGCGCGCACTGGGCGGCCGAGCCGTTGCGCTCGGACTCCGAGGACCAGATCGCGTCACGGCCCTGTAGCCAGGAGATCATCTCGTGCGCGTGGTGGGTCCAGCGCAGCTCCGCCTGCAGGGCGTAGATGTCGGCGCTCAGGTTCAGGCGCAGCAGCACGTGGTCGGCGCGCACCCGGGGACCCGCAAGCGCGACCGACTCGTCGACGGAGTCGTGCAGGCGCGAGAGCTCGATCAGGCGCTGCGCGCACTGCGCCTCATAGGCGGCGATCTGCTCCAGCGCCTCGCCCAGGCGCGTGGGGCCGGCGAGCGCGAGCTTGACCGTGAGCGCCCGGCGCGTGAGGGGCGTCACCTTCGTTTCCTCTGCAAACCAGCGCTCGAAATCCTCCGCGCCACGGGCGGTCGCCTTGAAGACGTGGCGCTCCTTGGGTCCCTGCGCGTCGGGGTCGACGCGTTCGATCAGCCCGTCCGCCTCCATCCGCTTGACGATCTGAGACAGCTGCCCCGAGTTGACCTTATAGGCCGGCCCCAGCCGCTGCTCCAAGCGGTCGCCCAGCTCGTAGGGATAGGAGCTTCGCTGTAACAGGAACCCCAAAAGCGCATGCTTGGCGGACATCCAACCTCTCCTCCTCCGACCTCATCCACGGCGCGCCTGTGAGCGCGCCGACAGAGCGTACACCCATGCGCCCGGTGGCTAAAAGCCGACTCGACGAATGGTTACTTAAAGGGTCTTGACGCGGTGGCGGGCCAATTCCCGCGCACGCGCGGGCTCGAAAGCCTCTGACTTAACGGCATTGCGAAGGTGGCTCAATCGGCCCCAATTCCTGTTACGAAACTAGCCCTTCATTGGCTTTCTATTCCCGTGGCACGGTGGCGAACGAGCGCTCGAGGCGGCCGACGCGATCCGCACGGAGATGGGCTGGTGAGGGTCATACTCCAGTCCCCCTGGGGCCCTGCATAACTCCTTGCTTTTAGACATCTAGTTGCGTAAAATAGGCGATATGCCCGATCGCGCAACTAGAAGCAATTACGCAGGTGTAGGCGCAGGCGTGCAGTTTGAGCGCGAGGCGCTGCGATCCCTACCAGCGATCCTCGAGGATCTGCTCGACGAGCCCGAGATCGCCGCGCTCCATCCGCAGCCGCCCGATAGCCGCTTCGACGCGATCATCGATGTGCGCGACCGCCGCTGGCTGATCGAGATCAAGTCCGTCGCGAGCCCCGGGGCCGTCGCCTCGGCCGCCGAACGGATGGACGCCCCGAACAAGAGCGATGGCATCCGCCTGCTGGTCGTGCCGTTCATGACGCCTGCCGGTGCAAAAGCGGCGGCCGAGCGCAATTTGAACTGGCTCGACCTCTCCGGGAACGCCAGCATCCGCGGGGAGAACCTGTATGTGTCAGTGCAGGGCCACTCCAACCGGCTCGCGACGCGCGGCCGGCCGGCCTCGGCGTTTGCGCCCAAGAGCTCGCGCGTGGCGCGAGCGCTGCTGCTGGACCCGGAGCGCTGGTGGCGTCAAAAGGAGCTCCGCGAGCACACCGATCTCGATGCCGGCCGCGTCTCGCGCGTCGTGCGGCGACTGGACGACGACGACCTCCTGGCCCGCGAGGGACCGCTGCTGCGTCCCCGCGATCCCGACCTGCTACTCGACGCATGGACCGACGAGTACCGCTTCGATCGCCACGACATCATCACCGGACACTTCTCGGGCAGTGGCGTCGAGCTCGCGCGCGCACTCGATGAGCGGCTAGGTCAAGCGGACGTCGACCACGCGTTCACCGGGCTGGCCGCCGCGTGGGCGCTCGATCGGTTCGCGCGATTTCGCCTGGGCAGCGTCTACGTCCATGGTGACCCGCGCGTCGCTGCCGATGCGATCGAGCTGCGCCGTCACGAGCGCGGCGCCAACGTGCAGTTGATCGGGCCAGCCGACCGCGGCGTCTTCGACGGCCAGCGGGAGATTGACAACCTGCCCTGCGTGTCGCCCGTGCAGGTCTACCTCGACCTGCTTGCCCTACCCGAGCGCGCCCCCGAGGCCGCTCGAGAGTTGCGCCACGGCGGAGGGCTCTGGCATGCCCAGCCCTGAGAAGCCGCGCCACCGCTCCGGCTACACCGCCGAGGAGAGCGAGCAGGTCAGGGCCGTGTGCCTCACCATCGCCGTGACGCTCGGTGCCCACCTCCACGACCTCTGCATCGTCGGAGGCCTCGTCCCGGCGCTGCTGATCGACACTGCGCGCACCGAGGACGATCACGAGGACCTTCATCCGGGCACCAACGACCTCGACGTAGGGCTTGCGCTCGCATTGCTCGACGACAAGCGCTACACCGAGATCAGCCGCCGGCTTCGCGCCGAGGACTTCGAGCCCGACAGGAACGACAACGGCAACGAGACCGTCCAGCGCTGGCGCCTCGGTGATCTGAAGGTAACGATCGACTTCCTGATAGCGCCCGCCGACGAACGGGAGCAGACACGCCGAATCCAGAATCTCGAGCCAGACTTCGGAGCACTCATCACCCCGGGGCTCGAGCTCGCCTTCGAGGAGCGCGTCCTCGTTGAGATCGACGGCCACACCCTCAAGGGAGAACACGCGCGGCGCCAGGTTCCGGTTTGCGGCCCCGCCGCATTCGTTGTCCTCAAGGCGTTGGCCCTGGGTGACCGGGGTGAGCCCAAGGACGCCTACGACGTCGTCTACGTCATCCGCCACACCCCCCGAGGCGCCACCGCGATCGCCGAGCGCCTGGCGCACCACGCTGAGAACCATCCCGAGATCGTCACGCGGGCACTCGGACTCCTCGCCCGCGACTTCGATACCCCCGACGACATCGGACCCCGCCGCGCGGCCGACTTCATTGCCACTGACGGCGCGGAGCTCGACGACGATGCCGCCGATGCGCACGGCTACATGAACGACCTGCTACGCGCCACCGGGAGACTCGGGCTGAGCCCCACGTGAGCTCGTCAGCACCAACCAAGAGTCAACGCAAAGAACAGCGGAAGCGGCCGTCCAACGTGCCGCTCAGCGCACGCTCAGACGCCTCGAGCCATAACCGGCCGCCGCGCCCCGCCGCCCAAAAGCCGCCCCAACGAATGGTTACTTAAAGGGTCTTGACGCGGCGGCGGGCCAAGCCCCCGCGCGCGCGGGGGCTCGAATGCGTGTCTCTTAACGGCATTGTGCCGACCTGTCAGGGCAACGATCATTCAGGTCGTGGGTTAGGAGAGAGGAGAGGGAAGCGCCCCGCCGCCGATTCCGGGCCGAGCGGAGCGCGTCCTCCAAAAAGCATCGGGAGAGCTCGCGCCGGGTCGGCGCGGGCGGGGAAATGAGAGGGAGAGGGCATGCAAACGCACCACCGGGAGCAAATCTCACGAGGACGGCCGCGCGCCGATCGTCGCCCTGCAGGGGCCTGTCCGAGCGCCTCCTATCCCTCTCCGGGAGTGGCGCTCGTAGAGGCCCCGGCGGGTGTCCCCACGCGCGCCGGCGTCCGCAGTGCTGAGCGTCGCGGCCAAACCCTACGGCCGCGGCGCTCCTCAGCTTCTCGCCTTCAGGCCAAACCGTCCAGCCCCGGCCCGCGTCTATGGACGTTTCGGACCTACGAAACGGACGCGATAGAGCGGAGCATGGCTGACGTGCACCCGTCACGCCGCAACCGCTCCAGGGACCGCCCCCAGGCGCCCCACCCCCCTTCAAGCACCACCCCCCAACCAGGAGGGGTGCTCCCCTCTGCTTCAAAGGAGAGCTAGCAACGATGTCAAGAATAAAAAAGCACCTAACTCCCAGCACCGTGATCGCGTTCCTCGCCCTGGTCTTCGCCATAACCGGCGGCGCCTTCGCGGCGACCGGCCACGGCGGTGGCTCGGGCTCGCACGCGACCCTGACGGCCAGCGCCGCCAAGTCCAAGGGCAAATCGGGCCCAAGAGGACCCAAGGGCGCGACCGGCGCCACCGGCAAGACGGGCCTGACCGGCGCCGTCGGCCCCCAGGGCCCCCAGGGCGGGACCGGCGCCACCGGCGCGACCGGCGCCACGGGCCTGACGGGCCCGGAAGGCAAGAAAGGCGAAAAGGGCGAACAGGGCGAAGAAACATTTGGGCAGCCCGGTAAAAACGTCGTGACCAAAGCGTTCACCGGCAAAGAAGAACCCGCGGCGGAACCCTGTAAGAAAGTCGGCGGTGAGAGCGTGGAAGTCGAAAACACCCCTCCGGCGAGCTATGTCTGCAATGGCGTCGGCGGCTCGGGCTATCCCGAAGTGCTGCCGGAAGGCAAGACGGAGAGTGGGACGATCTCCACCGCCCTGACTACCGGGGGGACCGCCTACGTGCCGATCTCGTTCACGATTCCGCTGAAAGCGGCGATCATCAAGCCGGCGGTGCATATCGTCACCGGCGAAGAGCAGACAAATGGCACTGTGCCGCCTGAATGCACAATCAAACGGGAAGGCACCACGATCCCGGGCAGCGCCGAAGCACCGGTGGCAGCGCCCGGCAACTTTTGCCTCTACGAGGGCGGAATCGAAGAAGCCACACCGGAAGAATTCGAAGTGCTCGGGCCCTATCGACCCGGCGCCCTCACCTCAAAGAACCCTGGAGTCGCACCCGCCGGTGGTGTACTGATCGTTCACTACCACCAAGGTGAAGACGGAGGTGAAACGGGCCAGCTCGCGGGAGCATGGGCGGTGACCGCCCCCGAAGCGCCGTAGGAAAGCAATCCACCTCCCCGGGGCCGGCAACCGCTGGCCCCGGGGGCGAAGTGCAAAAACCACCCCCACCGAGGACAAAGGAGAAATTGCATGTCTATGAAGTCAAATTGCAGGAGCTCCCTCCTCGGGCTGGCGACGCTCGTCGCGATCTTCGCCGCCTGCGCGGTCTCGGCCGCGCCGGCGTTTGCCTCCGGTAAACCGTTCGTGGAAACCAAGCCCGCCAGCGAAGTGCATGGCACCGAAGCCACGCTCAACGGCGTCGTCAATCCCAACGGCGCCGAAACTAAATACTACTTCGAATACGGCTTGGCATCGGAAAAAACCAAATATGAACACAAGACGACCGAAGTCAGCGCGGGCTCGGGCGAAACCAACCTCAAAGAGCTCCGGGCCATCGAAGAATTATTGCCGACCACGAAATATCGCTTTCGGATCGTCGCCACGAACAGCAACGGGACGAGCGAAGGTTCCGAAGAAACGTTCACGACGACGATCGCTGCACCCAAAGCGTATACGGAATACGTATCAAGCGTGAAAGAAACTGAAGCTACGCTGCACGGCTCCGTTAATCCCGAGGGCAACGAAACAAAGTACTACTTCGAATACGGTACGGAAAAAGGCAAATACACGCATAAAACGGCGGAAGCGAGCGCCGGGTCGGGTACCATCAGCGTCAGAGTGACTGCGACGATCACAGGGCTGACTGGGAGCACGACGTACTATTATCGGATCGTCGCGACCAGTGCCGGTGGCACGACCGACGGCGTTGAAAAATCGTTTGCGACGTCGGCCAAGCCGACGGTGGAAACCAAGCCGGCCACCGGCGTCGCCGGAGCCGAAGTCACCCTGAACGGGCTTGTCAATCCAAAAGGCGCCACGACGACCTACTACTTCCAATACGGCTTGGCGGCGGAAAAACGGAACTACGAACACACAACGGCCGAAGCGACCGCCGGCTCGGGGACGAGCAACTTGGAAGAGCTCACCACCGTCTTTGGGCTGACGCCGAGCACCAAATACCGCTTTCGCATCGTTGCCGTCAACGCGAATGGGAAAACCCTCGGGTCCGAACAGACGTTCACGACCACGACCTCGACCCTCCCGGAATTCGTCCTCGCCGAAGGCGAGACGCTCCCGGCGACGCTCGAAGGTTCGTTTCCGTCCGCGAAAAGTAACTTGAGCAACACGAGCGGGGAACACCAGTCGTGTTCGGGGGCCAAGGTCAAAGGTTCGATCACGAGCGCCAAGGCGCTGTCGCTCACGCTCGAACTCGAAAAATGTATGAAGCCGGATGGTGTCAAATGTAAAACCCCGGGCGCGGAGGAGGGTCTCGATGTTCTGCCCGGAAGCGGTGGCCTGGTTTATATCGACAAAGCCAAAAAAGAAGTCGGCATCCTTCTTACGCTCAACGAAGTCGTTAAGATCGAATGTGAAGAAGAAGACGAAGATCAAGAACTGCGTGGCACGACCGTGATTCCGCTCACGCCGGTCAACACCGAAACCACCAAAGTCGATCTCGCGATCCACTCCAACAGCAAAGGCAAACCGGCCGTTGAAAGCTACGAAAACGAAAAAGGCGAAGTCGAGAAAGCCAAGCTCGAACTCGAAGCTGGCTCCGGCGTTAAACCGGGTGCCATCGAAATCGGCGAAGAACTCGATCTGACCGCCAACAAGTCGCTCACGATCGAAGCCTAGCCCCACCGCCGCCCCGAGCTCACAACCAGATCAGGACAAAAAATGAAAACCAACCCCACAAAGCTAATCTCCCCCGCACGCCAAGCGCCCCTGGTCCTGCTCTGCACCCTCGCCACCCTCGCCCTCGCCACCGCCCCGGCCCTGGCGAACTCGGCGCATGCTTCCAATGAACACCCGCTCGGTTCGGGTGCCGGCCCGGAAGCGGGGCATTTGGAGCTGCAGGCCGCGGGCCTGAGCGGGAATCCCGCCGGCAGCAGCGTCGCGGTCAACGACGCCACCCATGACGTCTATGTCGCCGACACGGGCAACCATCGCGTTGACGAGTTCGAAGCCGACGGGACGTTTGTGCGCGCGTGGGGCTTTGGTGTCGGCGTTCCCGGTGGTGGTGTCGGTTTGGAAACGTGCGGTCCTGTCACCTCCTCGCCGGAATGCAAAGCGGGTCTCTCCGGCTCCGCTGCCGGTGAGTTTGAATCGCCGACGTTTATCGCGGTCGATAACTCGGCTGGTGGTGGAGGCGATGTGTATGTCGGTGATCAGGGCGATAATCTCATCACCAAGTTCAACGAAGACGGGGAATTGGTAGCGACTTGGGGCAACAACGGTCCCGGTGAAAAACCCAATGGGCAGCTTGACGTCGCCCGTGATCTCGAAGCGGGTTACCCGCTGGAACTCGGTGGTTTTGCGGTCGATACCGCTGGTGACCTCTGGGTTCACGATATCGAAGATACGATCGAGCTCAATCAGGCTGGAGTTGCGACCGATGGTCACGGTTGCCGTGAGTCTTTGGCTAGAAATCCTGGGCAGGTCGGTATTGACAGTTTGGGTGACCTCT
>Ga0302326_10014177_pt1 | contig 16878 bp, 18 predicted proteins | sample Palsa_T0_3_FD_202264 | JGI IMG/M metagenome (GOLD analysis project Ga0302326, IMG submission 202264) | Peat permafrost microbial communities from Stordalen Mire near Abisko, Sweden - Palsa_T0_3 | ecosystem: Environmental > Terrestrial > Soil > Palsa > Peat permafrost | place: Sweden: Abisko...
GTCCGACGGTTGGTTGCCGAACCGGTCGGAGCTGGCCTACCTGTCGCATCTGGTGGAGAAGAACGTGGACGGGCTGATGCTGGCCACCGAGACCACGATCGGCAAGCAGCCGTTCCGCACCATCGCACTGGTCGCCGGCCTGATCGAGCGGTACGGCGGCGATCCGACGCGGCCGATGTTCCCGCTTCGCTATGGCACGTAGGGAGACGGGACCAGAGCCACGCGGGTGAGCTGCTCGTGGCTTCGAGTGCCCCGGCTGGACGGCCTGTCCACGAACTCGTCGGGCCCCACCCCTCTCCATCGGAGCTGGGGGGCCTCGAGAGTGAGGGCGGACTCTTCGCGTATCTCCCGGCGTATCGCCCCCCGGACTCTCGCCGGGCAACTGCACAGCATGTGTCCGCCGTTGTCGATCAAGGCAATGGCAACAAACGGATAGAACTCGTTCGGAGGATTTCGGATGAACATCGCAGGGTATCCACGAGTGCCCGATGCGAGCCAAGCGGCAGTGCCGTCGGACGACGTCGCCACCGTGGTGACCCAACTCCGTCAGGTCTCGCAGGCGATCCGTTCGGTGGCCGAGCCGCTGGACGCCCTCGCGGAAGCCGCGCTCGAGTTGATCGAAGCATCGTCGTTCATTCTCGAGGCGATGACCACCCTTCCCTCGGCCGACGAACTGGCCCGCAGGGAGCTGCTGGCCGAGGCGCTGAGCTGTACGCGCGCGGCAGCGGGCGTCATGCGGTTTGCGCTGGTACGTGCTGACGACGAGGTGCGTCTGCGCTGCTCTTCGGCGTTGTCTGGCGCCGCCGTTAGTCCAGGAGAGACGCGGTAGCCACCGCGCTGGTAAGAATGAGAACGGACATGTCGACGCCGCCGGTGATGCGGGGCGCGGCAGGGGGCGTGACAGTTGATCAGCGGCGGATCGCGGATCTGGAGCGGGAGAACCGGGAGCTGCGCCGGGCGAATGAGATCTTGAAAGCGGCGACGACCCCGTTGCAACGACGATGGTCAGCTTGAGAAGCTGGGCTTAACCGGCACCTTGACTGGTACGCAGAAGGGAGAAAGCGATGACGTCTGCGGCAGGCGAAGAGCATGCTGCTATTGAGAGGCGGCTGCGGGAGATTCTGGGGCGGGATACCGCAATTCCCAACCCGATGGGGATTAGCCGCGACGAGGATCTCATCGCCGCCGGGCTGTCATCACTGGAGACGGTCACGGTGATTCTGTCGATCGAGGAAGAGTGGTCGATTCGATTTGACAATTCTCTCTCGAGACAGATGTTCAAATCGCTTGACACTCTCTGTGCAGCACTGAGCGAGCGCATTAGCAGCCGTACGGCGTGACCCGATCGCGCCCCAATACCAGTAACTTAAGGTCGCATGGGTGTAGGAGGCGTTGAGGCAGCGCATGGCTTCCTTGCCTACATGGGATTGCATCCCGCGACCGCAGCGGGGCGCGGCTGCTGCTGATTGACGCCGTCCAGTTGGCCGTGCGGTGCGGCGTCGAGCGGCTGATCGTGAAGACCGAGGACGAGGCCAGCCGTATCCCGACGATCGCTAGTGGCGTATGACCGCTGACCCCTTGGAATAGATCATCTATTCGGGGAGACTGGACCAAGACTACGAACATGCGGAGACACTGAACCATGTTGGAGCAAACGCAGGATTATTGGGACACCCGCTACTCGGACGGCTCGGCCTCGTGGGACATCGGCAGGCCGCAGCCGGTCTTTGTCCGGCTCGCCGACGAGGGCCGCCTGACCGGGCGGCTCCTCGACGTCGGCTGCGGCACCGGCGAGCACACGCTGCTCGCAGCCAGCCGCGGCGCCGATGCCACCGGCATCGACATGTCGACGGTCGCGATCGCGCGGGCGCGCGCGAAAGCCGCCGAGCGCGGGCTCACCGCGCGGTTCGAGGTCGCGAACCTGTTCGACCTCGGCCCCCTCGGCCTGACCCCCGACACCGTGATCGACAGTGGCGTGCTCCACATGTGGGATGACGACGACGACCTTGCCCGGTACGTCGCCAGCCTCGCGGCCGTGCTGCGGCCGGCCGGGCGCTGCTTCCTCGCGTGCGCCAGCGACCGGCACCCAGGGACCTGGGGTCCGCGCCGCTTCCGCGCGGACGAACTGCGCGCGGTGTTCAGCGACGGCTGGGACGTCGAGTCGATCACCCCCCACACCTTCGAGATCTACCCGAATCACGGCACGACGCGGATCCATGCCTGGCTAGCGGTCATCACCCGCAAGTAGGGTGTTACCCGCCGTCCGTCATGAGTGCGCCTTGACAGGTGCGCGCCATTTCTCATGAGCCCGGCTGGTCGCGTAGTTCAGCGTCGCCGTCTCGTCGTGATCGTGTAGTCGTGAATGATTGCGTTCGGCGTGCCTTCGAGGAGACTGCTGATCGGTGCTGATCACGGTCACGGCGACTGCATTGCTGCGTCGCCGCAGATGGTGACTTATGTTTGCACGTCTCATCCGGGGGTGAGATTGTGTTACATATGGATAGCGCGAGAAGCATATGCTTCCTATTGTCGCCGTCAGCATTCTATCCCCGGCCCGTTGCCTGCCTGATTGACCGCCATGGCCAGATTATGCACGCATGGAGCAGCACCCTCGACCAGCCTGACCCGGGCACCGATCCGCCGGGCTTCCTGCGGGGCTGGAACCACGTTGAGTTGGCCAATGATGGCAGCCTGTACGCAACAGTAGCGCTTCAAGCTCTGCTAAAACTCCATCCGGATTCTACCCTCGCATGGCGGGCCGAGTTGCCCGTCCACCACGACCTTGATATCCACAGCAGCGGCATGGTCTACGCGCTAACCGAGGAGCCACGGATCGTCCCGTGGCAGGGCGGCACCCGTGTCCTGCTGGATAACTCGGTTACCATTCTCAGCTGCGATGGCCAGGTGAATGCCTCCTATTCTCTGTACGACATCCTCATCTCCCACCCCGACCTGACAGCCCTGATCGAGCAGGAGGCCGAGCGTCGCACGGCGAGCGGTCAGCTGCCCGACCCTGCTGCCCTGACGCCGCTGTTGACCGGACCGGACGCCAGGCATGCCGGACGAGAGGTCTCCCGTTTCCTGCGGCAACTGCCTGGCTCGCCTTGCGATGTTCTCCACGCCAACGCTGTCGAGATCCTCGATGCTCATCACGCCGGGTTGTGGGGCGACGGAGACGTCCTGGTCTCCCTGCGCAACCTAAACGTGATCGCGGTGCTAGACCTGACAGCTCAGGTGGTCCGGTGGCTGTGGGGGCCGGGAGAACTGTCCGGCCAGCACCAGCCCTCTGTGCTGCCGGGCGGCACGGTACTTGTCTTCGACAACGGCCGAGCCGTAGGGCGCTCCCGTGTCCTGGAGATCGACCCGATCAGCGGCCAGATCGTGTGGCAGTTCAGCGCCAGCCCTCCCGAGAGCATGTTTTCCGCAATAGCCGGCGGGTGCGAGGAACTTCCCGGCGGCACCATCTTGATCAGCGACGCGCAGGGTGGGCGGGGCATCGAGGTGACCCGCGACGGTCGCACCGCCTGGACCGTTCACATCAGTACCCTGAAGTCTTCCTCCGACACGTCCCGTGCCGAGTTTTACCGTATGTCGGCGGTCCTGGCCGACACCGCCGGACTCCTGGGAGAGAGTGACGGCCCCATACGGGAACTGGCCCGCTCGCGGCTGCGGTGCGAGCCGCGAGACGCTTCCGCTTGCCTAAGCAGCACCCTGTGATCAGCGTGATCATCCCAACTGCCGACCGTCCAGGTCCCTTGCACCGCGCGCTGCGCAGCCTGTCGCGCCGGACTTTCCGCGACTTCGAAGGTCTTGCCGCCGCCCGAGGCGAGTACGTCGCGTTCCTGGACGACGACATCTACCTCCCCGCGCATCTGGACGCGGCCTACACCGAACCCGGGCGCCTGACCTGCGCGGTGCGGGGCTATGCCGGAGAAGCCATTAACGGGTCCGCGTTGCGCAAGGGACGGAGCCCGCTCGGTACAACTGTGCCCATGAAGTGCATGATCTCCTCGTGGTTTGTTGATTTCACCGCGTTCAACGCGCCATCGAGGTAGAAGACGTCGAACGTGGCGGGATTCGGCTGGAGCCGCGGAACCCGCCCGACGCGGAGGTCGGCGAGGACGCCCGGCACGTCATAGCCAAAGCTCATTCCTTCGAGCACGTAGAACTGCTCCCCGGCATGCTGGACGACGTGCAGCGGCGTACCCTCCGCCGAGACGGGGACCTCGTTCAACTGCTCCGGCGGGCACAACGGCTGCGTGAGCAGGTCGTACCGGAAAATCTCATCAAGCACGGGGCCGTGCGCCTCCGGCACCAAGGGCCGGACGGAGTCGTTCCACCACCGCTCAAGCGCCTGCTTGCCGCCGGGATCGGTGAAAAGATAGTCGATGACGGCAGCGTAGGCGGGAGCGCCGCCGCCGTGCGCGCGTGCTGCTTGACGGCGCAGCGGCGCCGCCGCCGGGAGGTCGGTGGCATCAGTCCAATCGGCGAGGTTGAACAGCACTTCGGACTGCTTCATATCCGCCAGGACCCGCAACGCGGACCACACATGGCGCAGGACGGCGTTCTCGGCCATGACCCTCGCCCAGAACAGAAAACGCTGGATCTGCTGATTGTCCGCGAAGGACATCGTGTTGTGCGCGAGCACATATTCGAAGTCGTCGTGATCGCCGCGCAGTGCCACGATCCCGTGTTTCTGCTTCTGCTCGGCGTACTCGGTATTCGGCAGCAGCATGATCGGATACACCGCTATACGAGAAACATGCTTCGACAGTTCATCGTACCCGGCGAGGAACGATTCGACCGTCTCACCAGGGACGCCCCAGATCAATTCAGCATAGACGTCCATTTCCCGCACATTCAACCACTGGACGAGATCGTGCCACGCGTTGACCTTCATATTGCGGCGGCCCATCGTTTCGAGAGCGTCCGGATTCAGCGACTGCAGCGCTAGGGTGAAGGAGCTGCGCAGCCCGGCCGCCCTCATCCGCTCCACGATGTCGTAGAAGACCTTCGACTTATTTTTCGCCCATGAGCCCTCGAAGGCCTTGGGGAACCCATACTTGGACTTGATCTCGACGAGATCCTCGACCAGTTCGAGGTCGATCGGCAACATGCCGAAGTTTGCGTCGCAGACGACCAAGGTGTGGACGCCGAGTTTCGCGAACAGTTCGATCTCCTCCCGCAATCGCTTGCGCGAGAAAGCTCGAACCCGCTGTCCGATAGCCCCACCCCAATAGCAGAAGGCACATTTATACGGGCAGCCCCGATTGGTCTCGATGAGCGCCACGTCATACCGGAATTCGCCTCGCTCGTTGAGGAGCTCGATCGCTCCATGGAGGAACGGTGACGGGATGGTGTCGAGATCCTCAATCCGCTCTCGGTCGGAGTTGGTCACCGGGGCGCCACTGGCGTCCCGCCAGGAGATCCCGCTGATGCCGCCGAAGTCCAACGAAGTCGGATGGCGGACCCGATGGCGTACCAGTTCGCGGAAGGTCAGCTCCCCCTCTCCGTTGACGACGACGTCCACGGCCGGGTACTGCGCAAAAACACGGCTTGCCTGGCCACTGACATGTGTGCCCCCGAACACCACCAAACCGCCGGGATTGACCGACTTATAGGCTTCGGCCAGCGCCCCGAAGGCACGCACGTTCCACCCAAAGGCGGAGAACGCGAACACGTCCGGGACTTCGTCTTCGAATATCTCGCGCGCCATCTCACCATGGGTCCGGCCGCCGCGGAAGTTACGAATGCCGACGCGCACCAGGTCTTTGAGCTCGGGGTCGTTCGTCAGCATCACCTTGAGATAGCCTGCCGCCAACGGCATCGACTCGAGCGGCATGTCCCAGACGCCCTGCTGTACCAGCAGGATGCGCAAACGGTCTCCCTCATTCATGAACATACCTCCATTCTCGGCATGCCGCGGTGTAGTCTTCGAGCCTTCGGGGCTAAGGACGGCCTAGTTCATCTGGGCAGCTCGCTCCGAGACTCGACAAATCGGCTTCGGGCTGGATCGAAAAGCCGGGTGAGGAAGTCCATCGGCCACGTCGCTTTGGCATGGTCCATCTCGCCGTACTGATCAAGATAGTCCATGTCGGCCGGGCGGAGCCGGGTAAGAAGCTCCTGTGGAATGACTGACGGAAACAGTAGATCTGTAAAGTGCAATGCGTAGTACACCTCATGGCGAAGGTCATACTTTTCGATCAACGAGCCCAATCGTGCCACGTCCGGCCTGGAATCCCTGCTGGCGAAAATCGCCGCCATATCCAGGAATCGCATCAACCGAAGGTCCTTGTTCGCCTCGATTGAGGTAAGAGCTATCGCTTCGCGATGCAGATGAACGGCCACGTCGATCAAGAAATGCTCACGAGACGCCACGCGGGACGATATGCCGTACGCGTGAACGGTTTGCGCCCCTTCGAACCAGTCCTCCATGGGGAGGGTCTTCCCCGTAACCGGTTCGAGCAGTCCGAAACGGAGATCGACGCGATAATGGTTGATGTAGTCATTGGCGGCCGGGCGGATGAAGACGGGAAGCGATGATGCATTCAGCCGCCAGAACACCTCAGTGCGACGGGCGATAGGCTTTACGGCGCGCGCGTCCTGCGTCAGCGTGCCTTGCGCGTAGCCCATCTCCATGAGAAGTGCCGAAGCCCGATCTCGATCGGACTCATGGATGAGTAGGTCGAGATCATTAAACTCTCTAAGCGCAGCTTCCGGGTAGATGGAGTAGGCAAGATAACCGCCCTTGCGGACCAGCACATCTAGATCGTGATCAGCCATCTTCTTCGTGATGCTCGCGATCTCCTGCGCGTATAGCCAGGTACGTTCGCGATTATAGAGGTAGTACGTTTCGAGAAGCGTCGCAACGTACATCGGTGCGTTCAAGGATCGAGCAAACGAACCGAGGATCGGACTCACCCGGTGGTAAGCAGCCAGGTAGAGCAAGCGCCCCCACTGATCTCCCGAGAGCTCTGCCAGTTCTCCCGAGAGCTCTGGCAGTCCACTCACACCGGAGTCAGGGAGAAGCAGACGCCGGCACAGGTCGATGAGCAACTTCCCCTCGTTTGAAACAGTCATCATCTTCCCAACAGTCGGAATTTGGATACAGCACCCGTTCGGCGACATAAGATTCAGAGCGCCGACTCCCGGGCGGACGTCGCCCCTTGGAAGCCGTGCGTACGAGATCAATTATCCGGGTGATTCCAGTTCTCGAACATCGTCCCGCACAGTTCAGCGCTGGGATTGTCTGCACCCAAGAAGACGGTCTGAGCCATCATGCAGAAATCCGACATCTCCTCCCGCAGAGTCTCAATCGACTCTTCCGGGTGAACTGAATCAATAACCGCATTCGGTCCGAATGCATTGAACTGATGAGAGGTTCCGCGCGGGATCTGCAAGTCTGCCCACGTGTTGGGTGGGATCACTGCGTTATAGCGAGTTGATTCGCGTTCGCCGTCCGGAAGATTGTCGGTGAACAATTCGATCTCAATAGGTTTGCTGCCGACTGGTCCGTCCAAGACCTGCAGCGGGGACAGACTCGACACTTGAATGCAAGTGTCGTTCCCGGTCATCAGGCGAACAAATCGCAGGCCAGTGTGAAAGTGCATGCGCGAGCATATTCCACGCGACGCTACGTCGAAGAAGTCCATCACGTATCGGTCGGCGAAGAATCCCGTGAAAGGCGATTCGAGCATGTAGACTTCGCCCTCCTCGAATGTCTGCGAACGCACGATTCCCTCGCGGTCGGGAACGCTGGCGGTCCCGGAAGCATGTGCGGCGCGGACCAGGTTTCCGAGTGCGTCGACGACGGCCTGCGCGGCGTGCGGGTCGAGGGTGATCACCGGTGTCAGCCGGCACGCCCCTTTGTCGGTGAACTCCGCGAGATCGCGCACCTCGTTGGTCGCGTCAGGATCGGACTTGAGTCTATCGGTCACTAATATCTCCCCCTATGGGGCGATTCGCAGGTAAACGACGGTAAATGTACGAACCTGACTCCCTCTCTGTCAAGCTTTTGTGAGACACGGGACGTATGTACGATTGAGATTTGGATCGCCCCGGAGTGTCTGGAGGCCGCCAAACCTGGAAGGATGAGGTCTTATGGCGGCACGGAGGAAATACCCGGATGAGCTGCAAGAACGCGCGGTAAAGATGCTGTTCGGGGTCCGGGAGCGGGAAGGCAGGGGCCACCGCCGGCCCTGCCCGGCGCCGACCCAGCCGTCCGGGTCCAGCTGCCCGGCCAGTAGGTCCCTCCCGCGCCGCTGATGGTACAGGCCGTCAGCCAGCTTGGCCATCACCTCCCCGTACCCGCAGTTCCGGCCCCGGAACAGCCACAGCGCCAGCACGAAGTACACCACCAGCCGGGCCGACAGCAGCCGGCGCCGCTGCTCCCGCGCCCCGGCGTCAGCCACCGCGACGTCCACCAGCTCCGGCGTGAAAACCGCCTAGTCTGCGGCTTCTCTCATCAGAATATGGGCCGCCCATGTCTCTACATCAAGATCGAGCCTAATTGCCGCTGCGCGGCAAGATTCAAGATACTCTGCCAAGATCGGCACTCTAATCATAACGGTGTCCTCGGTTACAGCCACAACCGCGTCAGGGCCGGATTGGCTCTCATCGGGTTCTTGGTCGTTCTCACTGGAGCGTTCCCGCAAGCTTTCTTTCAGCTCACGGCGGAGACGTTTACTGGCCACTGACGATCCTTTGCCTTGCTTAGCCAAAAATCCTGTTCGGGTCTGGAAGAACCGCTACCTCAGCAGGGTGGGCGAAACTGAGCATGTCTCGTCGACGAGACAACGGGAATCGCCGCGACCCATGCGTAGTTCCTCAGTGTCTGGTAATCCAGCGACGTTAGCCCGATGGCGTCTCGGTACCTGTTACTGGCGTTTTTCGGCCAAGCGGAAGTACAAGCGGCTCAGGACATTCAAGAAAGTGCGCAAGTGGTGGGAAGGGCTGACCGCGAGGCAGCCACACCTGTTTGCGCACTGGGCATGGATGAACGATTTCAAGTACAGCCTATAGATGGGACGAGCGGAGTGAAGGCAGACTCTCACGCTCCGTTCTGTGGGAGCCAGGGGGTGAGATCCCCCGGGCCACCCGGCGAGGCAGTCCGAGCTTGAAGGAAACCGCGCTCGGTCGTCCAGCGAATCGTGATAGGGAGATCTTCTGGCTTCCACGATTCCGGATGCACGCCACCTATAGGTTCCGCGCCCGCGCCCGCGTCCTCGGCTTGCGCAGCGCTTTCACTTTTGACCTGGTGCGGCAACCCCAGTGCAAGGACCTTCATCGACGTTTCGTCGCGGGTCTTCGCACGATTTCGCATCATGTCGAACCACGTATCACGTTCAACCTTTTCAAGATTGTATCCGAGACGGATCATCTCTTTGAGGACCGCCTCCCAAGTCGGCCCGGTTGGCGCCAAGAGGTGATAGCGCGCGGCGGGATCGGAATCATTCGCGACGACACTTGTTACCATTCGTGCCGCGACATCCACTGGCAGCCATCGTGGACCACCATGGCAGGCCGGCCAGAGCCCGGATTCGAGGGCGGCCCGCATGGTGAGCCATCGCCAGTCCTTGAGATTGACCTCGCCGGTATTTGTGTCAGGACCCAGGCCACCGACACGGTACGTGCTGACGTCAAACCCTGCCCCTTGGCAAATCTCGATCAGGCTCTCCGCCAACCATTTCGACTGAGCATACCCTCCGGATGGAGGTTGAGGCGGCACCCGATCTGCACAATTCCTGGCGTTGCTCCGACCCAAACTGGATATGGATGAGATGAAATGCATGCGCTTATTGCGACATTCGCCGGCCAGGCGGAGGAGTGCAAGAGTTCCGGAAACATTCGTCTCGACTACTCGCTCGAACGGGAGGAAATGATTCACTGCCCCTCCCGCGTGCACTATGGTGGCAACTTCTCGGCCTAGTTTCTGCCATTCCTCTGCCGAGAGGCCCAGACATGGCAGCGACAAGTCCCCGACTAGGGGAAGGATCCGCTCCGGCGCACCTATATCGCTGATGTCGGGGCTGAATCCGCTGTCGTCGCGCACCAAACAGTAGATCTCTTGATCGGGCATGGCTATCGCAATTTGCTTCAACAAGTTGCGCCCGAAGAATCCGGACGCCCCGGTAAGCAGCAATTTGCCGGGTTCTCTGTCGCGGCAGCTCGACGGACGCAATTCCTCCGCCACTTGACGGAATCGGGATGCGAGCCGCTCAAAGCTTCTATCGTCATGACTGCGAGTCACTGCAACTCCTAAGGAACTCTGTTGCGTCCCTGCATCTTTGGCTGCGCGCGATGCCAACAGTCTGCGATTTGGCTTTCCCGAGCGCAGCCGGGGTATCGCTTGTAGCCTCACAACTCGCAAGCCCATCAGCGATGGGGAAGCGACCTGTGCGCAAGCCTCCCTGACGAGTTGGGGGTCCAACTCACTGTCCGGTCGGGCTACGTAGAACATCGTCACGGCCTCGCCGCGATGTGCGTCGGGCCGTGACGCCGCACATGCGTCGTCCACCTCTGCGATTCCCAGGGCAGCCCGGTCGAGTTCATCCAGTGAAATCGATGCACCGGCGCACTTGACGACGTTCTTGATTCTCCCGGTAATGTACAAAAGGGAATGTCCTGGGTACTCAGAGCTCGGCACGACGAACCCCAGGTCGCCGGTATGAAACCAGCCGTCGGCGAAAGAATCTTCGGTAGCGGTGGGGTTGTCCGCGTACCCTGACATCACCGAGTGTCCGCGAATAACCACTTCGCCGATCTCTCCTGTGAGGGTGGGAGATCCATTGACTCGAATTGCGACCTCGTTACCGAATATCGCCGACCCGACCGACGGAATATGGGGAGAACCTGCGGACAATTCGCAACCGTGAAGCACGCCCGCACGACTCTTGTAGGGCATAATAGTGGAGAAGTTCATGGTTTCCGAAAGGCCGTAGCCTTGAACAACGCACTTGCCTCGCTCATGAATGCTTTCAAGGACCTCCGCTGGCAGGGGGGCAGCGGCCGACACAAAATAGCGCAAACGGCCAAGATCGGGCCACTCTCGAATACTTGACAGGGCGCGAAGGAGGGGTGGAACTGTTGTGGCGAGGGTCGCCTCATAACGGTGAAGCGCGTCGATGAAGTGGAACGGGTCGAATTCTCCGAACAAGAGGCAGTGGCCTCCGCGCAACAATGTTGCGAAGAGTCCGAATTCGAGACCGTTGACATGCGAGATCGGCAGCGGGCACGCAAGGACGTCGGAGTGCGTCATCCCGTGGTGGCGTGCGACCGCTAGTGCATTGAGCACGATCGAGTAGTCGGCCTGGGTGACCACTTTGGAGGCTGCGGTTGACCCCGTGGTGCAGACCATTACCGCTGGGCGATGCATTGCTGCAAGCCCTTCCGTTCCGTCGTCCGTGCGTGGCGGACGAATCCGTCTCCGGTCGTAACCAGGTCTCAGGTCAACTGTCGCCGCGCTCGTGATCATGTCGTTCGTCCGCACCTCTGGCTCATTCGCGTCGACCAGTAGTGCTGCAGCGCTGACTGCGATGACCGAGAGAACGGACACGACACTTTCTATTGAGTTGCTGACTTGGACCCCGCAGATGTCGCCGACTCCAACGCCAGATCGGGCGAGGTCGCGTTGCCTGTCCTGTACCCATGCCCACAGTTCGGCGTAGGAGCATGAGTCGTCATTGGCGGCCGGGTGCGAAACGGTGATCGCTGGTGCGTCTCGCCGTACTTCCGCTTGGTGCGCTAGACGCTCGATCAACGATGGCAGCGGGACCAGCGAACGCGACCAAGGAACTCCCTCGTACGTATGGACCTTCAGGAAGTTCGCCGCCGACGAGCTTACTTCTGGTGCCTCGCTTGTCATGGCGGTTATCGTAGTGCCGCGCGTCAGACTTTGTGGCAGGGCTGTTAGGTCAGTCCTGAAGGAGAGTCCGACACATGGGAAGACCCCGTCTATTCCTGCTGAGAAGAAGACCCGTATCGTCTCCGGCGGAGAACTGCCAGCCGATTAGGGGCTGCCAGCCGACCGGCTGTTGGACTCAGGCGGCGTTCCGACGATCGTCTTGATCGTTAGGCGGATGCCCAGCATCCCCTCGATGACCCGGCACAGATGCTGGTCATGGCCGTTGCCAGCAAAACCCTTGGCGTAGCCGTCCTGGGCGAAGGCCAGCGTGAGCACGCTGCCGTCAACGGCGGCCACGGTCGCGTTGTCGAGCAGTATCCAGGCCACCTTGCTGCTGCCCCGGATCTCCTCCAAGATGCCGGGCCACCGGTCCCGGAGCCGATCCAGGTCCACCGGACCCGCACCCCGGCTGACGGGAGCCTGGCCGCCACCGTCCGCGGCGTGCGCGGGTTCGGGCTGCTGTGCGCCTGCGCCGGCACGCGGGGCCGAGCCGCCCGCTGCCGCCTCGGGCGTGGCCGGGGCCGGGGACGGGGCTGGCGCCGGGCTCGACGTGGCCCGAGCGGGGCTTGAAGCGGCCATGCCTTGACCAGGCTCCGACGCCGGGGAAGGGCCACTGGGCTCGGGCGCCGACTCGGCGGCCCTGGCCGCCGGACGGGTGCCCGCAGTCGCTGTCCCCGCGCTGACCTGGCGTTCCAGTCGTTCCAGGCGCGCGACAAGCTCCCCGGATGGACCCGCCACCGCGGCGATCGGCGGCAGCAGCACCTGGGCGCACATGAGCTCAAGCAGCAGCCGCGGCGAGGCCGGACCGCGCATCTCGGCCAGCCCGGCATTTATCGTCTCGGCGGCATGCACCAGGCGGGACGGCCCGAGGTCGGCGGCCTGCCGGCGCATCCGGTCCAGCCGGTCCTGCGCCACGTCGAGCAGGCCGGAGCCGACGGCGTCCGGCACGGTCGCGAGCACGATCAGGTCCCGGAGCCGGTCCAGCAGGTCGGTCGCGAATCGCCTCGGATCATGGCCGGCCTCGACGATCCGGTCGATCGCGCCGAACACGGCCGCGCCGTCGGAGCGCGCGAACGCCTCGGTGACATCGTCAAGCAGCGCGTCGTCGCTGTACCCGAGCAGCGCGATGGCCCGGTCGTAGCGCAACCCGCCATCGCCCGCGCCCGCCATGAGCTGGTCGAGTATGGAAAGGGAATCCCGGGCCGATCCGCCGCCCGCCCGTATCACGATCGGAAGGACGGACGGCTCGTAGGCGATGCCCTCGGACGCCAGGATCTCCTCCAGCAGCTCCCGGATGACAGCGGGCGGGTAAAGCCGGAATGGGTAGTGGTGCGTCCGCGACCTGATGGTCGCGATCACCTTCTCCGGCTCGGTCGTCGCGAATATGAACTTCAGGTGCGGCGGCGGTTCCTCGACGAGCTTCAGTAGGGCGTTGAAGCCACCGCTGGTGACCATGTGCGCCTCGTCGATAATGTAGATCTTGTAGCGCGCCGCGACCGGCGCATAGAACGCCCGCTCGCGGAGGTCCCTGGCGTCGTCGATGCCGCCGTGCGACGCCGCGTCGATCTCGATGACGTCGATGCTGCCGGGACCGGACAGCGCCAGCGCCACGCAGGACGCGCAGGTGCCGCACGGATCGGGGGTCGGGCCGGCCTCGCAGTTCAGCGAGCGGGCCAAGATCCTCGCGCTGGAGGTCTTGCCGCAGCCGCGCGGGCCGCTGAACAGGTACGCATGGTGGACGCGACCGCTGCGCAGCGCCTGGCACAGTGGCTCGGTGACGTGCTCCTGCCCCTTGAACTCGGCGAAGGTGGTGGGCCGGTAGCGGCGATACAGCGCCAGCGGTGCGTCGGTCATGGCTCGTCCTCACACACGAGGGGGAAAGGACCCCTCGCGCACCCGTCAGAGCCGCGTACCCTTGCTGCCTTCCGGCTCTGGGGGGTTGGCGGGATGCACGCCGCGCGAGGGGGCTGCCGCTTAGTCTAGCCAGCCGCCCGACCGGCCCGGGTCCCGGTCGTCACCGATCCCGTCCCGCCCCCCGGGCCGCCCGCCACGAGCACATCGATCCCGGTTGGGAACCGACGGCCGGACCCGGTCCGCTTGCCGGCGGAGGATTCGCATAGTGGCCGAGTGCGCACGCTTGGAAAGCGCGTGAGTGGGCAACCCGTCGGGGGTTAAAATCCCCCATCCTCCGCCAAACTGACCGGTCGCAGCGCTCACCCCCATGGACCTGGCAGTACGACAGGAGCACGCGCTTGCGGCGGACCAGCCTGGCGCGACCCACGAGCGTAACCGCATTGGGAGACACGGCATTCGACACTCGCATCCTCGCTGTTGTGCTAGTGAACATAAGTCTTTGCCAGAAGGCTCTGGCCACGTAGGCTTGTTTTATATGCGTTCTAATCCCGCGCCGGCACCCAGGTTGCTGGCATTCAGTGATTTGCATGTGGCTTTCCCGGGGAACCGGGAGATCATAGCGAACCTCTGGCCGGAATCCGCGGCGGACTGGCTGCTGGTGGCCGGTGACGTGGCGGAGCGGTTCGCTGATATCGAATGGGCACTACGGGTGCTGAGCGGGCGGTTCGCCACCGTGGTGTGGGCACCGGGCAATCACGAGCTGTGGACGCATCCCAGTGACGAGGTGCAGCTGCGCGGCGAGGAACGTTATGCGCATCTGGTGAGGCTGTGCCGCAGCTTGGGCGTGCTGACGGCCGTCGCGCCGGGCACCTGCTGGGACCGATTGCTTTTTAGCGCCAAGGAATCTGCTCCTGACGGCAATCACCGCGCTTACCTAGCTGTGCAGCGGGATTTGGCCGATGGCGTTGCGTGCCTCACCGTAATCGCGCGGCTAAACACGGTGATAACCGCCGGGATGATCACAGTTCCCGTTCCCCACTCCGTCGAAAGAGCCTGCGTTGAATACCATAGTGACGGACGTCATCGGCGCTATCGCGCTGGTGATTGTTGCTTCGTCGGTCCTTGGGGCCGCGGCCCGGCGCTGCGGGCAGCCAGTCGTCATCGGCCAGATACTGACGGGTGTGCTGCTAGGGCCTAGCGTGCTGGGACGGTTTCCCGGCCATTTGACCAGCCACCTGTTCCCGCATCAGGTGCTGCCCTACCTGACGGTGCTGGCCCAGGTCGCCGTCGCCGTCTTCATGTTCGCCGTCGGCTACGAGATCGATCTCGCGAAGCTGCGCGGGTGCGGCCGGACCGTGCCGCTGATCGCGGCCAGCGCGCTCGCGGTTCCGATGGGCCTGGGAATGGCGTGCGTCCTGCTTTTCCGCTCCGGCTTCACCGCCGTCGGCGAGGTGCACCAGGGACGGTCCTTCCTGCTGTTCATGGGAGTGGCCACGTCGATTACGGCGATGCCGGTGCTGGCCGCGATCGTGCGGGAGCGCGGACTGACAGGCACTATCGCTGGCGTCACCGCCATCGCCGCGGCGGGAAGCATGGACGTCGTGGCGTGGCTGCTGCTGGCCGCCGCGCTGATCGGCAGCGGCCATTCCGGGCGGTTCTCCTTGCCGGTAACGCTGCTGCTGACGGGCTGTTTCGTGGCCCTCATGCTGATCGTGGTGCCTCGAGCCGTGGCCTGGTGGGCACGCAGGGCCACGTCCATCTTGTCGAACCCGGTGCCGCTGGCGTTCGTGCTCGCCATGGGCAGCGCATGGGTCACCAGTTCGCTGGGCCTGCAGGCCGTGTTCGGCGGCTTCCTCGCGGGGCTGGCCATGCGCGCCGGGCACCGCGAGCCTGACGCGGACGTGCTCCGTTCCCTGGACCAGGTCGGCAATCTGCTTCTGCCGCTCTTTTTCATCGTCACCGGCCTGTCCCTCAACATCGGAGCCGTGGGCGGCGACGGCTTCGTCCTGCTGGGGCTCATCCTCGCCGCCGCCGCCGCGGGCAAGCTCGGCCCCGCGTACGGCGCCTCCCGTGTGTGCGGTATCGGGCCGAAGGAGTCCGCCACCATCGCCGTGCTGCTGAACACGAGAGGACTGACCGAGCTGATCGCGCTCAACGTGGGCCTGACCGACGGGCTCATCGGGCAGCGGCTGTTCACCGTCCTCGTGCTGATGGCACTGATCACGACGATGACGACCGGACCGCTGCTGTCGGTGATCCAGCGCTCCCGCGCGCAGGAGCCAGTGGCGGCACGGCATGTGACGAATAAGTGATGCGGCCACGCGTAAATCCGCGTCTGGCAGAGCTTGGCGTAGCGCTCGAAATGCGAAAATCGAGAGTTATTGCGTGGTCGCTGAATTGGCTTAGTGTCAGGCGAAGGTGATTCTTCGGGATGGTATGACGGCGATTGTGCGGTTGTCGGTGCCGATTTGGGCCAGGGTGAAATTGACCAGTCGGATGCGCTGTCGCGGGGTCACGCCGCCGGCGATGTCGATGTCGGCGGTGGTGTGGCCGTCCGCGACCAGGGTGGTGGCGTAGCCGAGGGTCAGGGCGCGTCGACAGGTGGTGTCGACGCACAACTCACTGAGGCAGCCGGTGACGAAAATCCGCGCGACGCCGAGGCGCCGCAACAGGTCGTCGAGTCCGGTTTCGTGGAAGGCGTCGGTGGATCGCTTGGGCAGCACGTGTTCGCCCGGCATTGGCGCGACCGAGGGGTGGATCTCGCCGGCGGGAGTGCCGGCTCGGACGAGTTGGCCGTTGGTGCCGTCGAAGCGGACGTGCACGACGGGCACGCCCTCGTCGCGCGCGCGCACTTGCAGGCCGGAGATCACCGTGAGCAGTCGTGCGCCCTCGAACGCGGGTGGCGGGCCGGACAGAAATCCCTGTTGCACATCGACCACCAGCAATGCGCTGTCGCGATCCACTGGCGCAGTATAAGCGGCCGAAGAGGTGCGGCTGGCTCAACGACGCCGCATCCTGCTAGCCCGGTACCAGCCTTGTCCCTCACCTGCAGGTCAAAGACCCACCCGGGCAGCACATAGACGATCTCTACGTCAGGAGTCCCGAGAACGCGGGCCGTCCGC